>Ga0075423_10006828_pt1 | contig 10734 bp, 6 predicted proteins | sample SoiMethybrSBSTD2_FD_80114 | JGI IMG/M metagenome (GOLD analysis project Ga0075423, IMG submission 80114) | Bulk soil microbial communities from a Populus tree surrounding site in Tennessee, USA - Soil MetaG P. TD hybrid SBSTD2 | ecosystem: Environmental > Terrestrial > Soil > Tree plantation...
CCGGCGCACGCCTGAAGACAGCAGTCAGCGCGCTACGTGTGCTGTCCGACTCGCTCGTGGCGTACGGGCTCCAGGGCCCACGGGCCGAGATCGGCTCGACGCTCGACCGAATAGAGGCTGCGCTTCCCGCGGAAGTCGACGCGGTGCGGCGCGGCAAGGGCGAGCGCGCCGACAGTCTGTCGAAGCTGCTCCAGCCCGTACTGCTGCGCGTGGACTCGACTCTCGAGCGGACCGGCGCACTGCTCCAATCGCGCACTGCCGAAAAAGTGGAGCAGGCGAACGTGGAAGCTGAGGGCGCCCAGCGGCTCACGACGACGGCGTTCGCGCTGGCCGTGGCGCTCGCAGGACTGATCGCAATTTGGCTGACGGCCACCATCAGCCGCCCGGTGAGCGATCTGGAAAGCGGCATGCAATCCGTCGCCGACGGCGACTTCTCGTACCGGCTGGCGATCGAGCCGCGGCGGCACGACGAGTTCGGCCGCCTCGCCGAGAGCTACCAGACCATGGTGCAGCAGCTCCAGCAGCTCGATGAGCTCAAGGCGGAGCTCGTGTCCGTGGCGTCCCACGAGCTCAAGACACCGATCAACGTCATCATCGGATACCTGCAGCTCCTCCAGGAGAACGTCTATGGCGAGCTCACGCCAAAGCAGCGCGAGATCTGCCTGACGCTCGCCTCGCAGGCACAGGCGCTTTCACGACTCGTTCGTCAGCTGCTCGACGTGAGTCGGTTCGAAGCGGGAGGCGGGAAGCTCGAGCTGCGCCCGATGCGACTCATCCCGTTTCTTGCGGAGCTCGAGTCCACGTTCCGGGTCCTCGCAATCCAGCGAGACATTCGGTTTCATGTCGTCCGCGGATCGCGCCTGCCCGATCATGTCGTCTGGGACGAGGACCGCATGAGCGAAGTCCTCGGCAACCTGCTCTCGAATGCGTTCAAGTTCACGGAGCGCGGCGGCACAGTGGAGCTCACCGTCGCCGCGCGGAAGGATTCGGTGGAGATGCGTGTGCGCGACACGGGCGCGGGGATTCCGCCGGAGAACGTGCCGTTCATTTTCGAGAAGTTCTTTCAAGCCGACAATCAGGCCTCGGCATCCGCGAAGGGCACCGGCCTCGGTCTCGCCATCGCGAAGAGCATCGTGAACGCACACGGTGGGTCGATCGGCGTGGAAAGCGCGTTAGGGTCCGGGACGACATTCACGATCTCACTTCCGATCAGGGCGACCGGGGGACGCCACCGTGCACTGGACGCGGCCCGCGTGGCGCAACACGACTCGCAGCGGTCGGTGGAACGCCTGCGGGAGCTGTCGGCATCGTGAACGTCAGGCAGCTCGCGGTGGGGCTGCTCGTCCTCGCGAGCTGCCGCCATCCTCGACCCGCGGCTCCGCCTGCGGCCGCGGACACGGTCGCGATACCAGCGCTCCCGGTGGAGTCGCCGTGGGTGGGCACGTTGGCAGCCGTTCAAACGGCGGTCGACTCCGGACGGTTCGCGGCAGCGGACAGCATGCTCACCGCGTTCGAACGCGCCGAGCCCGATTCGCCCGACGCGAACGAGAGTGCCTTCTGGCGCGCCATGCTCCGGGCGGACCCGCGTAACCCGGACTTCGCGCCGAGTGACGCTCGCAGGAGCATCGAGGCATATCTCGCGACGCCGAACGGGCGGCGACGTACAGAGGCGTCGGTGATGCTGAGAATGCTCGCGCTCTCCGACTCCCTGCGCGCTGCGCAAGCCGCGCAGCGATCTGCCGCCGACGCTCGCGATCGTGTGCGCGACGAGGAGGTGCAGAAGCTGCGCGATGATCTGCAACGCACGCAGGCGGAGCTGGATCGCATCAAGCGACGGCTCGCATCGCCGAAGCCGTAGACACGGGCGGCGGGCGGCGGGCGGCGGGCGGCTGGCGGCTGCTAGCAGCATGCAGCACGTCTTAACCGACTCTGAACAGCTCGAGACTCCGTTCGTATCTTTCGCCTAACACGCGCCGCATGGCAGCATGCTCCGGCTGCTCGAGCTCGGGGTCCTTCTCGAGCACCGCAGTCGCCGCCTGATGCGCGGCCTCGCTGAGACGCTCATCGAGCAGCGGGTCCGCGACCCGGAACGTCGCGACGCCGCTCTGACGCTCGCCGAACAGGTCGCCCATGCCGCGGAGACGCAGGTCGGCGCGCGCGATCTCGAAGCCGTCGTCCGTCCCAACCAACACCGACAGCCGCTCGGCCGCTTCGGGACTCACACCGCCTAACAAGATGCAGTACGCCGCATCCGCACCGCGGCCCACTCGGCCGCGAAGCTGGTGAAGCTGCGAGAGACCGAACCGCTCCGGGTGCTCCACCAGCATCACCGTGGCGTTCGCGACGTCGATGCCGACCTCGATGACGGTGGTCGCGACGAGGACGTCGATCTCGCCATCCCGGAACCGCCGCATGATGGCATCGCGTTCCTCGGACGGAATTCGGCCGTGCAGCAAGGCGACACGCCGTCTCGCGAACGGACCGGCGGCCAGCATCGAATACATCGTCGTCGCCGCCTTCATGTCGGTCTTCTCGGACTCGTCGATCACGGGATATACCACGTACGCCTGCCTCCCCTGCTCCACCTCGCGGTCGATGAATTGGAGCACGCGCTCGCGCGCCGATTCCGGCCGGAGCGCAGTGGTCACCGGCAAGCGGCCGGGAGGACGCTCGTCGAGCACGCTCACGTCGAGATCGCCGTAGAGCGTCAGCGCGAGCGATCGGGGGATAGGTGTCGCGCTCAGCAGAAGCACGTCCGGGCGATCCCCCTTCGCGCCGAGCGCCTTGCGCTGCTCGACACCGAAGCGGTGCTGTTCGTCTACGGCCACGAACCCAAGTCGGCCAAACGATGTTCGCTCCTGGACGAGCGCGTGCGTCCCGATCGCGAGCAGCGGGTCGCCTGACCGTAATCGCGCATCAGCCTCACGGCGTTCCTTTCCCGCCAGACTGCCGGTGATGAGGATGGGCTCGATGCCTAACGATTCAAACAGGCGCCTGACGGTTGCCGCGTGCTGCTCCGCAAGCAGCTCGGTCGGCGCCATCAGCGCTGCCTGGTACCCATTCTCGATCGCCAGCAGAGCGGCGAACAGCGCCACGATCGTCTTGCCGCTGCCCACATCGCCCTGGAGCAGCCGGTGCATGCGGTGGGGACTGACCATGTCCATCACGATCTCGCGGATCGCTCGCGTTTGCGCCCCGGTGAGCGGAAACGGCAGCGATGCCTTCAGCTTCGACGTCAGGTCGCGGCGATTCTCGAAGGCGATTCCCTCACGCTTCTCGCGCGCGAGGACATGCGCCCGGCGACGGAGCAAATGGACGAACAACAGCTCCTCGAACGCGAGGCGCTCACGGCCGCGCATCGCCTCATCGAGCGTCCGCGGCCGATGGACCATGCGCAGCGACTCTGCCAACGGGAGCACACCGACAGCCCGAAGCAGGTCGGGCGGAAGATATTCCTCGACAAGTGCGATGAGCCCGTCGAGGTGTGCGTCGATGAGCCCCCGAATGACCTTGAACGAGAGCCCTTCCGTCGCCGGATAGACCGCGAGGACGCGACCGCTGTCGGTGCCCTCCTCCTCGTCCCCGAGGTTGACGTATTCGCGGGGTTGGAGCTGGCGACCGTGGAAGAACCGGACGGTCCCCGTGATGAGCAGCACGTCGCCTTTCGAGATCGATCGGTCGAGGAACGGCTGGCCCGGCCACGACACCTCGATCATCCCGGTCGCGTCCTGCACCACCGCCTGAAAGATCCGAAGGCCCTTGCGTGTCGGGATGATGCCCTTCGAGATGACTCGCCCCACGATCGTCGCATCCATCCCGGTCTCGATCGACGAGATTGCGGAGATCGTGCTGGCATCCTCGTAGCGATGCGGGATGTGGAACAGGAGATCGCCCGCAGTAAAGACGCCGAGGCGTTTGAGCGCCTCGGCGCGGACGGGCCCGACCCCTTTCAGGAACTTGGCCGGCGTGGAGAGCGTGATCGCCCCAGGGGTGCCGCGCGCGTCCCCGCGGTCGGCGGGGGTCGGGGACCGCTTAGCCATGCCGGCCTGCCGACACGTTAGGCGCTGACTGGCGCCGTGCGCCCGTCGCGCCTCGGGTCATCCCTCGAGCAGCTCCGCCGAAAACGTTCGCGCGTCGAACGCCTCCTGATCACCCACCTTCTCGCCGACGCCGATGAACTTCACGGGCACGTCGATCGCCTCATGCACGGCTACGACGATCCCGCCGCGCGCAGTCCCGTCAACCTTGGTGACAACCAGCCCACTGATCGGAACCGCCGCCGAGAATGTCTTCGCCTGCTGCACGGCGTTCTGGCCGATCGTCCCATCGAGGACGAGCAGCGTCTCGTGAGGCGCGTCGGCGCGTCGTTTCTTGATCACGCGAACGATCTTCTTGAGCTCCTCCATTAGGTTGTCGCTCGTGTGCAATCGGCCGGCGGTGTCGATGATGACGACGTCGGCGTCACGAGTGTGCGCGGCGTCGATCGCGTCGAACGCGACCGCGGCGGCATCGCCGCCCGGCTTTCCGCCGACGAACTCCACACCGGTCCGATCGGCCCAAAGCTTGAGCTGATCGATGGCGCCGGCCCGGAACGTGTCGCCCGCGGCAACGACGACCTTCTTTTTTTCCGCGCGCAAGCGTGCGGCGAGCTTGCCGATGAACGTCGTTTTCCCGGCGCCGTTGACGCCGATGACGAGGATGATCATCGGCTTGTCGGCGGGCACGAACATCGTGGGGTCGCTATAACCCGCGCGCAGCGCGCGCTCGACTCCCTGGCGAAGCGCCTCGTGGAACTCATCCTCCGTGCGGATCTGTCCACGCTGCGCGAGCGTTTCTACGTCGCCGATGAGGCGCATGGATGTCGTGACGCCAAAATCAGCCTCGAGCAGCAGCTCCTCGAGCTGCTCGAGCGAACCCTCCTTGACCCCACCGCGGGCGATGACGCCGACGTCGGTGAGTGCAATGTCCCTTATCCGCTGCCAGAGCGATTTCTTTTCGCCGGCGCGTTGAACTAGTCTGGCCATTTACGAAACCTACTGGCGGCTGGCGGCTGGCGGCTGGCGGCTGGCGACGGGGGACGGGCGGCTAATTCGGCCGAGATACTATTTGACGCCGAGGAGACCTCCTCCCCGGTAGAAGGTTTCCTGCCCGGCCGCCAGTCGCCAGCCGCCAGCCGCCTAGTGTTATCGCATCCCGAGCCGTCTTCGCAGGAACCACTCCACGCAGAGCGCGAAGATCACCACGGCATACACCCACCCCAGCGAGCGCAACCTCGGCGCGTCGGAAAGCGAGCTGCCCCGGCCGACGGCCCCTGACCGAATCGCTCGACGCGGGTAGAGCTCGCGCGACCGATTCACCGCGAGCACCGAGTTACCACCCGAGGTCTTCACGTCGTACACGCCCGGCGTCAGCGGTCGACTCTCGACAATGTTATCGCCCTCGGTAAATCGCAGCATCATCGAATCCGCGCGAGCGTCACCACCTCGCCGCGTTAGGACAACCGAGACCACCGAGTCATCGCCCGCGCCGCGGCGCCAGCGAATCGGGTCGCCAGCGTGCACGATCGCGTCGGCGTTCACGGCGGCGCGCACGTCCGTCCGACCGCCCGAGAGCCAATCGAAGAGCCCCCCCCACAGCGCGCCGAACGTATCGGACGCCACGCCACCACGCACGCGCCAGCGCCAGAACCCCGACGCCCCGACGATGACCGTACGGCGCGCGCCCTCACGGCCCACGATGGCGTTGCGGCGCTCGAATTGCCGACCTCGACGTGTCTCGAGCGCAACCCAGTCGCCGGCCGGGACGTCGCCCGCCACATCGAGCGGGGGAAGACTGTCCCACGCGGCCGCCGACAACGCTGCAGAGACTGGCGATGCCGGAGCTCCCGTCGCGTACCAATCCGCGCTTCCCTCGGGCGGCGGCGCGAAGAGTGCGATCGCGCCCTTGGTCGCCGTGCGCGGGGGACCGAACACCGCCGTGTCGCCATGCAGGACGACCAGCGGCGCGTCCCGCACGATCGACCGGATCTCGGACTCGTTGGCAGGTCCGAGCGAACCGTCCTGCCGCCACACGCCCGGCGCGATTCGATAGAACCCGCGCGACGGCAGCGCGAGGGCTCCACGGAGCAGCGCGAGCGCCTCGCGCGCATCGAGGTCGGGCGACGTGGACACGAGCACTGCGCCGGCTGCCGGGGATACCTCGAGCACCGTCGTTAGGGTATCGTTTCTGGGCTCGACGTCCCCGGACGTCGTGACGACAGCACGGACGATACTGGCACCGGCGACGTTAGGCACCCGGGCCCTGGCGGCGACGGTACGCTCGGCGAACGCCGCGAGGGGCTCGACGGGGACTTGCGCGACTCGCTGATCGCCGATCACGAGCGAAACCGTTCCTCCACCGGCACCGCCCCGGCTGCTCGAGACCTGCATGCGAAACTCGGCCGTGTCGTTCCCGACCGCGGCGCGCGGTGCCTGGATGTCGGCCAGCGCGGCGTCCTTCCCACCGGAGCCGTCAACCACGATGACGCGCGACCCAGCGGGAACCGTCGCGAGCGCATCGGCGTCATCGACCTCGCCGTCGGTAACCAGTTCGATCGGTCGCCCTGAGGAAAGCGCCCGCTCGACGAGCGGGCGCAGCCGCGTGGCAGCGTCGGTGGGAGTGCTGGGCACCGCGCCCGCGCGCACGGAGTCTCCCACGAGGAACAGTGAGTCCTTCGCGGCCGATCGGGCACGCTCACGCGCGTCGTGCCATGCCAGCGTGTCATTGCCGCGCAACCAGCTCTGCGATACGTCCAGCGCGACGATCGGGGGCACCGGATGCGGCAGGCCGGCGGCGGCGTCTAGAAGCAGGGCGATGAGCAGGGTGAGCGCGAGGGCGCGCAGGATCGCCACGAGCAACGTCCGCCCCGCGGACGCACCTCGCCACCGATATGAAAGGAGGGCGAGGAGAACCCCGCCCACCACCGCCACGATCCAGATCGTCATGCGGACAATCTATCGCTGCGACCGCCGTCAAGCGGTCTGGCGCAGCAGGCCGCTACGGCCGGGCGGCGAGGCGCGCTGGTGTGCCGTCAGGCTCCAGCAGCGCGATCAGCTCACCACGCTCCCGCGCGAACGCTTCTCGCTCCGACGCCGGCAGCGGGTCACCGCCTTTCATGGCGAGCGCGACGCGCGGGTTTCGCTGTACACCTCCAACCAGCACCTCGAAGTGGAGATGCGGCGCGGTGGCGAGTCCCGTCATGCCGACGTACCCGATGGTCTGACCGATGTCTACACGCGCTCCGCGCCGAGTCGTCTTCGCGAATGCGCGGAGGTGGCCGTAGCGCGTCACGAAACCGTTTCGGTGCCGCACTTCGATCGCGTTGCCGTAGCCACCCTTTCGGCCGGCGAAGATGACAACCCCGTCGCCAACCGAACGCACTGGCGTGCCTTGCGCGGCGGCGTAGTCCGTCCCTGCGTGCTGGCGCCAGATACCGAGGATCGGATGCTTCCGCATGCCGAACACGCTCGAGATGCGACGGAACTCGAGCGGTGCCCGTAGAAAGGCAGCACGCATGGATTTGCCATCCTGATCGAAGTATCCGATGCGCGAATCACTCCCCTCGTGGCGAATCGCCTGCAGCGCCGATCCGCTGAGAGTGAACGTCGCGGCGAGTATCGAGCCGATCCGCACGGCCCCCTGCGGCCCGCGCCGCCGCTCGACGAGCACGCGGAACGCGTCGTTCAACTGCAGGTCGCGACTCATGTCCACTCGATACTCGTAGATGTCCGCGAGCGCCCACGCGAGCTCCGCGCGGTTCGCGGCGGGCAGGTCACTCTCGGCCTCATCGAGTGCGTCGTACAGCGTAGACGTGATCTTCCCGCCCAGCGCGACCGTGTCGGTCAGCCACGGGAGCTTTTCCTCGGTGCCGACCCAACCCGAGTCCGATCGCCGCACCGTGAGGATGTGGTCGACGGCCAGTTGAAAGACGAGCTCGGAGGGAATCGAATCCGGCTCGAGCGTGCGGGAGGTAAGCGTGAGTCCGGCCGGCACCCTGCGCTCGTCCAATGACGTCGCTGACTCGAGAATCCGTGGAAGATCCCGGCCAAGAATCCCGGCGCGCCCGAGCAGCGCTGTGAGCGTCTCCCCGCGCGCGAGCGTATCGTGGCGCTGCCGCCAGACCGGCGCGGGCGGCGCGGGTTGACTGGGTGCGGACGCCAGCACTTCGGCCGCTGGCTTTGGATCGGGAAGTCGCGGAGTGAACGCCACGGCGATTGCCCCGAGGACGAGGACAACGCTGTACGTAACGACGCGCGCGAGGATCGTGCTCCTCGCGCGCGTCGTGTTCGACGTCGGGCCGTGTGCGCTTTCTCCCGTGGGGGTGGCGTCGCTCAATCCATCTGTCTCCGAATGAACGTCGGGATCTCCATGTCGCTGAGATCCTGGTCCACGCGCTCGCTCGGCGGGGGCTGCGGGGGCGGACGACGCGCGCCGATGTCGGTGCTCGTGGCGGCTCGCGGCGGAGGAGCCGTGTTCAGTCGCTGGATCGCGGGCGTACGCTGAGCGTGGAGCGGAATTACGGGAGCGCCCTTGGCGGCTACCGTCTCGACGATGGGCGCAATGATCGGCGCAGCCTTGTCGAAACCGGTGGCGATGACCGTGACGCGAATCTCGCCCTGCATCGCGGGCTCGTGCACGGCGCCGAAGATGATCTCGGCCTCGTCGCCGACGGCGTCGTGAATGATCTCGTTGATCTGGTGGACCTCGCCAAGCGTTAGGTCCGCGCCGCCCGTGATGTTCACGAGCACGCCCAGGGCACCGGCGATCGACACGTTGTCGAGGAGCGGGCTCGAGATCGCCTGCTGCGCCGCTTCCATGGCGCGATTGTCGCCGCGGCCAACGCCCGTGCCCATGAGCGCGGAGCCGCCGTTGGACATCACCGTGCGCACGTCGGCGAAGTCGACGTTCACGAGACCTGTGACGCTGATGAGCGACGAGATGCCCTGTGTGGCATGGAGCAGCACCTCGTCGGCTTTCTTGAGCGCATCCTGGAACGGAATACCCTTGCCGACGACGGCGAGCAACCGCTCGTTGGGCACGACGATCATCGTGTCCACGTGACGCCGCATCTCGCCAATGCCCTGCTCCGCCTGGCGCATGCGCTTGCGGCCCTCGAACAGGAACGGCCGGGTGACGATGCCAACCGTGAGCGCGCCGGCTTCCTTCGCGAGCTCGGCGATCACAGGCGCGGCACCGGTGCCGGTGCCACCACCCATGCCGCAGGTGATGAAGACGAGATCGGCGCCCTGAAGGCAGCGTCCGACTTCATCGCGATTCTCTTCGATGGCTTGACGGCCGATCTCGGGGCGCGCTCCAGCGCCGAGCCCGCGAGTCAGCTTCTTGCCGATCTGAATCTTGACGTCGGACTTTGAACTGAGCAGCGCCTGCGCGTCCGTGTTCACCGAGATGAACTCGACGCCCTCGAGGCGCTCCTCGATCATGCGGTTGACGGCGTTTCCGCCGCCACCACCAACGCCCACCACCTTCATGCGGGCGTTCTGTGTTGCGCTCTCCTCGAACTCGAAGATCATTGCGAGCGAGACTCCACTACGGCAAGGATGGACAACAGTTGACCCAGGGGATCACTGCCAGAAACTGCAACGGCGAGGCGTTGTAGCGGGAGCTGCGCAGCGCGCGACGGCAGCACGAACGGCGAGAAGTGCGGGACCAATATAACGCGATTTGCACTCATGGCTACCGTGCATGACGAGTCATCGTGCGAAAGATTACAGACTTTCTGTGTCGCGTTTTCCACAGTCGAAATGCGGCTGGAATTTTTTTGATATCCACGACTGAAACGCGAAGACACGCGTAGTCGCACCGAACGACTAACGACCGAAGACAAAACGGCGAGCGCGATGAAGAAAGGGACGCATCGATCGACGCAACGCTCTCAGTACTCGCGTTCGACACGCGACTGTTGCGAGCGCGCCGATGCACGGACGCCACCATTCACGTTAGGAACGGTGGCGTCAGATTAGGGCTTTGTCATCCCGAGCGAAGCGAGGGATCGCGATTCTCGCGATCGAGGGGCCCTCTCTCGGGACGAGCGCGATCCTTCACCTGCCCGCTTCGCGGCTCCCGCCGCTCAGGATGACAATGCGGCTGCTAGAAGAAATCTTGCAGCCACGTCTTCACGCGCTGCGCGAGACGATCGACGCCAGGGGCACTCAACGCGAGTCGCTTTCCGCTAACGCCCGCGCCACTGAGCGCGAAACGATGCGCCGCGTACTGCGCAAGCCCCGTCACGGTCGCAAAGCGAGGCGCTTCTACCGAGTCGGTCAGTCCACCGATGTTTTCCGACGGAACTCCGATACGAACACCGGTGCCGAACACATCGCTCGCAAGCTCGACCACGCCCTGCATCGCTGCGGCGCCGCCTGTGAGCACGATACCAGCGCTCAGCTTCCCCGCGTAACCCGCGCCCGCAATGTCGCGCTGCACGAGATCGAATATCTCGTCCATGCGCTGGTGGATGATGTGGGCGAGGAGCTCGCGCGGAATCTGCCGATCGCCCTGGGCGACCGTGCTCGGAAGCTGGAGGATCTCCGACGGATCGACCATTGGCTCATAGGCACACCCATACCGCTCCTTCAGTCGCTCCGCATCGGCCTGCGTGACACCCAGCCCATGCACGATGTCGTTGGTGACGTTGTTGCCGCCGAAGTTCACCGTGCCCAGATGACGGATCTTCGC
>Ga0075423_10006829_pt1 | contig 10733 bp, 13 predicted proteins | sample SoiMethybrSBSTD2_FD_80114 | JGI IMG/M metagenome (GOLD analysis project Ga0075423, IMG submission 80114) | Bulk soil microbial communities from a Populus tree surrounding site in Tennessee, USA - Soil MetaG P. TD hybrid SBSTD2 | ecosystem: Environmental > Terrestrial > Soil > Tree plantation...
ACCGTTGGCCGGCGACCGAGGCGGTGGACAGGCCCGGCAGGAATCGAACCTGCAACCCCCGGTTTTGGAGACCGGTGCTCTACCAATTGAGCTACGGACCTAAAAATTGGTGCTGCTGAACTTAGCTAAGCGACTCGAACCGCGGGAGTGTCGAATTGTGCCGCAACTGTGCCGTAACGCTTCGCCATTGCGATCGCCAAGTCCTCTTCACTGACAATATCGTACCTATCGAACATGCTGCGAGTCTCCCACCCACAGAGCGCCATGATTACGCCTTCAGGAACACTGGCTCGGCGGAGATTCCGTGCAGCACTTCTCCGCAAATCATGAATCAGCCGACCAAGCAGGCCAGCACGTTTCACTGCCCGAGCCCAGGCGCAACGGAGTGCTCCCTTCCCGATGGGCTGCCCATCTATATGGAATACGTACGCGCCGTTTCGCTGCTGCCAGCGACGCTGCAGCAACGCTTTCAGCGGCGGGGAGAGCCGGAACGGAAACACGCGAGGCTTCCCGCTCTTTGAGCGTGACTGCTCGAGCCGGATTGACTCGCCAGCCATGTCTACGAAGGCCCATTGTAGCAGCCGCCCCTCCCCGCTCCGCCAGCCTGTGTGATACAGGAACTCCACGACATCGGCGCGGGCGTCCTTTGGCAACTCAAGGAGGAGCGCTGCCAAGTCGCCATCCTCGAAGAATCCCGTGCGGGCATTCTTTACTTTCGGCAGCTTAAAGACGGGGATTACCGAGAGCAACCCTTTTTCAACCCCGAGGCGGAATCCTCGCCGCAGCGCCGCTAGCTCGTTGTTCACGGTCTGCCGCGCGGCCCCTTCTTTGAGACGAGAGGTCGCGTAGTTGTCGAGTCGTGTCGGTGTGATCTCCACCGCTCGAGTGTCCGCCCCGAAGAACTCCTCAATGTGCTTCCAATACTGCTGAATCCGCTCCTTTGACCGCAGTCCGTCGAGATCGTACTGCTTTTCGTGCAACCAGCGCAGTCCACCAACGAGCTGCTGCTTGCCCTCCGCGTCTTTCACGTACTCGGCCAAACGCACGTGATCCGGGCGGCCCGCCAGCTTGCCCGACTTGCGATCTCCGATGCGCTCGCGCAGGAGGTCCTTCGCCGCGCTCTTACTCGCGGCTTCGGTCGGCTCGCGGTGGCGTTTGCCGCCGACCGTGTAGTCCAACCAAAAGACATCGCCACGCTGATAGACCCTTCCCAGTCCGCGACTCATCGTTTCCTCCTTGCGACTCTCATACGAACTCCCTTGGTTGAGGTGTTTTCCATGGCCGCGCGAATTGCGGCCGCTTCGCCGACACATTGCGATGCCCATTTCTCGAGAGCGCGCGCCACGCTCAGCGCGACGCGCTCCGAGGCTCTCTCTCGACCCGTTACAATCCCTTGCAGCATCACATGCGACACCCCGGCATCCCGAGCGAGCGCCCGTATAGTGCATGGCGCTCGCCGGATGGCGTCTCTGACAACGGTGTCGAGTGTCATGAGGATGACTTAACGATCTGTTATGCTTGTCTAGTTGTCAAGTTGGCTTCCTGCCGGCCATACGTTGGCTCTCAAGCCACGCAAGGACATCCTTGGCGAGATAGCGCTTGGTTTTATAGCCTAGGTTGATAAACGGAACGCCTACCGTATCGAGCTGGCGCGGCCTGACCTGGAGCCACTCGGCAACCTGCTGCCGCGTCAGGATACGCATGGGAGAATCATCCCAAGCTTGTTTCTTACCGCCTTCCACAGTTCCTCATGCAGCGCTCCCGCTGCTGACGTCGGGCTGTCTTGGTTGAATGGTCTGCCGTCTGTGACGGCGCTGTATCGACACGGAGTCAGATTGCCATCCTCAGTTGGGCTTACAGCCGCTCCGCGAAGGCCGCCCTTTCTCACTTCTCCTCGCCCACGATGCAGAGGACGTAGCCGCGGTCCTCTGCCGCCCGCACGACACAGTGAGAAACGCGGTGTCCTTCGGTAGAATCCGATCTGTTCTGCGACCCGCCGTGCTCGTGCTGCCGACCGCAGAACGGGCAGGCGGCGAGCCTGAGAAGATTTCCCCTCGCGTGACGCCTGATCGTGACCGGCACGATGGGAAGCCCGTCCTCGGTATAGCCGAGGACCGGTCCCTGTACATAGCGCCGAGCTCTGGATCGTCCCAGGCGCTTCCGGGAAAAGCGTGTTGGCATGAGCCTGCCTCCTTTACGAGTGCTTCTTTGTGGTTGGCCGCAGCAGCTGCTCTTCCCTCTTAGTGAGCACCGCGGTCCAGTTTGGTCCAGTGGTACTGGCGCCCCAATTAACATTGGGGCGCCAAACCACGTCCTGGACGAGATCGTCGAACCATGGTTTGAGACGAGCCAAGCGTGTGTCCAGAAGAGATTTGCCATTTGAACCGTTCGTGCATGCTGGCTCTATCGCGTCGTTCGGGTTCTAAACCATGGCGAACCATCGCGACGATGGTCACGCCTGCTGGTTGTCGAAGTCGTGAGCGGCCGTTGTGAGTTTGTATTTCGCGTTCTCGCGGGCGACGAGACCATCCGTGACCAGCTGTCGGAGCGCAGTGTCGATCTTGTATTGGCCGACGTTGAGCTTCCGCCGCAGTGTCGTTCTGGCCGTCGGCCCGTTGTCTTGAAGGAATTTCCGAACAGAGCGTGCGATTGATTCTGACCCGTCCTGATCCTTTGGTCTCGAGCAGGAAGCTCTTACGGTCATCTTCCAAGCGAACGCGATAATCCGTCACGGGAATACGTCCCACCGCTTTCAGGACTCGAGTCGTCCCGGTACCGGTTCCGGTCATCGCCAACAGCACATCCACGAATCCGCCGATGGCGGTGGAACCGCGGTACTCCCCTTGTGTGCTCGATTTAGTAGCGTGAACGAGCATTAGCAGCGCCACACCAGCCCTCGTGATCTCATCGAGCTGGCGAAGGTGGGGCAGCCAGGCCGCCGCGTCGTTTTCATCTTCTACCATCGCATATCGGTAGAGCGTGTCGATCACGACGATCTGCGGTTTCCAACGCTCGTATGCGTGCAGAAGCTGCTTTGGTGGGTTCGCGTCCATCGGCAAGATCACGAACCGGTTCTCATCTGCTCCCATCCCCGCTGCACGTTGGACAATGATGACGAGTGGTTCCTCCGTCGCCCACACCACCGTCGCAGGAGGAGTATCCTCGTCGAGAAACCGGGCGCCACGAGATGCTGCTGCCGCACCGGCGAGCGCGAACGTGCTCTTACCGGTCTTCTCTCGAGCGGATAGCAGTGTCTTCAGTCCAGGCCACGCGAGGAATGGGATCGCGGGCACCGGGACTGTTAGCAACTCCGGGCGTTGGAGCAGCTCGCCCAACGTGTACCCAGTATTCGGCGCCGGTCCGCTAGGATCGGTCAACACAGCGGTCCCTTCGGCAGCGAACGCGTCTTGTGCATCCTGTTGGATTTCGAGTGTCGCGTCGAACCCGTACTTCGCGGCGAGCCGCCAGATCGATTCCCATCCAGTGCGGGTATTACTGTGGCTGATCGTCGTGTAGACGCGCTCGTCTTCGTCGGGGTTCACGTTACCTGGCCAACGTGCGGCCCATTTCAAGAACAGGTCCAGGCCGTCGGCGTCGCGCTCTGGTCCAACCGCGCCCTTGATGGCGTGCGCTATCTTCACGTACTGATCGCGGTCTGTCTGGGATGTATTGGGGATGCAGTTCAGCGCTTGTTGCAGCCGGTTCAGATCGGGGGCCTTGAGCGACTCCTCGGGCGGGGCGTTTGTCACCGGCCGCGTCACAGCTAACGAGACATCGGCAGCCGGACGAAACGGAAGTGGCGCTCCGCGGCCAATTAGTCGATACCGAGCGCGACCGAGCGAACCGGGCGCGATCACATACCCCCGGTCGAACCGGCACACGACACCTGGCAACTTGGGAGGTTCGCTCCCTGATGCTTTGAGATAGAGATGTAACGGCGGTACGCTGTATCCATTGAACTCGAACGGTTTGCTGGAGCCACCGGTAGCAATGACGAGCCCGTGCCGGCCATCGAGCGAGTTGTCGTGCACGGCGGTGAGAAAGCCATCAGGCAGCAGGTCCGCGCGTTGAATGCTTGCGAGATCTTCGGGTTTGTCCGCATCAACGGCGATCAAGCCACCATCGGCGGGTACAATGCCGACGGTCGCAGCCGGATGTGCCGTCCACCAACCTTCCACCGTTGCGATGTCTTTCGACCGGCCGTGAAAGCCCTTGTCGATCAGCGGCTTTTTTAGCTGCGGATCACACGGAAACACCGGCCAGCCGCCGCGCGTGAGCGCGAGCGCGACGTCCCGCATCGGGCGTTGGAGTTCACCGAGGTCCGCTGCAGCAATCAGAGCCTCAACGAACGTTGGCACACCTTGAATTTGGTCGTTGTCCGCAGGGGGATTCATTGGCCCCCCTCCAGTTTCGCCTCCGCGCGCTTGCCAGTTTTACAGCCGCGCGGCTTCAGGTTCGGACTTGACCACCCGCCACTTTGCTCCCAGGTCCGGATGGACGCGGGGTCGAAGCGGACGCCGCGCCCGATTCGCAGATGCGGAATCCGGCCAGTGCGGACGAGGTGATAGAGGCGTGTGCGGTGAATGCCGAGCCGGTGTGCCAGCTCACGCGCATCCCACAGCGGCTCGACTGATGGAGAAACCGATGACGACGAGGTTGATGTCGGCATAAAAAAACCCCCCAAAGCAGCGGCTACTACCTCGCTGCAGGGTGGCTTAGCGTGCCGACGTGCCGACGGTGGTCACCGGGCGAGGTGCCCGGGCCGTTTGGCTCCCTGGTCTGTGCTCTTATCTGGCGCAGCGCGTGGGCGGCGCCTCTGGCGTCCTGCCCACCGGTCCACGCGAGAGGCGTGGGCCTAATCTTTGAAAGAGGGGTGCAACGAGTCCCCTCATCCTAAATATACAAAGGACGTCAAGCGACGCTGAACGAAGTACGCGACTCTCCTCATTGTAATTTAAGAATCACGTCAAGCGGCACTGATGGTGACGCGGTCGCGCGCGAGCGGAACGTTCTCGCGCGCGTGCGACGACGCATGCTGCCTATCTATCGGTGACGCTTGACGCTGGGTTGCTGGCGTTGATAGCAACACTGTCGCTGATGGCCGAGGATAGCTCGGTGACAGAAGCCCGCAACGAACGCGTCATCGCACGCCAGCGACATCCCCGCGCGCGTGCGCGACGACACACCTTGGTCAATTCACGAAATCCCAGACCGTTAGCTGAAGTGACGTCCATCGCCCTTCACACACCGGATTGAGAAGCCGGGGTCCGTCCCTAAAGCGATTCGAGGTCGCCGGTTACAGACCGGTGTGTCTGAAGTGTGCCGCAGACTTGTTGGCTGGAACGCCCCCCCCCCTCGAAAAAATGACCGGCTTCTTGCAAATGGCCGGGGGGATCAACCGCGAGACTCGCCCCCCCCCCGGGGGTCACCGAACACAGGACGCGTTCAAAAAAAATTAGAAAATCAGTGCATTTGAAAACAGATGGGGGCCAGAACACGATCACGGTCGGCTCGGCGCGCGCTCACGCGCCAGCCTTTCGCGGCAAGAAGAACGACAATGGCCTCCGATAGAGCTTGGCGAACCTCTGGAGATCGATCGGGTCGATACGCCGCTCGCCGAGTTCGCACTTGGTGACGAAAGACTGCGGTCGCCGCAACGCCTTGGCGACCTGCACCTGGGTCATCCCAGCCTCGTGACGCGCATCACGTAGACGCTTCAGGAGGTACTGATATTCGGCGCTGTGGACCGCGCCGCGGCGGTGGTGCGAGCGGTGCTCCATGTGAGAGCACGCTGCAACCTATTTCGGGATACCCCATCATAGGTTATTATTTTGGCGTAAATCCGGCGGCGCCGTCCCGGCCGCTGGTGCATGATGAGCGTGGCGAGAGCACCGGCTCGATGACCCGCGCGCCAACCGATCCTCACGGTGGCCCATCCGGCCCGGCAGCACCGGGACCCATGCGCGAACGGGACGGGAGACCTCATCGAAAGGATCGCCAGATGTCCCAGACAGGTTCCCCTAGCAACCAACATACTCCCATCGAACGCGTTGGATTCATGAAGTGGATTCAGCTCGGACTCCTAATCATCATCGCCGCGGCGCTCTTGTGGGGAGGGGAGTCGGTGCGGTCGTTCTCGGCGCGTGCGTTCAGCGGTCCACGGCCGCCCCAGCTCGATGAGGGACGCCGAGCTCTTGAGTCCCACAACTACCCTCTAGCGGCGAGCCTTTTCGACGAAGCGATTGAGCGCTCCCGCGGCGAACACCGGCGGGAGGCCGCCCTCCTGCTGGCGCAGGTGCGCGTCGCTCAGGGCTCCAGACGTTCGGCGCTCGAGGTGCTTCGGCGTTACACGCCGGCGGTGAACACTGATTCCTTCTTCGCTCAGCACCCGCAACAGCGCGAGCGGAGCATCGTATTGCGCGAAATGGACTGCGACATCGGTGTCGAGCCCATTGACAGCGCCGACGCGCGCTGGTGTGTGCAGTACCTTCGGTTGGTTCGGTACCTTGACGCTCACCCCCACGCGGACGTCAAGTCCGCCATAGCCATCACGGGTGGATACCTCGACTCGACAACGGTGGTGACGGTGCGACAGAATCTGCGACAGCGCGATGCGGAATTTCGCTCGTACTGCGCGCGCACGTACGGACGGCCCGGCGAATATGAGCCGTTCCAGCAGGAGTGCCGCGACCGGGGGCTCGTCCGATGAGCCACTACCGTTCCCTGTACTCCGAGCCCCTCGAGGCCTCACTTCAACAAGATGACGCCCGATGAATCGTATCGCCCGCATCTTCGAGAACGTCGAGGCGTTGCTCGAGAGCCGCGAATCACCGCGTGCAGTCGAGGTGCTGGTCGTCCAGCGTCCCGGGTTCATCCAGATCTTACGGCGTTCACTTACGGAGCTTCACGACCACCGACGTGTCGTGGTGGGGACGCCGGCTGAAGCCGAGGATCTGCAGCAGATCAAGTACTGGGAAGAGGTGCTCGCGTGGGTGAAGAACCAGCGAGGACAAGACCTCATTCTCACGAGTCGCAGCATGATCTGACCCCCACTCGTAAGGATGGCAGAGTGACCGTTACGCATTGATCTTTCTTCAATGCGTTGCAGGAGGATTTGGTGAGCCAGCCTCAGTTCATTGATCCCAGAAGCGCCCCGGAACCGCCCGCACAGGTATGGCGCGAGCCGGCCAGGAACGGTGATGAACTGCGTGAGCTGGTGCGTTACTGCGCGAACGGTCAGGTCTATGATGCCGAACGATGGATTCGAGAAGGGCGCCCGATTCAGGCGCGTTGTTACAAGGAGCCCAAGAAACCACGGGTCGAGACTCCGCTACATGCAGCCATTCGAACGAAGCATCGTGATTTGGTCCTCCTGCTGCTCTGCAACGGCTACCGCCTCGAGCTAGAGCCCAACGGTTGGGATTCGACACTAAACCTTTCGTTGTCGAATCGGTCGTTCGACTTGTTCGAGCTACTCCTTAAATGGGGCGCCGAACCGAGGAACGTAGACCTCAGCACCCTCTTCGATACGTACCGAACTGACCTGTTTGAATACTTCCATAACCTCGGGATAGATCTCACCAAAGGCCACGCGATCGCAAAAGCGCTCGCGTACCACACGAGCAACCGGCCTCTCTTTGGATTCGCGAAGCGACATCGGGAGAGCAATCCCAAAATCCAAACCGAGCTCAACATCGCGCTCGGTCACCACGTCAGCGAAGGGAATGAGAAAGGCGTACAACTCAACCTCTGGGCCGGTGCTGATCCTCACGATCCCGCGCTTTCCTTGCGCTACTCGCGCCTGTCAGACGACGAGGACGACGAGAAGGACGAATTCCGGCTTACCGCCATTCATGAGGCATGCGCGCGCGGACACGTCGAAACGCTCAAGCGCCTCGGACCAGACCCCTCCCGCGATGATTTCGACGAGCTCTACGAAGCCGCGAGCAGCCGAGGAGTGATCGATTTTCTCGCGGCAAAGGCACTTCCCAAAAACGTCGGGCCAATCGTCCGCCACCATTTGTGGTGGGCAACATCCGACAGCTCGCGGTGGAGATCAACCGACACACTCCAGCGCCTCTTCGAAATCGGCGTGCGCTGGACAGAGTGCACGCCCACCGACATATCCGATCTGCGTCGCTGGCTGCTGAAGGCACCGAACCGAGTGTGCGTGGATGTAATGAAGCTTCTTGCGACGGCAGATTACAGCTCACCCAAGATTCTTATCGAGCTTGCGCGTACTCCATCCATGCGCGCGAAAATGAAAGAAGTGGGTTTCATCCCGCCCTCATCGGACGAGCGGACGCGTTATGACCAATTGCGACCCACTCGGGCGCGGGAGGTTCTAAAAAAGTTTGGCGTCGAGTTACCAAAACCTTCGCCGCCGCCGCCTCCACGCGCCATGTGGGTCGGTTCTTGGACTGGAAATAGGAAAGAGATCAAGATCCACCGCGCGCAGCTATTCGAGCGCGTTTGGTCCGAGCCGCTAGCCAGACTCGGGCCAAAGTGGGGAATCTCAGGGAATGGGTTAAAGAAGGTCTGTCGGAAGCTGGAGATTCCGGTACCGCCGCGAGGCTACTGGGCAAAGGTACAGGCGTCGCATCGGGTAAGACGGCCGGAGCTTCCTAACTTGCCGAACGGCGCGGACCCTGAGATCATTTTCCGCGTGCCCGCTAGAGAGGAATAGATGACCCCGCGACGCGTGGCGGTGAAGACTCGAGCGTTTCGGGGCGGCTCAGCCGCACGACATTAGGCGGCGCGATTTTGGACGAACCCATACGCCAACACTATCTGCCTCAGATGTACCTCCGCGGTTTCGCCGTCGGGGATAGCATTTGGGTTTACGATCGACAGAAGGACGAATACAGAGAACAGGGGATCGCCAACACTGCAGTACAGAAGGACTACTACACAGTCGTCGATGGATCGGGTGCTAAGAATCGACAAGTCGAACGCATTCTTGCTGATATAGAGGGCAAAGCGGCGGAAGCGATTCGCCTAGCGGACAAGCGGGCGACGCTCACCGATGAACAACGTGCGGCACTGGCAGTTTTCGTTGCCCTGTTGAAGGTACGAACTCCGAACTTCGAAAAGAGCTTTGCTGACGCGCAGGATCAGCTCTTTAAGAAGGTGCTGAAGGCAACGATGAACTCGGAGGAGCGCATTACTGCCTCGATTGCCGCGTACGAGAGAGAAAAAGGAAAGAAGCTTTCGTTGGCTCCCAAGGACCTCTTGGAATTGTTCCAAAGCGGGCAATTCAAGATCGAGCCTCACAGAAATCAGAGCGTCGCACTCATGATCGAATTATCGAGCGAGTTTGCGCTTCTGCTCGCTCAGATGGACTGGGTATTCGCGCATGCCCCCGAAGACGCGGAGTTCATCACAAGCGACGTGCCGTTCGGGATCATTCCGCCAAAGGACTGGAAGCGTGAGGGCTTTTTCAGCGGCGTAGGCATCCTCACACCTGGCGCTGTGAAAGCAATACCGCTGACCGGAAAAACGCTGCTACTCGCAATGGATAAGGGCAACATCATCAGGCAGGCTGAAATGCCTAAAGCGGTGGTTCACGAGTTCAACCTTGCCGTGACTGCTCGCACGGAGCGCTTCGCGATGAGTAAGGACAAGGCCATGCTTGAAGGACTAGTCCCAGCCGCCGGTATCGACAAACCTGGTACTGGTCCGCGCATGAGGGTCGACTAACGGTTTCGATAACACGCGCGCTATGCCGGCCGCCCTCCTCCAGAGGAGTCACCGGTTTGCGAGATCGCCTTGTTTGCGCCGGATGTTGCGCGCTTTTCGTTGGGGAGCGGACAATTTATGAGCACTCGACGCACTCGCCGTCCGACTGTCCGATCAGTCTGCGCCCCGCCACCGCACAACGACCCGATTAGCACGCTCGAGGAGGTAGTTGACCGCTATATCCACGACTATCGGGCAGGAGCGAGGCAAGAAATGGCGTACTTTGCGGGGCAACCCTCTCTACAACGGGCGATTGAACTCGCAGCCATGTCCATCACGGAGACGGGGAAGCGTCACCCGCATCAGCGTCGAATTCCTCGGAATGTCCTTAAGGAGGCAAAGCACGTTCTGCAGAGCGTATCATGGAAAGGGCTCCGCTCGTTTCACCAACTCCACAACACGATCGCCAATGAAATTGGCTCCATCCGTGGTATCGGAGACTTGACCGTTTATGACATTGCAACACGTATCGGTGCTCACCTCGGACTCGAGCCGGAGTACGTATACCTTCACGCGGGCACTCGAGCCGGGGCACGTGCTCTCGGATTCTCAGAAGCGGACTATCTAGCCCCAGCCGTGCTACCTCCGGCCTTCCATCGTTTGAAACCGCACGAGATTGAGGATTGCCTCTGCATTTACAAAGGGAAGTTGCGCCGGGCCGCTGCCTAATGCGCGGATCGCTGGCGACGCTCCTACTCGTTAGGTTTGCGTTTCTAGTAACGTTTGATGATTCAATTCAAGGACCTTGAAACGTGTCCCTTCCTGACGTCAAGCATCAACAGAAACGCTGGCTCTCACAGTTGAAAGCGAGATTCGGCAACGAATGTGTTGTAGAATGGCGCGCATTCATGGATCGACAGGATCGTTACTGCCCCCACCTGGATATCGCCGTAGGGCCGTTCTCCACTATCCCGGGAGAACGCAAGGTCGGCGACTACCACCGCTTGGCGAAAAGCCATCGTGCCTTCCTGGATCAATTGTGGGCTTGTCATCAG
>Ga0075423_10006830_pt1 | contig 10732 bp, 8 predicted proteins | sample SoiMethybrSBSTD2_FD_80114 | JGI IMG/M metagenome (GOLD analysis project Ga0075423, IMG submission 80114) | Bulk soil microbial communities from a Populus tree surrounding site in Tennessee, USA - Soil MetaG P. TD hybrid SBSTD2 | ecosystem: Environmental > Terrestrial > Soil > Tree plantation...
CTACGGCTTCAAGCCCCGTCTGAAGCTGGACCGCGCCCATCACCCGCTGCTGATGGTGGTGGTGCTGCGGAAGAAGTAGGGCCACGGCCCAGCTCGTCCTCAAGCGGGGCGGTGACCGCCGGCTCCGCGCCGGCCATCCCTGGGTCTACCGCGGCGAGATCGCGGACATTCGCGGCCCGTGGGCGCCCGGCGATTTCGTGGACGTGCTCGACGCCGCGGGGCATCCAGTCGGCCGCGGCTACTACAACCCGCGCCCGGGCATCGCCTGCCGCCTGCTCACCGGTCCCGGCGAGGTCGTCGATGCCGCCCTGATCCGGCGCCGGCTCGCGGCCGCGCTCGAGTATCGCCGGGGGGCCGGCCTCGTACCCGGCGACGACGGCGCCTACCGGCTCTGCTGGAGCGAGGCGGACGGGCTGCCGGGCCTCGTGGTCGATCGCTACGGGCGCGTCCTCGTGATGCAGTGTCTGACGCTCGGCATGGCGCGCCTGGCCGATGCCGTGGTGGAGGCGCTCGGCGCGCTCTTCGAGGGGCAGCGGGTTTATCGCCTCGACGACCCCGGCGCGGCCCGCGTGGAGGGCTTCGAGCCGCGGCGCGGCTGGGTCCCCGCCGGGGACGACTCGCCGGTGACGGTCCGGGTGACGGAGGGCGATTGCGCGCTGATGGTCCGGCTGGGCGCCGGCCACAAGACGGGCCTCTATCTCGATCAACGCGAGAATCACCGCCTGGTGGCCGCCCACGCCCCGGGCCGGCGCGTGCTCGACGCGTTCGCCTACACGGGCGCCTTCGCCTGTCACGCGCTGCGCGTGGGCGCGCGCGAGGCCTTGCTCATCGAGTCGTCGGCGGACGCGGTCGAGGGCGCCCGGGAAAACCTCGCCGCCAACGAGGTCGCCGCACGGGCGACGATTCGCGAGGCCAACGCGTTCGACGAATTGCGCGCGCTGGCCGCCGGTCACGAGCGCTTCGGCCTGGTCGTCCTCGACCCGCCGCCGTTCACCCGGCGCAAGGACGCCCTGGACGCCGCCGCGCGCGGCTACAAGGAGATCAATCTGCGGGGGCTGCGCCTGCTCGAGCCGGGGGGGATCCTCGCCACGTTCTCGTGCTCGCACCACGTGACGCCGGAGCTGTTCGAGAGCGTGTGCCGCGCCGCCGCGGGGGACGCGGGTCTCACCGTCCGGGTCCTCGCCACCCTCGGGCAGAGCCGGGACCACCCCGTGCTCCTGGCCGTGCCGGAGACGCGCTACCTCACGGGGCTCCTGCTCCAGCGGGTCTGAAGGGAAGCGGCGCGGCGCCGGCGCGGCCGGCCACTCAGTTCAGACCTACCGAGCGCCGCGCGGTGACGATCTGGGCCTCGAGGTGGCGGTGCACCGAGTCGCTGAAGTCCCCGAGGTCGCGCGCGAAGCGGATCAGCATGCGGAGGTGATTGAGGGCGCGGATCACCTCCGCCTTCTCCCCCGACACCCCCTTCTGGACGGCGGCCAGCGCCGCCGCCTCGAGCGCCGGCGCGAGCGTCGTGCGCGCTTCCGAGGCCATCGCGCGGGTGGCCTTGAACACCTCGATGGCGAGGTCGTAGAGCAGGCCGTGCTGCGAGGGCTCGGGCGCGCTGGGCGCCGACTGGAGTCCCTGGGTGGGGCTCTCGGCGCGGGCGGTGCCCGCGGTGAGCATCTTGTGCACGGCGCGGTCGAGATACTCGAAGTCGAACGGCTTGAGGACGTAGTCGAAGGCGCCGAGCTGCAGCGTCTCCTTGGCGGCCTCGGTGTCGGTGTTCCCGCTCATCATGAGCACGCTCACCGAGGGATTGGCTTCCCGGATGCGGCGGAGCACGGTGATCCCGTCCAGGTCGGGCATGCGGACGTCCAGGAGCACGATGTCTGGCCGGAACTTCTCGAGCTTGGACAGTCCTTCCAGGCCTCCCTGGGCGCAGAGGACCTCGTAGCCCTTGGGCGTGAGGAACTCGGACAGGATCTCGCCGACGGGCGGCTCGTCGTCGACGACGAGGATCTTCCCCTTCCCGGCCATCGGGCTCCCTTCGCTCCGGCGCTAGCCGCGCGCCACGCGCTCGACCCACCCGGGCACGAGCGCCAGCGCGGCGTCGAGCTTCGACGGATCCTTGCCGCCGGCCTGGGCCAGATCGGGCCGGCCGCCGCCCCCGCCCCCCACCTGCTTGGCGACTTCCTGGATGAGCTTGCCCGCGGGATATTTCGCCGAGAGGTCCTTGGACACCGCGGCGATGAGGTTGACCTTGCCGTCGACCGCGCTGCCCAGGCAGATGATGCCCGGGCCCATCTTGTCGCGGAGCATGTCCACCACGGCGCGGAGCCCATCGGGATCGAGCCCGTCGAGTCGCGCGGCGAGCACCGCCACCCCCGCCACCTGCTTCGCCGCGGACACCAGCTCCTCCCCGCGGCTCTTGGCCAGGCGCGCCTCGAGCTGGACCAGCTGCTTCTCGAGTTGCTTCTGCTCGTCGAGGAGCTTCTGCAGGCGCCGGGGCAGCTCGAGCGGGGGAATCTTGAGGAGACCGGCCGACTCGCGCAGCGCCGCCTCCTCCTCGACAACGTGGCGGAGGGCGGCGTCGCCGGTCACCGCCTCGATGCGCCGCACTCCCGAGGCCACCGCGCCTTCCGAGACGACCTTGAAGAGGCCGATCTGCCCGGTGGCGTCCAGATGGGTGCCGCCGCAGAGCTCGGTGGAGAAATCGCCGATCCGGATCACCCGCACGCGGTCGCCGTACTTCTCGCCGAAGAGCGCCATGGCGCCGCTCTTGAGCGCGGCCTGGAGATCCATCTCCGCGGGCGAGACCACGATGTTCGCCTGGACCTGTTCGTTGACCAGCGACTCGATCCGCTCCAGCTCGGGATCGCGGATGCCCGCGGGATGCGAGAAATCGAAGCGCAGGTGATCGGGCGCCACGAGCGAGCCCGCCTGGGCCACGTGGGTGCCCAGCACCGAGCGCAGCGCAGAGTGGAGCAGGTGGGTCCCCGTGTGATGCCGCCGCAGCCCCAGCCGCCGCGCGGGATCCACCGTCACCGCCACCTCCTCGCCTTCCTGGAGGCGGCCGCGCGTCACCTTCACCTTGTGCACGATGAGCTGCGAGCCGCGGTAGTAGGTGTCGAGGATCTCGCCCTCGCCCTCGCGCCCCACGAGCGCGCCGGTGTCCCCGATCTGGCCGCCCGACTCCGCGTACGCGGGCGTGCGGTCCAGGATGATCTCCACCGTCTCCCCGGCGCTCGCCTCGGGCCGCCGGCGCGTCCCCTCCACCATCGCAAGCACCCGCGCGGGCGCGGTGAGGGCGCCGTAGCCGAGGAAGGTCGGCCGCGGCAGCTCCGAGGACAGCCGCTGATAGATCGCCACCGAGCCGTCCTCGCCACCGGCGGCCTGGAAGGTGCCGCCCGCGCGGGCGCGCTCGCGCTGCGCCTCCATCTCCGACTCGAACGCGGCCAGGCTCTCCGGCGGCACCGACCAGCCCGCGTCCTGGAACACCTCCTGGGCGAGGTCCACCGGGAAGCCGTGGGTATCGTAGAGCGTGAACAGGAACCTCCCGTCCACCACCTTCTTGGGGTCCGTCGCCCGCGCGCCGAGATACTCGCGGATCTTCTCCATGCCGAGGTCGATGGTCTCCGCGAAGCGCTCCTCCTCGAGCCGCACCGTCTCCGCCACCCGCGCGTGCTGCTCGCGGATCTCGGGATAGGCGTCGCCCAGCACCTTCACCACCGTCTCGGTGATCCGCCACAGGAAGGGCTCCCGAAGGCCCAGCATGCGGCCGTGGCGCATGGCCCGCCGCATGATCCGGCGCAGCACGTAGCCGCGCCACTCGTTGGAGGGCGTGACGCCGTCGGTGATGAGGAACGTGGCCGCGCGCGCGTGATCCGCGATCACCTGCATGGAGACGTCGTCCTCGTCGCGGGCGTGATAGGCCTTGCCGGACAGGGACGCGACGTGGGCGATGAGCGGCGCGAAGAGGTCGGTGTCGTAGTCCGACATCTTCCCCTGCAGCACCGCGGCGAGGCGCTCGAGCCCCATGCCCGTGTCGATGGAGGGCCGAGGGAGCGGCGTGAGGGTCCCGGACGCGTCGCGGTTGTACTGCATGAAGACGAGGTTCCAGACCTCCAGCCACCGGTCGCATTCGCACGCGGGCCCCTGGCAGGACCGCCCCGCCTCGACCTCGGCGCACGGCAGGTGATCGCCCTGGTGGAAGTGCACCTCCGAGCAGGGGCCGCAGGGGCCCGTGTCGCCCATGGCCCAGAAGTTGTCCTTCTCGCCCAGGCGGAGGATGCGATCCTCGGCGAGGCCGGCCACGCTCTTCCAGAGCTCGAACGCCTCGTCGTCCTCGTTGAAGACGGTGGCCTTCAGGCGATCCTTGGGCAGCCCGAATTGGACGGTGAGCAGCTCCCAGCAGAAGGTGATGGCTTCCTTCTTGAAGTAGTCGCCGAAGGAGAAGTTACCCAGCATCTCGAAGAAGGTGTGGTGCCGGGCCGTGCGCCCCACGTTCTCGAGATCGTTGTGCTTGCCGCCCGCGCGCACGCACTTCTGGGCGGTGACGGCTCGCACGTACTCGCGGCGCTCCTCCCCGAGGAACACGCCCTTGAACTGGTTCATCCCCGCGTTGGTGAAGAGTAGCGTCGGGTCCTGGGCGGGGACGAGCGACGAGGACGGCACCACGGTGTGCCCGTGGCGCGCGAAATAGTCGAGAAAGCGCTGGCGGATCTGCGCGCCGGTCATCATGGCGCCCATTATACCGGGGCGCTCAGGCTCCGGACCCGGGGTCCTGAGGCCCCAGCACCGCGGAGACGGCGGCGCGCACCGCGCCGGCCGGGTAGCCCCGGCGGAGGAGATAGTCGCGGAGCCGCGTCGCCGCGCGCTCGGGTCGGACGCGGAGGAGCGCGGGGAGACGCCGGCGAGCCGCCTCCACCGCGCGCTCGGCTTCGGGCACCTCGGCGAAGGCGGACTCCACGGCGGCGGACACCAGCGCCGGGGCGATACCCTTGGCGCGCAGCTCCTGGGTCAGCCGCACGCTGCCCACGCGCCGGCCGCGGGCGCGCGCATCCGCCCACCAGCGCGCGAAGGCCTGATCGTCCACGTAGCCCTTGCCCTCGAGCTCGGCCACGACTTCGCGGGCGAGATCGGCCGAGGCCCCGCGGCGGACCAGTCGGGCCCGCAGATCACGCCCGGTCCAGGCTTTGCGGGCGAGGAGATCGAAGGCAGCCACCCGGGCGCCGCGGGCGTCGAGCGCGGGCCGGGGCTCGCGCGGACGCCGCGGCGTCACCGCTAGGGTCGCTTGGAGAAGGGACCGCCGGAGGGTGCGCCCGCCTGACGGGGCGGCGCGGCGGGGGCGGGCCGGGGCGCGCCGGGCTGGGCCTGCTGGCCCACCCCGTCTGTCTCCCAGGTCATCTCGCCCGTGGAGAAAATACCCTTCACCTTGAGGTCGAAGTCGTCGGGGTTCGTGGCGGCGTCGCGGGCCACCTCGTAGGTGATGAGCTCCTCCCGGAAGAGGCCGAGGAGCGACTGGTCGAAGGTCTGCATCCCGTACTGCGCCTGGCCCGCCGCGATCACGGATGGGATCTGGGCGGTCTTGTCCGCCTCCTTGATGCAATCGCGGATGAGGCCGGTGCCCACCATCACCTCCACCGCGGGCACCCGCCCCTTGCCATCCGCGCGCACGACGAGGCGCTGGGACACGATGCCCTGGGTGACGGCGGAGAGCTGGCCCCGGATCTGATCCTCCTGGTGGGGCGGGAATGTGGAGATGATGCGGTTCACCGTCTCGGAGGCGTTCAGCGTGTGGAGGGTGGAGAGCACGAGGTGACCCGTCTCCGCCGCGTGCAGGGCGACCTCCATGGTCTCGGCGTCGCGCATCTCACCGACGAGGATGATGTCGGGGTCCTGGCGGAGGGCGGCGCGGAGGGCCTGGGCGAAGTTCCCGGAGTCGTGGCCGATCTCGCGCTGGCTGATCACGCACTTCCGATCCTGGTGCGTGAACTCGATCGGGTCCTCGATGGTGACGATATGGTCGTTCCGGCCCCGATTCATGAAGTCGATCATGGCGGCCAGCGTGGTCGACTTCCCGGAGCCGGTGATCCCGGTGACGAGGACCATCCCGCGTCGCTCCATGGCCAACCGTTCCAGCACCTTGGGGAGATGGAGATCCTCGAACGCCGGGATCGTCCCCGGGATGTGCCGCATCACGCCCCGCACCTCGCCCTGGGAGAGGAAGAGGTTCACGCGGAAGCGCCCCATGCCCTCGACCTGATAGCCGAGGTCCTTCTCGGTGCCGCCCATCAGGTCGTTGTAGCGATCCTCGCCGAGCAGCCGCATGGCGTTGCGACGCATGAATTCCCGCGTGACCACGGGGAGATCGTCCTGGACCTCGAGGTGGCCGTGGATCCGGAGCACCGGATGCGCGTCCGCCTTGAGGTGAAGGTCCGAGGCCTGTCGCTTGACCGCTTGGCTGAGCAGCTCGTCGAGTTCCATCGTCGCTCCTAGCGGCCGGCCTTCTCGGGCTTGTCGCCCTTGTCGGAGGGCATGGGCGCGGCGGCGGGCTTGAGCCCGAGCGCGCTGCGCACCTTGGCCTCCATGTCGGCCAGCACTTTGGGGTTTTCTTTCAGGTACCGCTTGGCGTTCTCGCGGCCCTGGCCGATCCGCTCGTTCTTGAACGTGTACCAGGTGCCGGACTTCTCCACGAGGTTCTGCTCGACGGCGGCGTCGAGCACGGTGCCCTCCTTGGACACGCCCTCGCCGTAGATCATGTCGAACTCCGCCTCGCGGAACGGCGGCGACAGCTTGTTCTTGACGACCTTGACCTTGGTGCGCACGCCGACGGATTCCGTGCCGTTCTTGATGGCATCCTGGCGGCGGATGTCGAGACGGATCGAGGCATAGAACTTCAGCGCGCGGCCGCCGGTGGTGGTCTCGGGCGAGCCGAACATGACCCCGATCTTCTCGCGGATCTGGTTGATGAAGATCACGCTGCCGCCGGAGCGGGAGATCGCCGCGGTGAGCTTGCGCAGGGCCTGCGACATGAGCCGCGCCTGGAGACCGGGCAGCGAGTCGCCCATGTCGCCGTCGAGCTCGGCGCGCGGCACCAGCGCGGCCACCGAGTCGATCACGATGACGTCGACCGCGTTCGAGCGGACGAGGGTCTCGGCGATCTCGAGCGCCTGCTCGCCGGTGTCGGGCTGGGAGATGAGCAGCTCGTCGGTGTTCACCCCGAGCTTCTTGGCGTAGATGGGATCGAGCGCGTGCTCGGCGTCGATGAAGGCGGCGGTGCCGCCCGCGTGCTGCGCCTCCGCGATGACGTGGAGCGCCAGCGTGGTCTTGCCCGAGGATTCCGGCCCGTAGATCTCGGTGATGCGGCCGCGCGGGATGCCGCCGATGCCGAGGGCCACGTCGAGCGAAAGCGCGCCGGTGGGGATCACGGCGATCTCGTCGAGGGCGCCGCCCTGCCCCAGGCGCATGATCGCGCCCTTCCCGAACTGCCGGTCGATCGAGGCCAGGGCCAGCTCGAGGGCTTGGCGGCGATCGCTCTTCACTTCAGCCATGGGTGAGTCTCCTCGAAATGCTCGCACGCCTTACCCTGGAGTGGGGCAATGCGCAAAGTCTCGATTCGACGCGCAATTAGATAATTTTAGAGGGCCCATCCCTCTAAAGTCAACGAACGGCGCGCTCCGCCGCCCACTTTCGATCGGAATTCGCCTGCGGTCAACGTCCAAGTTGGGATACGCGCGAAATTCTTGAGGGGGAGCGGCCCGCGGCGGCGCCGGGAAGGGGTCGGGAGGGGCGGCCGGAGCCGGCCAGCTACTTCTTCTTGCGCTGCTCCAGCCCCTTCAGCAGCCGCTCGGCCTGCTCGATGTTCTTCTTGGCGTTGGCGTGATTGGGGTCGAACTCCAGCACCACCTGCCACTCGCGAATGGCTTCCTTCAGCTTCTCGTCGCGGTAGAGCTTGATGCCCTCGCTGTAGTGCTTGTCGATGGCGCGGGTGCGGGCCTGCTGCAAGAGCCTGGCGGAGTCCTCGAAGTTCGGCTGCACCTTGGCGAGCTGGGTCAGCGTGCGATAGGACTCGTCGTAGTGATTCTGATCGAACTGGGACTTGCCGTAGCGGTACAGCGCCGCCTTGCGGAGGTCCTGCCCCTCCCGGTCCGACGGAGTGCTCGCGAGCAGCCGGTCCACGCTCGCGAGAGCCACCGTGTACTCGCTGCGCTCCAGCGCCTCGCGGGCGTCGGCCAGCAGCGGGTTCACCTCGGGTGGCGCCGGCTCTTCGCGCACGGCTTCCGACCGGCTGGGAGCGCTGCCGGGCGCGGGCGGCGGGGTGGGCGCGCCCGGAGCCGGCGGCACGGCGGCCACCGGGGGCAGGAGGTCGCGCCGCGGCGGCTCGGCGCGGGCGAACGGCACGCCGGGAATCTCGGGGATCTTGAGCGTCGTGCCCACCGCCAGACGTGGGTTCGGCGGCAGCTGGTTCGTCTCCCAGATCACCTCGGAGCGCGACCGGTCGCCGTAGTAGCGCTGGGCGATGCTGGCGAGGGTGTCTCCGGCGCGCACCGTGTAGGTGATGGACTCGACCTCCCGCACGTCGTTCTGGAGCGCGTCAAAGGCCGTCCGGTTGAAGGGATCCATGGCGAGCGCGGCCAGGAAGCGCCGTCGGGCTTCCACGTGCGAGCCGCGCTGTAGCGCCGCCCGGCCCTCGTTGATCCGCTGGGTCACGCCCTGCTCGATGCGGCCCTCGAGCCTGGTTTGTCCGTCCCGCGCCGCCTGGTCGTTCTTGTCGATGAGGAGCGCGATCTTCCACTGGTCGAGCGCGCGGCGGAACTCGCCCTCGCGCTCGAGCCGGTCGGCTTCCGCGCGCGCCTTGGCGGCAAGCTCCTGGCGTGGCGTGAGCGGCGCCGTCGGCCGGGGCGCGCCCGGCGCGGGCTGGGCGGGTGCCGCCGCGCCGGTCTGACTATCCGGCGTCGTGGCCCCGGTCGCGCAGCCCCCCGCGAGGAGCGCCAGCGCCGCCAGCCAGGCGAGCCGCCTCACTTGAGCTCCTCGGTGGCGAAGACGTTGAGGTTCTTGATGAAGTCCTCGAGGGTCATCTCCGAGTAGATCTGGCTCCGGTGCCCGCGCAGCGGAGAGACGAACGCGGGGCTGCCCTGGCGGCGGACCGTGAAGGCCGCGATGTAGCCATACTCCTTCGCCTTCTTCACCACCTCGTCGTCCTGGCGACCGTAGGGATACGCGAGGTAGGTGGGCCGGGCACCCAACCGCTGCTGGAACTGGGCGAGGGGCTGCTCGAGCTCCGCCTGCATGCGGCGCGCGAACTGCTCGTGGCTCTCGTTGGGCGCCTTGCGCAGGTCGCCGTGCGTCTTCGAGTGCGCCTCGATATCGAAGCCGTCGGCGGCGAGGGCCTTGAGCTCGTCCCAGGTGAACGCGTTTCGCCCCGCCCCGACGTAGTCGGTGTAGACGAAGAGCGTCGCGGTGAAGCCGAGCTCCTTCAGCACCGGATAGGCGTAGTCCTTGAAGGAGCGGTAGCCGTCGTCGAACGTCAGCACCACGGACTTGCGCGGGAGCTGGCGCTTGAAGCTCATGAACTCGACGAACTCCTTGAGGCTGATGACGCGGTACCCCTCCTTCTTGAGGTACCGCATCTGCTCCTCGAAGGACGAGGCGGCGAGGACCAGGCGCCCCTTGGCCTGCCGATCGAGGTTGTGGTAGCAGAGGATCGGCACGAGCTGATACCCGTTCGTCTCCACCCCGGCCGGGTTCCACGGGCGCGCCGGGACGATCACCTGATCGCCGGGCGCGAAGGTGTCGCGGCCCATGTAGTCGACGATCATCCAGGACTTGCCCGCATCGCCCAGGTAGCGCTCGGCGAGGGTGGCCGCGGAGTCGCCGGGACGGGCGAAGGCGACGATGAATTCGTCCGAGCGGAAGGCGTCCGGCAGGGCCTCGGCGCGGACGGCGGCGGGCGGCGTGCCGCGGCCAGGGCGCGGCGCGGCGCCGGGCTCGGCGGTGCGCTCGGGCTCGGCGGTGGCGCACGCGGCGGCGGCGAGGGCGAGGGCGCCGACCAGCGCCCGCCGGGCGGCAGTGGACAGCGCAGGCCCGCGGCTCACGCGCCCTCCCGGTGCCCGACCAGCTCGAACACGTCCACCTGCTCCTCCTTGCCCTTCACCTTGATGGGCCCCAGTGGGACGACCTCCACGAGGTTCCGCACCTTGTCATACGTGCGCCCGCTGATGAGGATGCGGCCGGGCTTGGCGTTCGACTCGAGCCGCGAGGCGAGGTTTACGCTATCACCAATGACCGTGTATTCCATGCGCTCGCCCGAGCCGACCGTGCCGGCCACCACCTCGCCCACGCTGACGCCGATGCCCACTTGGATACGCTCCTTGCCCTGCTTGGCGCGCGCCGCATTCAGGACGCTGATGCCTTCCTGCATGGCGATGGCCGTGCGGACCGCGCGCACGGCATGGTCGGGGTGCGCGATGGGCGCGCCGAACACCGCCATCACCGCGTCGCCGAGGAACTTGTCGAGCGTCCCATCGTGCTTGAACACGGTCTCGATCATGAGGGTGTAGAACTCGTTGAGGAGGAGCACCACGTCCTCCGGCGACATCCGCTCCGACAGCGGGGTGAACCCGCGGATGTCGCAAAACAGCACGGTGGCCTCACGCCGCTCGCCGGTGAGCACGAGGTGCTCGGGGTCCTTGAGGATCTCCTCCACCACCTCGCGCGCCACGTAGCGCGTGAAGGCGTGCTTGATCATCTC
>Ga0075423_10006831_pt1 | contig 10732 bp, 12 predicted proteins | sample SoiMethybrSBSTD2_FD_80114 | JGI IMG/M metagenome (GOLD analysis project Ga0075423, IMG submission 80114) | Bulk soil microbial communities from a Populus tree surrounding site in Tennessee, USA - Soil MetaG P. TD hybrid SBSTD2 | ecosystem: Environmental > Terrestrial > Soil > Tree plantation...
ACAGCAGGCCGACGCGGACGTCGACCACGCCAACCCTGCCGTCACCGGCGGCGACGCCGCCGGGCTGCTGCGGGCCGGTGAGCGTCGCGACGACCCGCCCATCCTGGACCACCGACACGGCGGCGGCGCCCTCGTCGCTCACGAACACGCGACCCGCCCACGCCGCCGCGTCGTGCGCTCCGCGGCCCACGACCGTCCAGGTCACCACCTCGCCCGCGGGCAGGCCCACCTGGAGGAGCAGGCCGCGGTCCTCGACCGGCACCAGCAGCGGCCCGCCCGCCCTTACCAGCGCCAGGTGCCGCGCCGATCCCGGCAGGGTCACCGTCGCGGTCACCCGGCCGCTGCGGCCATCGACCAGGGCGAGCCGGCCCGGCGCGCGCAACGCGACCGCGACCAGCCCGGTCTTCGGGTCGGCCACCAACCCTTCCGGACCACCCTCACCCAGCGCGACCAGGCGGCCCGGCGGCGCGACCAGGGTGGTCGGGGCGCCGGCGGGTTCCGCCGCGCGTTTGGTGGGCGCCGGCCCGCGGCCGCTGCAGGCGCCCAGCGCCAGCAGTGCCGCCACGGTGACGCCCACCCCGCGGGCGGTCACGAGGACACCGTCCCGGCGGTGGCGAGCAGCTCGGCGACCGCGATCCGGGTGTGGGGGCAGCCGTCCAGCTCGCCGGCGGCCAGCGCCTCCCGGAGGTCCTCCACGCGGTCCAGGTCACGCAGCACCGGCAGCAGCCCCACCGTGAGGCCCAGGCGGCCGGCACGCGCTCTTGTCTCTTCGAGCACGTTGTCGGCGCCCATCGGCATCCCGACAAACAGCTCCGGCCAGTAGGCGGTCGCGGCGACCAGGTAGTAGCCACCGTCCAGGCAGGGGCCGAGGACCACGTCGACCTGGTCGAGCAGCGCGAACGCTCGCCGGCAGCTCGCCGCGGGCAGCTGGGGGGTGTCGGCGGCAACGATCGCCACCCGCGCCAGACCGGCACCGAGCAGGTCCTGGAAGCACGCGGCCAGCCGGTCGCCAAGGTCGCCGCCGCGCTGGGGCAGCAGCCCGAACCCGGCCGCCAGCCGCGCCAGCCGCGCGCGCGCACCGGGCGGGGTGAAGCACACCCACGGCTCCGCCCCCGCCGCCGCCGCGACCGCGACCGTGTCAGCCAGCATCGCGGCCGCCGCCCGGGCGGCACCGGCCGCGCCGAACGCGGGGATCAGCCGGGTCTTGGCGGCGCCGGCGACCGGCTCCTTGGTGATCACCACCATTGCCGACCGCCCGCCGCTCGGCGCCCCGTCCCCGTCGCTGCCCGCGGGCCGCGCGGGCCCGGGCCGGCTCACCCGCCGCCGTCCCGGCCCGGCCGCCGCTCGGCCAGCAGCCGGCAGGTGACCTGCGCCATGGCGCCGACGGCGCGCAGCGTGCCCGGCAGCGACCCGGTCACCTTGCTGCTGCCCCCCGCCCTGGGGTGGTAGCGCACCGGCACCTCCAGCACCCGCAGCCCCGCCCGCCCCGCCCGGCCGACCATCTCCAGCGGCCAGCCGTGGCCGCGGTCACGGATCCCGAGTGCCAGCAGGGCGTCGCGCCGGATCGCCCGGAACGGGCCAAGGTCGCTCAGCGGCACCCCGAACAGCAGCCGGCAGGCCAGGCCGAGCAGGCGGTTGTCCAGCGTGGCCAGCGCGGACATCGCCCCCGGGTCCCGCGTGCCCGCCAGGCGCGAGCCGACGACCAGGTCGGCGTCCCCGGTGAGCACCGGCCCGGTCACGGCGGCCAGGTCGGCGCCGTCGAAGGAGCCGTCGGCGTCGGCGAAGGCGACCACCTCCGCGTCGGGGCAGGCCAGCACCCCCGCCCAGCAGGCGGCGCCAAAGCCGCGGCGGGGCTCGCGCACGACCCGGGCCCCGGCCGCGGCGGCGACCTCGGCGGTGGCGTCGGTGGAGCCGTTGTCGACCACCACGAGGTCGGCCTGGGCGGGGAAGGAGGCGAGGGCGACCGGCAGCGCGGCCGCCTCGTTCAGGGCGGGCAGGACGACGCTGACCCGGGTGAGATCCATCACACTGGAGTCCACGAGGCGGAGGCGGGCGCTCCGAGCACCCGGTATGTAGCTCCGAGGACTCGGTGCGTAGAGGTCAAGGCAGCTCGTCGCCAGCCAAGGCTCCGCCCGCCGAGGCGGGCCGCCCGCCATCCACGCCTGCAAGGCGCGCACGTCGGTCTCCCGGACCAGGTCCTCAGCGTCACCCGCAGGAAGTCGTCGCCAGTCGTCAATGGGCCCATGCTCCTCTTCCCAGTATTGACGGACCAGGCGGGCTGGTGATTGCAGTCGCGCCGGTCACGGCTCGGCGCGGCGTCCGGGGTCGGCCGGCGGCATCCAGCGGCGGTGGTGTCGGTGGAGCCGTTGTCGACCACGATCAGGTCGGCCTGGGGGAAGGAGGCGAGGACGACCGGCAGGGCGGCCGCCTCGTCAGGGCGGGCAGGACGACGCTGACCCGGGTGAGATCCATCACACTGGAGTGTACGAGGCCGACTCGCGCACCCCGAGCATGTGCCGCTTACAGTCTTCGAACAACCGGCCGCCCCGCCGGCCACCACGTCCTCTGCGCCGTGAGGGTCCACCCATGCCACAGGCAACGGCCCCCAGCCACAAGGAGCACACCGCCGACCCGGCGTTTGCCCGCGCGAGCGCCGCTACCGCCGCCGCCGTGCTCGCGGTCGGCACGCTCGGCACCATCTACCTGCGCTTCCGCTCTGGGGTCTCGTGGCGCGTGCCGAGCGTGCCTTACTGGTACAGCTTCCCCTTCTACGTCTTCCCCCACCCCCACCTCGACCTTGCGTGGGCGCTGCGCGCCGCGCCGGTGATCGCGCTGGCGGTGGCGGGCGTGCTGGCGCTGCACCGCAGCCAGCTTCGCTGGGGGCCGCGGGTCGCCGCCTCGGCCGGCCTGGCCTTCGTGCTCGCCCTGGCGGTGGCCGCGCTGGCCGGCGGGCCGTGGGCGTGGCGCCAGCCGCTGGACTACGCCGGCGAGTACCCGGCCGGCGTCGGCATGGTCGGGGCGATCCCGGCGTTCCTGCGCACCTTCCCCGGGCTGCTGCCGTTGCTGCCAACCCACGCCAGCGGGCACCCGGCCGGGGCGATGATCGCCTACGCGCTGATCGCCAGGGCCTGGCCGGGCCTCACCGCCGCGGCGCTGGCGACCGTGGCGCTGGGGTCGCTGGGGGGTGTGGCCGCCGGCGGCCTGGCACGCGACGAGCTCGGCGAGCCGGGCGGCCGCCTGGCGCTGGCCTGCTGGGTGCTGTCGCCCGGGGTGGTGTTGTACCTGGCGACCTCGGCCGACGCGATCTTCGCGACGGTGCTTGGGGCGGCGGCCCTGGCCGCCCACCGCGGCCTCACCCGCCGCTCCCCGGCGTGGACCGCGGCCGGGGGGGCGCTGCTGTGGGCCGGGTCGATGCTCACCTACTCGGCCGTGCTGCTGCTCGCCTTCCTCGGGGTCCGCGCCGCCGGGCGGCTGCGCACCGACCGGGCGTGGGTGCTGGCCTGGGCGGCCGGCACCGCCGCGGTCGTCCTCGGGCTGGCCGTGCTGCTGTGGGCCACCACCGGCTATGACGTACCGGCCGCGCTGCGGGCCACCCACCGTGCCTACCAGGCCGCCCCCGGCTCGGCCGGCCGGAACTACGCGCTGTGGCTGCCGGGCGACCTGGTCGCGTTCGGCGGGATGCTGGGCGTGCCGCTGCTGGCCGGGCTGGCCACCCGCGCGGTCGCGGTCGTGCGCGAGCGCGCCTGGACCTCGGTGGACGCCGCCGCGCTGGCGACCCTGCTCGCCGCGGCCTGCTGGGGCTTTTCCAGGGGCGAGGTGGAGCGCATCTTCCAGTTCCTGGTGCCGCTGGTGCTGGTGCCCGCCACTCGGCAGCTGCTCGCCTGGCGCGCGCGTCTCCCGGTGGTCGTGGGCCTGCTGCTCGCCCAGGTCCTGGCCGTCCAGATCCTGTTCGACACCCGTTGGTGACCGACCCCCCCAGGCCCAGCAGGTCAGGCGACCCTGGACGGGGCGCGCAGCGGCGCGGTCGCCAGCTCCGCCATCCCCTCGGCGAAGCCGACCGCGGCGCGGAAGCCGAGCCGTTCGGCGGCGAGCGCCGGCGAGGCGAACACGTGGCGCACGTCGCCCGGCCGCCAGCCGCCCACCACCTGCGGCGCCGGACCGCCGAGCGCCGCGGCCAGCGCGGCCGCCATCTCTGCCACCGTGTGCGGGTCGCCGGTGGCCACGTTGAACGCGCCGGCCACCGGCTCGGGGGCGGTGAGCGCGAGCATGTTGGCCCGCGCGACGTCGCGCACGTGGACAAAGTCGCGCCGCTGGCCGCCGTCCTCGAACACCTGCGGCGGCCGCCCCACCGCCAGCGCGCTGCGGAAGATCGCCGCGACCCCCGCGTACGGGGTGTCGCGCGGCATCCGCGGCCCGTAGACGTTGTGGTAGCGCAGCGCGGTCACCACCGGGCCGCCCTGGCCGGTGCACGCCGCGGCGAGGTGCTCCTGGTGCAGCTTGGTCGCCGCGTAGACGCTGCGCGGATCGGTCGGCATGTCCTCGGTGACCGCGACCGGCTCCAGGTCCGACCCGCAGCGCGGGCAGGCCGGCTCGAAGCGCCCGGCCTGCAGCCGGGCCGGCGGGCGCGGGCCCGGCCGCACCAGGCCGTGCCGCCCGCAGCGGTAGGCGCCCTCGCCGTAGACCACCATCGAGCTGGCCAGCACCAGCCGCCCCACCCGGTCCCGGTGGCGGTGCACGGCCGCCAGCAGCGCCGCGGTCCCAAGGTCGTTGTCGCGCACGTAGTCGACCACGTCGCCCGCGTCGCGCCCCAGCCCCACCATCCCCGCCTGATGGCAAACGGCGTCGACACCGCCCACGGCATCATCGAGCACCCCCACCGCCGCCGGGTCGGCCAGATCCGCCTGGACGAACTCGGCGTCGGCGCGCAGGTAGCCGGGGCGGCCGTCGTGCGCCTTGGGGTGCAGCCGGTCAAGCACCACCACGCAATGCCCCGCCTCGGCCAGCAGGTCCACGACGTGGCTGCCGACAAAGCCCGCCCCACCGGTGACCAGGATGCGCATGGCCCGCAGCTTGCCCGCCGCTAGCCGGTCGGAGCAACCCGGCAGGCCGGGCGGGCGACCAGCCCGCCCCATGGCTGCTCGCCGACCACGGCCGAAGCCGCAACGCCGCTGGCCGTTCGCACCTCGTCCAGGCGTGGTCGTGCGCCTCGCGCACGCCGAGTCCGGGTGCGGCACCGGGAGACCAGGCCCACCTGGGAGCGCCCAGGCGGGGCAGTAGCTGGCCCGCCGCATGCCCGGCGTCTGGCCCCGCTGGCGTACCTGAACACCGACCGGTCCGCCCCGACGCCATCCGCCCGACACCGCCCACCAGCTGCCGCCGCGTCGAGCCGTGCACCTCGCGACTGCAATCACCAGCCCGCTTGGTCCGTCAATACATGGGAGAGAGCACCAGCCCCATGACACCGTCCACGACGTCCTGGAGCGACCCTGCCCGACCTTGACCTAGCCCACAACCCGGCCCCGGCCCTTGGCGCCCCCGGCCGGGCCGACATCCGGGACCTGATCATGAGAGCGACCCGCTCGGCTGGCAGGCCCGGACGGCGGGCCGCCCGCCTAACCGGATGGAACCGTGGCGGGCGACGATCTGCCGCAACCTTGCCCGCGACCGACTGCGCCGCCCTGGTACTTGGCTTGAGATCGCCGCGAGGAACTCCGCGACCGACGGGACGGTTCGGAACTCAGCCGACACCGGGGGTAGGATCAGCCGCCGTGCGCATCCGGTTCGTCCTGCTCGCCCTGCTCGCCCTGGCCGTCGGCGCCTGCGCCACGCCGCAGGACCACGCCGGGCGAGCGGCTGCCACCACCACGGCCGCCACGCGGGCCAGCGCCGCCCGAAAGGGCCAGGCGAAGCGCCCGCCGCCCGGCATCGTGGACCCCTCCCGGCGCCGGGCGGCCCCCGACCTGCAGGTGACCGCCTTCGACGGCCGCACGGTCACCCTGGCGGGCTTCCGGGGCCGACCCGCGGTCGTGAGCTTCTTCGAGTCCTGGTGCCCGAACTGCCAAGAAGAGCAGCCTGACCTGACCCGCGTGGCCACCGAGTTCGCCGGCCGCGTCGGCTTCGTCGGCGTCTCCTGGCACGACACGGTGGACGACGGCCGCGCCTACCAGCGCCGCTACGGCGTGCCCTACCCGCTCGCCAACGACGCCTCCGGCCGCACCTGGGCGCGCTGGCAGGTGCCGTACCAGCCGGTCACGGTGCTGGTGGACAAGCGGGGCCGGGTCGCCGAGCGGTTCGACGGGGGGACCACCGGCGGGACGCTCCGCGCCGCCCTGGCCTACCTGGTCGGTGAGTGACCCGCAGGTCCAGCAGCCACGGGAGGGCACATGCCGAGGAAGCAGGACCGACGACAACCCGAGGTCGAACAGCTTCAACGGTTCCCCGCCGCGAGGCGGGCACCCCCGCAGTCCCAACGGCTGGCGCAGAGTGAGGTCGACCAGGTCGCCTTGGGGGAGGCCGAGCCGGTTCAGCGGCAGCGCGGGGCGGGCTGGTTCGAGCCAGAGCAGCCCGCTCCGGCACCCGCAATCGCCGCACCGGCGGTCGGTGGGGAGCCCAAGCGAGCCACCCTGCTCCAGGCGCCACAGCGGCGGACGCCGCGGGCATGGCTGCTGATCGCCCCCGCGGTGACCCTCGTGCTCGGAATGGTGCTCGGGCTCGCCATCGAGTCGGCGCGCTTGGGCAGCCAGCCGACCAGTGCGCCAGCGACAGGCACGCCCGCAACCCAACCTCGCAGCCCTCACACGTCGGTGGTGGTCCGGCCGGTGGCTTCCTCGGCCTGCCTGGAGACCGCCAGGAGGGCCGATGAGCTGATCGACCTGCTCATCACCAACCGGCGCAGTCGAGCCGCTGACCGGCTGGTGGCCTACACCGTAGCGAGTCGGCAATGCCGCAAGGATGCCTCCCCGTGAAACGCGCGCCACGCGGCCTGGGGCAGACATGCGCGGGAGCAAAGCATGACCGCTGCGGCTGTCGATGACTCAGCCTGGATCCACTGCGAGGCGTTGAAGCTGCTGGTTTTGCCTGGTAAGAGGCCATGTCAGCCTGCTGAGGCGTGCATTTTCTGGATGCACCGCCCTGCACCGTCGAACGGTTCCCGACTGCAAGGACGCGGCCCGGCAAGCCGCATGCTGGTACTGGGTGAATTCAGGCTCAGTGCAGGCCGAGCTGGTCGGCGGCAAGCAGCACCTCGGCCCGGTCCTGGCCGACCAGCAGCGCCGGCCACGGCCGGTCGGCGCACAACAGCACCACCCGGTCGACCTCGGCCAGCCACATCGCCGCGGTCGGCTCGTGCCTGGCCCCGGCCGCGGTGGGGAATGAGCGGCTGGCCCGCAGCAGCGTCACCCGGTGGCCGGCCTGGTCCTGGTAGACGTACGCGGTGACCGGCAGCCCGCCGAGCGTGCCCTGGCCGGAGCGGCGCAGCCGTAGGTCGCCCAGGCGCCGCGCCGGCGGCCGGGCTGTGGTCGGTGCCCACCGGTCGCCGGCCTGGAAGCTGGCCACCGCGGCGGCGATCGCCGCGGGCTGGGCCGGTTGTGGCCGGCCCAGCAGCCCACCGAGCCCACCGGCGGCCAGCGCCAGCAGGGCGAGCAGGGCCAGCCCGGCGGCCAGCACCCGGCCAGGACCCGCCAGCCGTCCGGGCACAGCCGACCAGCGCCGCCGCCGACCGCCGCTGGCAGGGGCCGCCTCCACGGTCGCCCGGACCCGCTCCCGCAGCCGCTGCGGTGCCAGCTCGCGCAGCGACTCGGCGAGCTCCCGGCCGCGCCGGGCGGCCTGGACCTCCCGCCAGCAGTGCTCGCACTCCAGCAGGTGGCGCTCGTACCGCTCGCGCTGGCGGGGAAGCTCCCCGCCCAGGTAGGCCGCGGCCAGCCCGGCCGGGTCATGGGCCATGGCGGTCTCCTTGTTGCTCGCGGACCAGCTGGGCCAGCCGCTTGCGGCCGCGGTGGGCCCAGGCCAGTACGCTGCCGCGCGGGCGGCCCAGCAGCTGGGCGGCCTCGGCGGCGGTGAACCCGGCCAAGTCCATCAACGTGACCGCAAGCCGTTGCGGCTCCGGCAGCGCCCACAGCGCCCGCTCGATCTGGGCGCGGCGGCTGTGGGCGATCGCCTCGGCCTCCACGTCGGTCGCATCTGCCAGCTCCTCCAGCGCCTCGGCGGCCACCTCCAGCCGCCTCGCTGCCCGCCGTGCCTGGTCGCGGGCCAGGTTCAGGCAGATGGTGGCCAGCCAGGGCTCGACCCGCCGGGGCGGCCGGCCGGCGGTCCACGCCTGCCACGCCCGCAGGTAGGTCTCCTGCACCAGGTCCTCGGCGTCGGCCCGGCCGGGCACCAGCCGCCGGGCCAGGTTGTGGACCAGGTCCAGGGCGGGCAGGGTCGCCCGCAGGAACTCGTCACCGGCCGTCATCGGCGCCGCTTTCCGCACCGCCGGGCCGCACGGCCCGGCGGCAGGCGAACGCTCCGGTTCGGCGGCATGACACTCCCGGACTGCGGTCCTAGCGCGCCCTCACATATGGTTCGACGCATCCGCGCCGTGCATGATTGCACCCCCGGTCCACCCCCGCCGACCGGTCATGCGCGGCGAGACCCGCTGCAGCTTGTCCGGGCCACCAGGTCGACAAGGACGATGCGCTCAGCATGATCACAGCCGATCGGGCTGGCGGGGTGGGCACGACCGGGTCGGCACGGCCGTGGACGATCACCGGCCCCGCGGATTCGGGGCCGCTGTCACATCCGCGCGGGAGCCTGGCGCGACGATGAACCGTACCGACCGCCTGTACGCCCTGGCCGAGGAGCTGCGCGCGGCCGCACCCAGGTCCGGGTGCGCAGCTCGGCTGGCCCGCAGCGGTCCGATGCCGTTCGACGACGCCGCTCGCACCGCCCCTGCACAAGGTGGTGGCGGCGATGTCGGCGACCGGGCGCACCGGCGCCACCGACCTGCTCGTCCGCATCCACCTGCTGCACGCCAGGCAGCAGCTGTCGGACGCGCCGGCTGCGGGCGGTGGAGCACGCGCTGCTTGAGCAGTGCGTGGTCCGCCTGGACTATCGCGACAAGCACGGCCACACCACCATGGCGCGGCAGGTCGAGCCGCCCGGATTCGTCGGCTCTGAAAGGGACTGGTACCTGGTGGGCTGGTGCCGCCTGCGCGGCGCCGTGCGCGCATTCCGCCTCGATCGGATCAGCATGGTCGAGGTGACCGGGGAGCGCTCGCCCGAACGCCTGCCACTCACGCTCGACGGCGGCTGCCTCCCCGAGCGGTCCTGCCAGCCGGCGATCGTGGCCTGACCAGCCACCAGACCGCGGGAGCTGCGCGCCACGTTCCCGGACGCGCAGCTCCCCGACGCTCAGGACTGCTCGAGCAGGTCTTCCAACTCCCGCAGCTCCCGCAGCCGCCCGACCAGGTCCCGACTGCCCGCATACCCCACCGGGCCGCGCGGCGTCAGGGCTGGGCAGGGCGCCGGTATGGGTAGCCGGGCCGTGCAGCCGGACGGCGACAAGCTCATCTTCCCCAAGGAGCTGCTGGACCGTCAGCCGGGTGTCCGGGCAGGCCGCAGCAGCTCGGGCAGCCGGCGCAGCAGGTCCCATGGGCCGGGTCGGGACCGTCGTGGTGACGAACGCGGGCGCCAAGGTCTCATCGAAGACGGTGAGCAGGGCGGCCGGGTCGGTCCGCCCGGCCACCATCTAGCGCCTACTGCCCCAACCTCTTACCCAAAAAGAAACCCGGATGCTGGACTCGTCGGAGGGCGTTTGCGCAGGTCAGGCACCATTCGAAATCTCGCTACCTCCGTACCCTCTAGCGATCCGGCCAGCGAGTCAACGTCACTTGCTGGCACCAGGCCGCAAGTGTGAGACCTGAACGGGAACCTCACCCCAGCCCTCATATGGCCCTCAACGCCGGCGCTTACACCCCTACCAACCCGACACGAGGGCAGCCCGGCACCCCAGACCTCAGCACCGGCTTCCTCGGCGTCCAGTCGCACACCGGGCGGGTCGCGTTCCGCAACATCCGCGTGCAACGGCTCCCCTGAGCGCGATTCCCGCCTCTGGCTGTTCCGGGCCAGTCGGTGCTGAACCTGGTCCTACATCACCGCAAGCCAGCGTCCCAGCCACGCTCGCCAGCAGATCAGGGCCAAGACCTGGCTAGTCGATTGACGATCCGTCCCACCACCATCTCCATCGAGGAACCTCCGGAGCGAGTCGCCGACGTGCCTGGCGGGGATTGCAAGGTCGCCGTTCACGACCGTGTGGCGAGGCGCCGTGCGTTGGCCCACGCGGCGGCCCCAAGCAGCCCCGCCGCGAGGCTGAGGAGGCCGGCGCCGAGCCCGGCCGGGGCGGCGATGGCGCCGACAAGTAGCGGCCCGCCGGCGTCGCCCAGCTCGCGGCCGACCTCGGCGGCGCCCATGGTCTGGCCCAGGCGCCCAGCCGGGGCGGCCGCGGCCAGGGCCGCGAATCCCAGTGGGGTGACGATGCCGCTGCCAGCGCCGATCATGACCGCGGCGACGCCGACGGCGACCGCGCCGGGCAGCAGCGCGGTAGCGGTAATCCCGCCGGCGGCGAGGGTGAGGCCGGTAGCGGTGCCGGCTGGTCCTGGTAGGCGGCCGGTGTCGTAGGCGCGTCCGGCGCGGGGTTGGACCAGGGCGGCGGTGGCGGCCAGCAGGGACACCGCCGCCCCGGTGGCCAGCGGCCCCA
>Ga0075423_10006833_pt1 | contig 10731 bp, 5 predicted proteins | sample SoiMethybrSBSTD2_FD_80114 | JGI IMG/M metagenome (GOLD analysis project Ga0075423, IMG submission 80114) | Bulk soil microbial communities from a Populus tree surrounding site in Tennessee, USA - Soil MetaG P. TD hybrid SBSTD2 | ecosystem: Environmental > Terrestrial > Soil > Tree plantation...
CGACAGCTTCCTGGCGAAGCTCGTTTCATACGGCGTGAGCTTCATCGCCGTGGACGAGGCCCACTGCATCAGCCAATGGGGGCACGACTTCCGGCCCGAATACCGTCAGCTGGCACGCCTGCGGCAGATGGTGCCTGGGGTGAGCGTGCACGCCTACACCGCGACGGCGACTGCGCGCGTGAGGCGCGACATCGCCGCGCAGCTCGCGCTTCAGGATCCCATCGAGCTCGTCGGCTCGTTCGATCGGCCGAACCTTCTGTATCGCGTGCTGCCGCGAGCGGTGCTCAAGAAGCAGCTGCTCGACGTGCTCGATCGGCATCGTGGCGAAGCGGGCATCATCTACTGCACGTCGCGGCGCGAAGTCGACGCGCTGGCCGATTGGCTGGGCACCACCGGTGTTCGCGCGCTGCCGTACCACGCCGGTCTCTCGGACGAGGAGCGCGAGCGCAATCAGGACGCGTTCATCAACGAGCGCATCGACGTCATCGTCGCCACCGTGGCGTTCGGCATGGGCATCGATCGATCCGACGTGCGCTTCGTCGTGCACGCCGGCTCGCCGCGATCGCTCGAGCACTATCAGCAGGAGTCGGGCCGCGCCGGACGCGACGGGCTCGAGGCGGAATGTCTCCTGATCTACTCGAGCGCCGATTTCCTCAAGTGGCGCGCGATGCTGCAGCAGAATGGCGAATTGACCGAGGGTGCGCAGAACTTGTTGCGTCTGATGGAGCGATACGCCACGAGCGTCGGCTGCCGGCATCGGCACCTCAGCGCCTACTTCGGCGATCGCTACGCCAACAACGACTGCGCGGCGTGCGATGTGTGCCTGCATGAGCTCGAGTCGGCGCCCGAGCCGATCGTGATTGCGCGCAAGATCCTGTCGTGCGTGATGCGTGTGGGCCAGCGCTTCGGGGCGATGCACGTGGCTAACGTCCTGCGAGGCTCCGCCAACGAGCAGGTGACGGCGCGCGGCCACGACAAACTCTCCACCTTCGGTCTATTGCCGGACGCCACGCTGCCCGAGTTGCGCGGCTACATCGAGCAGCTGATCGGCCTCGGTCTGCTGGAGCAGACCGATGACGGCTATCCGGTGCTGCGCGTTCCGCGTCTGGGAGTCGAGCTGCTGAAGAACGCGGACGCGCATCCAGATCTCGCACTGGCGCGGCAGCGCGTGCCGAAGAAGGGCGAGGCGCGCGTGCGGTCGCATGCGGAGGCCGAGTCATGGGACGGCGTGGATCGCGGGCTGTTCGATCGCCTGCGCGCAGTGCGTCTCGACATCGCCCGCTCGCGCGGCGTGCCACCCTATGTGATCTTCCATGATGCGACGCTGCGCGAGATGGCGCGCATCAGACCAACGTCGATCGCGTCGCTGCTGCGGGTGAAGGGCGTCGGCGCGCGCAAAGCAGAGGACCTCGGGGAAACCTTCCTCGAGGTGATTCGTGCGCACTGAGGGCGTCAGGAGTGGACGACTTCCCCCGCAGGAAGTCGTGAGCGCGTGTGACGATCAATCCTCTTCGTCGATTTGTTGAATGCCAGCGGCGAACCATGTTCCGTTCGACGCGGCGCGGATGAGCAGCACGGGGCTCGGGCAGGACGTTGGAATCGAATCCAGCACATCATCGATCTCGAAGTCGCCGTTCGGTTCGAGAGCCACACCCGTGAACGCGCTGCTGCGTTCGACGAAGGGCGCCGCCGCCTCGCAGATCAACGTCGCGAACACTCGTTGATCGCCGTTCTGGCCGATGCGATTGCCCGCCGCTAACAGCAGGCCGCGCCCGTTGACCTGGATGCGCCCGTTGCTCTCCACCTCGGCTCTCAAAGCGGCGATTCGCCACGGACCCGCGGGGTTGACGCCGCGCACGATATTGCGAGACACGTTCGGGAACGTTCCGTCCTGGTTTACGGGGCCGACGACGTTCAAGACCGGCTGGACGCCGATGCCGCCCTTGAACCGGACCAACGTTTCGCTCTTGCCGGCGCTGAGCGGCGCGACCAGGGCAAGGGTCAATGGAATCACCACTGCAAGTTTGTTCATCTCACACCTCCACATTCGAGAACGAAAGAGAGGTCAAGTGTGGAGGGCGGACGATTGAACGACCACAGACAGCGCTCGTACGAGACTCGCACGATACCCGTACAGCAGACGTCGTGTCCGCCTTCAGGCGCTTAGACGTAGTGTCCGGCTTTAGCCGGACTGGCGTGCGCGGTGCGGGACTGTAGGTCGCTCCGCAAAACCGATCTTGATCCCACACCTCAGCTCCGCCGCCGACCAACGAGCCATGCCAATACACAGCCCACGGTTTTGCTACGGACCTACAGTCCCGCACCGGTGTGAGGCGATATTGGCAGACGTCGTGTAGGCCTTCAGGCGGACCGGTCTTAGACGTAGTGTCCGGCTTTAGCCGGACCTGCCGCCCGAATCGCGAGCGTGTCATCGCTGTCCGTCGGGACGGTTGCCGCTATCAACGACACCGTGGCAGGGTGGGGCCCCTCCTCCCAGCGATAACACACTCGCGCTTCGGGCCTGACGACCATGTGTCCGACTTTAGCCGGACTGGCGTGCGCGGTGCGGGACTGTAGGTCGCTCCGCAAAACCGATCTTGATCCCACACCTCAGCTCCGCCGCCGACCAACGAGCCATGCCAATACACAGCGCACGGTTTTGCTACGGACCTACAGTCCCGCACCGGTGTGAGGCGATACTGGCAGACGTAGTGTCCGGCTTTCCGCCTCCGCCAAGGCTACGGCGGGCCCGCCGGAGCTTTAGCGAAGGCGGGAGCCGGACCGATCATGGCAGCTTCATCAAACCGACGGTCACAAGAAGCGGGATTGCGACGGCGACCAGCGCTTCTCCTGCGATCAGGCCCGAGGCGATTGGGATCGAGTAGCGCTCGTGGCTTGCGGGAGCGACCTTCGCCCAGATCGTGTCGAGCGCGGCGCCGATGAAGATCACCGTGACCGCATTCACCGGAATGAGCATCGCGATGCCCATGCCCGTTGGTGAGGGGATGAAGTTGCGCCATTCCTTCCGCTGCTCGAGAATCGTGAGCACGGTGCCGATCAGCGCGCCGACGCTGGCCGAGGCCAGCATCCACGTGAGACGCGAGGCGGCGGCTGCATTCGCGGCCGCGTCACCCGAGTAGTCCTGCGTAATCAGCTTCGCGAAGCCGACCCATCGCTGCGATGTCGGGCTGAGCAGCTGCGCGTGGTCGCCGATGATGCCGTAGGTATCGCGCAGCATCGGATACATGACGGCGAGAGCGAGCGCGCCGACAGGCACGGCGATCAACTGCATGTAGGTGAGGATGCGCGGCGTCGAGTGAATCATCGCGCCGGCGCGGAAATCCTGCATCAAGCCTTCCGACTCGGCGGCGACGGCGCCGGTGATGCCGCTCGACACCATGCTTGCGCGCAGATCGCCCGGTGCGATGGCGGCAAAGACCGCCTGTGTGAGATTCGTCATCTGGCTGATCGGTCCCCAGTTGGTCTCGCCAAGCACGCGCAGCGCGACCAGCGCCAGCGGCACCGACAACGCGATCGCAATCATCGAGTGCCAGATCGGCGTGCGGAAGAAGAGCCATTGAACCGCGAGCATCAGGACCGCGGAGGCGCCGCCGCCGATCCACACCCACCGCAGCGGAAGATCTTCGGACGTGCTCGTTGAAGCGGCCATGTCGTGAAACGTCTTCACCAGCATGCGCCACCGGATCAGCAGTCCGGCCAAGCCGCCGGCGAGAATCATTCCGACGGCCGGCCACATGACGACGAGCAGGATGTCGACGCGGCGGGCGTCGGGCGCGATCAGCCCGCGCGACAGCAGCCATGGCGGCATCAGCACCCAGCCGATGATGCCGCCGATCAGCATGCTCGCGCTGATTCGCAAGCCGATGATGATTCCTGACCCGATACTGAGGAGCGACACGCCAAAGCCGAGCCCGACGCGGGCGGAGAACGCGTTGACGATCAGCGGAATCGCGTCGCGAACCCATTGCAGCGTGGTGACAAGAAACGTGGCGCCCGACACCACCAGCGACGTCATCATCGCGAACGACGTCTTCCTCGCCTGCGGTCCGTGTGAGTCGAGCATGATCAGCGTTTCGCCGGCGGCCATGCCGTCGGGAAATGGCAGGTTCTCGTCCTCGATCAGATGCTTGCGCATAGGGACGGCCAGGAATACGCCGAGGACGCCCGATGCCGACAGCCAGATCCAGGTCTGCATCGTCGTCAGGTGCACGTCGAAGCCGCTGCCCGGATCGGCCGCCATGATGTCGAAGGCGGCGAGCAGCCAACAGAGGAACGCGATCTGTCCGCCGGTGGTGCCGGCGGTCTGCACGATGTTGTTCTCCCACCGGTTGTAGCTCTTTGAGAACAGGCCGAGAGCGATGAAACCGAAGAACGCCGAGACGACCGAGATGTTCGGACCGAAGCCGAATTTCAGGACCACATAGGGATACGACGCGCCGATCACCAGAGCGACCAGCAGGCCGACGGCGATCGACCGCGGCGTGAATTCGCGAATGTGTGCGGGCTTCCTTGGCGTCTGACTGGGCACGGCGAGAGTATCTCCTGAAATCGGATGCCGACCACGGGTCGCCAGTGAGTTGAGATCGGGGGGTTCCTGACGAGATCTCTTCGCGATGGCCAATGTGGCTACAGCGTGCGAGGCGTGAGAATTAATCCGCGTCGACACCGTCGACTCGTGCAAAGTTGTCGCGCGTCGTCCGCTATCATACGAACGCGTCGTGCGGCTTCTGACCGCGCGCAGGGAGAAGAGTGGACGTAACGAGCTACGACGTACTTGAGATCCTGCCGGACCTCGTGCTCGTTGTCGATTCGTCTGCTGTCGTGGTGTTTGCCAACGAGCGCGTCGAGTGGCTTGGCTACACCCCGCGCGATCTGATTGGCCAACCGATCACGCTGCTGATTCCGGAGCGCGACCGCGCCAGCCACGCTGATCACACGAGCCGATTCCACGCCGGACCGTGGACCAGGCGTCTGGGCACTCACGCCGGATTTCGCGCGCGACATCGCGACGGCCGCACCATTCCCGTCGACATCCAGCTCTCCCCGCACACCATCGGCGATTCGCTTCACACTCTGTGCATCGTTCGCGATCTGACGAACCAGATGGAGCTCGAAGCGAAGCTGTCGACCTCGGAAGAGCAGTATCGACACCTGGTCGAGCACGCCTCCGACGTCTTCTATCGCATCGATATCGGCGACGATCCGCTTCGCGGCACGGTGACGTACGTGAGCCCGCAGGCGCGGACCTTGACGGGATATCCCGCGGAGGATTTCCTCCGCGATCAGGGACTGTGGATCCGCCTGATTCATCCGAGCGATGTGCCCGTCATGGCCATGGCCACGCAGGCGATTCTGGACAGCCGTGTTCCTGGCACGCGCGAGTACCGCATTCGTCATCGCGACGACGGCCATTACACGTGGGTGGAAGACCGCGTGGTCCCGCAGTACGACGACAACGGAACGCTCGTGGGCTACCAGGGGACCGCGCGTGACATCACCGAGCGATGGTGGCTGCACCACCAGCTGCGAACGATCGTCACGCTCGGCGGCGCCCTGCGCGATCGCCGCGGACGGCAAGAGATCATCGTCGCGCTGCTCGATGCGCTGCCACCGCTGTTCGAGGCCAACGGCGTGGCGTTCGTCAGCGGCAACGCCTTGGAAGACACGGTCACCTTCGAGCTCGCGCGAGGCGCGCTGCAGGCGTGGACTGGGCGGAGGCTGCCCACCGCGGACGCGGTGAGCGGGCGAGTGATTGCCAGCGGTTCGGCATTTGTCGCCAACTCGGCGCGGACCAACCCGCGGCTCTCGCAGCACATGCTGCCCGACGATGTGCATGCGTACGCGAGCGTGCCCGTTCGAACGGTGCAGGCGACGGTCGGGGCGCTGATCGTGACCAAGGCGATGCCGTTCATCAGGCGCGAGCTGACGGTGCTCGAGGCGGTGGGCGAGCTGGCGGCGATCGCGCTGCAGCGGCAGCAGCTGCACGAACAGGTGCAGCGCAAGGCACTCGATCTGGAAGAAGCCTACGAGAGCACGATTGCCGGCTGGGCGCGTGCGCTCGACATGCGCGACCGCATCACGAAAGGCCATACACAGCGAGTCACCGAAATGGCGCTGCGTCTCGCGCGCGCGCTCAATGTGCCGGCGGAGCAGCTGCCGCATCTGCGCCGCGGCGGGATGCTGCACGACATCGGCAAGATGGCGATCCCCGATGCGATCCTGCAGAAGGCCGGTCCGCTGACGCCCGATGAGCGGACGGTGATGCAGAAGCACGCCGAGTACGCGGGCGAGCTGCTGGGGCCGATTGAGTTTCTGCGGCCGGCGCTCGATGTACCGCTTGCGCATCATGAGTGGTGGAATGGACAGGGATACCCGCGCGGCCTCAGAGGCGAGGAGATCCCGCTCCTGGCTCGGATCTTCGCCGTGGCCGACGTCTACGATGCGATTACCAGCGAGCGGCCGTATGCGGCGGCCGAACCTCACGAGGCGGCGATTGCGTTCATCGCCGCGCACAGTGGCGAGCAGTTCGATCCCGCGGTGGTGGCGGCACTGCAGGACCTGACCGATCCGCTCTTTCCCGAGAGCTCTCCGGGCGCCGCGCCTCGACCTCATCACTAAAAATCGCCAGCAATTTGCGGCCTCTTGACGGCTGGGCTCGACTCGATCGATAATGTGAATAATCGTTTACTCACTCAGACATATATGCCGAGACATCGATTCACCGACACGCGTGACCGCCTCGAAAAAGCCGCCATCCGTCTGTTCGTCGAAAAGGGCGTCACCGAAACCAGCGTGCGGGACATCGCCCGAGCGGTCGATATCTCCGAAGGTGCGCTCTATCGCCATTTCGTCAGCAAAGACGAGCTCGTGTGGGCTGCGTTCGAACGCCACTACGTGGAGTTCGCCGGCCGCCTTCAGTCGCTCGCCAAGAGCGAGAGCGACGTCCGCGGAAAGCTGGGTGCCATGATTCGCGGCTTCTGTCATGCGCACGATGAGAACCCGACGCTCTTCCGGTTTCTCCTGTTCGTGCAGCACGGGCAATTGAGCAAGCTCGCGCCCGGCACCCCGACGCCGGTCGACGCCGTGCGCGCCGTGATCGAAAAAGGAGTGGCCACGAAGGAGATCCCCGCGCAGCATCCGGACCTCGCCACCGCGCTGGTCTTCGGCATCGTCCTGCAGCCGGTCACGTTCGCCGCCTACGGACGACTGCCATCGACGATGAGCGCGATGAGCGACCGACTCGTCACCGCGGCGTGGGCCGCGGTCAGCGCCGCCTAGGAGATCAGTGATGCGATCGCCACTCGTTCAGCTCTTGACTGCGCGCCGATTCGCGCCGCTGTTCGTCACGCAGTTCTTTGGCGCCTTCAACGACAACCTGCTCAAGAGCGCCATGGGCATCGTCGTGACGTTCCGTCTCGCGCAGCAGACCGACACCGCGTCGCTCGTGATGCTGGCCGGCGCCGTGTTCATCGCGCCGTTCTTCCTGTTCTCGGGCATGTCGGGCACGCTTGCCGATCGCGTCGACAAGGCGCTGATCGCGCGCATCGTCAAAGTGGTGGAGATCGGCATCATGACGCTGGGCGCGATCGGTCTGTGGCAGGCCAGCGTGCCGATGCTGTTTGCCGCGCTGTTCTGCCTCGGCACGCACTCCACCGTCTTCGGTCCGATCAAGTACGCGCTGCTGCCACAGCATCTCGGCGACGACGAGCTCGTGGCTGGCAATGCGTTGATCGAAGCGGGGACGTTCCTCGCGATCCTGATCGGCACGATTCTGGGCGGCAGCGTCGTGCTGCTGGCCAACGGCGCGCTCATCGTCGGCGGCTGCGGCATCACGGCGGCGCTCGTCGGCTGGATGGCTGCGCGCCAGATCCCTCCGGCCCCGTCATCGGCTGTTGCCGACGCGCCGCGTCCACGCCTTCTGCGCGACACGATTGCCGTCGTCGGCCACGTCACCGCGCGTCCGCAACTCTTGCTCCCGATCCTCGCGGTGTCGTGGTTCTGGCTGTTTGGCGCAACGGTCGTCTCGGGTCTGCCGTCGTTTGCCAAGGACGTGCTCTTCGCCGATGCCCAGGTCGTGACGATGATGCTGGCGTTGTTTGCCGTGGGTGTCGGCCTCGGATCGATCGTGGCCGAGCGGCTGCTGCACGGCGAGGTGAGCGCGCGCTACGTGCCGTTCGCGGCGCTGGCGATGGCGTTCTTTGCCTGGGATCTGTACCTTGCCAGCGCCGGTCGTTCCTCACCCGGCGCGCTCGCGCCGCTGATGATATTTCTGCGCGCGCCTGGAACCCCACGCATTCTCGTCGACCTGGTTGGCGTGGCGATCGCCGGTGGTCTGTTCACCGTGCCGCTCTACGCGATCCTTCAGCACGAGAGCGAGCCCGAGCATCGGGCGCGGGTGATCGCCGCCAACAACATCATCAACGCGCTGGCGATGTCGATCGCCGCGGTCGCGTCAGCGGCGCTGTTGAAGCGTGGCTTGACCATGGGTGAGTTGTTCGGGTTATGCGGTCTGGTCACGATTCCGGTGGCGCTGGCGGCGGCGTGGATTCTTCGCCGCACGCTGGCAAAGAGCTTCGTGCGGTTCGTTCTCCGCGTTCTGTATCGGGTGCAGATCGACGGACTCGAGCACGCGCGCGCGGCCATGCCGCATGCGGTGATTGCCGCGAACCACTCCTCGTTTCTCGACGGTCTGCTGCTCGGGGCGTTTCTGCCGGGCGAGCCGATCTTCGCGGTCGACACGCTGATTGCGAAGCAGTGGTGGGCGAAGCCGTTTCTGATGTTCGTCAACGCGCTGCCGGTCGATCCAACCAATCCGCTGTCCATTCGCGCGATGATCCGCGCGGTCGAGGCCGGGTCGGCGTGCATCATTTTCCCCGAAGGGCGCATCACGACCACCGGGTCGTTGATGAAGGTCTACGAGGGGCCGGCGGTGATCGCGGAACGAACCAAGGCGGCGCTGCTGCCGGTGCGGATCGACGGCGTCGAGTTCACTCCGTTTTCGCGTCTGGCCGGCAAGGTGCGCCGCCGTCTCTTTCCGCGCATTCACATTCGCATCCTGCCGCCGCGAAGGCTGACCGCGCCCGACGGCGTGACCGGCCGCGCGCGGCGCGCGGCGCTGCGCCGCGCGCTTGGAGACGAGATGGTGCGGTCGATGTTCGCGGCGGCGCGCATCGAGACCACGTTGTTCGATGCCCTTGTGGACGCGCGCGTCCAACACGGTGGCGGCCACGTCATCGCCGACGATCTCGAGATGCGGCCACTGAGCTACCGCGGGTTGATCGCCGCCAGCTACGCGCTCGGCGGAGCGTTGGCGCGGCGCACGCGCGAAGGCGAGCGCGTCGGCGTCCTGCTGCCCACGTCGCGCGCCGCGCTGGTCACGTTCTTCGGGCTGCACGCCCACCGGCGTGTGCCGGCGATGCTGAACTTCTCGACCGGTGCAACGGCCGCGATCGCCGCGTGCACCGGCGCTCAGATCGCGCTGATCGTGACGGCGCGTACCTTCATCGAGAAGGCCAAGCTGCAGCCGCTCGTCGCCGCACTCGAGCCGCACGCCACGATTGTCTATCTCGAAGATGTCAAGCGGGAGATCGGCATCGCGTCACGTCTGACTGCGCTCGTCCGCGCGACGCTCGTAACGCCGGACCGCTCGGGCGCGCGCGCGAACGAGCCCGCGGTGGTGCTCTTCACGTCAGGATCCGAAGGCACGCCCAAGGGCGTGGTGTTGAGTCATCGCAACCTGCTCGCCAATCGCCATCAGCTCGCGACGGTCGTCGACATCAGCCCCAAGGACATCGTCTTCAACGCGCTGCCCGTGTTCCACAGCTTCGGACTCACGGGCGGCCTGCTGATGCCGCTGCTGGCGGGCGTTCGCACGTTCCTCTATCCGTCGCCGCTGCACTACCGCACGGTGCCCGAGTTCGTCTACGGCGTGAACGCGACCATTCTCTTCGGCACCGACACCTTCTTGTCCGGCTACGCGCGTGTGGCCGACAACTACGACTTCTACTCGGTGCGCTACGTGTTTGCCGGCGCCGAGCGCGTGAAGCCGGAGACCCGGCGCGTCTGGTTCGAGAAGTTCGGCATCCGCATTCTCGAGGGCTATGGCGCCACCGAAACGTCGCCGGCCCTGGCCGTGAACACGCCGATGCATTTCAAGGCCGGCACCGTTGGCCGCCTGCTGCCCGGCATCGAGCATCGTCTCGAGCCCGTTGAGGGGATCGACGGCGGTGGCCGTTTGTTCGTGCGCGGACCCAATGTGATGCTTGGCTATCTGCGCGCAGAAACCCCTGGCGTTCTGCAGCCGCCTGCCGACGGGTGGTACGACACCGGCGACATCGTCGACATCGATGAACACGGCTTCGTCACCATCAAGGGCCGTGCAAAGCGATTCGCCAAAGTCGCTGGCGAGATGGTGCCGCTTGGTGCCGTCGAGGATCTCGTCGCGAAGGTGTGGCCCGAGCACCAGCATGCGGTGGTCGCCGTGCCCGATCCGAAGCGCGGTGAGCAGCTGGTGCTGGTGACGGAATGTGCCGACGCCAATCGCGCTGCGCTCGCTGCCGCCGCGCGCGAGGCCGGACTGCCGGAGATCTTCGTACCGCGATCGATCGTGCCCGTACTGAAAGTTCCGATCCTTGGCACCGGCAAGATCGACTACGTGCAGTCGAGTCAGCTTGCCGTGGAGCTCGGTCGCGCGTCCTGAGAGCAGGCCGC
>Ga0075423_10006837_pt1 | contig 10727 bp, 10 predicted proteins | sample SoiMethybrSBSTD2_FD_80114 | JGI IMG/M metagenome (GOLD analysis project Ga0075423, IMG submission 80114) | Bulk soil microbial communities from a Populus tree surrounding site in Tennessee, USA - Soil MetaG P. TD hybrid SBSTD2 | ecosystem: Environmental > Terrestrial > Soil > Tree plantation...
AGTAGCCGTCGGCGCCGACCGGTCCGAACACCGATGCCCATGCGTCGTGCTGCCCGGCCGATCGGCCGTGCGTGCCGAGCACGAGCTCCACGAGGTTGCGTTCCTCGAATGTCGAGAAGAGGTGATCGCGATAATCGCGGTATCCGGGCTTCGGCGTTTTCTTCCACGGGTTGTCTTCGTAGTAGTAGGCGTTGTGCTCGTCGTAGATGTTGACCGATCGATACGATCGGAAATCGACCGGATCGGGGCAGAGCGCCCACGCGCCGTTGTACTCGTCCGGATAGAACACCTGGACGCCGAACGCCTCCCATCCGCCGGTCGATCCGCCGATCAGCGCGCGCGCCCATCCTTGTCCGATGCCGCGGAACTGCTTCTCGATGTAGGGAACGAGGTCTTTCGTGATCGCGTCGCCGTACGGACCGTTGTTCGCCGAGTTCACCGCGTACGAATCGTCGAAGTAGGGCGTGGGGTGCTGCACCAGCAGATGAATCATCCGCGGAAAGTTTGGGCCGTTCCACTCCTTGTAGAACTGATACGCCGCCTCCTGTATCTCCCGCTGCGCGGTGTTGGCCTTTGGATCCGGCGGCGTCTCTCGCCAGGCGTCGCCGTCCATGCTGCTCGGAAAATGACCGTGATGGACGACGAGCGGATAGCGCGCGTCCGGATGGGTCTCCCACCCGCTCGGCAGCAGCACGATCGCGCCGAGCTCCATCGGCCGGCCCCAGAATTTCGTCAGCCGATCGTTGGGCAGGCGAAGGTATTTCACCTGCCTGGTGTCCTTGGGTGGTGCGATCGGCGACACCTCCTGATCCATCGAGATCTTGATGTCTCCGCCGGCAGCCGGATCGATGTGCAGCTTGGCCGGCTTGCTGTAGAAGTTGCCGGGCTTCCTGTCCCAGTGCTGACCCTCGCCGCGATCCATCGGCATCTTGATCGTATGGCCGTCGCCGCGATGGAACGTTTCGTAGCGATTGATCAGCGCCTGCACCCAGTAGTCGCCGGCCGGAATGTCCTTCAGACTTCGCACCGGCCATCCAAACGTCGTCTCGTCGATGACGACATCCCGGCCCGGCTCGAGGCCGTCGACGTCGACGCCGAAGATCGGCCGCGTGGAGTTCGCGCGGTATTGGTCGCTCTGCGTTCGCGGCTCCGTCCGTCCATCGTCGGAAATGAACAGGAGCACGCGGCCGTCGATCGGCTGCGCGCTCCGCGCCGCGGGAAACGAGATGGAGACGCGCAATCCGTTCGCGTCACGCGCGTCGGCGACCAGACCGACGAACGCGGCCAGCGCACACGACAGGACGAATCCGGCGGCGATCTTCGTGCGCATCAAGAGCTCTCCTCCTGCATCCCGCCCACGCCACCCACCCCGCCAACGCGACCTGGCCGACCAACGCCGCCCATTCGACGCACGTCGGCTATTGGATCGTAATCGTCCCCCGCAGCGATCGGTTCTGATCGTTGAGGTGATCGTGAAAGCCGCAGTTGCGCACGACGTTGAGGTTGCCGGTCTGGCGGCTCTGCCCCGGCTCGAGATGACCCACCTGATTGATCTCAGGACAATCGGTGTGTTCTGGATGCGGGTCGGAGTTCATCTCGTGTGCGCGATTGTCGTTGTTGATGAAGGTGACCTGTGTGCCGCGGCTCACCGGCAGCGTCTGCGGGCAGACGGCGTTGTTGACGATGAGAATGGTGCGGGCGTCGGGCAGCGAGGAGCAGGTGATACCGGTCGATGGTCCGGTGCTGCTGGAACTGCTCCCGCCGCATCCGATGAACGTCGCCACGACGGCCGCCGCGGCTGCAGCAACGGCGGCCAGTTGCATTCGCGTCACGCGGCGATCTTATCGCACCATGCGCGGCGCGCCCCCGCGGCGTGTCAGAAGAACTTCCGTGAGATGTTGAACCCAAGGTACCAATCGTTACCGACCGGTCCGCCGCGCGCGATCTGCGCCATCGTCGTCCCGAACGAGTTGGAGAAGTTCAACTGGAACAGATGGCCGCCGGCGCGCTTTTCGATCGCGAAGCTGGCGTGCGTGACGGCGTCCTGGGTCGATCCCGCCGCCGCACCTTTGTAGCCGGTGCGCGGCGCGACTTCTCCGGTGATGTAGACCGTCGGCAGGATGCGGATACGGGCGCCGACGCCCACCATGAACGAGCTGTTGTCGTCGACGAGCTCCGCCGGCTGGTCGCTGGTGTTGTTCACGTAGATTGGATGCACGTAGATCGCGGCCACGTCGCCAATCGTGCGCGACACGATCGCGCCAATCGCGGGCGAATAGCTGTCCTGGAAGTTGTTCGTGCCCTCGATCGAGAACCACGCCGACACGTCGAGCACGCGGCCGGCGCTCTGGCGAAGGACGGAGTACTCGCTGAACAACTCGATCGTCTTGTTGCTCGTCCGGTGGATGCCGATCTGGGTGTTCGGAAGGATGCCGAAACGGAACTCGAGGCCGATCTGCGCCCCGCAGTCGATCCCGAAGAGATCTGAAGCCGCATTGTCCTCGTTGAGCGGACAGGTGAAGCGATGCGTGACACGGAATGAGCTGCCGAACTTCGGCAGCCGCAGATTGGTCGGCAAGCCGATCAGCGCGAAATCCGGCTCGGCGAGCTTCAGCGCCGCGGGATCATCAGACGGCGTTTGCGCCAGCGCCGCGGACGACGCGAACAGAACGGTGCCCAGCACCAGAGTGAGTAGACGTTTCACGTTGGCTCCTGTTCGAAGGAACGAATTGACCGCGAACTGCTCGGGCCGCCTGATCACACGGCCCGACCTCGAGTTCGAGAGAAGTTTACAGCGCTAATTGCGTGGAGCGCCGATCTGCACCCAGCGCCTGATAATCTGCATCTGGCCGTCCGTGAGATAAGGCGGCCCATTCTGGGGCATGCGAACGCCGACGATGCCGGCTTTCCCTTCGAGCTTCTGAACCAGGTAGCTGCTATCCGGATCGCCCGGAACGATGCGGACGGCGCCCGCTTTCCGCGCCGAAGCCATGTTCACGATTTGGTCGTACGCCAGATCATGAACGAGATTCAGACCGCCTGAGGGGTTTCGGCCGACGTTCGTGTGGCAGTTGATGCACGCCGCACGTCCAGAGCTGTCAGTAGATTCGAAGATGTCGTGCTGAATCGAAGAAAACGTCGGTTCGAGGGCCGGCGTCGGACCGGCGACCGTGGAGAGTTTCTCGTCGCACGCGGCCCACGATAGACACGCGCACACCAAAGCGGGGATCCAAAGCCAGCGTCTGTACATGGGGAAGCTCCTTGACAGGCAGAAGGGACCGTCGAACACGGCGAGCAATGGCGATGCCCGGACACGAAGATACGTTTGCTGACAATGTGGCCGTCACTGATCTCCATCTGGTTACGAACGTCGAAACGGCTTACGCGGCTTGTCGTCGATCACGTTCAATCGAGGCGGTACTTGGCGAGATAGTAGGAGAGCGCGCGCTGACTGATCCCCATCAGCTCCGCGGCGTCCTTCTTGACGCCGCCGGCATTCTCGAGCGCGCGCCGGATTGTTTCCCGCTCCACCCATTCGATGTTCGGCCGCAGCTTCAGCGACGGCAGCCCGGTCGCCTGCGGCGTGGCCGCGCCGAGGACGGAGATGGCGCGCGCCGCAACGATCGGTCCGGGCGACAACACCACCGCGCGCTCGATCGTGTTCTCCAGCTCCCGCACGTTCCCGGGCCAGTCGTACTGCTGCAGGCCAGCGAGCACGCCCTCGTCGATCCGTTCGATTCGCCGCCCGACGCGCTGTGAGTGCTTCCGGATGAAGTGTTCGACCAGCGGCGGGATGTCGTCACGGCGCTCGCGGAGCGGCGGAATCTCGATCGGAATCACGTTGAGACGATAGAACAGATCCTCCTGGAACTTGCCGTCGGCGACCATCTGGCGCAGGTCGCGGTTGGTCGCGGCGATCACTCTCAGATCGACCTTCTCGCTGCGTTCGGCGCCGAGCGGCTCGAACTCGCGCTCCTGGAGGACGCGCAGCAGCTTGGACTGCAGCGTCGGACTCATCGTCCCGATCTCGTCGAGGAAGATCGTCCCGCCGTCGGCGAGCGCGATCTTGCCCTTTTTCGTGGTCGTCGCCCCGGTGAACGCGCCGCGGACGTGCCCGAACAGCTCCGATTCGAGCAGCGTTTCGGGAATCGCCGCGCAGTTGACCTTGATCAGCGGCATGTCGCGCTGCGCGCTGCGGTCGTGGATCGCTCTGGCGACGAGCTCCTTGCCCGTGCCGGTCTCGCCCATGATCAACACGGTGCTCTTGGTGTCCGCCACGAGCTCGGCGCGGCGGATCACTTCTTCCATGGCGCGGCTGCGCCCGACGATGCCGTAGTGATCGAAGCGCTCGTCACGCTCGTTGATCAGGTAGCGGTACTCGGTGCGGAGGCGCTGGTGGTCGAGGGCGCGGCGCACGACGACGAGCAGCTCGTCGATCTCGAACGGCTTCTGCAGGTAATCGAGCGCGCCGAGCTTCATCGCCTCGATCGCGCTTTCGATGGTGGCGTGCGCGGTCATCATCAGGATCTGCGGACGCTGTTCCTCCGACGTCGTCGCCACCAGCTCGCGAATCAAATCGAGCCCGCTGATCTCCGGCATCATGTTGTCGACGATGAGGAGGTCGAACGTCCGCTCGGCGAGCAGCTTCTGCCCCTGGCGTCCGCTGATGGTGTCGACCACTTCGTGGCCGGCCTCGCGCAGCGCGCGGCCGAGCGCCTTCAGGATTTTCTCCTCGTCGTCGACGAGCAGAATCGAACCGCGATGTGTGCTCATGTCAGGCGGGAAACTCGATCCGGATCTCGGTGCCGCGTCCGACGGCGCTCGACACGGCGATGGTGCCGCCGAGGCCTTCGACGATGTTCTTGGCGATCGGCAGGCCCAGTCCGGTGCCGCCTCGCTTGGTGGTGAAATACGGATCGAACACGTGGGAAAGATCGGCCGGCTCGATCCCGGCGCCGCGATCGGCGATGACGATGCGGACGCGATCGCCGCCGACGCGGGTGTGCAGCGTCACGCCGGTCTGGCTGCCGTTCACGGCGTGGCGTGCGTTGACCAGCATATTGACGAGCGCGATGCGCAGCCGCTCGGAGTCGGTGTTCACCTCCCTCAGCGCCGGATCGAGATCGAGCTCGACAGACGGTCCGGGACCGGACTTCTGCGCGGCGGTCGCCGATTCGCGGCAGAGCGCGTTGAGGTCCACTGGCGCGAGCTCGAAGCGGATCGGCCGCGCGAAATCGAGGACCTCGTTGACGATGCGGTTCAGCCGCGCGACCTCTTCGTCGATGTCGGCGAGGGCTTCGCGCATCGCCGTCGCGCTCACATCCGGCTGCCGCAGCAAATGCAGCGACCCCTTGATGATCATCAGCGGGTTTCGAATCTCGTGGGCGACGACGGTCGACAAACGCCCGAGCGACGACAACCGTTCCTTCTGCGACATCTCGCGTTGAAAGCGCACGATCGAATCGGTGAGCGTATTGAACGTCGTCGCCAGCAGACGCGCGTCCTCGTCGTCCCACCGGTTGCTGTGGCGGACCGCGATCTTCTGCGTCAGGTCGCCGGTCGCCGCCACCTCGCGCATCACGTCGGTGATCGCGGCGAGCGGACGGGTAATCGTCCGCGCGACCGCGAAGCTGAGGACGGTGGCGAGCATCACCGCGAGCACGCCGGTGACGAAGAGGCCCTTGTGAATGCTCGCCAGCGATCCCAGCTGCTCGGTGCGCGAGCGCAGGATCAGCACGACCGGTCCGGAGCTCGACTGCCCGCGATCGCCGGATGTGCCCAGCGGGCGCGGCAGCGCCTCGTACTCTTCGCCGTCGAGATGCACCCGCGAGATCCCTGACGATCGGAGACGATCGGCCAGCGACGGGAACTGATCGCGCGGCAGGGTGGCCGCGAGAATCTGACCGCCCATGCCGAAGGCGATGTCGCTGCCGGTAATCTGCTTGAGCTGCGCGGCGAGTGTGTCGTCGAGCAGAAAGCCGGCGCTCAGCGTGCCGAGCATCTCGGGATGCGGGCGATCGCGCGTGACCGCCGTGACCGGGACGGTGACGACCTGCAGGATGCCGGTCGGCTGCGGCAGCAGGCTGAGACTGTCGTGGCCGCCGAGCGCGTCGCGGATCGCCGGCTGACTGGCCGCGATCGCCGCCACGCGCGGCGAACCGCCCGCGGCGTAGAGGACCTCGCCGTACTTGTTGGTGAGCAGCACGAGACTCGCTTTCAGCGTCGACTGGTACCCGATCGCGATGTCCTTCACGGTTTCAGGATCGTTGGTCTCGAGCGCGGCCTTCAGCTTCGGGAGATCGGCGATGAGCCGCGCCATCAGCGTGAAGGTCTGCGTGCGCTCGGCGCGCAGTTGATCGACTTGTGCGCCGGTGCCGATGATCTCGCGCTCCAGCGTCGTTTCTGCTTCTTCGGTGACGCGGGCGCTGACCAGGTAGATCGCCATCCCGATGCAGAGCACCGCCAGCACCGCGCTGGCGAGGAAGATGCGGCTCCGCAGCGACGACAGGACTTTCATCGCAGCGTGAAATCCAGTTCAGCGCTGCCGCCGGCGGACACCGAAATGCTCTTCGGATCCGAGGGGGTGCCCTCGTTCCAGGCGACGACGTTGTAGGTTCCGGGCGGCACGTTGTCGATGCGATAGCGGCCGTCGCCGTCGGTCATGGCGAAGAAGGGATGGCCGAAGACGAGGATGAACGCGTTCATGTGCGAGTGGATCTCGCAGAAGACGCGGATGATCCCCGGCCGATCGAAGCGCACCGATCGCGAACGCCCCGCCGCATAGCGGCCGAGATCGAAGCGCTGCGTCTTCGAGAGCGAGAAGACGTTGTGGTAGAAGGTGTCGGAGTTCGGAAAGTCGACCGTCGTGCCGGTGGTGACCGCGAGGACGTGCGGCACGAACGTCTCGTTGCGCTGATCCATGATCGCGCGGTCGACTTCGTTGACTTCGAATGCGCCGCGCGGCGCCGACTCGAGGTAGACCACCGCGCGCCGCAGGTCCTGCGTGTCGCGCAGCCGCGGCGCACCCAGATCGGCAATGCCGGGACGCCGTTCCGCCGGGGCCGGTACACGACGGATGTCGACGCGGCCGCGGATGGAGCCGACGCGCAGCTGCGCGTGCGTAAAGGCCTGCGCACGCACCAAGGACACCACGGACCCAAAGGAGGCCTGCGCACGCACCAAGGACACCACGGACACAAAGGAGGCCTGCGCACGCACCAAGGACACCAAGGACACAAAGGTCACAAAGATGAAGCACGCCGTCGCCGCTTGGAGTCGAAAGGTCATCGATTCTTTGTGCCCTTTGTGCCCTTTGTGCTGTCAGAACCAGAACACGAGTTGTCCGGCGGCCAACGTCGATGCGCGCGGCACCACCCGGCCGCCCTCGCGCATGTTTCGCTGGACGGACAGTTTCATCAGCAGGTTACGCTGAATGTAGTAGCCGATGCCGGCTTCGGCGCGCGTCACGTCGGCGTCCCAGGGCAGCGTCCCTTGAACGGCCGATCCGGTCATCTCGCTGAAGCCGAGATGGTCGAAGCGCGCCGCCGCGTAAAACCCGGGAGAGAACTTGTATCGGCCCTCGATCGATGTCGACAAGGCGCGGAGCGGAAGCTTCAGGTATGGGGCGCGCACCAGCGGCAGCCGCCATTCGCTGAGAATCCCTTCGTACCGAACCAGATAGTAGCCGCGGGAGTACTCGATGTCGGTACCCCAGGCAGTCTGCGTGAACTCGCGATCGTGGCCGTCGCCCACCGCGCCGCGCGCCGCCGTCTCGCTCACGAACGGACCGCGTGCGCCCGAGGCGCCGACAATCAGACCGGCGACGGGCCGCAGCTCGAGACGTCCGACGACCTGGCGTCCGTTGTTGTCGTCATGGAACAACGGATGCGACAAGGTACCCGTCGTGACGGCAACCGTCCCGCGCACCACATCGGTTCCTGCGTGCAGCTGCACACCGGTGTCCCACCGAAGCCCGGTGACGAGCGGCACGCCTTGAGTGCCTGCGGGGTTGCCGTAGCGATAGCGGACCAGCCAACCGGAGCTGCGTTTCTGGAGCAGCTCCTCGGCGTCGCCGGGAACGGCGTCGGGACGCAGCGTCGTGAGGTACTGATAGGCGAGGGGATAACCGATGAGCGGGTTGTCATTCGGGTACATGCGGCGCGGGAAGGCGCCGAAGGTCGGCGGCACGAGCCCGACCTGAACGTTGATGTTGTGGTTCGTCCAAGGCCGCATGCGCACGTACAGCGCGTACGGACGAACCCGTCCGAGATTATCGGAGCGCACTTCGCCGAGCAGCGTGACGTGCTCGCCGACGGTGGCAGCGGCCGAGAAATCGATCCGCAGCGTACGAAGGGCGGAGTTGTTGTAGTCGGTGTAGTCGAACCACCCGGCGTCGCGCGAACCGTACGATCCCGCGACGTCGCCGCTAATCGTCACGCGACCGCCGGCCAGGGCGATCGGCTCGGCGGGCAGCGTCTGCGCATCAGCCGGCGACACACCGACCAGACACGCCACGAAGGCGATTGCACTCAAAACTTTCATGCTAAGGGCCAAATTATAATCCGCGGCGTGGTGCGTCTCGGCCTCGTGCTGGCGATCTCTCCGGTCGTGGTCGCGTTTTTCAGCGCCGACGCAGCCGATCGCGTCACGCGCGTCGTGCCGCTTCGGTCGGGGATGCCGATTCGGATCGAGGCAACGATCGCCGACGTCACCATTGTTGGATCCAATCGGCCGGATGTTCTCGTCGAAATCGCGCGCCGCGCGCCGCTTTCCTCGGACCTGACGAAGTATCCGGTCGTGATCGACGACCGCGGCGAGGCGCTGCGCATAACGGTACTTCAAGCACCGGCTCGCGGTGAACCCGGGCGTGACGCCAACCTGAAGACGGAGATCGCCATTGCCGCGCCGGCTACAGCTGTGTTCCAAGCGGTGCGGGTGTTCGAAGGGCGCATCAGGCTGACGAATCTGAAGAGCGCGGTCGATGTCGATCTGCGGCGCGGTCCTGTTGAGGCGGCCGGTCTCGCCGGCCGCATCCGCCTCGAGTCGGGCATCGGCAGCATCGACGTCAAGGACTCCGCGCTGACGCCCGGCGGCATGATGCGGCTGCGCCTCTTCAACGGACCGCTGCGCGTGCGCTTCGCACGGGCGCCGGCGAGCGCGCGGATTCTGGCCGTGACGTTCAATGGAACGATCACGTCCGACATCCCGCTCACGAAAAAAGATCAGTTCGGCCCGCGCTTTGGAGAAACCACGATCGGCGATGGCGATCCCGTCATGTCGATGGACGTCGTGACCGGCGACATCGCCATCACCGTCGCGAAATGATCAACCGAATCATCATCGTGCCAGTCTCGAGCCTGGCGAGAGACGCGTCCGGGTACGGCGAGATGAGCGTGATCGATTCGAATTCACCATCATGCTCGTCCCAACCGTGGGCGACCTGAACCCGCCGTCCGCCGTATAGCCGCGAAATCGCGAACCGATCGTAGGGGCCCGCGCTGCCGAAGGCGTCGAGCGGCTCGACGGCTTCGATTGTCCACGACCGCTCCGCAACGGTCTCGATCGGATCGCCCGTCGTGCAGACCTCGTAACGCCCGATGCGAGGATGTGCAGGCGTGAACAGGGCGGTCAGCGTTGCGTCGCATCCCGCGCCCCGCGCGGGATGGGCTGAGCCTGTCGAAGGCCACGTCTGCGCTATCATTATTAGTACGGTGGCGTATATCATCTGTGAGCCGTGCATCGGAACGAAGGATACTGCGTGCGTCGACGTCTGTCCCGTGGACTGCATTCACCCCCGAAAGGACGAGCCCGAGTTCTCCGCGGCTGACATGCTGTACATCCATCCCGACGAGTGCATCGACTGCGGCGCGTGCGTGCCGGCCTGTCCGGTCGAGGCGATCTTCGCGCTCGACGAGACGCCGCAGAAGTGGGCCGGCTTCATCAGGAAAAACGCGGACTACTATGGGACTCATTGATCACCGGTTCGAAGACAATTTCATCACCACCAGCATCGATCGCGTCCTCAACTGGGCGCGCGAGTCGTCCATCTGGCCGATGGGGTTCGGCCTCGCCTGCTGCGCGATCGAGATGATGGCGGCGTCGGCGTCGCGCTACGACATCGCGCGGTTCGGCGCCGAGGTCTTTCGCGCTTCGCCGCGGCAGTCCGATTTGATGATCGTGGCGGGGACGGTGACCAAGAAGATGGCGCCGGTGCTGCGGCGGCTCTACGACCAGATGCCGGAGCCGAAGTGGGTGATCTCGATGGGCAGCTGTTCGAACGCCGGCGGTCCGTTTCCGACCTACAGCGTGCTGCAGGGCGTGGACAAGGTCGTGCCGGTGGACGTGTACGTGTCGGGATGCCCGCCGCGGCCCGAAGCGCTTCTGTACGGGCTGATGCGGCTGCAGGACAAGATTCGCAAAGAGGGCACCGTGCTGCGGAAGGAGCGCGTGACGCAGCTTGGTCAGACCGAGCCCACGCTCATCGGTGAAAGAGCGTAGATGCAGACCATCATCAATCTCTTCAAGACAATCTTTCTCGTCGACCTGCTCAAGGGTCTCTGGGTCACGCTGAAGTACACGCCCCAGCCGGCATTCACGTTCCAGTATCCGGCCGAGCGCCGGCCCACGGCGCCCCGGTTCCGCGGCGTGCTGCGGCTGCAGACGGAGCCTGGCACCGGCGCGCAGACCTGCATCGTCTGCGATCAGTGTGCAAAGGCGTGTCCCGACGA
>Ga0075423_10006838_pt1 | contig 10727 bp, 7 predicted proteins | sample SoiMethybrSBSTD2_FD_80114 | JGI IMG/M metagenome (GOLD analysis project Ga0075423, IMG submission 80114) | Bulk soil microbial communities from a Populus tree surrounding site in Tennessee, USA - Soil MetaG P. TD hybrid SBSTD2 | ecosystem: Environmental > Terrestrial > Soil > Tree plantation...
GGCACATCGCTGTTGATTGGGCTGGTTGCGTAGATGTCTGCCAGGCCGGCCCACGCGAGCGCGAACTCCGGATCGAGTTGCGTCGCCTGCTGGTAGGACACGACTGCGCGTCGGTTCGTCGCCGGCGTCAACTGATTCCAGAGATGCCGGCCGCGAAGGTAGAGGTCGTACGCCTCGGCATTTCTTGTGTGCCGCGGCGCCAGGGCCGTCAGGCGGTCCGGAGGGAGGTGCAGTCGAACCTGTCGGGCGATGGCCCCGCTCAGCTCGCGTTGGAGTTCGAGCATGCTCCCGGGCTCGCTCTCGTAGGACTCCGCCCATATCTGTACCTGGTCGCGCACGCGAATCAGCTTCGACGTCACACGCAGTCGGAGGCCCTCGGCCCGAACGGACCCTTCCACCAGATAGTCAACGCCCAGCTCGTGACCGATCTCCGCGACCGACTTTGAAGTGTGCTTGTAGCACCTGGTCGATATCCGACCCTTCACTCGAAGATGCTCGGGATCGATTTGGCCGAGCGACGCACTGGTTTCTTCGGTCAGGCCGTCCGTCAGGTACTCGCGCTCCGGACCCCCGAGGTGTTCGAAGGGCAGGACGGCGAGCACGATCTCCAGCTGCACAGGCGGTGCGGGAGCCACAGTTTCCCGGTCCGCACCGGTGGAACACACTCGAGCGATCAACCGATAGCCACTCTTCGGGATCGTCTGGATGAAGCGTGACTCTTTGGGATCATCACCGAAGACTCGACGCAGCTCCGAGATGGCACGCGTCAGGACGTCGTCGGTGACGAACGCGTCTGGCCAGACGGTCTGTATCAGACGTTCTTTCGCAACGACCTGACTCGCATGCGCGGCCAGGAGCACCAACACCTGCATGACCTTTGGTTCCAGGCGACTGGTACCGGCCGGTCCAGTTACGCTGTTCAGCGATGGTTCGACCCGATGGGAATCGCCGACCTGGAAGCCGTTTGGCAAAACCGGTGCTCTGGACGGGACTATAGCACCGCCCCTGAAGCGGCCAGTTCGGCACAGGCGCGTGTGCGCTCGAATTGCAGTCGCCGGCGTGCCCCGTGTGTGCGACGTTACTTATCGAGCGGCAACGGTGTGGGCTGAAGTCCACTTGACAACCGCCCGCGCAAACGCCTGCCGTTGGGCAAGGGTTGGGTAATCCCGTTCGTTGTTCGCCGTCCCGAACCGTTCCCGGTTGAAACGGCTGATTTTCTGAAGACCCGCCATCAACCGGGACATATCCATTCCAAGCCCGTGCAACGTCACGATGGCGATGCCGTCGCACATGAGCTCCAGATCCTTGAGACGGCTTCGGTCAGCGAGTTGGAAGGCACGTTCGCGTTCGGTCCAGACGTATTCATGCCCGATTTCGTGCGCCACCAGGGCCGGGAGTTCGTCCGCATCGAGGAGGGCAAGCGCTGGTTTCGAGATGAGGAGGACTGCACGCGCATGCAGGCCGATGGCTGCCTGCGGCACGTCGATCACCTTGATTTCGTAAGCCGACTCGCGCCCGGTGGCCCGAAGCACCCTGGTCAGAGCGGCCAGTTTCTGGCGCGCCGAGGCGCTGAAGTCGGTGACTTCGCCTTCCAGTGGAAGGGTACTCAGGACGAGGGCTTTATCCGTTGCCGACACTGGCGCAGGCCGGGCCGCTTCCAGAAACCGTCCAAAGGCGTCAGCGTCCGTTCCCAGCAGGTTTTGCGAAGTGGTCAGCGTCATCGGCTGGTGGCGGGACCCCTCTACGATCGGCTCTGTGGCCCGCAGGAACGCCCCGGGAACGAACAGCGACGCGACAACCGCTGACAGACACGCCGTTCCAGGTCCCATGACTCCTCCGTCGCGCGTGTGCGCGCGGATCGAGAGTCAGGTCGCGGGTCAGAGGTTGTCCTGTGGAGATCCCGAGGTTTGGCTGGAGTTGTGACGAGCCCTGGCTGAGGGGTGAAATAGCGGGCGTTCCGGAGGGGTCGATGTCGTGTCTGCTCACCGGCGCAGGGGACGATGCTCCCCAGTGTGAGACTCAAGGAATCGTCAGGATCACTCTCGGGCCGCCGCCGCCGATCTTGTCGGCGAGCGCCTTGTATTTTGGTTCCTTCCATGCGACGGCGGCGCGGCGCAGGATCCGCTGAATCGTGCTCGCGCGGAACTCGGTGATCTGATCGAACGTCCACTTCCGCTCGCCAGCGGCGTAAGGGACCATGAAGTCCACGGCCTGCCGAATGCTGCGGCCGTCTGCCGTCCGGTAGTTCCAGAGATCGATGCCGACATGCTTGCCGAGGGCCGCGAGATCCATGAACGCGGCAATGTTGAACTCGCTGTAGTCCCACGACCGCGTGCGCTCGAGCTCGCGTGGCTGGCGGCCGTCGGGCTCGATCTGGCGCCCGATGCGGCCGCGTGAGCCTTCGAGCGTCCGGCGCGCAACGTCCACTTGTCCCGTGTAGAGCGCCAATCCCGCCACCTGCACGTCGTACCAGGTCTCGTGGTTGTTGCCGTTTTTCGATTCCTCCCGACCGTGCGGGCTCTCGATGAGCCACGAGAGATACGCGCGCATCCAACCCTGCAGCCCGTCTTCGTCGGCCTTCGTCCAGGCAGGCGAGCCGGAGATGAGCAGGATTCCGTCGAGCATGTCCGGGAGGCTTCGCGTCTCGATGATGCCGATGCCGCGGCCCTGGTTGATGCCTGGGATGTACTGGCCGAAATTGAGATGCGGGTTCATCCGCGTCGCGGGGTCGAGGAACCACACCCGCATGAGCCTCGCGGCGCGCATCGCGTACTCCTCGCGTCCCGTGTACGCATACGCCAGCGACAGTGTCGTGACCGCGCCGCCGAGCCGTCCGAGGTTGTCGCGATCGGTGATCTTGCTGATCTCGGGATTGCGCTCGCCGTCCTTGCGGATGTATGGCTTGCCATTGGGCTTGGATGGATCCGCCCACCAGTACGGCGCCTGGCTCATGTAGTCGTGGTTGTCGCCGCTCGGAGGTGTGATGGTCTTGTCCATCACCGACATCGGCTTGATCGCAAGCGCCTGCTTCGCGTCTTCCTCGAGCGTTGCGATCGCAGCCCTGATCGCCGCGTCGCCCTTCTCGCCGCGGGCGCGCACGTCGTTCATGTAAGCGCCGTCGAGAAGCAGAGACGCTGGCCGCTTCGTTTGGAACGCGCTGGTTGTCGTGAGGGTTATTGATACGAGCGAGACGACAGCCCCAGCACCAAACTTCAACGTCATGGCCAATCGTCTCACATGGGGCACGGGGAACGATTGAAGTTGATGCACAATTTCCGAGTGCTTTTCTGGCGCTGCAGAACGCCCTGCAAGGCGTCTATTCAGAGGATGTTCATGACCAGACTTCACGCCGTGGCGCTCGTGGTGTTCTGCGGAGCACTAGCCCACCTTCGCTCGATGGAAACCGCACCGAGCTACGGCGGGCAAGCCCACCTTCGCTCGATGGAAACCGTGCCGAGCTACGGCGCGCAGGCCGCTCCCGGTGCGCAGGAGCCGAGCGATCGATCGTGGTCGCCGGGCGTGCAGAAGGCGCCGGAGACATCCCCGCCGCTCTCGCCGGCGGACGAGATGAAGCATTTCTACCTGCCTCCCGGCTACCGCGTGGAGCTCGTGGCCTCCGAACCGCTCGTTCAGGATCCGATTGCGGTCGACTGGGATGCGGACGGCCGTCTGTGGGTGGTCGAGTATCCGGAATACGTACGCAATCTCACGGACCCGGAGCCGAACCTGGAGCCGATCGGCCGGATCAGCGTGCTCGAAGACACCGATAACGACGGCAGGATGGACAAGCGCACCGTCTTTGCCGACGGGCTGGTGCAGGGGCGTTCCGTGAAGGCGCTCGACCACGGGATTCTCGTCCACGAACCGCCGGATATCTGGTTGATGAAAGACACCAACGGCGATCTGCGCATGGACACGAAGCAGAAGGTCGGCACCGACCATGGACGCCGCGACGGCGGGGTCGAGGGAAACGCGAACACGCTGCGCTGGGGTCTCGACAACTACCTGCACTCCGCCGGATCGAGCGTGTCATCGCAGCTGCGCCTGAAGGATGGGGCATGGGGGTCGCGGCCGACGTTGTCGCGCGGGGAATGGGGGGTCGGCCAGGACGACTTCGGCCGGATGTTCCGGAACTCCAGCGAAGCGACCCTGCAGGTGGATCTGGTGCCGACGCCGTACTTCGCGCGCAACCCGTCGCAGATCCGCACCCGCGGCAGCTACGAGATCCTCACGAACGATGTGAACAACATCAACGAGGTGTGGCCGGTGCGGCCAAATCCCGGCACCAACCGCTCGTACCAGTACGGAATCCTGCGGCCGTCCGACGGCACGATCGTTCAGGTGACGGCGGCGTGCGGCCCGGAGGTCTACAGCGGCGATCGGCTGCCGGCCGAACTCTACGGCAACGTGTTCGTCGCTGAGCCGACCGCCAACTTCGTCCGACGCATCGTCCTCAATGACGACGGCACGACGCTGCGGGCGCGCAGCGCGTACGACAAGGCGGAGTTCCTGGGGTCGACGGACGAACGGTTCCGCCCCGTGGGGTTTTCCACGGCGCCGGACGGGACCCTGATGATCGTCGACTTCTATCGGGGCGTCATCCAGGATCGCTCGTCGACGACGGTGTACTTGAAGGACTACATTCAGAAACGGAATCTCGACAATCCCATGGGCGTCGGCATGGGGCGCATCTGGCGCGTCCTGCACACGACCACCCAGCGCGACACGACGCGGCCGCAGCTGTCGCGGGCGACGCCGGCCGAGCTCGTGCAGGCGCTGTCGCATCCGAACGGCTGGTGGCGCGATACCGCCCAGCGCCTGCTCGTCGAACGCGGTTCAGCGACGGTCACGAAGCAGTTGATGGCGCTCGCGACCGGCAACGCGCCGCCGCGCGCGAAGGTGAAGGCGCTGTGGGTGCTCGACGGCAACGACAGCATTGACGTCGCGACGCTGACCGCGGCGCTCGCCGATCCATCTCGAGACGTCCGCATGAACGCGGTACGGATTGCGGAACGGTGGCTGGCAGAAGCCACCCACCCGATTCACGCCGCGGTCCTCAAGCTCGTGGACGATCCCGACTGGAACGTGCGGCAGCAGCTCGCCGCGTCGCTCGGCGTCATGGCAGCCGAGCCGAAGGCAACGGCCCTGGCGTCGCTGCTGCAGAAACACGCCGACGATCCGGTCGTGATGGACGCCGCGGTGAGCGGCATGCGCGGCAGCGAAATGGCGGTGCTCGAGAAACTGCTTCAGACGAGCGCGCAATCGTCCTCCGCCGAAACCGCGATCACGATGACCGCCGCGGCGCTTCTGCGCGCCGGATCGGACGCGGACGTTCAAGCGGCGCTCGCTGTCGTGGCGGACGCGAATCGGCCGCCGTGGCAGCGCGCCGCCGTCCTGCTCGGCGCCGAGGTCGCGCTCGTCCCGAACACTGCGATGCCGGGGACCGCGCGCCGGGGGGCGGCACCCTCGATTACCGCCACCGCGGTGAACACTGCCGGGGCGCCGTGTCCGACATGTCCGGGCGGACGCGCCGGACCGGGCGGCGCCTACGCGTTTCGTGACGCCGCACCGGCGCCCGGACAGGCAGCCGGCGCGCGCGGCGGGGCTGGTCGCGGACGAGGCGGCGCCGGCGGCGGACGGAGGCTTGTCGTGAGCCGCGAGCCGGCATCGTTTACCGTGCTGGCTTCGGCGCCAGGCGATCTGCAGAGCCGCGCCGCCAACGTGCTCGCCAGAATCGACTGGCCGGGCAAGCCGGGCGCGGCCAGTTTCCTGACGCCGCTGACCGCGGCCGAGCAGCAGCGCTTCGACGCCGGGCGCGAAGTCTACCGGAACGTCTGCCAGTCCTGTCATCAGCCTGATGGGCGCGGGCTCGAACGCGTCGCGCCGCCGCTCGTCGAGTCGGTGCTGGCGCTTGCGCCCGCGGAGATCACGTCACGCATCCTGCTCAACGGAAAGGAAGGCCCCGTCGGCCTGATGCCGCCGATCGGGGCGACGTTGAATGACGATCAGATCGCGGCGGTCCTCACCTACGTCCGGCGCGAGTGGGGACAGACCGGCGATCCGGTCGACCCGGCAACGGTCCGGACGATCCGCGCGCAGACAGCGAGCCGCACGCGGCCGTGGACGCACGACGAGCTGCTCGCGATGCTTCCGGCAGGGCGTGGCGGAAAGTAGGGCTCGCCGTCAATCGCGTCTGCGGTGGACCTGAACACCGGCAAGTACAGTTCAGGACGTCGGCGCTTTGAGCCGCAGCCGGGCCATCACCTTGCGCGGGTCGACCGACGGATGGAACCGCCGCGCGGCGGGAGACTGCAGGTAGAGGATCGAGCAAGCGGCCAGGAGACCCAGAGGCCAGGAGTGGATTCGGATGGCACGCACGATCTCACAGGACAGGAAAACGTAGACCGAGAATCGCGCCCGCTCGTGGCGTCCGAGCATCAACGTGCCGACCACTGGCGCAATGATGAAGTAGACGAAGGCATCCCAGGGCTGACGGCTGCCGAAGTTGAGCCAATGCGTGTTGAAAAACAGCGCGAGGGCATGAAGCGCGGGGCTGGCCAGCAGCACGGCAGTCAGCAGCCAGAGTCCGGCCGGTCGTCGCACGCCGTCCGCAGTGTCAGGTTCCATCGCAGTATCGTCACCCGTTTCGGTGCCAGACGTATACTCGCGGCGGAGATCACCCATGCCCAGACTCCTTCTTGCCGCGCCATTCCTGCTGGTGCTGCACGCCGCCGCGCAGGCGCCTGAGGACAGCCGGCCGTCCTTGTTCTTCCGGGAAGACTGGAAGGAGATCGCCGCGATCGCGCCGGTGACGCAGGAGCACGTGGCCAATCCGGCACTGCTGCTGGCGCTGTACGGACCCGGGAAAGATGGTGTCCGGAAGAGTCATCACGACACGCCCAAAGACGACCCTTACTACATCTGGCTCGGATCGTGTCCGTCGAGCTGCGCGATTGCGCTCCGCAGCAAAGACGCGTTCGTGGATCTCACCGGACTCGCGAAGGTCCGCTGGCGCACCAAACAGACCGGCTGCCGCAACCTGCGCCTCACGCTCAAGCTCGCGAACGGCACGTGGCTCGTGAGTGACTACGCCGAAGGTCCGACCGTGGACTGGCACGAGAGCGAGTTCGCGATCGCGGGTATCCGCTGGCGCCGGCTGAACATCGAGACGATCGTCGAAGGCGCGTGGGTGGAGAAGCCGGATCTGAGCAAAGTCGACGAGATCGGCTGGACCGAGCTCGCGCCCGGCGGCAACACGCCGGCGTCATCGCGCGTCGACTGGATTGAAGTCTACGGAAAGCCGGTCAAACGCTGATGACCGGCAGACTGTTCCGCGCCGCCATCGTGCTCGTCGCGGCCGTGGCCGCCGCCTCGCCACTCCAGGCTGAGCAGCGCGGCGCGAACCCGAACCTGCTGCGATTCTGCCCCGGGAGCGGGATCCCCTGCGTCGAGATCACGCGGGACGCGTACGACCGCGGTCACGATCAGTTCCGATCGTCGTGCGGGTTTTGCCATGGGCCGACGGCGGCGGGCGGCAACGGCGGGCCAAACCTGATTTTCTCCCCGGTGATCCGGCAGGACGAGAAGGGCGCGGACATCACGCGGCTGATTCAGACGGGACGTCCCGAGAAGGGGATGCCGGTGGTGCCGCTGACGCCCGCGCAGGTCGCGGACATCGTCGCCTACCTGAAAGCGCGAATCGCGGAAGTGGACCTCACGAGCGGTCGTCGCCCGGGGCGCGACTACGATTTGAAGAAGCTCCTGACAGGGAACGCCGATCGCGGCAAGGCGTACTTCAACGGCGCGGGGCAGTGCGCCACGTGCCACTCGGCGGACGGCGACCTCAAAGGCGTTGCGAGCAAGTATCCGCCGATCGAATTGCAGGCGCGGTTCATGTATCCGGCGGGGGTCGCGAAAGAGGCGACGGTGACAGAGGCCACCGGCTCGCAGGTCACGGGCGATCTGGTGCGGCAGGACGCGTTCGAGGTCGTGATCAAGCCGGCCGATGGCCCCGAGCGAACGTGGCCGTCGGGTTCGGTGAAGGTGCAGGTCACCGATCCGCTGGCGAAGCATTTCGAGCTGCTCCCGAAATACACGAACGCCGTCATGCACGACCTGTTCGCGTATCTGGCGACACTGAAATGAAGACGTGGCTGCTCGCTTTCGCGGGCGCTGCCGGGCTGTGGGCACAGAGCTCGGCGCCAGGCGTCGATACGGCCATGCTGCTCGAGCGTCTGGGATCGAGCTGGCCGCAGCACAACGGCGACTACACCGGGCAGCGGTTCAGCCCGCTCAAGCAGATCAACACGAGCAACGTCGGCTCGTTGACGCGGGTGTGGACGTTCGAGACGCCCACCACGATCAAGGCCACGACGCTCATGGTGGACGGCGTCGTGTACTTCTCGGTGCCGGACAACGTGTGGGCCGCCGATGCGCGCACGGGCAAGGAGATCTGGCACTTCTCACGGACGTCGCTTGGCGACCACCTCGCCAGCCGCGGCGTCACGCTGTTCAGGAACCAGATCTACTTCGGCACGCCGGACGCGCATCTGATCTCGCTCGACGCGAAGACCGGCGCGAAGAACTGGGAAGTGGTGATCGCGGACTGGAAGTTCGGCTACTACATCAGCGCGGCGCCGCTCGTCGTGAAAGACAGACTGCTGGTCGGCATGTCGGGCGATCAGCTCGACATGCCCGGATTCCTCGAAGCGCGCGACCTGAACGACGGCAAGCTGATATGGCGGTGGGATGCCATTCCGAAACCTGGAGAGCCCGGATCGGAAACATGGCCCAACCAGGAAGTCATGGCGCACGGCGGCGGCGCGACATGGGTGCAGGGCGTCTACGATCCGCAGCTGAACCTGACGTACTGGGGCACGGGGAATCCGCATCCTGTGCACGCGGGGAACGTCCGCAAGGGCGCGAACCTGTACACGTGCTCGCTCGTGGCGCTCGACGTGGATACGGGCAAGTTGAAGTGGTACATCCAGACGTCGCCGCACGACACGCACGATCGCGACGCGAACCAGACGCCGATCCTGATTGACGCCGACTATCAAGGACGGCCGCGCAAGCTGATCGCGATGGCGAGCCGCAGCGGCTACTTCTTCCTGCTCGACCGCGCGACCGGCGAAAGCCTGGTCACCGTCCCGTACGGCGGGCAGAACTGGTCCGCCGGCGTCGACGCGCGCGGGCAGCCGATTCCCAGAGAGGACGTCGAGCCGTCGCTGGACGGCGCGTTCTTCGAAGGGACGACGACGAACTGGTATTCGCCGAGCTACAGCCCGGACACCAGGCTGTTCTATGTGAACGCCAGCCACGGATTCAGCATCGGCTACCTGATGCCGGACCCGGAGACCGGCAAAGTGGAGGATCACCAGGGCGGCGGCAGCACGAGCCTGTGGAGCGAGAATATGCTGCTCGCGATCGACTACCAGACCGGAAAAATCCGCTGGAGTCGGGTCCGATCGGGCGGGGCCGGCGGCAACGGGATCCTCACGACGGCTGGAGGCCTCGTCTTTACCAACGAGTCGGGACGGCTGGTGGCGCTCGATGCGGCGACCGGCAAGATGTTGTGGAACGTGAATCCCGGCGGCAACCTGAGCGGAGCGCCGATGACTTACGAGCTCGGCGGACGCCAGTACGTGCTCACGCCCGTCGGCGGGTGGCTTTACGCGTGGGCCCTACCGGAACGGGCCGCTGGACGCTAGACGCATTCCCATACGACCCATCTCCCGGATCCAGCACGCTCCGTTGTTGCCACGAACCCACGGCTAAGATAGCCTGTGCCACGTTTTCACCGCCGACTCTTCCAAGAAGAGGTGTGTACCGTGCTGGATACCTGCTCGCCCGTGCTGAGAATGTTCGCTGCTCTCGCCGCCGTCACGCTGCTCGTGCAGCAAGCGGAACGCGCGGTGATTGCCCAGGAGAGTAACGCGCTCGACTCGCGGCGAATCACCCTGACAGCAACGACGCAGGTTGCCGTGATCGAGTCCAACAACCTGATCGCCCGCATGTTACAGGCGCGCGAGTTGACCACGGTGCGGATCCAGGACGATCCCCTGATCCCGAATCGGCAGAGTCACACGCTGCAGCAGGTTTACAAAGGGATCCCTGTCGAAGGCGGAAGCGTCACGCTGCAAAAGGCGGGTGCAGCGACGATCTCGGTTCTCGGGACGCTCTTCAGCGATATCGCGGTAGACATCACGCCGGCGATTGCTGCGCTCGATGCCGCCCGCATCATCGAGAAGGCCGCCGACGCGTTCATCCCATTCGGCGCGTCCCCGACGCTGGTCATCGTTCCGTCGCCGGTCGGGACCTTCGCGCTGACGTACAAGGCGTCGGTGGCGTACGCGATCACCTATTACGTCGACGCGTTCACCGGCGATGTGGTGCGGGTGGTCGATGAAAAGACCTACGACACCGGCCTCGGCACCGGTACGCTCGGCGAGCCGAAAAAGATGGCGACCACGGTTATCGGCGGCACCTACCGGACACGAGACACGCTGCGGCCGGCCGGCATCAGCACCTACGATACGGGCGGGAGCTCGGCCGCCCTCGACCGGATGCTGAACAGCAACAGCGCGACCGACAATGATCTCGCCTCGAGCTCGACGAACACCTGGACGAACGGCTACGTTGTCGACGCCCACTCGAACACCGGGTTCTCCTACGACTACTTTTTCCGCCAGCACAACTGGTCCGGGCTCGACGGCAGCAACCGTCCC
>Ga0075423_10006840_pt1 | contig 10725 bp, 10 predicted proteins | sample SoiMethybrSBSTD2_FD_80114 | JGI IMG/M metagenome (GOLD analysis project Ga0075423, IMG submission 80114) | Bulk soil microbial communities from a Populus tree surrounding site in Tennessee, USA - Soil MetaG P. TD hybrid SBSTD2 | ecosystem: Environmental > Terrestrial > Soil > Tree plantation...
TCAATCTTGCCCGCTATTCTGATACGGCGGGATACTTCAGGATAATGAGTGATACCTCAGCACCAGCACGTAACGGGACAATCGGCACTACCAACAGTTTATTCACAACCGAAGGAATCCACCTATCACAAAGTCGCAACGAAGCGCGGCCTCGTAACACCCTGGCCCAAAACTTTGTCATCCTCGGCGTAGCTTTTGTCTGAAGGGAGAAAAAATCTTGAGCCTGATCGGCCGCAACATCGGACCAGCGATCAGCCGTCGTGAACCCCGTCTGCCGAAACCACTACTTCTTCGAGCTCACGAGAGCCGTGGCAGCGTTCAAGAGACTCAGCAGAAAAAAGAAAAGCGCCCAGTCATACTCCTGGTGTGCGCTCGCATGAACACTAAGAGAGCCACCAAGAATGACGGCCATCATGTTAATAACGATCGAGACCGTGAGAACTGAGTTTTGCCGCGCCTGTTTTTCTAGAGGAAGTGTATTCCTCATAAGCAACCAAGGTGAAGTCTTCCGCCGCGTCCTCGTTGTTGTTTTGACATGTAAGAGTATTAAGCTAAGTTCTTGTTCCGCAATGCCGCCAGCGTCGTCAAACCCTCTGGCGTTCTCAAGTCTTCGAATCCGTTCCGATTCATGAATTCCTCTGGGTAAGATGCGGCCCGTTATCGGGTACATTTTGACGAAGCTGCAATCGGCGCTGGAGGTAGGTGTTCTTCGGCCAGCTCCAAAGCTGTCCGGGCAGAGCCTCACCATTATAAGAAGCTCCGTTTATTTTGCTTTGCAGGAACACTCCCTGCCAGTAGCTGAGTTTGCTTCGTGCTTCAATCGGTTTCATTTTCTGGCTCCTTTCTTGCGGTTCCTCAGAGAAATGCGCTCGACGGTAGAGCAACCGACAGACCAGTGGTTTAATAATGCTCAGCGATAAAGATAAGCAGGGAGCATTGAGAAAAACCTTTCAGCGAAATGTGATGATACTTCGCGTGCAATGCGACGACTCGTGAGGATTTTTACTGTAATGGAGGCTCACTGTCGGAGAAAGCCTCACATTGCATGACGCTTCACTGTCTGCGGTACACTGCACGAGACCGAATGCACCATCACAGAGAGATACAGGCAAGTCGCTTGACGCATATTATGCGCAGGCATATGAGCGCAGTAGTAACTTCGAAAACCATCGCTAAGTGGAGTATCGATGGCGCGGTATTTAGCCAGATCGTGCCCGCGTTGTAACGGTTATGTCGGCATCGTCATTCGTGAGTCGGGCCCTAATCTCCCGTTGCAGGCTGTGAACGGACGCTGCTCTGGCTGTCCTATCGTATGGCATTTGTTGTGATCAGAGGCAAAGGGGCTGCGCGAGACAAGGTTCGCAACGCGAGTCGCACTTGAACGTGATTAAAACCTTAACATCGCTGAGTCCAGCGCATACATGAGACTCATGGCAATCGTGATCGAGTAAAAGAAAAACAGAAAAGTGATGGTCGCAAAGACGACCCGTAGCAGTGTTCTCATGGTGCATATCCCCCGGTGTCGTAGACCAAAGCACGGGTGCAGTATCACTCGTCCATAACGAAGGCAAAAAGCCGACGCGAAGGGTCTGAAAATTTGGGTGTCCGTCAGAAATAACGAGAACCGAATTAATATTTGGCTTGAAGGAGATGATTACGTTGTGGTGCTGGCTCAAAGAAACGGGTATTTGCTGCCATGGACTGCCTTCCTCATCACTTTCAACCACACTCGGAGAAGATTGCAGAAGGAATTTGAAAGTTACGGTCGTGCGCAGAGCTAAAATGCTGGTGCCGCCCGAAGGCGGCACCGTAACTCTTTCTACACATCGTAGATGAGCTGCATTGAGTATGCACTAGCATCCGAAGAACTCAAGCGGCTCAATAGGCTGTTGGATATGCTGTATGAGAAATGTCGGTGTACTGTGTGCGGAAGGTGCTTTCTAACCGATGAGAGCTACAACTAATGGTGTGGAATGCGCTAGATTCGCTCTATTCGTGGTGGTAGTAATCGAACGATATTATTTTGAGTCCGGCGCGTCTGCCATTCCACGACTCCGGCACGGGAATTAATATTGATAACCAACAGTCGATTACGATGCAAGTCGAGTCATGTTTAAAGTTCAAGGTTCCATGTTCAAGGTTCAACGTGGAAAGCGTTACGCACCACCCAGTGGCCGAGAACCTGGAACTTTGAACGTGGAATCTTGAACGATCAGAAGATTAGTTTCCAGCACTCCTTGAGTGAGCTGACTGCGGCGAGTTTGGGATGCTCAATGTACTTTAGTTGCGCGGCGTTACTGGCGGGGAGGATGCAGCGCTCGAACCCGAGCTTGCCGGCTTCCTTGACACGCGCTTCGGCTTGAGAAATGCCGCGAATTTCGCCGGCCAAGCCAACTTCGCCGAAGAAAATTGTTCTAGCGTCGAGGACGGTTTCCCGGCTGCTCGACGCGATCGCGGTGACGATGCCCAAATCGACCGCGGGCTCATCGACCTGGACCCCGCCGGCGACATTGACAAAAATATCTTGGTCGAAAAGCTTGGCGCCCATTTTTTTCTCGAGCACGGCGACCAGTAGTGCGACCCGGTTGTGATCGACTCCAATTGTCGTTCGCCGCGGCACGGCCAAAAATGAGCGGCTTACCAGCGCCTGCAATTCAATCAAAATAGGCCGGGTTCCTTCCATGCTGCAGACCACTGCGGAGCCGGGGACCGCAAGCGGCCGCTCCATCAGAAAGATTTCTGAGGGATTGCTGACCTCCTGCAGTCCCGCTTCCTTCATTTCGAAAACGCCGATCTCATTGGTCGATCCGAAACGATTTTTCACGGCGCGTAGAATCCGAAAACTGTGGCCGCGCTCTCCTTCGAAATAAAGCACGGTGTCGACCATATGTTCGAGCAGGCGCGGCCCGGCAATGGCGCCGTCCTTGGTGACATGGCCGATCAGAAATGTCGTCAAGCCGGTTTTTTTTGCGAGCACGATGATCGAGCCCGAGGCTTCGCGAACCTGCGCGATACTGCCCGGAGCCGACGGAATAGCCGAGGAGAAGATCGTTTGCACCGAGTCGATCACCAGAAGTCCCGGTTTAATTTTCTTGATGTGATCGAGAATCCGCTCCAATGAAGTTTCGCTCAAAATCAAGAGATTGGGTGCGTCAATGCCGAGCCGCTCGGCGCGCATTTTGATCTGGCGCGGCGACTCCTCCCCGGAAACGTACAGGCATGTCACCCCTGTTTGACTCACGGCGGCGAAGGCCTGCAACAGCAACGTCGATTTGCCGATGCCCGGATCGCCGCCAATCAGGATCACCGAACCGGCTACGAGTCCGCCGCCGAGCACGCGGTCGAACTCGCCAATTCCCGATAGCACACGGCCTTGTTCGCTGATGTCGATCCTGTGAATCGGCGCGGGATCTTCCTTCGTCCCCAAGCTCAACTCACCGCGCGGCGTCGTTGCTTTCTCGAAGCGTTCTTCAGCGAACGTGTTCCACTGATTACAATCGGGACACTTGCCGAGCCACTTGGGCGATTGATAGCCGCAGTTCTGACAGGCAAAGATGGTTTTGGCTTTAGCCACGGGCGTTCTCGGTAATTTCTCGGAACAAAGCTCGCCGTCTAAATTCTCACACTTTAATAAGAAATTGTAGGGTGGGTGGAGACGCACCGCGCCGATACGCATCATGAAAGGCGATGGGTGTCGCTACCGCTCGACCGATCCTACGCGAACTCGGTTTTGAACTAGCAGGACAGCAGTTAAGAAAAAGGAAGATCTCTCCCTCCGGCCGAGATGACAAATACTGCCGCACCGATTTCTCGCCATAGAACGGTGTCTAGTGATGGCCGGCTCGTGGTGGTAGCTTCAAATTATGCAAAAAGAACAGCAGACCTCCGCAGCGGAATTTCTTCCCGAGCGGCGGGATCTTGAAAGCTTGCGCGCCGCGGCACGAGCTTGCGAGGGATGTGATCTCTACAAAAATGCGACCCAGACGGTTTTCGGCGAAGGCGCGGAACATGCGAGTATCATCTTCGTCGGCGAGCAACCTGGCGACATGGAAGACCGGCAAGGACATCCGTTCGTCGGACCTGCCGGTAAAATGCTCGACAAAGCTCTTGCTGAAGCGCGCATCTCGCGCGACGAGGTGTATATCACGAACGCCGTGAAGCATTTTCGATGGATCCAGCGTGGCAAAAGGCGCTTACATCAAAAACCGGCGGTACGACAAATCGTGGCTTGTAAGCCGTGGCTCGAATCGGAAATGGCGTCCATCCATCCGAAACTCGTTGTATGTCTCGGCGCCACCGCCGCTCAGTCCATTCTCGGCAGGGTTGTGCCGATTGGCCAAGCGCGCGGAAAATTTTTGCATGGGCAACGGGGTGAGGCGGTTTTTATCACGATCCATCCCTCCGCGATTTTACGCCTACGAGAAAATAGCGAAAGAGAACAAGAATACCGCCGATTCGTCGCCGACATGCAGCTGGTGGAGCGAAAGCTACGCGGAATGGCGGCTGCGTAATTCATTAGAGATACCCAGAATCACTTCATTCGCGCCCGGCTGTTGCCCCGTGTTGCGCGGTCTCGGGCCGTATATTATTTAAATCGAACAATGATGGCAGTAAGCATGCTCGCAGAGCTGGAAGCGCTGCGCAGCGCCGGTCTTTATAGAGAATTGCGGCGGGTCGAAAACGAACAGGGTCCAATTCTTCTGATCGGCGGCAGTGAGGTGATTAATTTTTCCTCGAACAATTACCTCGGCATTGCCAATCATCCGGCGCTGGCGCAAGCGGCGAAGCAAGCGATCGATCGTTACGGCTGTGGCTCGGGCGCATCCCGTCTGATCTCCGGGAACATGACGTTGCACGAGGAGCTGGAAAATCGGCTGGCGCAGTTCAAAAGTACCGAGGCGGCGCTGGTGTTCAATTCCGGATTTCAGGCGAACACGGGAATCCTCGCGACGCTGGCCGGCGAAGGCGACGTGATTCTGAGCGATCAGCTCAATCACGCGAGCATTATCGACGGTTGCCGATTGTCTCGCGCTCGAACTATCGTCTACGCCCACGGTGATCTCGACCAGATCGAAGCAAATCTCAAAAATGCTCATCATGCTCGCCGTCGTCTGATCGTGACCGAGTCGATCTTCAGCATGGATGGCGACGAGGCGCCGCTAACCGGCATCGTCGAGCTTGCCGAAAAATATGATGCGATGGTGATGGTGGATGAAGCACATGCGACGGGTGTTTTCGGCGGAACGGGAGCCGGCTTGGTGAGCCAGTATGGGTTGGGAGATCACGTCTCGGTGCAAATGGGGACGTTGGGAAAAGCCCTCGGGGGATTTGGCGCCTACGTGGCCGGCAGCCGGGCGCTTCGCGAGCTGCTGATCAATCGCTGCCGAAGTTTTATTTTCACTACGGCGCTGCCGCCCGCAATTATGGCGATGGCCATCGCGGCGATCAATCTGGTTGAGCAAGAACCGGAACGGCGGCACCGCTTGTGGAAGAACTGCCGTTTGCTTTTTGAGGGCTTGAAGAAACTCGGCCTTTCTTCGACTGCTCTACAAAGCCCGATATTGCCACTCATCATCGGCGATGCCGAGCGGTGCATGCAGTTATCGCAGCTCCTTCTCGAGCACGGGATCTTTGCTCAAGGAATCCGCCCGCCCACAGTGCCGCCGGGAACGTCCCGCCTGCGGATCGCCGTGATGGCCACGCATGAGCACGGCCATATTGAAAAGGTGCTCGAGGTTTTTCACGAAATCAAAGATCAAGATGCCCGACGATTACCACACGCTGAAACGACTCGATCATAACTGCCTCTGGCATCCGTTCACCCAGATGCAGGATTGGCTCGGCGAGGAGCCGTGCATTATCAGCGGCGCGGAGGGCAATTTTCTGATCGACGTACACGGGCGAAAGTACCTCGACGGGGTGTCTTCGCTTTGGTGCAACGTTCACGGTCATCGGAAAAAGGAGCTCGATGATGCGATTCGCGCTCAGCTTGAGCGCGTGTCTCATTCGACATTTCTCGGCCTGAGCCATGTTCCGGGAATTCAACTCGCTGAAAAACTGATCGCGATTGCGCCCGACGGCTTGAGGCGGGTCTTTTATTCGGACAGCGGCGCGACGGCGGTCGAGATCGCGTTGAAAATGGCCGTGCAGTACTGGCAGCTCAAGAACGAGACCCAACGGTCAGAAATTGCATCGTTGGCGGAGTCCTATCACGGCGACACAGTGGGATCGATGAGCGTAGGTTATTCCGAAACGTTTCACCGTTTTCACAAGAGTCTGCTCTTTCCGGTGCTGCGGATCACGCCGCCGCATGTCTTTCGTTATTACCGGCGCATGAGCGAAGCGGACGCGCTCAGAGCGGCGATTGCCGAAGCCGACGAGAAAATCGCCGCGCGTAAAAACCACCTCGCTGCGCTGGTGATGGAGCCGTTGATGCAGGGTGCGGCGGGAATGTGGGCGCAGCCGGTTGAATATGTCAAAGTGCTGCAAGCGATTTGTCGGCGTTACGGTATTTTATTCATTCTCGATGAAGTGGCGACCGGTTTCGGTCGCACCGGAAAAATGTTTGCGTGTGAGCACGCTAACGTCGCCCCCGATCTGCTTTGCCTCGCCAAGGGGATTACCGGCGGGTATTTGCCGCTCGCGGCGACATTGGCGAGCGAAGACATTTTTTCCGCTTTTCTCGGCGAATATCGAGAGTTCAAAACCTTTTTTCACGGGCATACGTATACCGGGAACTCGCTCGGCTGCGCCGTCGCAATCGCCAATCTGGAAATCTTCGAACGCGAAAAGACAATCGACAGCTTGCCACCCCGAATCACTTATCTGGCCGCGCGACTCGAAGAGTTGCGGCGTCTTGGCCACGTCAGCGATGTTCGCCAATGGGGATACATGATTGGAATCGAGCTGGTTGAAGACAAGGAAAGCCGCAAGAGTTATGCGCCGGAAAATCGCATCGGCTATAAGGTGATTCTCGAAGCGCGCAAACGAAACGTCATGATTCGGCCTCTTGGTGACGTGATCGTACTGATGCCGCCTCTCTCGATTACCGACAGCGAGCTCACTTCCCTTATCGATATCGCGTACGAAAGTATCGTCGAAGTGACGGGCGATTGATGCGGCGAAAGACAGTGAGGAATAGAGGATAGAAGATGCAAGATGGCGAAGATCGATCATCCATGATTGATCTTCGCTCCTGCCTGAGGCGTTTAATGACGTGCGGTATCTTCATCACCGGTACGGACACCGGCGTTGGTAAGACGTTCGTCAGCTGCAGTCTCGCAGCATTGCTGCGCGATCTCGGCTATCGGGTCGGTGTGATGAAACCAGTGGAAACCGGCTGTTCTCAACGAAACGGCGAGCTTTTTCCGGACGATGCGGTGCGGCTAAAACAAGCTTCGGGGTGTGATGAACCGATGGAAAAAATCTGCCCCTACCGGTTCGCCGAGCCGCTCGCGCCGAGCATCGCGGCTGAACGCGGCGGCGAGCGGATCGACATCGATCATCTATTGCAAGTCTATCACGAGATCAGCTCGGGTCATGATGTGACCCTGGTCGAAGGCGCCGGTGGCCTCATGGTGCCGCTCCTGCCGAGCTTCACGTATGCCGACTTTGCCCGCACTGCTAAACTGCCGCTCATAGTCGTTGCCGCGAACCGTTTGGGCGCGATCAATCACTTGATGCTGACGTTGGAGCACGCGCAATGTAAAGGATTGAGCGTCATCGGCTATGTGCTCAACTGCGCAACCGAGCAAATCTCACTTGCCAGCGATACCAATCGAGAAGTTCTGGCCAACTTGACCGGTGTTCCGTGCCTCACCGAGTTACCGTTCGCCCCGACCGCGAACTCTGAAGGCCTATTTCCCGCGCAGCAATTTGAAAAAGAGTTTGCCCTCCGGCTCATCGAACCTTTTCTCTTGAATATCAAACAAAATTAACGAGGTGCGAGTTTGCTGAATGCACAACGAGTTTACGCCATCTTGGCCGGGTTGTGGTTTTGTCTCTCGCTAAGCGCCGGTTTTGCCGCTAATCAGGCAATCATCTCGTATAGCAGCCGGAGTTATGCGTTTTTACCGGCGCAGGTCGCCGTAGCGGAAAATTTTTTCTGTGATGAAAATCTCGAGCCTCTGCTGATCCAAATGCGCAGTCTAGTAACGGTTCCGGCTCTGATCAGCGGCGAAGTGCAGTACACGTTGAGCTTCGGAAACATCATCGGCAGCGCAATGCAAGGTTTGCCGTTTAAAATCCTCGCTGTGCTCACCGACAAGCCGCTGCACAGTCTGGTCGGCCGTCCCGAAATTAAATCCGTCACCGAGCTGCGCGGCAAGCGCATCGGCACGCAACGCATCGGCGGCTCCGATCAGCTCGCCGCCGAGGCGATTCTGCAGGCGAAAGGGATCGATCCCAAAGAGGTGCAGTTTGTCACTTTGGGCGGCGATGAACCGGTGCGCGTCGAAATACTAAAAAAGGGTCTGGTCGATGCGATCTGCACGGTGCCGCCGGGGCCGGTGCGCCTCAGCCGCGAGGGTTATAATGTGCTTGGTGGACCGAAGGATCTCAAGATCGGCAACCCGATATCCGCCATCGCGGTCACCGATGCGCGGCTCAAGAACAACCGAGACGAGACCAAGAAAGTCGTGCGGGCGATTCTGCGCGGGTTACGCTTCATGCATGAGCGGAAGGAACAGACGATCCAAATCATGGCGCGATGGTTGAGCCAGACACCTGACGTGGCGAAAGATTCCTATGATGCGATTCTGCCGTCGTTCAGCGCCGATGGAAGCACCAGCGACAAAACCTTCGAATTCGCCATCGAATCGCGCAGAGCCACGGTGCGAGCCGACAGGTCCGTAACGGTGGCACAGATCCGCGATGTCACGCTTCTCAGGGAGGTGCAAAAAGAATTGCGCCTGAAGTGAGCTACGCGACAACTTGTTGATGACGAGCGAAGCGAACACCTGCCCTGCAGGCTAGAGCTTGCCGGAAGACTTGAAATGGTCGATACGGCTCCTGATCATTTCGATGAAGTCGTGACTCACCATGTCATCCGATAAAGATAAAGGCTCCGCGCCCAATCGGGAGAGCTGGCTATTGATCAAGCGTAGGGCGACTCGCAAGCGCCGATACTCCTCGAGCGACTTCCGACAGTTCACGAGTCGGTTGTCGATTTGTTCTATGCATTGACTCAGCCTCTGCGCTTCACCTTCCTGAAGCGTCCGGACGAGATTGGCGAAGGGTTGTTCAGGCTTGTTGATTTCTTCCGACATTTTGCTGTGTTTCCTTTCTAGTTGCTCGTCAGTGGTCTTTAGCAGCTCAACTTCCTTGTCATGCGTTACGCAGCATCCCGGCTGAGACGTAGCATCGCCGCTTTCAAGCTCGAGCGCATGCGCTCGAGTGCGCGAGCCAAATCGCCGATCTCATCACGCGCGCTGACGGAATTGCCCCCGACAGATGTTTCGAGATCACCCATGGTGACTTTGTCGGCGATGCGCGTGAGTCCGACAATCGGTCGAACGATCCAGTGTGCCAAAATGAACGACAGAAGCGCGCCAACAAAAGGCACAACGGCAACGGCGGCAATGATCGGAAGGAGCGCCCGCTGGATCTCCGCATCCAAGACATCGGCCCAAAATCCCACGTGAACTTTGCCCATCTGCCCCTCGAGGACCGGAACCGATGTTTCATAAATGGTTCTGTCGTTCCAGCGCCATTCACGCCGGCCGACTTCACGGCCGGGCGCCGCAGGCGTGGGCGATTGGAGATCCTCGGGAACTCTGCCAAAGGTTTGGGCGAGAATCTCGCCTTGACCATCTTCGACGTAAGCGTAGGCGACGCCGTCGATCAGCGTGTATTTTGCCGCCAAGGCGTTGAGCGCGAGGGTATTTCGTCCGGCGACATATCCCGCGGCGGCGTCGCTGAAATTACGCGCAATCGCCAGCGACCGGCGATCGAGTTGATCGCGGAGCGTGCTGCCGGTGAGCTGATAGACTGCGGCGACCACGCAAATTCCCAGGATGAACATGACCAACGTGTAAATACCGCCGATCTTCCACTTGAGTCCGTAGCGTCGCGATTGACGTTCCATCTGACTTCCTCCTGGCGCCGCTCACATCAATTTGAGAGTAGCGATTTCATCGACCATGATTCTTTGAAAACGGCCGCGCATGGTTTCGTTCAGTATTTCTCCGCTCACCCGCAAAACCAGCTCTGCGAGTTTGGCTTGGGGAAATGCCTGAGTGGATTCGCCCAAGGCTGAGATCTGATCGCCGACGATGCGTTTGGCCATAGGGCCCATCGCTTCGGTAGCGGCACGGGTCAGGCGATCGAAGAATTGAACAGAGACCGCCGGACCGCCGGTAGCCACTCTCGTGAGCGCAATGCGGTCCGCCTCTCGCAATGGGATGATGCTGCTTTCCGAGCGCTGTTCACCGGAATGGCCATTCGTCTCGAGACGCTTCGGGTTCAGCCGGGTCGAGCTCGGCTTGGTCTTGAGCAGAGCGATGTCGCCGTTGGCCGGCTTCGCCGCTTCGCTCCCTTGCTCGAGCATCAGCCCACCCGCAGCCCTCATGATCAAATAGGGCGAGACTTTCTTCTTGCCGGACAACCCGGCCGCGCTGAGCGCGTTGTCACACAAAATATTTATCAAACGCGGCGTGCCGCCGGAATAGTGCCACACCGCTTCAACGGCTTCTTTCCCGAAGATATCCGGACCTTCATACCCGACGA
>Ga0075423_10006844_pt1 | contig 10723 bp, 6 predicted proteins | sample SoiMethybrSBSTD2_FD_80114 | JGI IMG/M metagenome (GOLD analysis project Ga0075423, IMG submission 80114) | Bulk soil microbial communities from a Populus tree surrounding site in Tennessee, USA - Soil MetaG P. TD hybrid SBSTD2 | ecosystem: Environmental > Terrestrial > Soil > Tree plantation...
ACGGATCGAGCGCCGGATTCGTGAGAAGATTCGCTGCCGCCTCGCGATAGTGCATCGGCACGAACACCTGATGTCGCGCGACGCGCCCGGAAATGCGCGTCGCTATCGTGATGCGGCCACGACGCGAGCTGATCGCGATCGTATCACCATCACGAACATCGAGTGCGGCCGCATCGGCCGGATTGAGCTCGACCGTTGGCGTCGACTCGCGCGCGTCGAGCGCGAACGACCGGCGAGTCATCGTACCGGTGTGCCAGTGGTACATCTGGCGACCGGTATTCTGGATGAACGGATACTCGTCGTCAGGGAGCGCGGCAGGCGGCAGGAATTCGACCGGATGGAAAACCGCTTTGCCGTCGGCGGTCGGGAATTTGTCGTCGAACAGGAACGCCGTGCCGGGATGCTGCGGGTGCGGAACCGGATACTGTAAGCCCGCGGTACCGTTGAGCCGGGTGTGCGAGACTCCGCGCCACGACGGCGTCACGCGCGCAATCTCATCCATGACCTCCGACGCAGTCGTGAACGGCGTCGGCAATCCGATGCGGTTCGAGAGCTCGATCACTATCTCGAGATCACCTCGTGCCTGTCCCGGCGGATCGACGGCCTTCTTCGACAACTGAATGCGTCGCTCCGTGTTCACGTACGTGCCCTCCTTCTCCGCGAACGACGCACCTGGCAGGATCACGTCTGCATAACGCGCGGTCTCGGTGAGGAAGAGATCCTGCACCGCGAGAAATTCCAGATCGCGGAACCACGCCTCGGCGTGCGACACATCGGGATCCGAGATGATGGGGTTCTCCCCCATGATGAACATGCCGCGTACGGGGCTCCCTTCTTTCGCGATCTGCGTGACCTTGAGACCGACCTCGAGCGGGATGCGCTCGTCAGGCACACCCCACGTCTCGGCGAACATGTGGCGGATCGCCGGATCGGTCACCGGTTGATAGTCGGTGTACACCATCGGGATCGCACCGACGTCGCTCGCGCCCTGCACGTTGTTCTGGCCACGAATGGGGATCATCGCGGCGCCCCAACGTCCAATCGAGCCGGTCGCGAGAATGAGATTGAGCAACGCCGTCACGATGTCGGTGCCGGTACTGTGCTGCGTCAGGCCCATGGCCCAGAGCGTCGATGATCGCGGTCCGCGCGCATACATCTCGGCCGCGCGCCGAATCAGATCGGCGCTGACGCCAGAGATCGTCTCAGCGCGCTCCGGCGTGTACGGCGCGACGGCCTCGCGGACTTTGTCGAACGCGTGCGTGCGGCTGGCGATGAACGCACGATTTTCCAACCCCAGTTGGAGAATGTGATTCAGCATCGCATTCATCAGGGCGACATCGGTGCCGGGCAGCGGCTGCAGATGGATGTGGGCACGCACGGCGAGCTCGATACGACGCGGGTCGCACACGATGAGCTTCGCTCCGCGTTTCACGGCTCGCTTGATCGCCGCACCGAACACCGGATGCGACTCCGTTGTGTTTGCGCCGAGGATGAAGATCACGTCCGTTTCGGTCTCGACCTCGCGCATCGACCCTGACGCGGCGCTGGTGTTCATCGCGCGCTGCATCGCGCTCACCGACGACGAGTGGCAGAGACGCGTGCAGTGGTCGACGTTGTTCGTGCCGATGCCGCCGCGGAACATCCGCTGGAGGAGATAGTTCTCCTCGTTCGAGCACTTGGCCGACTGAAAAACAGCGAGCGAGTCCGGTCCGCGCGTGTCGCGAAGTCGCTTGAGCTCCTGTGCGGTGAGCTCGAGTACTTCATCCCACGTTGCTTCGCGGAACGGGTCGTACCATTCAGGCGGCGTTGCCGCACGATCGCGTGGATCGCCGAGTGGTGAACGCCCGGTCGGTGCGGTTTGCAACGGATTCGTGCGCGGGCGCCGCCTCGTCTTGTCACTTTCGTCTTTCACTTCGAGCCACGGCCCGCCGCGTCGTGGCCACGGTACTCCATCCTTGCGTCGCGCGGCCTCTGATTCGTCGTATACCCAGCGTCCGTCTTTCTTCTTCCATCCGCGTCGGATCAGCGGAGTCGTCAGACGATCACGGTGCTGTGCGAAATCATAGCCGAATCGACCCTTCACGCACGTCGAGCCCATGTTCGGCGTGTCCTCTTCGATCCACGGGCTCTTTACGTGGATGACCTGATTGTCCTTGACCTGCAGGTCGATCTGGCATCCAACGCCGCAGTACGGGCAGACGCTGCGGACCGTTCGATCGAGCACGGGAAGTCGTGTCGAGACATCTCGCGCGCCGACGCCGTTTCCATCGCGCGAGTCGAGATCGGTTGCCGCGCCGTTGCCGCCTGGAGATTCACCGCGCTGACCATTGCCTGTCGCCGCTTCGACGACGACACCGCGACCGTTTCCGCGATGGTTACCGTTGCCATCGGCTTCATTCGTACGCGCGATCGCGAGGATGTCGTGGATAGCGCCGGTTGGACACACACGAACGCATTCACCACACCATGTGCAGCCGGCATGCTCGGGGTTGCCATCGGCGCCGACGATGATCTGCGCATGATCTCCGCGATAGGCGACATCGAGTACGCCGACGACTTGAATGTCCTCGCACGCGCGCACGCAACGCGTGCAGAGGATGCACGTCGACATGTCGTGCTGAATGATCGGATCGCCATCGCGTTCGTCCCCGGAGCGAAGTGCGAGACCCGCGCGTCGTGTCGTGGGAACCTGGTATCGGTGGACGAGCGACTCGAATTCGTTGCGCGCGCTGCTGCGTGGAATCTCTTCTGCGGGATACCGCTCGAGCAGCATCGAGAGCACACCCTGACGATTCTTCACAGCGGCGTCGGACTCCGTGCTCACGCGCATTCCATCGGCAGCGGCGGTTGCGCATGCAGCAACCAATTTCGGCGCGCCTTCGACATGCACGAGGCAGATTCGACAGTTGCCGACGACCGGCAACTTCGGATACCAGCACAACGTCGGCACATCGATCGCGAGCGCGCGCGCCGCGTCGAGTATGGTCGACCCTTGTGGTACCGTGACAGAGCGGCCGTCGATCGTGAGTGTCGGCATGAAGACGGACTCGTCGATGAAAACAGGCGATGTTTGGAGTATATACCGTGTGCAGTAGGCTGGCGATGGTGCCCGCGTAAGGCGTACTGATGGTGCACGATGTCGCGCGTTCACCGCGCGCACACTCGCATCATGCAACACGTACGACTATTGCATCCATTTTTTCCGGGGTCTATATTCGCGATCAGTTCCTTTCTGCGCTTGTGGCGCGAGGACACTGCGTGGCGACATCGCGACGAGACTTTCTCAAGACGGCTTCAGCGGCAGCAGCGACGATCGGCATAAATGCCTGCGTCGGTTCTCAACAGCCCCCCGCGAGCTCTCCTCGTCCCGACGCCAACGCTTCTCCCGCCGCTCCGCCCACCACAACTGACGCATCATACCGCGAGCTCGCGATGCTCGCGCTCGATGCCGCGCGGAGTGCCGGCGCGCAGTACGCCGACGTCCGCATCAGCCGCAATCGCGTGCAGTCGATCAACACGCGTGAGCGTCGCGTCCAAGGACTCTCGGACAATGAGACGTTCGGTTTCGGCGTTCGCACGCTTGTTGGCGGTGCGTGGGGATTCGCAGCGTCGAGCGATCTGACGCGCGATGAGGTCGCTCGCATTGCGCGTCAGGCAGCGGCGCAGGCGAAAGCGAATCGTGCCGCGCTCGTGAAGCCGGTCGTGCTCGCACCAGCGCCAGTCACCAAGGACGGAACGTGGCGCAGCCCCGCGAAGACTGATCCGTTCGACATCGCGATCGAGGAGAAGGTCGCACTGTTGTTGTCAGCGAACGAGGCAGCGCTCAAGGTTGCCGGCGCGCGTTTCGTAAACTCCGCGATGTTCTTCCTGCGCGAAGAGAAGACGTACGCGAACAGTGAAGGCAGCTACACCGTGCAGACGATCTATCGTGCCTCACCCACGATGACCGTCACTGCGGTGTCGAGCGATTTTTCGGACTTTCAGGCGCGCCAATCGACGGACATCGCGCCCATGGGACGCGGTTATGAGCACATTCTCGACGCGAAGTTGGTCGAGAACGCATCGCGTTGGGCCGAAGAGGCGGTGCAGAAGCTCTCTGCGAAGCCGGTGGAAGTCGGTCGATATGATCTCGTGCTGCATCCGACACACCTTGGGCTCACGATTCACGAATCCATCGCGCATCCCACGGAGCTCGACCGCGTATACGGGTACGAGGCGAACTACGCCGGCACGAGCTTCGTTTCGCCACCCGAGGACAAGCTCGGGAAATTCCGGTATGGCCCGGAGTTCATGAACATCCAGGGCGATCGGATGCAGGACGGCTCGCTAGGCACAGTTGGCTGGGATGATGAAGGGGTGCAGCCGGAGACGTTCCTCATCGTCAAGAACGGCATCGTCAACGACTATCAAACCACGCGCGAGCAAGCGAACTGGCTCGACTGGTGGTACAAATCGCAAGGCAAGCCGACGCGGTCACACGGATGCTCGTATGCGCAGTCATGGTCCGATGTGCAGTTCCAGCGCATGCCGAACGTCTCGTTGCTGCCTGGCGAACAGAATCTCAAGTGGGACGACCTGATTGCGGCGACTGACCGCGGAATCGCGATCGTTGGCGACGGATCGTTCTCCATCGATCAACAGCGCTACAACGCGCAGTTCGGTGGTCAACTGTTCTATGAGATCCGCGGAGGCAAGATCACCGGCATGCTCAAAGATGTCGCGTATCAGATGCGTACGCCTGACTTCTGGAACGCGATGGACATGATCGGTGGAAAGGACAGTTATTGGCTGTGGGGAGCGTTTGGCGACGCGAAAGGTCAGCCGTCGCAATCGAACGCCGTCTCGCATGGGTGCCCGCCGACGCGGCATCGCGGGATCAACGTGATCAACACGGGGCGAAAAGCGTGAGCAGTCCCCGCTCGCTGATCAGCGCGGCGCGCGTCATGGGCCGCGAGGAGTGCGAGGCACTCGCCAAGCGCGCGTTGTCGTTCGCCAAGGCAGACGAGACCCGAATCACGATAAACAGCGGTGGACGCGGCAACACACGATTCGCTGTCAATCAGATCTCGACGGGCGGCGACAACTACGATGCCACTGTCTCGGCGCGGAGTACGGTGGGCAAGCGGACTGCAGTCGTGAACACGAACAAGCTCGACGATGCGAGTCTGAAGGCCGCGGTCGAGCTCAGTGAGCGACTCGCGAAGCTGTCGCCTGAAGATCCGGAGGCGATGCCGGAGCTCGGCCCACAGATCTACATGGAAGCGAAAGGCTGGAGCGAGTCGACGGCGTCACTCGATCCAACCGCGAGAGCGAATGCGGCCCGCGCAATCACCGAGCCCGCGCGAGCCGCTGGTCTCATCTCGACAGGCTACCTCGAGACCCAGGCCGGCGCGACCGCGATTGCCAACTCGAAAGGACTGTTCGCGTACAACAAACAGACCGCGCTGTCGCTCACGACCACCGTTCGCACCGAAGATGGAACTGGTTCTGGATGGGCCGGTGCAACGAGCCACGATTTTACGAAGCTCGATCCCAAAGATCTCGGTGCGCGCGCCATCGACAAGGCGAAGCGTTCGGTGAACCCGGTCGCGATCGAGCCAGGACGCTATACGACGATCCTCGAGCCAACCGCCGTCGGAAATCTCATCCAGTTCATCACGTCCGCGATGAACGCACGCAACGCCGATGAAGGTCGATCGTTCTTCTCGAAGGCTGGCGGCGGAAACAAGATCGGAATGAAGGTCGTCGACGAGCGCATCACGATCTACTCCGACCCGCTCGATCCCGAAGCGTACGGGAACACATTCTCGGGCGATGGTCAACCAGTCTCGAAGACCACGTGGATCGAGAGCGGTGTCGTCAAGAATCTCTCCTACGATCGCTATTGGGCGCAGAAGCAAGGCAAGCAGCCGTTGCCAACGAGCGGCACGGTACGCATGTCCGGTGGCACCGCCACCACCGAGGAGCTCATCGCGTCCACCGAGCGCGGAGTCCTCGTAACTCGCTTCTGGTACCTTCGCCCTGTCGATCCGCGCACGATTCTCTACACGGGACTCACTCGCGACGGCACGTTTCTCATCGAGCGCGGAAAGATCACCCGCGCGATCAAGAACTTTCGGTTCAACGAGTCGCCGATCTTCATGCTCAACAACCTCGAGGGACTCGGCCGACCGGTTCGCGTGAGCGCGAGTGAAGCGGGAGGCCCCGGTCTCGCGATCGTTGTGCCACCGATCAAAGTCCGCGATTTCAACTTCACGAGCTTGAGCGACGCGGTCTGACAACATCCATTGCGATGTTTTTGCTCGAAGCTATTAGGTTCAACGCGTAACAAAGGAACAACGTCAGTCGTCGGATAGCCGAAGTCGACAACCGAACATTCATGCGCGCTGTACGAGCGCATAACGAATCGGCCGTGACCCTCGCGGTGCACGGTCGTTCGCCCGCCGATCCACCGGGGGATCGCACGGGTGTTCCACTCCAGTACTGGAGATCGTACCATGGCCATGAAGAAGAAAGCCGCGAAGAAGGCGTCGAAGAAGAAAGGCGGAAAGAAGAAAGCCGCCAAGAAGAAGTAGTTCGTAGGACGTGAGTACAGAGAAGCCGGCCGCCTGGCCGGCTTCTTTGCTCCTATCGCGCGTATCGCGCCGCCGCGAGTTCCACGATCTGTCCGATCAACGCGTCGTAGCCGAGGCCATCACGCTCGGCCGCTCGGGCGAACTCGCTCTTGGCCTCGAGGTAGCAATTGGGATTGACCTCGATCACGTAGATGTCGCCTGCATCAGTGACGCGCATGTCCACTCGCGCGTAGTCACGTAGTCGAAGCGCATGGAATGCGTCGACGGCGACCTTCTTGATGCGATCGTGAAGCTCGTCAGGCAGGTTCTCGGGAAATATCGACTCCGTTCCTTCGAACTCGGCGCCTTTCCCGTCGCCCTCGTCACCCCACTTCGCCGCCCAGCTGGCGATACGCGGCCGATCGGTGGGGAATTTCGAGAAATCGAGCTCGATGATCGGAAGCGCGCGAGCGTTCGCGTTGCCGAGCACGCCGACATAGAACTCGCGTCCGTCGACGAATTGCTCGGCCAAAGCCGGTTGCTGGTACTCGCTCTGCAGCTCCGCGATCTTCTCGAGCAGTTCCTTCACGTCCCGCACGATCGACCGGTGTGTGATGCCGAGCGAGGCGTCCTCCTGCGGTGGCTTGACGATGAGCGGAAACTCGATGTCGCCGGCCCAATCGACCATCCCGCGATATACAGTCGCGAACTGTGGTGTCTTGATGCCGTGAAAGACCAGCACCTTTTTGCTCAGCGTCTTGTCACCTGCGACCAGGAGACCGGCCGGACTCGAGCCCGTATAACGCAGGTCGAGAAGATTGAGCAACGCCGCGATGTTCGATTCGAGCGCGCTCTTTCCCGCCCACGACTCGGCGAGGTTGATGACGAGATCCGGACGGGCGCTGGTCAACTCGTGTATCAATGGGTCGACGGAGTTGTCGACCATAACGCGGCGCGTCTCGTGACCCGTCTTGCGCAGCGCTCCCTCGATTTGACCGAGTACCGGATCCTCCTCGCCGTCGACTGCATCTTTCGTGTGCAGCAGTGCGAGCTTCATTAATCGTCTCCGCGAGGACTCTTGTGCAGCGCGTCGGTGAGCCGATAGTTCATCATCACCGCAGTGCCGAACGCCGTCAGCTCGATGAGCGTCGAGGCTTCGAGACCACGAACGCGCAGGCCGAGCGCCGCCGAGCGCTGAACGAGGTAGTCGACGAACGCCCGAACCGTGATCGTGCTTTCTCCGGTCCAGTACGCGATCCGCGAGACGATCTCTCGACGATGCCGGCGTATGAATTCCGGCGCGACTTCGCCATCCGGAGCGTCGTCACCCGATCCGAACAACGTTCGTAGATCGCCGTCGAAGTGTCGGTCATCATCGAACGGCAACGGCTCGTCGAGGCTGCGATAGTGCTCCTCGAGCGTGTACTGCATTGACTCGACTGGCAGATCGTCAGCCGACGGCGTGAGCACTTCGGGCATCTGGTCGCCCAGCTCCCGCATAACGCGGTCGACGTACTCCAGCTTCGCGATTGCTGGCCATCCCGCGTACTCGCTTCGCCAATCGCGCCCCGGCGTGAGCCACACGGCGAATGTCTCCGCGAAGTCTTCATCGGGATGCTTCTGTGCATACCAGCCGAGGATATGGCGAACGTACTCGCGAGAGAACGGGTTCGCGCGGAACCGATCACGATACGGGCGCGAGTACGGTCCGAAGATGCGCCGCCATTCTTCGAGGTCGTACAAACGGTAGGCATAGTTGAAGGCGTGTCCCGCTTCGTGACGCAGAAACCGCATCACGTCTGCCTCCGATTCGACTTCGACTGCGAGCTCCTCCTCGATTCGTGCGAGGCGCTGGTCAGCGAGATAGAACGGAACACCGATCAGCGGGGTGTCGTCTGGGCAACCCCATTCATCGCTGAGATAGACGGGCGGGTGAAACCGTAGGCCCTTCGCCTCCAGCTCGGCGTAGAGACGCTCGACGTACTTCTCCACGAGCGAGCCGCCTATCGAAAGCCCCAGCTCCGATATTCGCTGGTCGAGTAAGGACCGGCGTTCTCGCTCCCAATCGTTCGGCGCGGCTTGCACGACGGTGCGAGAAAGCAAGGCGCATACCGGGTTCGGCAAAGAAAAGCCCCGCTACTCGCGGGGCTCGGTTAACTGGAGTCGGGTAAACCGTTATGCCGCTCTTGGCTCCGTTGTGGTCGGGTTGCTCTCGCTGACCTGGCTCCAGACGTACGCGGCGAACCGTGGTGTGCTCTCGGCTCGCGATCCGCTCGAGATCACGATACCCATGGGCTCTTCGTCGATGCGGCGCTCACGAATCTCGGTCATGCTGATCTTCTCCTTGTGCAGCAGTCGCGTTGGGTCGAGTCTGCTGACGACGACAGGCGGCCAATGCTCCGCGAGAACGGTTCGCGGGCTCGACCGCCTGTCATCCGCACCCTTCGAAATAAGGAAACGGGTAGCGCCAGCCGCGGACGGAGATAGCACCGTGGGTGCCAAAGGAGTCCGGATTCGTAAGTCGTTAGCTGTTAGGCGTTTGAACGAAAAGAGCCAGCTCGTTGACGGGCTGGCTGTCTCGGAACGACACGCTATGTGAGGACACCGCGTATCAAATCATGACGCTGTCGCGCCCGCTTTGCGCGCGAGAAATGTTGGCGACGCGGTACCTTCACGCTCTACCGAGATGGCCCAGCCGCGGTATTGCGACCGCAGCTCCTCGAGGGACAAAGCGGCCTGCCCTGCGACAATGGTCTCGACGAGATGGACCCCCCCGTCGAGCGTCGCGCTTTTCAGAACTTCGATGACACGGGCGCGGTCTGCCTCCGACAACCCGGCGAACGCGGCAGGTGATACGACCACGGCGGTAAGCGGGCCATCGGGCGCCCACTCGCTCAAAGGACTCGCGAACGCCGTCACCTGGCGAGCGAGGCCCACGGCTTCTGCAGCGCTCATGACCCGCTCGACTACATCGGGCTCGTCGCCGACTGCCGTGACCGTGCAGCCGTTTGCGGCCAGATAGAGCGTCGACTCTGAAACGCGCGGTCCGGTTACGAGGACGTGTGACTCGGCTCCTGACGGGATCGCGCGGACGAGCGGCGCGTCGGGCTGCATTCCCCAGTGCTCGGGACGGCGATACTCGGCGAGGAGCTTGAGCCGGCGCCGTTTCCACGACGCATACGTCGGGATGCGGAGTCGACTCGTTATGATCCGATCGACCTCTCCCCAGAGAACGAGCTCGTCGAAGGCGAACTGCTCCTGCGATCGCAGCCGGGCGACGGCCTCATCGCCGATGCTGAGGATCGCGGATCGCGGAATCGAGTCCTTGTAGTCCTCGATCTCGCGTTCCACGTACAGCTGGTATTCGTGCTTGAGCGACCGTTGCTGCTGATGTGCCATGAACCTCGCGGCGAACACGCACGTCAATACTAGAACGACTGGTCGCGCGCGCAAGTCTCACGTGGGTTCGACATGCACCACTACTTCCGACGCGCCAAGGGCTTCGGCGATGCGGTTCTCGATCTCGTCAGCGAGGGCGTGCGCGTCCGCCACTGTCGTCGTGCCTGCCACACCGACCGTGACGTCGGCGAATACGACGCCTGACGCGCCGGCGCGAGAGCGAACGCTTCGGACTTCAGACACGCGCGGAATCCGCTCGACGATCCGTCGAACATCCGCGGAATCCAGTCCTCGTTCATCAACGAGGATCGGCACCGTTTCCTTCAGGATCTGGTAGCCATTCCATGCGATGATCAACGCGACGGCGAGCGCCAATACCGGATCGAGAGCGCCGAGGCCGGCGCGCGTCAGGGCGAGCGATGCGATCGCGAGAAGCGTGACGTACACATCGCTGTGCGTGTGCGCGGCGTCGGCGATGAGGAATGAGCTCGAGAGCTCGCGGCCTCGGCGCCGCTCATACATGACGATCAGGCCGTTCACGACGAGCGTGAGTCCGACAAGTGCCAGCTCGAACCACGTTGGCGACTCTGGTGAGTGCGCCCGACTCAATTGGACGATGCCTTCACGCAGCAACTCGAAGCACGAGATCGAGAGGAACGTGACGATGGCGAGCGCGCCGAGTGTCTCGAACTTTGCGTGACCATATGGGTGGGTCTCGTCAGGCGCGCGAGCAGCGACAGTCACGAGAATCATGCCGACGATGTTGTTGA
>Ga0075423_10006845_pt1 | contig 10722 bp, 9 predicted proteins | sample SoiMethybrSBSTD2_FD_80114 | JGI IMG/M metagenome (GOLD analysis project Ga0075423, IMG submission 80114) | Bulk soil microbial communities from a Populus tree surrounding site in Tennessee, USA - Soil MetaG P. TD hybrid SBSTD2 | ecosystem: Environmental > Terrestrial > Soil > Tree plantation...
AACAGCGCGCCGCCGCTCGGCACCTATCTCGCACAGCCCGCTGGAGAACGGGGATGCCGCCTGGCATCGGTGACCGACTACGCTCCGAACGCGTTCTACGCCTTCAACATCGGTGTCGATGTGGGGCTGCTCGAACGCGCCATCGATGAGCTCGGCGACACTTCCACCGGCCTCGCGTTCATGCGAGGCGCCGGACGCCTGTACGACCGGCCCTGGGGCATCGATATCTCGCTCTGGCGAACCTCTGCAGACAGCGCGACAGAATTCGACTCGAGTGGCCGCTTGATCGGAGGCTGGTCTCCCAGTTACATCCGGCGCCACCTGTACGTCGCGTATCTGGGCGGCGCCCATGTCCTTCAGATCGAGCCGGCGGTGTATTACTTCTCAGGCACCAGCCAGCTCAACCCCTTCGGCCAGATGATGAAGGACTTCGCGAGCTTCTCGCTGACGCGCCATCCAGATGTCGGCGCAGCGGTCGTTCCGATGGTCCTCATGCTCGACTTCAACAGCGGGTTCGATACGAAGCATGGCCGGTTCAACCAGGCTGACGCGGTCTGGTATCAGGACATTCCGTATTCGTCCGGCGACTACATGATCAACAACTTTCTCAAGGTCGCCTATCCCAACCACTGGCTCCACGGCACGACGCCGAACGCCCCGTTCTCGGACGCCGCTGGCTACAAGAGCTTCCTGGCGGCCGGGGGCGACCCGCGGCCGTACGAGCCGATGCCCACGACCCGCTGGGGTGACACGATCGATGTCACGCTCAATACCGCGTCGCTGAGCGCTCTCAATCGGTACAAGGTCATTGTCCTGATGGGCGGGGTGGTGATCGACGCCCGTCTTCGGCCGATTCTTCAATCGTGGGTGCAGGCGGGCGGGACGCTCGTGGTGAATGCCAGCCAGGTCACGTCGGCGGATGAATCGCTGCTCGGCGTGACGCTCGGCGGGGCGTCCGTCACTGGCGGGCCGTCTCGATGGTCGTCGGACGGGACTACGTTCAACGAGCCCTCCTATCTCTACAAACCCGTCACGCTAGGCTCGGCCTCTGTGCTGGCCACCACAGGTTCGTCGCCCTTGATCACGTCCAATAGCGTCGGATTGGGCCGTGTCATTCTCACGACGCCGGATTTCCTCCAGTCCTCCGCCCGCAACCAGCTCCTGTCCATCGGGGTCCAGCTCTTCGACTGGCTGAACAAGCAATTCGCGCCGGCACAGGTGTCCGGTCCTGCTGTGGAGTACCTGTTCAATGCATCTTCCGGCCGGCTGATCACGACGGTCATCAATAGCTCCGGAAGCACCTGGAACGGGACGATCACCGCGCCCATCGCCGGGAACGTCACCGCGGTGCGCGAATACATCGCTGACGCGTCCGCGGCGTTCACCAAGAGTGGTTCGGCGGTCACCGTCAACGCGCAGGTGGCTCCATACGACATCAAGGTCTACGCAATCGAATATCAGCCGTCGTCATCGTCATCGCAGCCGTCGCCTCCGGCCGACTTCGCCATCCGCTGATCGATGAAAGGTCGCTAGCGACCCGCACGCTTCGTCATCGTGGTAGGCAACAACCAGGTTCGGGTGTTCACGAAGGTCCTCTTCGATCGACTGGGTGCCGCCGTCGCGCTGGTCGTGCTGTCGCCGCTCATCGGCGCGACGGCACTCGGCATCCGGCTCAGCATGGGGGGCCCGGTTGTCTTTCGTCAGGTCCGCGCGGGTCGCAACGGGACACCGTTTACCATCTTGAAGTTCAGGACGATGGAGATGCGGGCCGCGTCCTGTTGTGGTCGGCCCGAGACCTGCCGCGGAATCCAGATGGCGTCCGGAACGACGATCCCTCGGTTCGTCAGGTTCGTGCGCCGGACTGGGCTCGACGAGCTGCCCCAGCTCATCAACATCGTTCGTGGCGAGATGAGCTTCATCGGCCCCCGGCCGCTACTGGTCCGCTACCTAGCGCGCTACACCGCGGAACAGCGGCGTCGGCACCTGGTGCTACCCGGCATATCGGGCTGGGCCCAGGTGAACGGACGCACGGACCTGTCCTGGAACGATCGGCTCGCGCTCGACGTCTGGTACGTGGATCACCAATCCCTGTGGCTCGATCTCCGGATCCTCTGGCGGACCCTGCGTGCCTCGGCGGAAGGCTCGGGCTACAGCCAGTCGGGCTCGGACACAGGTCCGGAGTTCCTGGGCACCGGGTTGCCGCCGGGAATCTGTCCGGTGACGGAGTTGCCGCTCGCACCCGCGCCGACACCGACGTCCGGGAAGCGTGCTGGAGGAACCCATGCGCCTGTCGCCTGAGGTCGAAGCGCTTCTGCCCCGCGAGGAAGACATCGTTTTCTACGAGGAGCACGGCTATTACGTCACTCCGAAAGTGCTCCCGGACGACGTGATCGACGCGGCGATTCGCGGCGCCGAGCGTCATTGGGCAGGCGAGCGCGACTGGCGTCTTCCCGTCAGCAGTGGCTTCGGAGACTGGAAACCGAGTGACGGGGACACGATTCGCAATTCGGAATATACCGCGCACCAGAATCGCGAGATCCGGGCGCTCGTCCAGCACCCGGTCATCGGCGCGATTGCCGGCCTTCTCACGCGGTCGAGCGAGATCCGGCTCTGGGACGACCAGCTCGTCTCGAAGCCGCCCTCCGCCGGCCTGCACGGACCCGTCGTCGGCTGGCACACGGACCGCGCCTACTGGATGACGTGCACGTCCGAGGAGATGCTCACCGCATGGATCCCGCTGCACGATTGCCCCGTCGAGATGGGGCCAGTCATCTATGTCGACGGCAGCCACCGATGGCCCGACACGGAATCCATGCGAACGTTCAATTCGCAGGATCTCGACGCGCTCGAGCGGCGATTCATCGGCGAGGCGAACAGATCGCTCAAGCGCGTCATCGCGCTCCGGAAGGGGCAGATGAGCTTTCATCATTGCCGCACGATCCACGGCAGCGACGTCAACCGCGGCGACCGGCCGCGCACGTCGATCGCGCTGCACCTGCAGGACGGCAAGAACCGCCACCGAACGTTTCTGAACGACCGGGGGGAGCCGTGGCACATCACGAACGACAACCTCTGCCGGAAGGACACCAATGGCCATCCTGACTATCGCGACCCGGCCGCGTTCCCCGTCATCTGGTCGGTCGATGGCAACCGGTAACGCCCGGCGCTCAAGCTCCGAAGTGGAACTGCTCACGCCGAGCGATCTGTCTTGGGACGATCATCTGTCCGCCGCCGGGCGCGACATCTATCACCTGGCGGGGTATCACGCTTACGCCGAAGGGTCCTGCGAAGGTGAGCCCTTTTTGATCGTTGTCGCCGATGGGCGGCGCGGTCTCGCCTGGCCGTATCTGCTTCGCCGCATCGATGCCATCCAAGAGCTCAACGGCACGGATGCCACCGACGTTACCTCCGTGTACGGCTATCCGGGACCAATCGCCTGGGGATGTCAGCCCAGCGACTCGTTCCTAGCGCAAGCGTGGCAGGAGATCCTCGAGGTCTGGCGGCAACAGCGCGTCGTCTCGGTGTTCACCAGGTTTCACCCGTTGCTCAGCAACGCAGCGATCGTCGCGGATTTTCGGCCGCCGGCTGACATTGTGGGAAGGGCGCGACCACAACCGTTGGTTCCCGCTGGCCCTACGGTATCCATCGACTGTCGCCTGGATGACAGCGCCGCCCGTCGCGGGTATGCAAAGATTCTTCGACAGGAGATCGATGCGGCCCGGAGGGCCGGGCTCGTGACCGAGATCGACGAGGACTGGTCAGAGATCGAGACCTTCACCCAGCTCTACGGCGAGACCATGCGACGCAGCGGCGCTGGCGCTGAATACAGGATGGGCCTTTCCGATGTTCGCCGCCTGCGCGAGGCACTGGGAGGCCGCCTGCACCTGCTGGTCACCCGCTGGGAAGATCGCGTTGGCGCCGCCTGTCTGTTCACCGAGCTGGACGGCATTGTCCAGGCCCCTCTGGCAGGAACGAATGATGCCCTGCGGCACCTGTCCCCTCTCAAGGTCCTCCTGGACGACGCCCGCACGTGGGCTCGCAGCCGCGGGGATCACGTGCTCCATCTCGGCGGCGGGCGGGCCGGCAAGGAGGATTCCCTGTTCGCCTTCAAGGCGCGCTTCTCGCCAAACCGCCACGCGTTTCACACCGGCCGCTGGATTCTCGAGCCGAGACGCTACCGGGAATTCGTCGCGGTACGCTGGAGCTCGGTGGCCACTTGCGACTCGACGGCAGAGGAATACTTCCCCGCCTATCGGGCTCGGCCGGCCTCCGCGGCGGGGGCGGCGAAATGACCACCTTCTATCGCCGTCGGGGCAAGCGCCTCCTGGACCTTGTGCTCGGGGGGCCGGCCCTCGTGGTCGCGACACCGCTCCTCGCGCTCGTGTCGCTCGGCGTCGCCGCGGCGCTCGGCCGTCCGGTGATCTTCGCCCAGGAGCGACCGGGACTCGGCGGCCGAACGTTCCGGTTCTACAAGTTCCGTACAATGACATCCGAGCGAGACAGTGCCGGCGACCTCAAGCCGGACGCCGAGCGGCTCACCGCGTTCGGCCGCGTGCTGCGCACATTGAGTCTCGATGAGCTGCCGCAGCTCTGGAACGTGGTGCGCGGCGATATGAGTCTGGTCGGCCCGAGACCGTTGCTCGTCGAGTATCTGGACCGGTACTCGCGACGACAGTCGCGCCGCCACGAAGTACTCCCGGGCATCACCGGCTGCGCGCAGGTCAACGGCCGCAATGCCCTCACGTGGGAGCAGAAGTTCGAATACGACGTGTGGTATGTCGACAACGTGTCGCTTGCCGTGGACGTCCGCATCATGATCAAGACCTTGACGAGCGTCGCCTGCGTGCGCGGTGTCACGCCGAACGACAGCGCGTCGGTGCCGATCTTTCGCGGGAGCAAGCTATGATCGGCGCGGCGTCCGTGATGTGCGTAGAAGATCAGCTCGACTCTCGAGTGGACCAGGACTCGTGGCTGGTATGCGAATGAAACGGCTCTTGATTGTCGGTGCATCCGGTCATGCGCGTGTCGTCGCGGACATCGCGCGGCGGATGGGATACTTTGAGATCATCGGGGTGTGCAATCGCTCGGGAACCGGGGAGCTGGAGGGCATTCCAGTCATCGCTCGCGATGTCGACGTCCCTGCCCTCTGGCAGCGCGAGGCGTTCGATCTCGCCTGCATCGCGATCGGCGACAACTGGGATCGCGCGCGCGCCGTCGAGATCATCACCCAGAGAGAGCCGGAGGTCGCCTTTGCCACGCTGATTCATCCGCGCGCAGTCGTTGCCGATCCGGCCTCTGTCGGCGAAGGCACGGTCGTGATGGCTGGCGCCGTCGTCAACCCGGGCGCCGTCATCGGACGACACGCCGTGCTCAACACCAACTGCAGCGTCGACCACGACTGTCAGATCGGCGATTTCGCCTCGGTCTCGCCGGGCGCGGCGCTGGGCGGGAACGTGAAGCTCGGCTACTGCAGCTTCGTTGGCATCGGGGCGGCGGTCAACCAGGGCATCTCCATGGGCAACCATACCGTCATCGGGGCGGGCGCGGTGGTGGTTCGCGACCTTGGCGACCGGCTGGTCGCTGTCGGTGTTCCGGCAAGAGAGGTCCGTTCACGGGAGCCGAACGAGCGGTACTTGTAACCACTGCCGCGGATCGTCGCTGCTGATTCCACTCGAATAGACCCGTGGGATGACTTCGGCGTCGGCCTGGACTATAGTCCGACCTGCGAATGCCGAACGACATCCGGAAGCGGGACGCCCATTCATGACCGCGCGCAGTATCCGCGGCCGCGTCGCGATCGTGGGCGTCGGTGAAACCGTCTACTACAAGCACGGCCAGGCGCGCGAGCCCGAGGTCACGCTCGCGCTGCAAGCCATCCTGGCTGCGTGCGCCGACGCCGGCATCGATCCGCGATCGATCGACGGCTTCGCCTCGTACAGCAACGACCGCAACGATCCCTCGCGACTGGCCGCCGCCCTCGGCCTGCCGGAGCTGCGCTTCTCGAACATGCAGTGGGGCGGCGGTGGCGGCGGCGGCTCGGCCGCTGTCGGCAACGCGGCGGCCGCGGTCGCGGCGGGCTACGCCGACTGCGTGGTCGTCTTCCGGGCCCTGGCCCAGGGGCAATTCCAGCGATTCGGCGCGGCGCCGCCCGCGGCGACTGCCACGGGCGAAGCCGCGCTGACGTTTCCCTACGGCCTCATCTCGCCGGCCCAGCGCTTCGCCATGCGCGTGATGCGGTTCATGCACGACCACGGCATCGAGCCCGGCGCGCAGCGCGCCATCGCCCTCGCTTCCTATCACCATGCGCAGAACAATCCACGTGCGGTGATGCATGGACGCCCGCTGACGCCGGAGGCCTACGACGAGTCGCGCTGGATCGTCGAGCCGTTCCGGCTCTTCGACTGCTGCATGGAGAACGACGGCGCCGCTGCGCTCATCCTGGTTTCGGCCGAGCGCGCCCGCGACGTACGCCAGCGCCCGGCCTATCTGCTCGGGGTCGCCCAGGGCTCCGAGTACCGCAACGCGGCGCGCGGACACAACGCGCCGACGTACGCGTCCTCGAGCTTCACGACGGTGGCGCCGCACCTCTACGCGATGGCCGGCGTGACCCCCAAGGACGTGTCGGTCGTTCAGAGCTATGAGAACTTCACGGGCGGCGTGCTCATGAGCCTGGTCGAGCACGAGTTCTTCACCGCGGAGGAGGCCAACGAGTTCCTCAGGCTCGACAATCTGATCGCGCCGAAGGGGCGGCTGCCGCTGAACACGAGCGGCGGCAACCTGGCCGAGTGCTACATGCACGGGCTCGAGCTTCAGATTGAAGCCGTCCGTCAGCTGCGCGGCCAGTCGACGAACCAGGTGCCCGGCGCGCGGGTGGGCATGGTCATCTCCGGGCCGATGGTGACGCCGGTCTCGAGCATGCTCGTCGGCACGGACGACGTCCTGTGAGCCGCGGAGGCGCCCGGTGAGCGCGCCCGCGTACTACCTGCCGGCGGGCCTCCCGCGGCCGGTCGCCGAGCCCGACGGGCTCGACGCACCCTACTGGGAAGGCACGCGAGCCCGCGAGCTGCGCGTGCAGCGCTGCCGCGCCTGCCGCGCCTGGCAGTGGGGTCCGGAGTGGATCTGTCATCATTGCCTGGCCTTCGATCTCGAGTGGGCGGCGGTCGAGCCGCGGGGCACGATCTACTCCTGGGAGCGCGCGTGGCATCCCGTGCATCCCGCGCTGCGCGGGCACGGGCCGTACGTCGTGGTGCTGGTCGAGCTGCCGCACGCGGGCCGCGTACGCATGATCGGAAACCTGCTCGGCGACCCGCAGCAGCTGGTACGGATCGGCGCGCCGGTCGAGGCGGTGTTCGAGACGCACGACGACGCGACGCCCCCGTTCACGCTGGTGCACTGGAGAGTGACACGATGAGCACGAGCGAGCTGACGATCAACGAGCCCAACCGCTGGCGCACGAAAACTCCCGGGCACGCCGGCTGGCCGCGCACCGCGCGTCCCGGCGATCCGAACAAGTACTTCATCGTGTCGGCCGACGCCCACGTCAACGAGCCGGCCGATCTGTGGGCCTCGCGGATCGACGCCAGGTATCGGGAGCGGATTCCGCGCGTCATCGTCGATGCCAACGGCGTGAAGTGGCGCGTTTCCGAGGGGCACCGCCCCGATCGGCTGCGGACGGACGAGCTCGAGGGTGAGGACCGGCTGCGCCAGCTGGCCGGCGCCGACCCCGAGCAGCGGTTGCGCGACATGGATCGCGACGGCATCGACGCCGAGGTGATGTTCCCGAACAAGGGGCTCTCGATGTGGGCCACGCCCGATGCCGCCTTCGCCATGGCGCAGTGCCGCGTCTACAACGAATGGGCGTGGGAGGTGTTCGCGCGCTATAACCACCGCATGTCGCCGGCGGCCGCGATCGCCACGGCCGATCTCGAGGGCTCGATCGCCGAGGTGCAGCGGGTGGCCAAGCTGGGCTTCCGCGCGCTGACGCTGCCCTGCAAGCCGGTGTGGGGCGCCCACGACGTCGATCACCCGAACTACAACCTGCCGGTGTTCGACCCGCTGTGGGCGGCCATCCAGGACGCGCACCTGCCGATCACCTTTCACGTGTCGACCGGACGCGACCCGCGCGCCTCGCGTGGCAACGGCGGCGCCGTCATCAACTACGTGTCGCACTCGCTCTCGCCGACGATCGAGCCGGTGGCGAATCTCTGCGCCTCCGGCGTGCTCTCGCGCTTCCCGCGGCTGCGCTTCGCGACGATCGAAGCCGGCATCGGCTGGGTGGCCTGGCTGCTCGACGCCATGGACGAGGCGTACAAGAAGCATCACTTCTGGGTGCGCCCCAAGCTGGCGAAGCTCCCGAGCGAATATTTCCGCGAGCACGGGTTCGCCTCGTTCCAGGAGGACCCGGCGGGTCTGACCCTCGGCGAGGCGACGGGTCTGGTCGACAATTTCATGTGGGGCAACGACTATCCGCATCACGAAGGCACCTGGCCGCACTCGGCCGAGGCGATCGAGCGCACGATGAGCGGGCTTTCGGACTCGAGCCGAGCCAAGGTGCTCGGCCTGAACGCCGCGCGGCTGTTCGGCTTCGACTTCCCCTAGCGCATCGGGGAACGGCTCGTCGCCGTCGCGCGTTGCATAGACACGGACGCCGACGCGCCCCTGAAGCGCCCTTCACCGAGACGGGCCGACCGCGGACGCATCCCGCGGTGTAGGCTGGTCGTGACGAGGTGAGGAACTATGAAGGCTCTGCGGCTCGGGCTCTTGATCACGGCGATGGTCACGATCAGCGCAGGGTGCGCGCAGTACGGGGCCACGCCCTCCACGACGACCACGTTGATGTCCGGCTGGGAGCAGCACTTCTCGATCGACTGGGCGACGGCGGAGCAGGGTCAGAACTCGCGCAAGGTCTGGGGCTACGTGTACAACCACCACGGGGAATTCGCGACCAACCTGCGCGTGCTCGCGCAGGCGATCGATCCGGCGGGCGCCGTGGTCGGGAACCAGATCGCGTACGTGCCCGGAGGTGTCGGCGGAGGCGGGCGCGTGTACTTCGAGGTCCCCAACCTCCCGGTGGCCCCGAACTATCGCGTCAGCGTCTGGGACTACACCTGGTTCCAGGCACCCGGCAGTCCGATCCCCTGATCTCTTGACGGGCGCCACGAATCGCCGGTAGTCGCGCATCGCCGCGCGACTACCGGACGCCCGACGCGCCGCTCGGCCGCGCTCACGCTCCGCAGCACCCGCAAGAACCCGCGCCCGCGTTTTCCACCATTGACACTCATTCTGTTCATTAGGTATACCGAACTCCGAGTCTAAGAGTGACCTAACATTGAGGAATATTCAGGTCGGGTTCAGGTGAGAACGCAGGTCCGTCTGCAACGAGTCGAGGGGCGCGGTGCCCCGCTCACAACTAGCCAGCCACCTGTCCGAGTTTCGGCGCCAGGAAGCCAGCCAGCCACCCGATCCGCGAAGCGGATCAGCAAGGAAGGTTGGCCATGCTCGCCGTGCGCACGATCTGGATCTCGGTCGTGGTGGTCGCGCTGCCTCTGGTTGGAGGCGGTCGCTGGGCGCAGGCTCAAACCGCGCCGTCGAACCAGGAGATCCTGGACAAGATGAAAGCAATGGAGGAGCGGATAAAGACACTCGAGCGACAGCTTGACCAGAAGAACGCGGCGCCGCCCGCATCCGTCTCGCCCGTCCTTACGCCCTCGACCTCCCCGGCACCGGTCGGCACTCCGACGGCGGCCCCGCCAACGACACCCGGGACGCAGCCGCTAGCCCAGACGAGCCCGCCGACAGCGCCGACGAAGGACATCTTCGGAATTCTGCCGTCGCCGATCCCGGGCCTGAAGCTGGGCGCCTACGGCGAGGTGAAATTCGGCAGCCAGCAGAACCCCGAGCACAACGGTCAGTGGCAGACCGGGTTCGACATGGCGCGGTTCGTACTCCTGCCGACGTTCCAGTTCACGGACAGCATCGTCTTCAACTCCGAGATCGAGTTCGAGCACGCCGGCTCCGGCTTCGACGACGACGACAAGCTTCACGGCACCGCCGAGGTCGAGCAGCTCTACGTCGACTTCAAGATCTCTCCCTACTTCAACATCCGCTCTCCCGGCATCGACCTGGTGCCGGTGGGCTACATCAACCAGCATCACGAGCCGACCCTGTTTTATAGCGTCAATCGCCCGGAGCTGGCCAATCGCCTGGTACCGACAACCTGGGCGGCCCCCTCGTTCGGTGTCTACGGAAAGATCGTGGACGACCTGAGCTATCAGTTCCAGGTCAGCAGCAGCCTCGAGGACTTCGGCAGCGGATTCGACGCGCGCACGAGCGGCAACAGCCCGGCGCCGTTCCCGACGGGCTATGCGCCGGGCATCAGCGGCACGGATGGCCTGATCTTCGCGCGGCCGCCGCGCGGCGATTTCGCCCAGCTCAGCAACGATCTCGCCTACACGTTTCGCCTGAACTACACGCCGCCCTTCGTTCCAGGACTGGCCGGCAGCACCAGCGTCTACTTCACGCCGAACACGACGCCGCGCGACGCCTACTCCGATACCGGCCTTCCCCTGCACCATTCGAGCCTCACCTTGCTCGACACCGAGCTGCGCTATCGCATGCCGGGCACCGGGTTCGAGGCGCGTGGCGAGTACGTGCAGGTGTTCTTCGGGAGCCCGCGCGACCTGAGAGCGAACAACGACACGAATCCCGAGAACAACGTCGGGA
>Ga0075423_10006846_pt1 | contig 10722 bp, 4 predicted proteins | sample SoiMethybrSBSTD2_FD_80114 | JGI IMG/M metagenome (GOLD analysis project Ga0075423, IMG submission 80114) | Bulk soil microbial communities from a Populus tree surrounding site in Tennessee, USA - Soil MetaG P. TD hybrid SBSTD2 | ecosystem: Environmental > Terrestrial > Soil > Tree plantation...
CACACATCCGTTCTTCCAGCGCCGCTCAAGACGGACCGGAATCTCCTGCCCGTAGAGAGGGTGCCAAGGATAGTGAACTTCCCGAACCTCGGTCTTATGAGTTTTGTGTTGATGATTTGTACAGCTTCGCAAGGCCACACCGCGCCCCGAAGTTCGGACGAGAAGTCAGGACGCCGGCCCTGCAGGCTGGGTTGACTGACAGGCCGCTGACTTGGAGAGAAATCTTCTCATTGAGAATCTTTTTGCGGTCGCTGAAGAACGCCATCTTCCTGCTTTTTGTTTCGGCCCGGCCGCTGACCTTCACCCTTCGGGGATTGGCTATAATGGCTTGGCAACAATTGATGACGGAAGCACCCCCAACGTCGAAGCTATCCGTAATGCCACTCCTTCCTCCGGTCCCACCTAGCAGACCTAGATGCCGGGATGTCTCCAAATGGCTGCTTCCCGCGGCAATTACGTCTTAGGTCTTCGCCGCCTGGGCGCCTGACCGACCTGCCTGAGAGGCGATCACTTCACCGGAAATAATCTCTGGCGGCCCCGACGCGAGTGACGGCAAATTCTTCTTCAGAAAATCCGCAGCCTGGCGATTGGATTCCTCGGCTCCCGATTGCGATTCGAAAACGCTCACGGTGGCCAGGGTCCCACTACCAGTGTCGGCTGCGTAGTACGACACAAACCCAGGGGATTTGCTGATTTGAGGCAGGAAGAGGTCGTTGATCTGTCGAGTCAGCTCGCCCCGTGTTTTGGCATCTTGAGAATTAAGTTTGTATTTGCGGATGCTGATAAACATCATTTGCTCCTTTCTGGACAACATCGTCCAAGCGAACAGAGGGTCCGCGGGGAGCAGCATTTGGAGTAATCATAACGATAATCCCTTCCACTGTATTTCACAACTCTACTCTGTATTTGATTTTTCAGAATTAGCCCCTTCGGTTGTGTCAATCTTTGACCCATCGTCTCTCTATTTCCCTAATTTCCTATTCCATCCTAAGATTCGAGAAACCATGCCGGGATTGCAGTGGAAGGCTAGTCCATTTCCGAGAAATACTTGCGAGCCGCTAGGATGACCAAAGCACCGCTGTAATCGATTCGCGTAGTTGACCATTGTCTTGGACCATGATATCACCCAGCCTATGGAACGGATCGCCATCTCCAAATTCAGGGCCACGTGCCTTGCTGTACTGGAACGAGTTCGCAAGACGAAAAAGCCAGTTCTAATTACGCGGTTTGGGAATCCCGTTGCCGAGGTGACCCCTCCTTCTGTCCCGTCCCGCCGAGAAAGTTGGATTGGCGCACTAGCGGGTACGGGGCGGATTGAAGGCGATATTGTGTCACCGGCGACTGAGGAGGAGGACTGGGAAGACCTTAGTTCATGAAACTGCTGCTTGACATTTATATCTGGTTATGGAGCCTTCTTGAGCCAAGGAATCTCACGCGTCGTGTTGCGGGTGCGCTGCATAATCCGCGCAACGAATTGTGGTTGTCGTCAATCAGCACTTGGGAGGTGCTTATACTTTCTGAAAGAAGTCGAATTGTCCTTGCTGAAAGCCCGCGAGCTTGGATTGACAAAGCGCTGCAGGCAGCCCCGTTGCGGGAAGCTCCACTGACCCACGAGATAGTCCTAGAAACTTTCGGCCTGAAGTTTCTGCATCGAGATCCGGCGGATCGTTTCCTGGTTGCAACAGCCCGGGTTCTTGGGCTGACTCTGGTGACGGCAGATGAACGTTTGATCAATTCGCACCAGGTAGTCAGTTCTTCCAAATTTATAAGCCACAGAACCGGGGTCCGCGCCCAAAAATTTCCGCCGAACCCTCCACGAACTTATTCTGACTCTCACGCCGTGGGTTATTCTGCTGTTGTTGCAAGCGATGAGGCCGCCTGCTTTCGGGTTTGCTTGAAGATCCGCTCTTCCGCTCCTCTTGAAGATTTCAGGCATTTCTCTTGGTCTAGAACTTCAATTCCAACAATGCCGACGAGTTTTTAGCAACGACAAGGAAGAGTGTTTCGAAAGGTGCTGGATGAAGTTTTCAATAGGGACCTGGATGTGACAGTGTTTTCCAAGAACCGCGGGCGATTGCTGAGGGGCGAAGTGGCGCGGGTCTTCTTTCGGCAGGTGCTGAAGCGGGCCCGCCAGGGGGATCTGTTGAGCGATGAGCATTTCACCGTGGACCGCACGCTGATTGAAGGCTCGGCGGGGCAGAAGAGTTTTCAGGAGAAAGATCGGCCGACGCCACCAGTGCCCGAGGCCCCGGGCAACGCGACCGTGGATTTTCAGGGAAAGAGACTGAGCAACCAGACCCCGGTCGACGACCGAACCCGAGGCTCCGAACTTACGAGTTTGTCGCCATTATTTTTCGTATTTGTGTGGACGCTGGTCGAGCATTCTTATACATTGCCTGAAATCGCTGCCGGGAATGAGCTGCATTTCACGCAACATTCAGCAGTGTGCAATCCAGGTGCGATCGGAGGGTCGTCCGGCATCGGACTGGGTTGCGAGAGGACCCGCGGGACACATTGGCGCGTGCGCTTGACCATCTGGGATGGCAAGACAAACTTCGATCACAATTCCTGACAAGTTCAACGAGGCGGATCTAGCGGCGGAGCTGGGGCTTCGGCTCCGAGGAATGCCTGCCGGTGGCTCCCGTCAGCCTTCTTTGACCACGTCTGCTGCCACAGTGATATGGATCGACGCCGGCGACGAGGTGCTGGTGCACCTGGACAGCGTGCAGGTGCGAATGCTGAACGGGACGCTGCTGGTGTCCGTCGATCTCGAGACGGATCAAACCGGTTGTAGCCCCCTGGTGGTCGCTTTATCGCTCGGAGCAGGTGATCCTGCTGGCCTTGTGGCCACTACCGACCAGGTGCCGCGTGGGCACCCGGTGCTGGCGTCCCGCTGGGGACGTCCTCTGCAGGCCGCTGTCTGGGCCAGCCTGCTCGGGCTGGCCAAGGATCACGCCATCGAGCGCAACGCGGCGCCGCAAGCCATACAGGTCATGCAGGGTGAGCTGAGTCTTCAGGCCGGCCAACCTGCGCCAATCAGTCCGGGTTCTCCCGGACTACCCGGAAGGCACGACGGGCACGGAGGACACGAAGGACAACGATGATCTCGACCGAGGACCTGGCTGGCGAAATAAGCGACCTGGGCAAGGCGATTGGTCTGATTCAGGACGATGGCAGCCTGGATGGAGGGTGGTTCTCGGATCCGCTCGGAGCGCTCGAATCGATCCTCTCCAACCACAGCCAGCGCGAGGCGCTTCTGCGGATGATTGACGCGCTGCTCCCGCCGATCGCGGTTGCCGGGGCGCCGGCCGACGAAGAGTGGCACCCGCTGCTGGGCGATCAGCCGCGCGGAAACGTGTACCTCACGGTCAAGGACACCGGCAGCGGAATCGTGCTCGCTCTGAGCGGGGATCTCGGCACGACCGGCGGCGGAATCGGGGCGCGGCTCAGCGCACAGCTACCGCTGGTGAGCGCCGGGGCAACCGTGACTCCATTAGCCGGCACTCCTTCGGGCCCGTTGCTGGTGAGGTTGCGCGTGCGGCTCGGCTGGAAGCGCGCCGACGGCGAGTCGATCGACCTGGAAGCCATCTCGCTAGCCGCTTCCATCGCCAGCTCTGGCCCGGGCTTGGTCATCGTGCTGGAGCAGTTGTCGCTTGCCGGCAGCCCGCCGCGGGACCGCATCCTCGATCCGGACCATCTCGGCTCGGAGGCGTTCGACCTCGTGCTGGGGCTGCTGAAGCAGGCGTTGCACAATCTTGTGCCGGCGCCAGGCACCGAGGCTGGCTCCGTCGTCGATCACCTGTTGAAACTGCTGGGGCTCGGCGGTGACGGAATCCCGCAGTTCCCGTTTGCCGATGTCACGCGCAACCCTGCGGCTCTGCGGAACTGGTTGCAACAGCTCGTCACGCCGCACAGCGATCCGCCGGTAATGGCGTGGCTGGAGCACCTGGCCGGCTTGGCTGGGGCGCCGGCGCCGACGACGTCCGGTTCGGGCACCGACGGCGACCCGTGGCGCGTGGAAGTGTTCTCATTCAGCGAACCGTCGGGCCTGGCGATCGTCGCCGCGCAGGTCAACGACACGTTGCGTCTCGGAGTGGAAGCCGCGCTCGTGACCGGCGGCGCCGACGCAAGCCTCGCAGCCCGCACGTACCTGGCCGGCATCCCGCTTAACGGCACCGCTTCCGCTACCGTGCTGCCTTCGGCATCGATCGCGCTGCGCGCGCCGGCGGGCGCGGGGCCACTCACCTCCGGCGGACCGATCTCGGTCGGGTCCTTGCGTGCCGGGCTGAACTGGAACGGCACCAGGCTGCAGCCATTGCTCGAGCTGGACGACGTGACTTTCGCCGGCGCGACCTATGCGCGGCTGGACCTAACCAACACCGACAGCGTCGCACAGGCCGCAACTGCCATAGTCAAGAAGGCCATCACCGATGCGCTCGGTACCGGGGTCGGCCTGCACCTGGCATCGTTGGCGGGCCTAATTCCGCCGACCGGAGATCCAGGATCGCCGCACACGGTGGACCTGGCGACCCTGGTAGCGAATCCCGCGAGGGCTATCGGCGCCTTCCATCGCGAGGTTCTGCTCGATGGCGCCCGCTGGTCGTCCCTGTTCGCTGAGATCACGGGGCTGATCGGGATTGCCGGTTCGGTCTCGGGTGCCGGAACGCAGAGCGATCCCTGGCGGGTGGATCTGGGGCTGGCGGGCTCGATCAACCTCCAACTGGCAGCCTGGAACGCGCAGACCTCCAGCGCATCCACCGACCCGCAACTACTGCGGCTCGGATTGCGCGCCGCGGCCGACAGCGCACCTATGCACTTTGAATGGCTAGCCGAGCTGCTTGCGTTCGACTTGCCTCAGGGAGCGGCGGGCTCGGTGTCACTGATGGCAGGCCAGCACGTCTCGTTTCGCGTGCAGCCGGGGCCGAACGTCACCCTGTTCTCTACCGGCACGCTGCACGCCGACTCGCTCGATGCGGACATGGACTGGACGCCGCGCAGCTCGATCAGCTGGCACGCGGGCGTGAACAACCTGTCGCTGGCTTTCGGGGGCACGACTGTGACTGTGGCGGCGCTGCGGTTCCCACCGCCCGGCGGCTTCGATGTGAGCAATGCCGCGGCGACGGCAGCCGCGCTCGGCGTGGCGGTCGGCGATCTGGAAGCACTGCTCCGTATCCTGCTTGCACGGGCGGCGCTGAGCTGGGGCGGTATGCCGGGATTCGTGCTGGCGGGGCTGCTCGGCGTGCACGGCACGCTCAACGGGTTTCCAAGCGATTGGCCCACCCTGGGCGACCCGGGAGCGCCCGGGTCATTGCTCTCGGATCCATTCACGGCGCTGCGGAACTGGCTCGGCCATCTTGCAACGGACCTGTCGGCGGACGGCGCCGCCTTCCTGCCGCGGGCCCTGGCTTGGTTGAGGGCCTTGCTGGCCAACTCGCTGCCAGCCTCGCCCACGGCGGCGCTGCCCCACCCCAATATTGCAGGTTCCGGCAGCTACGAGGACCCGTGGGCGTTAGCGCTGCTGCAGGGCGCGCAAGCAACCGATGCGCTCGTCTGGCTCGAGCCGCAAGGCCCGCCGTCAAACTGGGCAACACTGCTCGGCGCGCAGGCTTCGAGCGCCCCAGACTTCCTCACGCTGGCGGGGCTGGTCGGGCAACTGGGCGGCTTTCTTTCGCCGTTGGCCGACGTCACAGCGGGCGCGGACCCGGCTGCGTTGGCACGGTCGCTGGTGCAACTGGCGGACCACCTGGCGGCGAGCGATGGCGTGGTCCCCTCCGTATCTCAAATCCCCACCGGCAGCACATGGACGGCGGGTGCGCCGATTACGGTTCCGCACCATCTGCAACCGAAAGACCCTTCCGCCATCACACAGATCCTGGCACAAATCGATAGCTGGGCCGGAGGTGCGGGCGGCACGCGAGCTGTGCTCCTGCTTGGCCCGGCATTCTCGGACCATGCGATCTGGCAAGATCTGCTTGCTGACCCGAACCGGCACGGCACTACGGACCCCAACGCAAACTTCAATCTGCGTGTGCCGGGTGTTGATCCTTCTGCGGTGAGCCTGGCCGGCGTCACGGCTGTCACGGACCATTACACCGCCGACCTCAACGACAACGGGACAGGCGACCTGCCCTCGCTGGTAGCGCAGATCGGGCGTGTGGTGGCGCGGATCGGCGAGTTGCGACCTGCGGTGCAGGTAACGCTGGTGGCACACTCTACGGCCGGCGTCGCCGCGCGGGCGTTCACCGCCACGAACCCCACTTTGGTGAGCGGCCTGATCACGCTCGGTACGCCGCACTCCGGTGCACCACTGCCGTTCCTGACCGACGATACAATCGCGACCGCGGTGCGTTTTGTCCAATTGCTGATCCCGGATGCCATGGCTTCGAGTTCGTTGCGGGACACCTTGCCTCACCTGGTGACTGCGCTCGACGGCTACCTGCCGCCGGCATCGCCGGGAGCATTAGCGGTCCCAGCACCCTATCCGGCAGGCTCATTCGCCGGGACCGCCACCACGGACACTGGCGGACGGCCGGCGCTTGCGTTGGGCGGCACTCTCCCTGGCAGCCTGTTCGAACTGTTGAAACAGGCCTGCAGCGCGCGGGCTGGCGAAGCGGTAGGGGCAGCGCGGCCCGCTCCGACGCACATCAGTTTTGGAGCTCGGGCGCGCCTGGGACTGCCAGCCGCGAAGCCAGGCGATGTGCAAGCGGATGCGTTCCTTCGTGCCTCGATGTTCCGGGTGCGGCTGCGCGACGGCGTAGCCGAGCCGGCGCGTCCGGCGCAGGCGCTCGGCGTCCGCGTCGAGTTGGAACGGCCGGGCGGCTGGCTGGTCGGTGCCGCGAGTTCGTTCGGCGGGCCCGGCAGTACGCTGGTGGATGTGCGCGTGCGTTCGGCCGAGTTCGGCGTGGATATCGAGCCTTCCGGGGTCCAACCTCTACTTGCCTTGCACCAAGTTTCCTACCGCGGCCCGATGAAACCGCACGCAGACATCGCTGATTCCGCCGCGCAGGCGCTGCTAGGTGCAGTGATGGAGGCGATCTCGGTACCGCCTCCAGTGGCAAACTCGCCGGCAGCGGTTGTGCTGTTCGTGCTGCAGAAACTGAATGTGGCAGTGCCCGACCCGCGCCCGAACGGCGGCGTCGGCATCTCGGCCGATGCCTTCAACGCGATCCTCGCGGATGCAGCGTCGTACTTCGGCCCGCGGCTCGTGCCGGCGCTGAACGAAGTGGCCACCGCACCGCCCGGGCTGGCCGGACTCGTCGGCCCACCCGGCGGCCCGTGGGTGATGCAGATCGCCGGACTGCCGCTCCAGGTCTATCTGGAGAGCGGACCGCTGCGGTTGGGTCTGCGCACAAGCGGCCTGCCGCTGGCTTCGAATGCCACACTGCGGTTCGACGCCAGCGTCACCCTGCCGGGCCTCGCTCCAGCGCTCGACGCTGCTTTCCAGATCGGCGCTTTCACGCTGAGCTACTCGCAGACCACTGGCCGGCTCACCGCGTCCGCCGAGCCCTGGCTCGCGCCGCTAGACCTCGTGCCCACGCCGAGCAGCGCGGCGCTCACCGCCGTCCTTAACGACGCTCTGCCGCGACTGCTGTTTTCCGCCGCGGCCGGCGCCATCCTCGAAGGATTGCTCGGGCCGGGGGTTCAGATCGGGCCGCTCGACACGCTGTTCTCCGCCACTGGCGATTTCCTCCACCGGCCGTCTTCGCTCGGCAAGGGCGATGGAAGCGGCGGGCTGGACGTTGCTAAGCTCACCACGCTGCTCCAGGCGATCAATCGGCTCGCTGGCTTCCCGGTTGGTCCCGGCCTGAGTCTGCCGGGCGGGCTCCAACTGACCGCCTCAGGTGACCCTGCGCAATTTCAGCTTGGCACCACTGCGGCCATCGGCGGCGTGCTCGGCGTCGCGCTCACGGCAACCATCGATCATCTGCATCATGTAACGCCCGGCGGCACCTTGAGCCTCACAACGCCTCTTACCGGCAACTGGCCCGCTGTAACAATAACATTCGGCGTGGATCCTCCCGACGTATCACTGGTCGTAGCTCCGGAAGGAGTGACACCAATTCAGATCTTGCCCACGTTCAGCGGTCTCGGTGTGCTGCGTGGCGCGGCGGAGGCGCTGCTGCCAGCAGCGCTGGATGCACTGGTTGATAAGGTCAGCACACCTGGGCCGGCGCCGCAATGGTTGACGCTTTCGTTGAGCATGGCCGAGGCCCTCGGCATCTATGACAATGTTGGCAAGTTCGCCGCACATGCCAACGACCTGCACGCGCTGCTCACGGCCGACTTTCTCAACTTGTTCGATCCGTCGAAACGGCACCAGGTGGCAGTGGCTGGGGCGGCGCTGCTGAACGGACTGGGGTTGCCCGGCAGTGCCTCGGCGCCCGGCTTGAGCCCAGCTGTCACCTGGACGTTCCCGCTAACCGGCGCCGATACGGGCACAGTCACGATCATGGCCGGCTGGGACGGCTCCGGCCCAGTGGCCGTGCTGTCGCTCGCCGGTCCCTCTGCCGGCAGCGGCCTTAAGCTTGCTGGCGGCGCCATCGAAACCGCACTCACGGTAGGGTATTCGGGCGGGGCGATCCAGTGCACGGCGGGGCTCGGCTTGCACCTCAACAATGCCCTGGGCATCGATGTGGCGCCTAAGCTGAGCGTGGGGTTCAGCTCGGCGGGTGGCACGAACCGGTTTCGCCTTGACTTCCTGCCACTGGCGACCGCGGGCAGCGATGGTCCGCTGACGATCACGCTCGCGCCAGCGCCGCAAGTCACGTCCGCAACCGGGACGCCGGAGCAACTCATCGAGACCTGGGTGATCCCAATCACCGCGAAAGCGGTGTTCGAGGCCGTCCGGCCACAGCTCGCGACTCCACTATGGCCAGGTGGCCCATTCCAGGTGCGCGACGTTCTCGCCTTCGCGCACATTGTGGACAAGGGCGCCACCCCGGTGCAGGACCAGCTCCACTCGCCGTTCCCGGACCTGCTCACGATGGTGAGCGGGCTGGTCGCGGGCCTGGCGGGGGCGACTGGGCTCAGCGTCAACGTCGGCACGTTGACCGTGGGCTTGGCGAGCAGCGGCTCGCGCGTCGGCATCAAGCTGGGCGGCCACCAGGACTTCACTGCCGGATCTTACGCTATCAGCATGCGTTTCGGCGCGCCGCAAAGCTGGACGACTAGCGCGGCCGGCGACAACGGTAGTCCGGGCGCCTCCGATGGCTTGGTGCTGAACTTGTTCCAAGCCAGCGGCGGTGGGTCATTCTCGTTCAACCCGGGCTTGTCCGTGCGCGGGCTGGGGCTCGGCCTGAGCGGCGCCGGCGATACGCCCCTGGTCGACTTGAGCCAGTTCAGGCTCGGCGGGTTCCAGGGCTACGTGTTCTTCAACGCCGAATTTATGGGCGGCCTTTCCTTCAATAGCTTTGGAGGCGGCGTGGAGCTGGCTTCGCTGGGCCTGCCGCTTGGCCTCGCCACCGGCGGAAACGTTGGCGGCGACAATCCGGTCGCGGCCAGCCTGATGCGCTCTGACGGCGGCTCCTCGGGCGGAGACCAGCATCCGGTGAACCCCGGTGTGGACGTTGACGCCTGGTACTGGGACCATCCCAGCGGCGACGGCAACTTCCACATCCGGTTCGGCGGCCAGACCGGCACGCTCTGGATTAGCGTTCACAGTGGCTTCGGACCGGTCTACATCAACCAGATCGGTCTCCAGGTCAGCAACACCGAGGCGGCACTGCTTATCGACGGCAGCGTGAAGGTAGATGGGCTGACGGCTCAGTGTGACGAGTTGTCCGTCACCATCCCCTACAAGTTTCTTCTGTCGCCGGACCACTGGAGCCTCGATTTGAAAGGCCTAGCGGTCGGGTTCACCTCACCGGGCGTGACGATCGCCGGTGGGCTGCTCAAGAGTCCCGGGCCGCCGGTCGAGTACGACGGCCTGCTGCTGATTCAGATCTCGCAGTTCGGCTTCATCGCCGTTGGCGCGTACTCCACTCCGAACATTCCGGGCTCCACTGACACGTTCACCTCTCTATTCGTTTTCGCGGGCGTGTTCATTGTGATCGGGATACCACCCATCATCGAGATCGACGCATTCGGGCTGGGCGTTGGCTACAATCGCGAGCTGGTGGTCCCGGACGACCTCAATCAAATTCCGAGCTTCATCCTGCTGGAGGCGCTAGACGACCCTGGGAAAATCGCCAACGACCCGATGGGCGCGCTGACCAGCATCCGGAGCCAGGTGCCGGCCAAGCGCGGCAGCTTTTGGCTGGCGGTGGGCCTGCGCGGCACGACCTTCGAGATCGTGCACGTCACCGCGGTCCTCTACGTTGCGCTCGACGGTGGGCCGGAAATCGGGATCCTTGGCGTGGCACGAATGGCTCTGCCATCCGATTCCACGGCTCTGGTCAGTATCGAGCTGGCGCTGAAGGTCCGCTTCAGCACGGCCGAGGGGCTGTTCTCGATCCAGGCGCAGCTCACGGACAACTCTTGGCTGTTGAGCCCCGACTGCCAGCTCACCGGCGGCTACGCCTACTTCGTGTGGTTCCGCGAGTCGCAGTTCTTGCTCACGATGGGCGGCTATCACCCGGCCTTCCATCCGCGGCCGGAGTTTCCGCAGGTGCCGCGGCTGGGATACCACTGGGATTTCCTGGGCGTCGTCCACCTCAAGGGCGAATCCTACTTCGCACTGACCAATACTTGCGTGATGGCCGGCACACGCATGGAAGCGACCTA
>Ga0075423_10006847_pt1 | contig 10722 bp, 10 predicted proteins | sample SoiMethybrSBSTD2_FD_80114 | JGI IMG/M metagenome (GOLD analysis project Ga0075423, IMG submission 80114) | Bulk soil microbial communities from a Populus tree surrounding site in Tennessee, USA - Soil MetaG P. TD hybrid SBSTD2 | ecosystem: Environmental > Terrestrial > Soil > Tree plantation...
ACCGGCGAAGCAGGACTTCTCGTCCACGACGGCGAAGAAGCTGCGGGCGGTCACGTCCAGCCGGCGCAGCACGCGCTGCCAGAGCAGGCACGTCTCGCGCACGATCCAGTCGGCCTCCAGCGCTTTCGCCTTCGCCTGCCCGTCGCCGGCGAAGCCGGCTCCTCCAACCTTCCCGGCGAGCAGCTCCCCGACGGCGTGCGCCTTCCCGCGGTCCCCTTCGGTCCGCAGGAGCACGAGGCCGATCGCCTCGTAGTGGAAGCGGAGGCGGAGCAGGGCATCGTCCAGCTCGCGCGCGGCGCGGATGGCCCATCCCGAGGATCCCTCGGAGAGAGCGCCCGCGGCGTCCCTTGGCACCTCGCCCTCGGGCGCGCGCACGGTCAGGGTGGCGGTTCGCGCCGCGTGATCGAGGGCCAGGGTCACGTGGCGGTACTCGACGCGCTCCTTGGAGACGCGCGGCTCGAGCGGCTCCAGCTCGATGCCGGGACCCCGCGCCACCTCCGGCGCCGCGGCTGCGAGCGCCTTGGCGCGCTGGAGCAAGGTGTCGGCGAACTTGCTGCGCGGCACGACCGCGTCGACGAGCCCCCACTCGACGGCGCGCTTTCCCTTGACCCCTTCGGCGAGCGTCGAGAAGGCATCGGCGAGATCGCGCCGGACCTTGCGCTTGTCCACCACCCGGGTCAGCCCGCCGGTGCCGGGCAGGACGCCGAGGAGCGGCACCTCGGGGAGCGACACCGTCGAGGATCCGTCGTCGACGAGGAGGATCTCGTCGCACGCCAGCGCCAGCTCGTACCCGCCGCCGGCGGTGGCGCCGTTGCACGCGGCGAGGAAGCGGATGCCGCTCTGGGCGCTCGCCTCCTCGATCGAGAGGCGGGTCTCGTTGGTGTACTTGCAGAAGTTGACCTTGAAGGGGTGCGAGGACGACGCGAGCATGTAGATGTTCGCGCCCGCGCAGAAGATCCGGTCGTGTCCGGAGGTGACGACGACCGCCTTGACCTGCGGATGGGTGAAGCGCAGCCGCTGCACCGCGTCGGCCAGCTCGATGTCGACCGACAAGTCGTAGGAATTGCTCTTCAATGCGTATGCCTTCGCCTTCGGCTCCGGCCCGTCGCTGGCAAGGCCGGCTCCTCCGAGCTCGACTTCTTCGTCCTGACCGCCGACGGGCTGCACCTTCATGGTCAGGCGGGCGATGTCGCCGTCGACGGAGAGCGTCCAGTGCCGGTACCGGCTGGGATGGGTCTCGAAGGCCGGCGGTGGCGCAGCAGCAGGCTTGTCCATGCGCGCGACAAACTAACGCATCGGTCCCGGGGCTGCAAGCAGTATAGTGCCTGATTTTCAGTTGTCAGCACTCGCGTCTTGCAGTATAGTGCAGCGCCGATGGATCCTTCTCGGAACGGTTTGCTGGGCGCCGTGGGGGGCGCGGTGCGCAGGATGCGCGAGGAGCGCGGGCTGTCGCGGCGAGCCCTCTCCGACCGGAGCGGCGTCTCCGAGCGGTTCCTGGCGGAGCTGGAAGGCGGCTCGGGGAACATCTCGGTCGTCCGGCTTGCCGAGGTGGCGAGGGCGCTCGGCACCACCGCAGGGGCGTTGCTTCGCGAAGGAGAAGGTGCGCCGCCCGCGGCGGCGGAGGCGCTCCTGGGCGGCCTCTCGCGCGAGGAGCTACACGAGGCGGAGCGTTGGCTGCGCGCGCGGTTCGGGCGCGGCGAGGGTCCGCTGGTCGCGCTGGTGGGCCTGCGCGGGGCGGGGAAGACGACCATCGGCCGCGCGCTCGCGGAGAAGCTGGACATCCCCTTCGTCGAGCTGGACGTGCTCGTCGAGCAGGCTGCCGGGCTCTCCTTGACGGACATCTTCTCCCTGCACGGGGAGGCCTACTACCGGCGGCTCGTGCGCGAAGTGCTGACCCGCTTTCTCGCGGAGGCCGACGCAGCCGTCCTCGCCACCGGCGGCGGTCTCGTCCTCGACCGCGAGGCCTGGAGGCTCCTGGCGCGGCGCTGCCGGACGGTGTGGCTACAGGCGTCTCCGGAGGACCACTGGCAGCGGGTGCTCGCGCAAGGCGACGAGCGCCCCTCGGCGGCCAGTCCGCACGCTCGGGACGAGCTGCGCGCGCTGCTGAAGGTGCGCGAGCCGCTCTACGCGCAGGCAGACGTGACCCTCGACACGTCTCGCCTCGGCGTGCAGGGCGCCGTTCGCGAGCTCGTCCAGCGGCTGCGGCCGCAACACAAGCGCAACAATGGCGCGGGTACCGTGCGACGGAAGGCGCAGCCGCAAGATTGAGCCGCGCGAGTTGCGGACCGGCGTCGGAAGCGAACGGCTCCTTGCGCAGGCGCGCAAGCTTCACGAGGAGCTTCCCCTCGGGGCCGGGCCAGGATCGAGAATTGTTCTCGAACGCTGGAGATCAAGTTCGGCAGGAGATAGGATGGATCTCGTGTCGACGCAGCCGAGCGGTACGCGGCAAAGCATCCTCGAGGCGCTCAAGCGCGAGGGCCCGCTCGCGATCGCGCAGCTCGCGGAACGCCTCGGCATGTCGGGCGAGGCCGTTCGACAGCAGCTCGTCCAGCTCCAGCGGGAAGGGTGGATCGAGGCGCTGCACGAGCGCTCCGCCAACCGCCACAGCGGCCGCCCCGCCGCGCGCTATCGACTGACGCCGGCGGGAGACCACGTCTTCCCCAAGCAGTACGACGCGCTCACGGTGGCGGTGCTCGACGCCATCGCCAGCGAGCTGGGCCCCGAGACGCTGGACCGGCTCCTCGCCAATCTGACGGAAGCGCGCGCCCGCTCCTGGGCGTCACGCCTCGAAGGCAAGTCGCTCCGCGAGCGGCTCGAGGCGCTGCGCGGCGTCTACGAAGGCGGAGATCCCTTCATGGACGTCGAGGAGGTGGCGGGCGGGTTCCGCCTCGTCGAGCACAACTGCCCCTTCCTCAACGTCGCCATGCAGCGCCCGGTGCTCTGCAGCCTCACCGTCTCGCTCCTCTCCCGTCTCCTCGGCTTCGAGGTGGTCCGCGAGGAACGCTTCCAGACCGGCGACGGCCGCTGCGCCTTCCGCGTCCTCGTCGACCGCCCCCGCGCCCCCGACGCTCCCCCGTTCCAGCGCGAGCGCAACGGCGACCACTAGCGGCGACTACTAGCGGCGGCGACCATTAGCGACGTCGCTCATCCCTCCATGAAGTCCCGCCCGTACATCTTCTCCGCCGCGTGTTGGTTGTGCGCACGGCAGAGCAGCCGGATGTCCTCTGGCCGGTGCATGCGCGTTCGCGCGAATCCGTCCACGTGCTCGAACTGGTCTCAAGACCAGTTGGGTCGGGTCACCGCTACTTCCCGGTGAATTGGGGCGGGCGGCGCGCGTTGTACGCCGCGAGGCCCTCGGCGGCGTCCTTCCCTTCGAAGAGGCGCTGCTGCAGCTCGCGTTCGAGCGCGAGGCCCTGCTCGAGCCCGACCTCGAGGCCGGTGGTGACCGCGCGCTTGATGAAGCCGACCGCCCGCGAGGCCTTCGCGGGGGGTACGAAGCGGCGGGCGTATTCGAGCGCAGCCGCACGGAAACCATCCGCGGGCGCGTCGAGCACTGCGTTGACGAGTCCCAGCAACTTCGCCTCGTCGACGTCGACGGTGACGCCGTCGGCCATGAGCTCGATCGCCTTCGCGCGTCCGACGGCGCGGGCGAGGCGCTGCGTCCCGCCGGTGCCGGGCAGCACCCCGAGCGCGACCTCGGGCAGCCCGAGCTTGCCCGCCTGGCGGCGCGCGATCCGCAAGTCGCACGCAAGAGCGATTTCCAGCCCGCCGCCTACGCAGTGCCCGTTGATCGCCGCAATCACGAGCTTGGGCGTCTGCTCCAGCCGGCAGAGCGTCTCGTTCGCGTGCAGGCAGAAGTTGTACTTGAAGTACGGGTCGGCCTTCTCCAGCATCTTGATGTCCGCGCCCGCGCAGAAGAACTCCGTCTTCCCGCTCCGGGCGCCGGTCACGACGATCACGTGCACTCCGGCGTCCATGCGCGCGTCGAGGACGTGCGCGTCCAGCTCGCGCATCATCTCGTAGCTGTAAGTGTTCGCGGGCGGGTTCGACAGCTCCAGCACCATCACGCCTTCGTGCCGCGCCACCGTGACCAGGGGGTTCGTCATGGGGCGACTTCTACACCACGCCGCCGGCCGAGTGGATGCCCGGCTCAGGGTCGCTTGTTCTCGTCCGCCCAGAGCATCGGCTCCCACAGCTCGACCTTGTTTCCGTCGGGGTCGATGATCCAAGCGAACTTCCCATTCTCGTGCGACTCAGGGCCCTTCAGGACCTCGACCCCGGCAGCCTCCGACCGTCGTCGTCACAGCTCCAGCTTGGTTGAAGTACGGACCCGGTTGCGTCACCGCGCCTCGGACGTCACCTGTCCGCCGAAGGGAGTCGTCAGCAGGCTGCGGATGGTGCGCGTGCCCGAGACGAAGTTGCCGATGCGGAGGTTCTCGTCGTGGGAGTGCTGGTTGTTGTCCGCATTGACGGTCGGGACGAGGACGAACGGCAAGTGCAGCGCATCCACCAGCACGTCGGTGGGGACCGTGCCGCCCATCATGCGGATGCGGACGAGCTGGCCGGCGTCGGAGATTTCGCGCGCGGTCAGCGCGGCTGCGGCCCAGCGGCCGACGGGAGAATCCATCGGGACGCGCTCTGCGGCCTGGACCGGTCCGAGCTTCAAGGTCGCGAGCTTGTCGTACCGGGCCCGGTCTGCGTCGGTGGGCGCGGCGTCGACCAGGTGGTAGCCCTGCGCCTCGACGTGGCGGCGGACCAATTCGAACAGCCGCCGGCCGTCGGTCTCCGGCGTCGTCCGCAGGTCCAACTCGGCGACGGCCTCGCTGGGGATGATGTTCGCGGCCTTGGCGCCCACGGCCGCGGCGCCCAGGCCGCGCACGTTGAGCGACGGATACTGAAGCGCTTCCTGCAGGTTGCCGCCGACCTTCTCCGGGCTGGCGATGCCGAGGCGCTTGAGGAGCGCCGGCTCGTCGTCGCCCGTCCTGGCGAGCACGGCGCGGTCCTCCTCGGTCAACTTCACGCCGTCGTAGTAGCCGGGGATCCGCACCCGTCCGTCTTCGCCTTTCATGGACGCGAGGAGCGCCGCGAGTCGCATCGCCGGATTGGGCAGGTAGTTGCCGTAGTGCCCGCTGTGCGCCGGCGACTTCGGCCCGTAGACGGTCAGCGTGGCCTGCGTGAGCCCCCGATTCCCGAAGACCACCGTCGGGCGGCCGGACGCGTGGATGGGCCCGTCGAGGATCGCCAGCGCGTCGGCCTCGAAGACTGCCCGGTTCCGCTCGATGACCCCGGCCAGGCTCGGCGAGCTGATCTCCTCCTCGCTGTCCAGGATGACCTTCGCGTGCACGGACGGCTTGCGCCCCTCCGCCGCCAGCACGTCGATCGCCGTCAGGAACATCGCGATGGGCGCTTTGTCGTCCGACGCCGACCGGGCGAAGACGCGCAGCTCGGGATCGAACGGCCCCGCGAGCAGCTCGCGCGCCTCGACCTCGCGCCACTTGCCGTCCGCTTCCCGCTTCTTCACCACGGGTTGGAACGGGCCCTTCTGCGCCCATTGCTCGGGGATGACCGGCTGGCCGTCGAAGTGGATGTAGAACAAGACCGTCCGGGCGCCCGCCGCAGCCGGGCCGAAGTCGGCGAACACCAGCGGCCGGCCGGCCGGATCGTCGAGCAGCCGCGTCGAGAAGCCGCGCTTCTGGAACGCCTTTTCCAGAAAGGCGGCGTTGCGCCGCATGTCGTCGGGCTTGTCGGCGACGTTCGGGATGGCGAGCAGCTCCAGGTATTCGGGGAAGTTCTTCCGGGCGGCCGCCGTCACGGCATCTTCCGCCGCGCCGCTCGAGCCGCCGGCCAAGGCGAGCACCCCGAAGGCGAAAACGGCGATACGCATGTTCGTCCTCCGTGGGAGGTCGTGCAGACCTGCTAGCGCCGCCGCAGCAAGCCGAGGTCCTTCTCGAGCGACAGCGACATCTCCATCGAGTCGGCCCACTCGCCGGGGTCTTGCGTCACCAGCGCTGCCGCGGGATCGAGGATCCAGGCGCCGAGCGCGGTGGAGAAGAGGGCGACCAGGTTCTGGAAGGGGTGGACGCGGTTCTGGTCGTCGAGCTTCCCGCTCGCGACGGTCAGGAAGGTCTGCGAATCCTGGAGCGCGTGCCGCGCTTGCTTGCCCAGCTCGTCGTCCATCCCGGAGAGGTGGTTGACGAGGGCGCCGTGCGTGCTCGACGGATCGTCGAGCGCGAAGATCTGCACCAGGCAGTCGTGCGGCTCGGAATCGGTGTACTCGCGCACCGTCACGCGCCAGGTGCGCTGCAGCTCCAGCTCGGACGGCGAGGGGTTCCCGAGCGGCGTGAGCGTCAACGAGGCGCCCTGGTCCTCCTCGCGCATCGCGGTGAGGCACGCGCCGACGAGCCGCTCCAGCTCGTGCGGGCGCATCGCGCGGGCCGTCAGGATGCCGACCATCCGGGCGGGCTGCTCGGTGTTGGCCAGCGTCTGCAGGTAGATGTTGTCGGCCACGGTGGCCCCCCACCGGCGGAACCCGACCCGCCGCCCCGCTTCTTACAGCGCCTCGACGATGAGGGACAGTCCCTGCCCGACTCCCACGCACAGAGTAGCGAGGCCGTAGCGGCCGCGCCGCGCCCGCAGCGCGTGCACCAGGTGCGTCAGCAGCCGCGCGCCGCTCATCCCCAGAGGGTGCCCGATGGCGATCGCGCCGCCGTCCACGTTGACGCGGTCGGGATCGAGCTGCAGCTCCTGGATGACTGCGAGCGCCTGCGCCGCGAACGCCTCGTTCAGCTCGACCAGGTCGAGGTCGCGCACCGACAACCCGGCGTGCGCGAGCGCCTTGCGCGTCGCTGGCACGGGCCCCATCCCCATCTGTCGGGGATCGACGCCCGCCGACGCCGCGGCTACGACGCGCGCGAGCGGCGTCAATCCGAGCTCGCGCGCCTTCGCGGCGGACGCGAGCAGGACCGCTGCGGCTCCGTCGTTCAGCGACGAGGAATTGCCGGCGGTGACCGAGCCGCCCTGACGGAACACCGGACGCAGCGCCGCGAGCTTCTCCAGCGACGTGTCCGCGCGCGGTCCTTCGTCGCGCTCCACCGCGCGGTCCTGCTTCCGCTTCTCCGCCGACAGGTCCGCGAGCGGCACCGGCAGCAGCTCCGCCGCCAGCGCGCCGGACTCGGCGGCCGCGACCGCCCTGCGATGCGACCGGAGCGCGAACTCGTCCTGCGCCTGCCGCGAGATCTGGTAATGCGTCGCGACGTTCTCCGCGGTCTCCCCCATGCTCTCCAGCGGAAACCGCTCCGCCATGCGCGGATTGGGAAAGCGCCACCCGAGCGAGGTGTCCCACGTCTGCAGCGAGCCGCCCGCGTAGCCGTCCGCGGGCTTGGCGACGACCCAGGGCGCGCGAGTCATGCTCTCCACCCCTCCCGCGGCCACCAGGTCGCCTTCGCCCGTCTTGATCATCCGCGCGGCCTGCGCCGCCGCTTCGAGCCCGCTGGCGCACAACCGGTTCACCGTCACGCCCGGCACCCGGTCGGGGAGCCCGGCGAGCAGCACCGCCATGCGCGCGACGTTGCGGTTGTCTTCGCCCGCCTGGTTCGCGCAGCCGAAGATGACTTCGTCGAGCTGCTCGCCCACGCCGCGCCCGACGCGATCGAGCAGCGCGCGCAATGCATAGCCCGCCAGATCGTCCGGCCGGACCGAAGCGAGCGCGCCGCGCAGCTTGCCCACCGGCGTGCGCAGCGCGTCGACGATGACGGCGTCCCGAGGAGCGGTTCCGGTCACGTGGCCTCCACGCGCTGCACGCGCTACCATCCTCGCATGGACCCGCGCGAGGGCGATCCCGCACCCGACTTCACCCTCGAAGGAGTTCCCGAGGGGCGGTACCGCCTCGCCGAGCAGCGGGGCAAGGTGGTCGTTCTAGCCTTCTATCCGGGAGATTTCACGCCCGTCTGCACGCGCCAGCTGCAGCAGTACGAGGCGCAGCGGCAGAAGCTAGTCGCGACCGGTGCGACGCTGTGGGCCATCTCGACCGATCATCTGGAGAAGCACGAGCGGATGGCGAAGAGCTACGCCTTGAGCTTCCCGCTGCTGGCCGATCCCGATGCCAAGGTCACGAACGATTACGGCGTCCGCTCCCTCATGGGAACGGCCCGGCGCTCGGTGTTCCTCGTCGATCGGCAGGGGATCGTGCGGTACCGCCACGAGGACCCGCTCTCGCTCACCTACCGGAGCGTGGACGACATCCTGACGGCGCTGCGGGACAGCGGTCTCTTGCAGAAGTCCTGAGCCACGGGGCCGCCCGCGATCGGGCGGCCGCCGGTGCCTACTTCGTCACGTCGTTCTTCGCCTTCTCGGTGCTGTCCTTCACGTCCTTCTTAGCGTGGCGGGCCTTCGTCTGCGCATTGCGCTTGGTCTTCTTCGCGTGCCGCTTCGCCTTGTCGGTGCCCGAGTCGGTCCCGAGCTTGTCCTTGGCGTCGTCGACGGTGTTCTTCGCCGAGTTGTCGACGTCCTTCATCTTGTCATTCACTTTGTCGTCGGCCAGCGCGGGGGCCGCGAGAGCGAGAACGAGCGCGCCAATGATTGCCTTGAGCATGTGGGCTCCCTCCTGCTGGGGAACCTGGGCATCGGCTGTCAGGTTGGCAACACTACCGAAAAAAAAGCGAAGGGCGACCGGATGGCCACCCTTCGCCGATGGCTGCCCGTCGCGGCAGCCGCGCGCCCGCTACTTCTTCGGGGCGTTCGGGTCGCTCGGCGACGCCTTGTTGGTGTCGCTCGGCTTCATCGTGTTGTCGGTGCCCGGCGTCTTCGACGTGTCGGTCGTCGAGCCGGTGTGGGACTGGTCCACGGGGCCGGTCGAAGGCGCGGCAGGCCGCGCCTGATCGGTCGTCGAGCTCGTGCTGCCCGCCGTGGAGCCGCTGGCGCTTCCGGTGGTCGAGCTGCTGGAGCTCGTGTCACGCGGAGAGCTGATCTCGCTCGAGCTCGAGGTCGACCGATGCAACGAGCTGTCGCTCGCGCTACGGCCGCTGGCCCGGCGCTTGTTCTTCATCATGCCCTGCTTGCTGCAGTCACACTTGCACTTGTCGTCGGCGCCCATCGTCGTGTCGGACGAAGAGGCGACGTTCCGATCCGACGACGTGGACGAGGAGACCGAGCCGGAGGTGCTGGTGTCCGCCGAGGACGAAGTGCTCGAGCGCGGCATCTTCTTGTCGCTCGAAGTCGTGGAGTCCTTCGGCATCGTCTTGTCCGTGGACGAGGACGTGCTCGGCAACGACTTGTCGGTGGACGACGGCGTGCTCGGCATCGACTTGTCGGTGGACGACGGCGTGCTCGGCATCGACTTGTCGGTGGAGGACGGCGGGGTCGCCGTCGTGGTGTCCTTCGTGGTGCTGCTGCTGCTCGAGGTGCTGGTGCTCGGATTCGGACGATCCTCGCGGGTCTGGGCCAGCGCGGCAGGCGCCGCCAGGGCCAGCGCGAGGATCGACGTTGCTGCAAGCTTCATCGGTGCCTCCCGTCGGGGTTCACTGCTGGACGATCACGGTGGCGACGACTCGGCTGAGGGACAACGCACGACCCCTCGCTGGGCACGTCCTCCGCGCGGGCGAGCGAGCCCCCGAAGCGCAGGCGCCGCCTCGAGGGCGGCGCTGCCACGCTCAAAACTGTGTCTGCCCTGGGCTTACGCCGAGAAGCTCGAGCCGCAGCCGCAAGTGTGCTTGGCGTTCGGGTTCTTGAAGGAGAACCCGCTCTGCCCGAACTGTCCCTCGACGTAGTCGACCTCGACGCCCATCAGGTACATCGAGCTCATCGGGTCGACGAAGCAGCGCACGCCCTGCACCTCGAAGACGAGGTCGCCGGCGCGCTGGTCCTTCTCCAGGTCGAGGCTGTACTGGAAACCCGAGCACCCGCCGCCGACTACCGCGATGCGCAGGCCGGAGCCCTGCAGGTTCTCGCGCTCGATGGTCTCCTTCACCATGGCGGCGGCCCTGTCGGTGAGGCGCACCGGCGGCGGCGGCTCGCTCGAAGGAGTGGTCTGCGGCGCGACGTTCTGCGTGGTCTCCATCGTCATGCGTCCTTTCGCGAGGTCCAGCCCGTCAATATAACGTGATGCGCCAACACCGCAAACGGCCGCGATATTCGGCTCGGCTCACGGCTTGAGCGAGCGGCCGCCGTCCACCGTCACGATCTGCCCGGTGAGGAAGGGTTCCGACGCGAGGAACACCACCGCGCGCGCGACTTCTCCGGGCGTGCCGATGCGCCCCGCCGGGATGCGCGACAGGATCCGCTCCCGGCGCGCCGCCGGCAGAGTTTCCGAGAAGAGGATCGCTCCGGGCGCGACGCCGTTGACGCGGACCTCCGGCGCCCATTCGAGCGCGAGCTGGCGGGTCAACGCGGCGAGCCCCGCCTTGGACGCCGCATAATGTGCAGTTCTTTCCCACACTTGCGACGTGCCGCAGAGATCGAGGAGGTTCACGATCGATCCCTGCCGCTCCCGCAGATGCGGATACGAGGCGCGCGCCAGCTGGAACGGACCCGACAGGTTCACCGCCAGGAGCGCATCGAAGCGGGCGCGGCTGATCTCGGTCGCGGGCGCCTCCTCGAACTGCGCGGCGCTGCAGACGAGCGCGTCGAGCCTGCCGTGCGCGTGCACCGCCTGCGCGACGATGCGCTCGGCGTCGCCCTCGCGCGCCTGGTCGCCTTGGACCAGCGTTGCGCGCACGCCCAGCGCGC
>Ga0075423_10006849_pt1 | contig 10720 bp, 8 predicted proteins | sample SoiMethybrSBSTD2_FD_80114 | JGI IMG/M metagenome (GOLD analysis project Ga0075423, IMG submission 80114) | Bulk soil microbial communities from a Populus tree surrounding site in Tennessee, USA - Soil MetaG P. TD hybrid SBSTD2 | ecosystem: Environmental > Terrestrial > Soil > Tree plantation...
CTATGCGAAGGCGCACATGCGGCGCCGGATGATGGCGTGCACGACCTCGATCGGGCCCGGCGCGACCAATCTCGTCACCGCGGCCGCGCTCGCGCACGTCAATCGCTTGCCCGTGCTGTTCCTCCCCGGCGACGTGTTTGCGTCGCGTGCTCCGGATCCGGTGTTGCAGCAGGTCGAAGATTTCCACGACGGCGGCGTCTCGGCCAACGACTGCCTGAAGCCGGTGTCGCGCTACTTCGATCGCATCATGCATCCCGAGCAACTGCTGACCGCGCTGCCGCGAGCGATCCGGGTGCTGACCGACCCTGCCTTGTGCGGCCCGGTGACGCTCGCGCTGCCGCAGGACGTGCAGACGATGGCGTATGACTATCCGGAGGCCTTTTTCGCGCCGCAGACCATCGAGTTTCGAGCGGCGCCTCCGGACGCGACTCAGCTCGCGCGCGCCGCCGCAGTGCTGCGCGACGCGAAGCGGCCGCTGCTCATCGCCGGCGGCGGCGTGCTGTATGGCCTGGCGACGGAAGCGTTGCGCGCTTTCGTCGAGACGCACGCCGTGCCGGTCGCCGAGACGCAGGCCGGCAAGGGCGCGCTGCCCTGGGATCATCCGTTGCAACAGGGCGCGATCGGCGTTACCGGTTCGCCCGCCGCCAACGCATTGGCGCGCGAAGCCGACGTCGTCCTCGCCGTCGGCACGCGGCTCTCCGATTTCACGACCGGGTCGCACTCGCTGTTCGCGCAAGCTCGGCTCGTCAACCTCAACGTCAACGCCTTCGATGCGCTGAAGGCGCGCTCGGTCGAGCTTATCGCCGATGCGAAGGCGGGCCTCGCCGCACTGTCGCTTGCCGCCGGCGCGTGGAAATCGACGATCGACTGGGAGGCGAAAGCGAAGGAGGGCGCGGTCGCCTGGCGCGCGGACATCGAGCGCATCACCGGAAAACGCGATGTCGCGCTCCCCTATGAGGGCGAGGTGATCGGCGCGGTGCAACGGACCGCGCCCGATTCGGCGACGCGCGATATCGTGGTGTGCGCCGCCGGCACGCTTCCGGCCGATCTGCACAAGCTCTGGCGCACCGCCACGCCCGGCGGCTATCACATGGAATACGGCTACTCGTGCATGGGCTACGAGATCGCCGGCGGACTCGGCGTCAAGATGGCGCGGCCCGATCGCGAAGTGATCGTCATCGTCGGCGACGGCAGCTATCTCATGCTCAATTCCGAGATCGCGACCTCGCTGCTCCTCGATCAGAAGCTAGTCATCGTCGTGCTCGACAACCACGGCTACGGCTGCATCAACCGGTTGCAGCAGGCCTGCGGCGGGGCGCCGTTCAACAACCTGTTTGCCGACAGCGTGCAGGGCAGGAGCGGTGCGCCGAAGATCGATTTCGCGGCGCACGCGGCGGCCATGGGCGCGCTCGCCGAGAACGTGAAGACGATCCGCGAGCTGGAGGCAGCGCTGAAGCGCGCTCGCGCCGCGGATCGCACCTACGTCGTTTGCGTCGAGACCGATCCCAACCGGACGACCGAGGAGGGCGGCTGGTGGTGGGAAGTCGCCGTGCCCGAAGTCTCCGACCGCGAGAGCGTGCGCAAGGCGCGCGCGGCGTACGAAGACGGCAAGCGCCGGCAGAAATCGTAACTCCGATGCCACGAAGGAAGATGTCGTCGAGAACGTCCCTGCCCTTCCACGGGAGACCGCGATCGCACGCCATTGAAATGCAGCCGCGCAATGCGACGTTCGATGTCAGGATCGGCGTCAATCCGCTCTCCTGGACCAACGACGACCTGCCTTGGCTCGGCGGCGAGACGCCGCTCGAGGTCGCACTCTCCGAGGGAAAGGCGATCGGCTATGAGGGCTTCGAGCTGGGCAACAAATTCCCGCGCGAGTCGGCCGCGTTGCGCGCGGTCCTGGCGAGGCATGACCTCGCGCTCGTGTCCGGCTGGTACTCGGGCGAGCTGGCGCGCCGCTCGGTGGAAGAGGAGATCGCGGCAGTCGGGCCGCATTTGAAACTCCTCGCCGACAACGGCGCCACCGTAATGGTCTACGGCGAGGTCGCCGACAGTATCCAGGGTGCGCCCGTGCCGCTGTACAAGCGGCCGCGCTTCTCTCGCGACGAGCAGTGGAAAGCATACGCCGACCGACTCACGGCGTTAGCGCGGCACACGCTCGCGCGCGGCGTGCGCCTGGCGTATCACCATCACATGGGCTCTTACGTCGAGGCGCCGGCCGACGTCGACCGGCTGATGGCGCAGGTCGGCGAGGAGGTCGGGCTGCTGTTCGACAGCGGGCACATGACCTTCGCCGGTGGCGACGCCGTGGCGATGCTCGCCAAGCATATCGGACGCGTGTGCCACGTTCACTGCAAGGACGTGCGGCCGCAGGTGCTCAAGCTCGCGCGCAATCGCAACTGGAGCTTTCTCGAGGCGGTGATCAACGGCGCGTTCACCGTGCCCGGCGACGGCGCGGTCGATTTCGCGGCGTTGATTCGGCTGCTGCGCGAGCACGGCTATCGCGGCTGGCTGGTGGTCGAGGCCGAACAGGATCCCGCCGTGGCGCCGAGCTACGTTTGCGCCGACAGGGGTTACCGGCACCTGCGCACGCTCGTCGATCGCGTGCAGGAGCATGCAACTCCATGAGCCTCCTCGTCAAAGGCCGCCGTAGCGGCAAGGAAATCGTCAAGGTCACGCCGCAGTCGGCCGGCTGGAGCTACGTCGGCTTCGCCGCGTATCGACTCGCCGCGGGAGAAACGATCACCCTCGATGCCGATCAGCTCGAGCGCTGCATCGTCGTCCTGCGCGGCACGGTCACCGTGCGCGCGGGCGATGGCACCTGGACCGAAATCGGCGAGCGCGGCAGCGTCTTCGAGGATCGTTCACCCTACGCGGTTTACGTGCCTCGCGGCGTTGCGGCGTCGGTAATGGCGCACACCGAGTCCGAGCTCGGCATCGGCAGCGCACCGGGCGCGAGCGCGCGCACCGCGCGGCTGATCGAGCCCTCCGGCATGAAGCGGTTCTCGCGCGGCACCGGCGCGAATACGCGCTTCGTATGCGACATTCTGCCGGAAAGCGAACCGGCGGATCGTCTGCTGGTCGTGGAGGTACTCACGCCGAGCGGACATTCGTCCTCGTACCCGCCGCACAAGCACGACACCGACAATCTGCCGGTCGAAAGCTCGCTGGAAGAAACGTATTACCACCGCCTCAACCCGGCACAGGGCTTCGCGTTCCAGCGCGTGTACACCGACGATCGCTCGCTCGACGAGTCGCTCGCGGTCGAGGATCACGACGTCGTGATGGTGCCGCGCGGCTATCACCCGGTCGTCGTGCCCTACGGCTACGATTCGTATTATCTCAACGTGATGGCGGGACCGACGCGCGAATGGCATTTCAAGAACGATCCGGTGCACGAATGGATGTTGAAGAAGACGTAGGCCGGGAGAACGCGTGACTGACGTGGCACTGTTCGGCGCCGGTCGCATCGGCAAGATCCACGCCGGTAACCTCGTTCGCCAACCCGGCGTGAGCCTCAAGTACGTCGTCGACGTCAACGCGGCAGCTGCGGCCGAGCTCGCGCAGAAATACGGCGCGCAGGTCGGCAGTGCCGAGCAGGTCTTCGGCGACGCGGGCGTCAAGGCGGTGGTCATCGGCTCGTCCACCGATACGCACGCCGAGCTCATCCAGCGCGCGGCGGCGGCGAAGAAGGCGATCTTCTGCGAAAAACCCGTGGATCTGTCGCTCGCGCGCGCTCGCGACTGTGCGAGAGCCGTCGCAAAAGCCGGCGTCACCTGCCTGATCGGCTTCCAGCGCCGCTACGATCCCACCTTCGCCGCGCTGAAAGATCGGCTTGCCGCGGGGGAGATCGGCGAGCCGGAGATGCTCCTGGTCACCAGCCGCGATCCCGGTCCGCCGCCCGTTGATTACATCAAGGTCTCCGGCGGCATCTTCAAGGACATGCTGATTCACGACTTCGATATTTTTCGCTGGATCCTGGGCGACGAAGCCGCGACCGTCCACGCGACGGGAAGCTGCCTCACCGATCCGGCGATCGCGACCGCGGGCGATATCGATTCGACCGCTGTCACGATCCGCACACGGCGCGGGCGATTGGCGCAGATCAACAGCAGCCGCCGCGCGGCGTACGGCTATGATCAGCGCTTCGAAGTTCTCGGCAGCAAGGGCATGCTGCAGGCCGGCAATCACAAGCCGACCGAAGTCACGGCCGCGACGGGGGAGAGCGTCAGCGTCGACAAACCGGAGCATTTCTTTCTCGAGCGCTATCGAGTCGCGTATGCCAATGAGATGGCGCACTTCTTCGACGCGCTCGCGAAGGGCGCGCCCGTCAAGACGACGATCGAGGACGGGGTGAAGGCGCTCGAGCTCGCCGAAGCGGCGACGACCTCGTGGCGCGAAAAGCGCATCGTCGAGCTGTGACGATGCGGCGAGGCCGAATGAATTCGGCCCTACAAAAACCCGCGGTCCTCGTAGGTGCGAATTCATTCGCACGCTTCGAATCATTGCCACGCCATGGCCGAATGAATTCGGCCCTACGAAAACCATGACCACGGCCTCCCGTTTGCGCATCGGCATCGTCGGCCTGGGCCGCCTCGGCCGCCGGCACGCACAAAATCTCGCGCAGCGCGTCCCCGCCGCCGAGCTTGTCGCCGCGTGCAGTCCGGTCGCCGACGAACTCGCGTGGGCGAAAGACACGCTGGGCGTGCGCAATCTATACGTCGATTACGCGGCGCTGCTCGGAGAGGCCGATGTCGACGCGGTGTTCCTGGTCACGCCGACGTCGCTGCATGCCGAGCACATCGTCCAGGCGCTGCGGGCCGGCAAGCATGTGTTCTGCGAAAAGCCGCTCGCGCTCGATCTTGGCCAATGCCGGAGCGTCGAAGCCGAGGCGGCGCAGCATCCGCGGCTCAAGGTGATGATCGGCTACGGCCGCCGCTTCGACCCGAGCTACAGCGACGCATACGACAAGATCCGCTCCGGCCTGATCGGCACGCCGTTCCTGGTGCGCTCGCAGAATCTCGACCTGAACGACTCCTCCGGTTTTTTCGTGCGCTTCGCGCCGACCAGCGGCGGGATCTTTCTCGACTGCAGCGTGCACGACATCGATCTCGCGCGCTGGTTCCTGGGGCGGCCGAAGCCGCTGCGCGTATTCGCCGCGGGCACGATCGCGATCCACGAGGGCTTGCGGGAGTTTGGCGACGTCGACAACGGCGTTGCCACCTGCGAATTCGACGGTGGCAAGCTCGCCTGTTTCTACGCCTCGCGCACGATGGCGCACGGCCACGAAAGCTCGACCGAGATCTTCGGCACCAAAGGCCGGCTCGCGATCGGCGAGAACCCGCGCTTGAACCGCGTCGAGATCTCCGATGCCCACGGCGTGCGCAACGAGTGCACACCGACGTTCTACGAGCGCTTCGAGGAGGCGTTCCTGCGCGAGACGATGGAATTCGTGCAGGCCGTGCAGGACGATCGGCCGCCGGCGCTCACGCTGGGCGACGCGACCGAAGCGACCCGCATCGGCGTCGCGCTGCGCGAGTCGCTACAGTCGCGGCGCGCGGTCGAGCTTTGAGCGCCAAGGCGCAGCTCGCCGCGCGCGACCTCGCGCTCATCCTCGCCATCGTCGCGCTCTGGGGCTTCTCGTTCGTCGCGATCAAGGTGGGCTTGCGCGAAATTCCGCCGTTCGCGCTCGCGGCGCTGCGCTTTTGCCTGGCCGCCGTGCCGCTGGTGTTCTTCATCGAACGGCCGCGCATGCCGTGGACCTACATCGCGGGTTACGGCTTCGCCATCGGCGTCGTTCAATTCGGGCTTCTGTTCTTGGGCATGAAGCTGGGCATGCCCGCGGGCCTGTCCTCGCTCGTGATCCAGCTCCAGATCTTTTTTACCGTCGGGCTCGCGATCGCCTTCCTCGGCGATCGCCTGCACAAGGAGGATCTGATCGGTGCCGCGATCGCGACGGTCGGCGTCGTCCTGCTCGGCGTATACAAGCTGCAAGCCGGCATGACCGCGACGCTGATCGGGTTCCTGCTCGTGATCGCCGCTGCGCTTGCGTGGGCTGTGGGTAACGTGGTCGCGAAGCGGGCGGCGAAGTACGACGACGACATGTTCGCGCTGGTCGTGTGGTCGAGCCTCGTGCCGCCGCTGCCCCTGGCGCTCCTGTCGTACGTGTTCGAAGGCGGCTCCGCGGTTTGGAGCATGATCGCCTCGGCAAGCCTCCTTGCATGGGGCTGCGTCCTTCTGCTCGCGTGGGGCGCGACGCTGTTCGGCTTTGCCTCGTGGGCGCGATTGCTGCACAAATATCCCACCGCTCTCATCTCGCCCTTCGGGCTGCTCATTCCGGTATCGGGGCTCGCGAGCGGCGCGATTTTCTTGAGCGAAGGCCTCGCGCCGTTGCAGCTGGTCGGTGTCGCGCTCGTGCTCGCTGGGCTGGCGGAAAACGTGTTCGGCGCGCGCTTGCGCGGCTGGCTGCGCGGGGTTTCGTAGGCGCGAATTCATTCGCACGCGCCGATCGCATATCGCGTCGCGGCCGAATGAATTCGGCCCTACGAAGATCGCAGCCGCGGCCGAATGAATTCGGCCCTACGAAGATCGCAGTCAGCAGGGGCCCAATGCGGTACTTCTTGCAATTGCGCTTCGACAGCCGCATTGTTGATGATAGCCGGCGCGATCTGCCGCTGTGATGCCCCGCACGGACCCTTCGATGACCCGCCAAACCGCCTCCCGCATGCCAGCGATTTTTTTCGGACACGGCAGCCCGATGAATACGCTCGAGCGCAACCGTTACACCGACGCGTGGCGGCAGCTCGGCGCGCTGGCCGGCATGCCCAAGGCGATCCTCGCGATCTCCGCGCACTGGTACACGCCCGGCACGGCGGTCACGGGTATGGAGCAGCCGAAGACGATCCACGATTTCTACGGCTTTCCGCAGGCGCTGTTCGATGTGCAGTATCCTGCGCCCGGCGATCCCGCGCTCGCCGCTCGCGTACGCGAGCTCCTCGCGCCCGTCGACGTCGGCCTCGATCAATCCTGGGGCCTCGACCACGGCACCTGGTCAGTGCTCAAGCATGCGTTTCCGAAAGCGGACGTGCCGGTCGTGCAGCTCGCGATCGACGCCACGCAACCGGCGGCGTTTCATCACGCGCTCGGTGCGCATCTCGCGCCGCTGCGCGACGAAGGTGTGCTGATCGTCGGCAGCGGCAACGTCGTTCACAACCTGCGCCTGATCGGCTGGGGCGGTGGCGCGGCGTACGACTGGGCGACGCGCTTCAACGACTACGTGCGCAGCGCGATGGCGACCAAGCAATACGATCGGCTGATCGATTACCATCGGGCCGGCCCGGATGCGCGCCTCGCGGTCCCGACGCCGGAGCATTACCTGCCGTTGCTCTATGTGCTGGGGGCACAGCGCGACGACGAATCCGTGCACGTCGCGATTGACGGCATCGAAATCCGTTCCATCGGCATGCTGAGTTTCTGGGTGGGTTCGCATTGAGAGGTGGGTACCGATGGCCGCACTCAACAAGCAGGTGCTTCTCGCCAGTCGTCCGCAGGGATCGGCGACGGAGGAGAATTTTCGCATCGTCGAGGCGCCAATCGCCAAGCCGGCTGCGGGCGAAGTGCTCGTAAAAAACAAGTGGCTTTCGCTCGACCCTTACATGCGCGGGCGCATGAACGACGTCAAGTCGTATGTGCCGCCGGCGCAGTTGGGCGAGGTCATGGTCGGCCAGACGGTCGGCGAGGTGATCGAGTCGCGGGACCCGCGGTTCAAGCCCGGGGATGAGGTGCTGACGCAGCTCGGATGGCAGCTCTACGGCGTGGCGAAAGGTGACGAGGTCACGCCGATCGACGTCAAGCGCGCGCCGGCGTCGTACTATCTCGGTGTGCTTGGCATGCCCGGGATCACCGCATGGTTCGGCTTGTTCGAAATCGGGCAGCCGAAAGCCGGCGAAACGGTCGTCGTATCGGCAGCGTCCGGCGCCGTCGGCAGCGTGGTCGGGCAGCTCGCGAAGATAAAGGGCTGCCGCGCCGTCGGCATCGCGGGCGGCAAGGCCAAGTGCGACTACGTCGTGCAGGAGCTCGGCTTCGACGCCTGCGTCGATTACCGGGCCGGCAACCTGCTGGACGACTTGCGCAAGGCCTGCCCGAAGGGCGTCGACGTCGACTTCGAGAATGTCGGCGGCGAGATCCTCGACACGTCGCTGCGACTCATGAACCGGTTGTCGAGGATCGTCGTATGCGGGCTCATCGCCGAGTACAACGCGACCCAGCCGTATGGGTACAAGATGCTCCGCTCGGTGCTCGTCAACCGCATCAAAATGCAGGGCATGATCGTGTTCGATTGGAAGGATCGTTACGGCGAGGCGCGTGAAGGGCTTGCGGGTCATCTCGCCGAAGGCAAGCTCAAGTACCGCGAATCGGTCGTCCACGGCATCGACAATGCCCCCAAGGGACTCATCGCCTTGCTCAAGGGCGAGAATTTCGGCAAGCAACTCGTCAAGCTCGACTGAGCGCCTGTACCGCAATGAGACGGCACGCAGCCGATCTGCCAGAGATGGCAGGGTAATTGCTGCTTTGATGGCAGCCTCCCCCAAGTCCACCTTGGGCCCGCTGCGAATGCCGTACGCGGTCACAAAAAGTCTTGGGTCGTCACAGGGGCCAATGGAGCAAAGCGCCGCCCGGCACAGAGCGGCGGATCGCAAACAAGGCGTCCACTATGACCCGACCGCCGGCGCCAGAACTCTCAGCTATCAGGGGAGGAATCTTCTATGAAACCGCTTGAATTCAAGACAGTCTCGGTGGAGGAGGCGAAGCGGGCGCTCGAAGGAGAACCGGCGAAGCCGGTCGCGAGCAACTTGACCGTTAAACGCACGCGGACCCCGACAGAGCCGTTACTCGACGTGACCCGAACGTGGCTTGCATCATTGCCGCAAGATGTTCGCCCGATGGAGCTGGCTCAGCAATTCCCGCGAATTGCCAATAGGCTCCGCCACCTATGGAAACAGGTGGCAAAGTGCGAAGAGTATCTGGACGCGCTGCTCGTCGACCGCCGCGGCACGCGAAAAGGATTCCCGCCGAAAATCGCGCAGGAGCTGGAGGCGCTACGCGAATACTATGCGTTCCTGCACCCGAACAATCGCTCTCCATGGGACCACGTGAAAGAGGAAAAGTGACGCCCGTCCGGATCGTTGAGCGCGGTGCCCGATAGCGTTCGCTAGTGCATCGGATCCCCGCGGGAATCGGCGCACTGGACACGCTGTGCTGAACGAGTAGCACGACCGCGCGCCACGCGGGAGCGCGGCCACCGCGCCCAGGTGTCGCCCTACGGCAGCTCATGAGTGCCGCTGCGCGGCACAATTTCGCGGCACGGTCACCGCCACACTGTACTGCCACAGATTGCGCCCGCCGCCGCCTCGCACCGCTTCGCTGTCGCTGCTCGCCGCTTCGCCCCGAATCCCATGACGACGTCATAGCGTTTCGGGAATCCGTTTGGCGCGCTTGTGCCAAGGCGCCCGCAGTGCAGGCGACACGAAAGTCTTCGAGATCGCTGCCGATACTTGGGAGACGGGGCATTGGGCACTACACGGAGCTCTCGCTCGACTGCCGCGTCGAGACCGCCTGGTAATCAGAATATGGCACGTCGTTTGCGTCGAAAGAACGACTGCAACGCTTACGACGAAACAAAACCAAGGAAAAGGGATTTCATGCGTTCATCACGTAGTGTGGTTGACAAATTCGTCACTGCAACATCACGCTGGCTAGCCCTGTTCCTGCGGATGCTTCTCCCCGCAGGATTGTTCGTACTTTCGGTGTTTGGAGCGGTTCCCTCCACTGCGCACGCGCAGTCGATGCATGCGAACGCGCAGAGCAAGGTAGCGCGCGACCTGCAAGCCGGGATCGCCCTGGGCCACACGCCGGCGGTCAACTGGGCGCGCGACATCAAGGGCACGCGCTACGTGCAAGTGATCGTGGTCAGCAACTCCGCCGACCCGGAGATGACCGATCTGCGCGCGTTCGTGGTCCGGACCGGCGGTTCCGTGCTTGCGCGCCTTTCGGGCATTCAGGCTCTGACGGTGCTGATGAAGGCGGGTACCGTCAACGCGATGGCGCAGCGCAACGACGTGGTCAGCGTGTCGCCGAACCGTGAAGTCCGCCAGACCGCCAGCATGCTCGAATCGATCACCGGCGCGTTGACGAGCAACGTGCGCACCAACAGCACCAAGACCGGCTACAGCGGCTGGGATGGGACCGGCATCGGGATCGCGGTGCTGGATTCGGGGGTGATGAAGGCGCACGACGGCTTTCTGAACGGCAGCGGGGTGACCCGCGTTGCGCGCAACGTCGACATGTTCAACACCGCGGTGGCCGGCTGGACTTTCGGCGTCGACACCACGGGATCGCTGCAGCCAGGCAGCTTGGCGCTCAAGGCTTACGAGGCGCAGATCGCCGCCGACAACGATGCGACGCAGGACCCGTTCGGCCACGGTACGCATGTGGCCGCGGTCGCCGCCGGCTACGCCAAGTACTATGCCTCCAGCACGCCCGATACCACCGGCATCGCACCGAACGCGAAAATCTATGACGTGAGGGTGCTCGACGACGAAGGCTATGGCAGCGTCAGCGATGCGATCGAAGGCATCCAGTGGGTCATCTATCACGCCAAGGAATACAACATCCGCGTGTTGAACACTAGCCTGGCTGCCGATTCGACCGAGACCTGGCA
>Ga0075423_10006853_pt1 | contig 10718 bp, 9 predicted proteins | sample SoiMethybrSBSTD2_FD_80114 | JGI IMG/M metagenome (GOLD analysis project Ga0075423, IMG submission 80114) | Bulk soil microbial communities from a Populus tree surrounding site in Tennessee, USA - Soil MetaG P. TD hybrid SBSTD2 | ecosystem: Environmental > Terrestrial > Soil > Tree plantation...
GATCGGGGCGAGCACGGCCAGCGTGGCGAGCGTGAAGATCAGCAGCGCCAGCCAATCACGGCGCAGACAGCTGCGAAGCGATGCGACGAAGCGTGCCGACGCTCGTCGAGGCGAATCGCGATCTGGGCGAGCCGGCAGCGTGCTGAGGTCGTCCACTTCCACCGCTATCCCCCTGGTTGGTGGCTCCAATTGGCTGGGATCTCGAGCATGCCATAGCTCTGCTGGAGCGCGCGTGTGCGCACGGAGAAGCTATAGTGCAGCGTGTGGAAATCATAGGCGCGCAGCCCGGTCGCGTCGTGGACGGCGACGCTGATTTGGTACATCCCCGGCAGCAGCGGCAGCTGCGGGATTGTGTAATCGACCGTGCCGCGCCCGTAGATCGTCGCGATCGGGTAGCCGGCGGCGACGTTATTCGGGCCGCTCAGGTGCGCGCCGCTCGCGTGATAGAGCGCCAGCCCGAACTGCGGCTGATCGACGCGAATATGGGCGTCGTAGTGCATCCGCACGGTCAGCGGCTCGCCCGTATAGAAGATATCGCGCGGGATGCCGTCTGCATCCCGCAGCTCCACTGCGCAGATCTCGACCTCGCGCGTGCCGTGGCGCCAGCCCTGGCTCGGTGCGGCTGGGTCGTTCAACTCCCCAGCCTCGTTGTGGCGCGCTGTCTCGCGCATATTCGTCTCGGCGAGATACTCATTGATCACCTCGGCAGCCGGGCCGACCGCGCGTGCCACGCCGTGATCCAGCCAGACCGCGCGATCACAAAGCTGTCGCACGACATCCAGCCCGTGCGAGACGAACACGATCGTCTTGCCCGTCTGACGAAAGCGATAGATCCGCTCGATACACTTGCGCTGAAACGCCTCGTCGCCGACCGCCAGCACCTCGTCGGTGATCAGAATATCGGGATCGACCGTCGTCGCCACCGCGAACGCCAGGCGCGTGTACATGCCCGACGAGTAGTGCTTGACCTCCATATCGATGAAATCGCCGATCTCGGAGAAATCAACGATCTCGTCCAGGCGCGCCCGCATAGCGCGGCGGCTGAAGCCCATCAGCGAGCCGTTCAGGAACACATTCTCGCGCCCGCTCAGGTCGGGGTGAAAGCCGCTGCCCAGCTCAAGCAGCGCCGCAATGCGCCCGCGCATCCGCACTGATCCGTTGGTCGGCTCAAGGATGCGGGTCATGAGCTTGAGCGCGGTGCTCTTGCCCGCACCGTTCTGGCCGATCAGCCCAAGGCTCTCGCCGTCGCCGACCGCGAAGCTCACATCGCGCAGCCCCCAGAACTCCTCGCCGCGCGCGCGCGGGCGTAGCAGCCCGGCGAAGCGCTCCCGCATCGACCTGCTCCGGTCGTGATGCAGCATAAAACGCTTCGAGACATGCTCGAATTCGATCACTGCCTGAACGGCCATCGTCGCTACCCTATTTGGTCACGAAATAGCTAAAGCTGCGCCAGGCCGGGCCGCAGAACGAATCTTCCTGCGCCGCAACGACGTTCGCGCCTTGCTGCTGCACAAAGTCGATCACCTCGGCCTGCTCGATGCAGTACATTTCCATTTGCGGGGGCGGCCGCTCGGCGTCGGCTCGGCGCCCGCGTGGCCGACCGAGGATCGCGGCGGACAGCCTATCGAAGCTGCCGAGTCGGTTCGTGATCGGCAGGCGCAAGGTCGCGGAGCCTTTGTCCTTGAACCAGGTGATCAGCTCTTGCACGACATCTAGCTCAAGAATATACTGGCCCGGCTGCTCAGGTGCCGTGATCGTCAGCGGGACCGTGATCGCCGCGCCGGGCGCTACGTCGTGCGGAATCTTCGTGCGACCGTCGTCGTATTGCACCACCGCGCCGGTCGGGTCGAGCCAGTGATTACCAACGCGAATCTCGCAGCTGATATTTAGCGGCACATCGGCGCGCCAGGTCGTGCTGCCCAGATTCGTCACCCGCACGCGCAGCGTCTGCTGGCTGCCTGGGCTGATGCGCGTGAGCGGCTGGTCGAGTGTCAGCCGCGCCTGGCAATCCGCGTCGGGCAGCCGGTACTGATCGACCAGCGCGATCTCCTCGCTGGGTAGCTGAAAAACCAGCACGCCGCCTGGCCGCAAGATCCGCAGAAACTCCTTGATGTAGCTCTTGCTATAGGCGGGGTACATATGCTGGAGCACGATGCACGAATACACGAAGTCGAATGTGCTGTCCTCAAAAATCCGCAGATCGGGGAGCGAATTGACATAATAGTGGCAGCGCTGCGGGTAGCGATTGTATTGATCGGCCAGCGCGATCATCGATGGCGCGATATCGACGCCGCAGCACTCATCGAAATAATCGCAGAGCGCCTGCGTCAAGCGACCGACGCCGCAACCGAAATCGAGGCAGCGCTCGCGCGCCATCGTGATGCCAAGATCGCTGACCTGCCCGATTGCCTTGGCGATCTGATCCGCGCCGGTCTTAAAAAATGCCTCGCGATCCCATTTGCCATCGCGCTTATCGGGCTCGGTCATGATCGCCCACAGCGGATCTGTTTTGCCGAATTCGTCCCAGTTGCGCTGCAAATCCGTGATGTCCATCCGCTATGCTCTCCTGATCAGCCGACCGTGATGCTGCAAATCGCGCAAGCTCACCACAAAGCCACAAAGGACACAAAGATCAGATGGGCCTTTGTGCGCTTTGTGCCTTTGTGGTGTGAACAAGGTCGATTGAAGTCACATTGCAATATGAGGCTCTCCTGATCAAATCTCCTCGCCGAACCGGCCGCTGCGGCGCTGGAAGAACCAATAGCCCAGCGCCAGCGTGATCAACGCCGTGAGCAAGACCCGCAGGATGCTGGCAAGCGCGGGCAGTCCGGGCGTCGGCACCTGCGTCCCATTCACGATATTGCCATACAAAATATCGCGATAGAAGTCGATCAGCGAGGCCATCGGGTTGAGCCAGCGGATCGCCTGGGCCGCGCGCTCGCTGACGTTGATCGTCTTCAGCGAGTAGACCACCGGCGTCAGGAAGAACCAGAACTGGATCAGAATGCCGACCAGGTGGACTGTATCGCGGAACGACACCGCCAGCGCGCTCATGAACAGCGCAACGCCGGCCAGGAATAGTGTCTGAATGATCACCAGTACTGGCAAATAGGCGAAGGTCCACGAGAAATTCAGCCGGCCAAGCAGCGGCGGGTAGAGCAGTTGCACGATCGCCATCACCAGGAACATCACCGGCAGCGACAGCAGATAGTTCACCAGGCTGGAGAGCACCGACACCAGCGGCAGCACCTCGCGCGGGAAGAACACCTTCTTGATCAGGTTGGCGTTGTCGATCACGCTGCGCGCACCGCCCGAGACCGCCTCGGCGCAGAAGTTCCAGGGCAGCAGCGCCACGATCAGAAAGATCGGGAACATCGCGATGCCGCCAGACGACATGAAGAAGCTGAAGACCAGCCAGAACACCAGCATCATCAGCAGCGGCGCGATCTGTGTCCATAGGTAGCCGAATGCGCTGGCCTTGTAGCGCACACGCAGGTCGCGCAGCACGAGGTTGCGGACCAGTTCGCGATAGCCCCACAGCTCGCGCAGCTTGAGCATAATACCCGCGCTGCGATCGACTGCCACGCCGCCGCCGCCGAAGACCAGCCCGACCAGCCCGGCAAGCGCCAGCAGCAGCGAGATGTAGTGTGGAACCTCGGTGCCTGGTGCGGCGCGCGCGCTGCGGAAGGCCGACGACTGCGCGTCGGGGTTGAAGCTCGCGGCGAGCGGCCCGTGTTGCAAGAGGTTGATCTCGCCGCGAATGGCCGCGAGACCCGTCGTAAGGCGGTGTGCATCTCGGCAGAGCTGCGCCGACGATTCGGTCGTCTGTGCTTCGTCTGGACAGATGATCTGCGATTGCTTGATCTGGTTTCGCAGCGCCGGCAGATCGATCTCGCTGAGTTCCACATCGCGCACCTCAAATGCGCGCGCCAGGTCGCTTCTATTTTCAGCGGTCAACTGCTCAACCGTGATACGCTGGTAGCCCATATCGATCGGCCGGTTCAGCGGAAACGCCGACGTCAGGTTGATCTCGCGTAGGAGCTGCCGGAAGCGGGTATCGGGCTCGGACTCGTTGCCGCTGAACGCAAGATGCTGTTCCCAGCCCATCAACGTGCGAAATATCTCGCGCCCGCCGGCTGCGCGGATGCTGCGGGCCAGCGCCTCGGCTGCGTCATCCGCCAAGGCTTGTGCTTGCTGGCTGTTCGGCGCGATCGCGCTGATCACAATCGTCCCATTGCCCTGTGGCTCAAATTGCGCATTTAGCATGGGCGAACCCAGGGTTGGATAGCTCAACCGTTGGGCCGGGTCGCGTTTGAACCTGAGCAGTTCGACGGCGATATCGCGCACCGCGATGAAATCAGAGTCGGCCACACCTTGATTGAATAGCTCGCTCCGGCCCGGCATGTTCGTGTCGATCTGCACCGCCGCGGTGCTGCTGTAGACAATCGGCTGCGACAGGATGCGCGGTGCCGCGACGGTCAGGCCGCCGATGGTGCAGAGCAGCAGCCAGAGCCACTGATACATGCGCAGCGGTCCGCGCTGGCGTGTCAGCATACCAACCCAACTCGTCGGCAGGGCTACGCGGGCCATGCAAGCACCTCCAGCGTCTGACCAGCGCGAATATCCAGCTCAAGCAGATTGTGTTGTGCGTTTCGGGTTGTGGGTTGTGCGCCATTCACGGTATAGCGCTGCACGTCGAAGGGTAATTCCAGCGTGAGGCCGTCGAGGCTACGCTGGCTGCCATTCGTGATCTTCAACTTCAGCGGTGTCCCTACACTCTCAACTCGTAACTCAGCCCGCTCAACCCGCACCTCATCCAGCGCCTGCTGCCAGTCGGCGATCTCGGCCAGCGGCGCTATCCAGAGCTTCCCATCGTCGCGCGCGTGTGCCGCGTAGCCGACGACCTGGCCCCACGCCGCGATCTGTTCGGGCGAAACGACCTCCTCGGTGTGCGCCCACAGGTCGAGCGTGCCGCTGACGGCGATCGTCTGATCGATCAGCTTCAGCGCTTGGGCGGCGCTCTCGGCGCTGTGCAGGTAGAAATCGGGGCAGGCCAGGATGCGCTCGTGGCCGGGCACGGGGTGGCAGTGCGGGTCGCGCTCCGTCGCGATCTGATATTGCGCTTGCTTGCTCGTGCGCGTCACCGACGTGATCCCGGCCGCAGCGAGCTCGTCCCAATTCGCGTAGCTCATGCCGCCGCTGCCGCTCCAGGGAAAGGCCAGGCTGCGCGCCGCCGCGACTCCGCGCTCGGCAGCGACGAGTTTCCACGCCGCGAGATCGGCCTGCCACTCCGACGGCTGGGCGAAACCGCCGTACAAATGGCTAAACGTGTGACTCTGAATATCCTGATGCGCCTGCTGCAACACGGGCACCAGATCGCCGAAGTACCAGGCCGGATCGCTCGCCAGCGTGCCATACGGGTCGTCGGCGAACCAAGGCGTCGTCTTCCAGTGATCGGTGGGCCAGCTATGTGGTTTCTGGCTATCGGCCCAGGCGAAGGTCGGGTTGTTCATAAAAGTTCGTCGCTCGGTATTGCCGAGTAGGAAGTTATAGCCGTTTGCGTAGTACGTCGCGCGGATGTCATACGGGCGAAACAGCGCGAGTGTCGTGGTGATGCCCTGGCGCATGCGCAGCCCGCGCGCGAGCGGATCCTGATCGTTGTTCGGGTCATCGACCGAGCGTGAGTGGATCAGCCCACCCATCGCCGTCTCCCAGTCGAACGAGAACGCGAGCGCGGCGGCGCGGCCTGCGGGCCATGGCATGACGATCACCGCTGATTGAGCGCCGGTCGCGGGCTGCGTGTAATGTGCGTCGGTCGTCGTGCGGACGTGAATATCGTCCAGGTAGACTCGATCATCGGAGGCTGGGTGAAAGCTAATCGTGAGCTGATCGGCACCGGCAGGCGCGCGAAACGCCCCGGCGATGCGCGACCAGCCGCCGTGATCGCTCGCCCCTTCCCAACGACGCACCGCCTGCCAATCGGCCCAATCGATCGCGATCGGCGCGCCCTGCTGATCGAGCCAGTGGAACGCCACCCGCAGCTTTGTGGCCGAAACCGGCGAGTCGGCGATCGCCTGGGCTGCGACACAATAACTCTCGCCAGCGCGCACGGCCATGTTCGGCGTCTGCAAGGCGTTGGCGATGCCGATCAGCTGAAACGAATGCCCGCCGCCGCTTATGGTGAAATCGCCAACCTGGACGCCGAGCGCCAGCGCGTTCCAGCCATCCGGCAGCGCAACGCCCGTGCGCGCGCTCGGCCTCAGTTGCGTGAAATCGATCGGTGGCAAGCGATCATCGGCCAGCAGCGGCACGGCCACGCAGCGCGCCAGCCGCCCGCGCACAAACAGTGTCGCACCGCCAAGCCCCACCACCCCTACGCACACTAGAATAAGGAGTCCGCGTCTCACACGTATCGCCTATTTCCCATCAAAGCGGCCTATTCTAGCATACCGGGGCGCTGTTGACAACGACAGGGGAACCGGAGGGGGTTTGGAGAGGCGAAGCCTCCCCAAACCCGACTATGAAGCAATATCTTTCACAGATGTAGTCGGCCAGTAATAGCTGGCATACTTCGTTAGGCGCTCGCAGTTCGGCTCGCGCTGCCTTCCACATAGGTCTTGAAGTTGTGCAGATCCTCCTCAAGCCGTTTTTCTGGATCGCTGAAGAGATGAGCCACAAATTCGCCGATCTTGCCGGCCGGCGGCACGTACTGTAGCATGACCGTGATTTCAGTCTGCCCCTGCGCTAGCTCGTTGAATGTCACCTGTCCGCTGGTCGTGATATCGCCGCCGTCACGGCTATTCCAGGCGATGCGCGTATATGGTTCCAGCGTGGTTGTCTCGGCGTCCCACTCCAGATCCTTCCCAAACGGACCCTCCATGACCCAGTGGCTGGTACGCTCGCTGGTCTTGGTAATCGCTTTGATGTAGGTCATAAAGCGCGGAAAGTTCTCGAAATCGGCCCAGATAGCGTATACATCGGCAACCTTAGCGTTGACGATGATCGCTTTCGTGACTTGGTCAGCCATATGTCACCACCTCTCGTATAGCTGTAAAACAATGCCCGTAGTGCATTTAAGCAAGCTATGTGCGACTTTCTGCGTTGCGCTTGCGGGTCGCCGCTGCTTTTTTCGCCGAGGCCGAGCGTTCTTCGGGCGACCGCGCGGCCGATGCGGCACCGCCCTTCCGACCGCCGCTGTGAGCAGGCTGCTTGTTTTCAGCTTTGCCACGGCCCGAGCCGCTCTTTTTCCCACCACCTGATGTTTTGTTGACCGTCGCCCAGGCGCGGCGTTCCGCCTCATCGTCGGGAACGCCACGCTCTTCATAGCTTTCCTCGATGTGCTCAGCTTGTCGCTTTTGTTTGTCCGTGTACGCGGACTTGTCACCTTGTGGCATGATATGTTCCTCCTCTGGAATGAAAAGGTCGCGCGAAGCTACCGGCAATTCTCATACCAAGAAAAGGGTTCATGTGAGCTTTCGCAGCAGCTTCCCACGGCGATTTCCCGCCGATCAGCACGCAGCTCAGCGGCGAAATGGGTGGGGAGCAGTTCTGGGGGATGCTGTCGGGGGCAACCCGCTTGCACCTGTGGTTGAAACCGCAGGCTACGAGGCGAAAGCCGCTAAAGCAGGCTGGACGCACCTAGTCGTCGCAGCCCGTTTTAGAGGAGATCCACGAGGGGTGGATTCTTCGCGTATCTTCGCGTATCTTCGCGGATCAGAATACGTGATCGATGTTCTAGCTGAAATCCAGCTCGGCAAAGATGCGTGCGGCCTCCTCGGCCTGCGACACCGGCACAAACACGCGCACCGTGCCGAGCGGCCCGCTGACCAGCCCATACACGCTCCCGACCGAGTCGGCTAGCAAGTGCGCGACGATGCCGTTCTGCTCAAGATAGGTGCGGGCGATCTCGGCGCGCAACGGCCCATCGATCACGCCGATGCAGACCGGCGCAACGCCATCGCCCGCGCCGCCGGTGGCCTCGCGCGCATCTGGCGCGCTCGCCTGCGCCCGCTCAGGCTCGTCGGCACCGCCCTGCCAATACAGCACGTTCTCTGTCATCGCTCGCTCCTCTGCTGAATCGAAACGTGAAACGTGAGCCGTGAACAACCGCACGCCCCACGTCTCACGTCTCACACTGCCGCTGCCCGCTGCACTCAAGCTGTCGCCGGAACCTCTGTGCGCCGCCGAAACCAGCGCCGCCACTCCTGATTCTCCCAGACAACCAGCAACTGCGATGCATTAAAGATCGACGAATAGGTGCCGCTGATCAGGCCGATCAACAAGATCAGCACGAAATTACGAATGCTTGCGCCGCCGAACAGGAGCAGCGCCGCCAGCGTAAAGAACGATGTGAGCTGGGTATTGATCGAGCGCGGCAGCGTCTGGACGATGCTGTGGTTGACGATCTCCTCGAACGCCTCGCCCGAACGTCGCGCGATCAGATTCTCGCGGATGCGGTCGAAGACCACGATCGTGTCGTGAACCGAGAAGCTGATCACCGTCAGCAGCGCGGTCAGGAACAGCGCATCCACCTCCAGGCCGAAGAAGTAGCCCAGGATCGCTGCGACACCAAGCACAAGCAGAACATCGTGCAGCATCGCCAGCAGCGCGCAGACGCCGTAGCGAATCGGGTGCGGCGCGCGGCGGAACGCCAGCGTCAGATAGATCAGGATCGCGATGCAAGCGCCGAACACGGCGATCACCGCGCTGCGGGTCGACTCGGCGCTCACCGTCGCGCCGACGCTCTGGATCGTCTCGGGCCGCACATTGCCATACTTCGCCTTGAGCGCCGCCAGCATCTGCTGCTGCTGCTCTTCGGGGTTGGTCAGGCTAAGCGCCTTCGTTCGCACCAGCGCGGACGGGATGGTCTTACCGCCGACCGTCACCTGGCTGAGCTGCACCAGCGCGCCCTCGAAGCCCTGCTGCACAAAGAGCTGCGCTATCTCATCGGTGTTAAGCTCTTCGCGCTGGCTGTCTAGAAACTGAATATCCCATAATGCGCCGCCGGCAAAATCGATGCCTGGCCGCAGCCCGATCCGAAACTGCCCCTCGCTGATCAACGGCTGGATCAGCAAAAAAAACAGGCCGGGCAAAATAATTAATAATGATAGCGCGAACCACCAATAGCGGTGGCGAACGATATTTTCCATCGCAATAGACTCCTCAGATTGCGTGCGATTAAACGGTCGCTTCCCAGCGATCTCGCTCCAGGCCCGGTGCCTCTTCCAGCTCGAACATCCACGGGTTCTGAGCCCAGGGCAGCGAAACAATCAGGCGCAGGAGGGTTCGCGTCACCGTGATCGCGGTGAATAGACTAATGATGATGCCCAGGCCGAGCGTCAGCGCGAAGCCCTTGATGATGCTCACCCCAAAACTGTTCCCAAAAAAGTAGAGGATCGCGCTCGTGATCAGCGTCGAGGCGTTCGAGTCGCGGATGGCCGGCCAGGCTTCGTCGAAGCCCGCCTCGACCGCCACGCGCAGCGATTTGCCACGCCGCAGTTCCTCTTTGAGACGCGCGAAAATCAGCACATTCGCATCGACAGCCAGGCCGATCGAGAGGATGAAGCCGGCGATGCCCGCCAGCGTCAGCGTGATCGGGATAAGCCGGTAGAACGCGAAAACCAGCGCCGTATAGATCAGCAGCGCCAGCGTCGCCAGTAGGCCCGGCAGCCGATAGTACAGCAGCATGAACAGCGCGACCACGACCAGCCCGACGAGGCCCGCGAGCTCGCTGGCTGCGACCGAGTCCTGCCCCAGTGTCGCCGAGACCGTGCGGTTCGACTCAACGTCGAGGCGCACCGGTAGCGCGCCATATTTCAGCTGGTTGAAGATTCGCTCGGCGTCGGCTCGTGTTTGGGTGGTGATCTGGCCGCTGCCGCCGACGAGCGGATTCTGAATGACCGGGCAGCTGAATACTGCGTTGTCGAGCACGATACACATCGGCTTGCCGACGTTCGCGGAGCTGAAGCTCGCCAGCTCTTGCGCTGACTGGCCGGTGAATGCGAAGCTGACCGCGTACTGGTTCGCGTTGAGACTTTGGCGATTGCCTGCGGCCGGTTGCACCGAGTTGGTGTCCAGCTCGCTGCCCTGCGTGATGCTGTGATAGATCGGCCCGCTGGGCTCGGTCGTGCTGGTGACGGTCGCCGTCGGCGAGATTGCGCTGGTTGGCGTCAGCGTATTCGTGCTGGTGAGGGTCGGCGTCTGCGAGATTGCGCTGGTTGGCGTCAGCGTATTCGTTCCGCTCAACGGTGCCGTGTTAGTTGGCGTGGGCGTGGCTTTCGCGGGCGGATTCGGGCTGCCGCTCGTGCGCACAATCGTGCCTTCGGGCAGGCTTTGTCCATTCGTATCGATGAACTCAAGTTTGCCGGTGCCACGCAGCGTCTTAACGGCCTCCTCGGGATCTTTGACGCCCGGCAGCTCGACGATCAGGCGGTCGGCCCCCGAGCGCTGCACGATCGCTTCGCTGACTCCCAGGCCATTGACGCGGCGATCAATGACTTGTAATGCGATCGCCATCGTATCGGAGGACGTGTTGGGATCTTGGGCCTTCAGCAAGACTTGCTTGCCGCCCTGCAAGTCCAGCCCCAGGCGAGTACGAACATCGCGGCCCAGCCAGCTATCGCCCGGCGCGAAATCGATCTAGACCGCCAGCGCGTTAAGGGCCGCAATGAGTATCAGAAATGCTACTTCTCGGTTGCGCACAGCTGCTCATGCCTCCA
>Ga0075423_10006854_pt1 | contig 10718 bp, 11 predicted proteins | sample SoiMethybrSBSTD2_FD_80114 | JGI IMG/M metagenome (GOLD analysis project Ga0075423, IMG submission 80114) | Bulk soil microbial communities from a Populus tree surrounding site in Tennessee, USA - Soil MetaG P. TD hybrid SBSTD2 | ecosystem: Environmental > Terrestrial > Soil > Tree plantation...
CGGCGGCTCCTCGTCGGGCCAGACGCCCTCCTCGAGCGCGCGGCGCAGCTCCGGGTGATGCGACTCGCGGACGAGGTTGTTGCGCTGGTGGTCGAAGGTCGGGTAGAGGAAGAAGCGCTCGTGATCGAGCTCGAAGTGCTTGTTGTCCTCGCGAATCCCGCCCTTACGAAGGGTAAGCAGCTGCTCCCCCTCAGCGAGGGCGCGCACGGTTACAGCCCATTCCTTTAGAGCGATCGGCATATGAAAGTCGTACCTAAGAAGGTCGGTGAATCTGCTGGGAGGTGGCGCCTTTTGGACCCCTGTCCAGGCGAGTGCCCCGCCCAGGCGGCGCATTTTAGACGAGGCCGCCCAAATCGCCAAATTAACGGGCTGTTTAGGCGTCGCGGCTGGACGATGAGCCGATCCCGCCGCCCCCGGGCGTTTCAAGGCGCAGCCTGTCGCCGGGCCGCAGGTCCCCCTCGCCCTTGCTCGGCAGGGGCTCGCCGTTGAGCGAATCGGCGCCGGTTTGGCCATCCTCGCCTCCGTCACGCCCGCGCGGCGGGTGTCGGCGCCGCTCGCCGATCAGCGTGTAGCGCATCGGCGCCAGCGCTTCGATCTCGCGCACCGTGCCCTCGCCGCCGCGGTGGGCGCCGCCGCCGCCGCTGCCGCTGCGCAGCGCCAGCTCGCGCACGCGCAGCGGGAACTCGGTCTCCAGCGCCTCGATCGGCGTGTTGAGCGTGTTCGACATCGCGACGTGGATCGCGCTCGGGCCGTCGGCGTCCGGGCAGGCGCCCTGGCCGCCGCCGAGCGTCTCGTAGTAGGTGAAGCCCTCGCCGGCGAGCGTCAGGTTGTTCATCGTGCCCTGCCCCTGGGCGGGGACCGCCCGCGCCCCCGCCAGGGCGGCGATCGTCAGGTCGGCGACCCGGCTCGACGTCTCGACGTTGCCGGCGGCGACCGCGGCGGGGAAGCGGGCGTTGAGCAGGCAGCCCTCGGGCGCGATCACCTCGATCGGCCGGTAGGCGCCGGCAGAGGGCGGGGCGTCGGGGTCGGTCAGCACCCGTACGGCAAAGAAGGCGGCCGATTTCGTCACCGAGAGCGGGCAGTTGAGGTTGCCGTCGATCTGGGCGTCGGTGCCGCTGAAGTCGAGCACGAGGCGGTCGCCGGCGACAGTCGCGGCGAGGCGCAGGGTGACGTCGCGCGGCTGGCCGCCGGCGTCGTCCTCGAGCACGTCCTCGGCCGCGTAGGCCCCGTCCGGCAGGGCGTCGAGGGCGACCCGGGTGCGGCGCTCGGCGTAAGCGAGGATCTCCTCCATGCCGGCGCGCAGGCGGTCGAGCCCGTGGCGCTCGGCCAGCTCGCCCAGGCGCAGCTCGCCGATCCGGTTGGCCGCGGCCTGGGCGCGCAGGTCGGCGAGCCGCTGGCGGGGGGAGCGCATCCGCGCCGCGAGCCGTTCCAGCGCACCGTCGTCCACACGGGTGGGCGGGATCACCACGCCCTCCTCCTCCAGCGTCCGCGAGCGGGCCGGCATCCCCGCCGGGTACGGGCCGCCGACGTCGGCGTGGTGGGCGCGGCAGGCGGCGAAGCCGAGCAGGCCATCGGCGGCGAAGACCGGCGAGATCAGGGTGACGTCGGGCAGGTGGGTGCCGCCGCGGTAGGGGTCGTTGAGGATCCAGGCGACGCCGGGGCCCTGCTCCTCGTCGAGGACGGCGGCGACGGCGTCGGGCATCGAGCCGAGGTGGACGGGGATGTGCTCGGCCTGCATCACCAGCTCGCCGGCGGCATCGAAGAGCGCGGTCGAGCAGTCGTGGCGCTCCTTGATGTTGGCCGAGTAGGCGGAGCGGATCAGGGTCGCCCCCATCTCGTCGCAGGCGGCGCGAAGCCCGCCGATCATCACCTGCAGGGTCACGGGATCCAGCATCATCGCCCACCTCTGGCGACTTTCCCCCCTGAAAACCGCCGGTAAGTCGCCAGAGCCATCATGGGTGCGCCTCCGCGACGATCGTGCCGGCGGCGTCGACCTCGGTGCGCCAGCCGGGCGGGACGACGAAGGTCGACTCGGGGAGCTCGTAGACGATCGGGCCCTCGGCGCGCAGGCCCGCCGCCGGCTCGCCGCGCAGCACCGGGGCTTCGATCCACTCGCCCGCGAAGCGGACCTGGCGGCTGCCCTCCTCCAGCTTGCCGGTCGGAGCCGCGGCGAGCGAGGGCCTCGGGCCGGGCGCGACCAGCGCCAGGCGGATGTGGACGAGGACGACGTCGCCCTCGGGGTCACGGTGGCCATAGCGCTCCTCGTGCGCCTGCTCGAAGCGGGCGGTGAGGTCGGCGGGGTCCGGGCGCGCGGTTCCCTCGACCGGCAGCTCAAACGCCTGGCCCGCGTAGCGCATCTCGTAGACGACCTCGAGCTTGTCGTTACCCGCGTCATCGGCGGGAAACGGCAAGCTCGATCCCCCGCCGTCCCGGCCGGCGCTCAATCGCGATGCCAGCTCCTCGACCTCGGCGGCGATCCGCTCGCCGCTGAGCTCAGCGCCGCTGAGCATCACCGTGCGGGTCGTGTCGCGGCGCCGGTCCGAGGCGCAGAGGCCGAGGGCGGAGAGGACGCCGCCGGCGCGGGGGCAGAGGATGCGCTCGATGCCGAGCTCGGCGGCGATCGCGGCGGCGTGCATCGGACCGGCACCGCCGAAGGGCAGCAGGGCGAAGCGGCGCGGGTCGACGCCGCGCTCGACCGTGACCACCCGCAGCGCCCGCACCATCTCCTGGTTGGCGACGCGCGCGATCCCCTCGGCGGTCTCGATCTCGCCGAGGCCGAGCGACTCGCCCAGCGTCCCGACCGCGGCCCGCGCCGCCTCGCGGTCGAGCGCGACGCCGCCGGCCAGGGTCGAGTCGGCGGCGAGGTTGCCGAGCAGCAGGTTGGCGTCGGTGACCGTCGGCTCGGTCCCGCCGCGTCGGTAGCAGGCCGGACCCGGCTCGGCCCCCGCCGAGCGCGGCCCCACGCGCAGCGCCCCGCCCGGGTCGCGCCAGCCGATCGAGCCGCCGCCGGCGCCGACCGTGTGCACGTCGACCATCGGCAGCTGGATCGTGCGACCGCCGAGCCGGCGCGAGTCGGTCCGCCGCACCTCGCCACCCTCGACCAGGCAGACGTCGCAGGAGGTGCCGCCCATGTCGAGGCGGAGGGCATTGCCGTCGCCGCGGCGGCGGGCGAGCAGGCCGGCGCCGACCGCGCCGCCCGCCGGACCGGAGAGGACGCTCCATGCCCCCGCGCGCGCCGCCTCCGCGGCGGCGGCGACGCCCCCGGAGGACTGCATCACCAGCGGGCGTGGCAGGCCGGCTCGGGCGGCCGCCTCGCCGAGTCGCTCGAGGTACCTTGCGAGCAGCGGCGAGAGGTAGGCGTCGATGGCGGTGGTCGAGCAGCGCTCGTGCTCGCGGAAACGGGGCAGGACCTCGTGCGAAGCGGAGACGTGGACGCCGGGCAGCTCGCGGCGCAGCGAGGCGGCGAGCTCCCGCTCATGCGAGGGGTCGAGGTAGGAGAAGAGCAGGCAGATCGCGACCGACTCGGCGCCGCCGCGCCGGACCAGGTCGGCGAGCCGCTGCGGCTCGCCGGCGGCTAGCGGCTCGATCTCGCCCTCCGGCCCGACCCGCTCGGCCGCCTCGAAGCGCAGCTCGGGCTCGACCAGCGGGGCGGGCTTGGGGCTGCAGAGCCGGTACAGCTCGGGGCGGTCCTGGCGGCCGATCTCGAGCAGGTCGGCGAAGCCCTCGGTGGCGATCAGGGCGGTGCGGGCGCCGCGTTCCTGCAGCAGCGCGTTGGTCCCGACGGTCATCCCGTGGGCGAACGACTCGACCGCCGCCGGCTCGGCGCCCGCCCGCCGCAGGACCTCCTCCACCGCCGCGATCACCGCCACCGACTGGTCCCGCGGCGTGGTCGGCAGCTTTGCCGTGTGGACCGTCTCGCCGTCGAAGAGGACGGCGTCGGTGAAGGTCCCGCCTACGTCGACACCGAGCAGCACGGACTGAAGCTAGCTCAGCGCCATTCCTCGCGCCGGGTTTCCTCGTCAGGGCCGAGGACGATGTGGATGCCGTCCAGCTCGGGGTCGAGGCCGGGGCGGTCGGCGCGCAGGTGGCCGCCGCGCGACTCGGCGCGCTGCAGGGCGCAGGTCGCGATCGCGGCGGCGAGCGGGTAGGGGTCGCCGCGCAGCTCGCTTAGCTGTTGGGGATGGCGCAGCGGGCCCGCGAGGCGCCAGACCGCGTCACGGGTGGCCTCGCTCGGCGGCTCGAAGCGCCACTCCGGCAGCGGCGGGCGCGTGCTCGGCGACTCCTCCCCCACGGCGGCGCGGGCAGCGCGAGCGCCGAAGACGAAGCACTCGCTGAGCGAGTTGGAGGCGAGCCGGTTGGCGCCGTGCAGCCCGGTGCAGGAGCACTCGCCGACCGCGTGGAGCCCCGGCAGCGAGGAGCGGCCATCGAGGTCGACCGCTATTCCCCCCATCGTGTAGTGGGCCGCGGGGGCGACCGGGATGGGCTCGGCGCTCGGGTCGAGCCCAGCCTCGCGCAGCGACTCGAAGACGCTGGGGAAGCGGGCGGGATCGAGCCCGCGCAGGTCGAGGCGAACGTCGGCGCCCTCGTCGGCTGCGATCCGGTCGAGGATCGCCGCGGTGACCGCGTCGCGCGGGGCGAGCTCGTCGGTGAAGCGGCGACCCGAGGCGTCAAGCAGCGTCGCGCCCTCGCCGCGCACCGCCTCGGTGATCAGCATCCCGTCGAAGCGGCTGCCGGGCAGGGCGAGCGCGGTCGGGTGGAACTGACAGAACTCGAGGTCGGCGAGGTCGGCCCCGGCGGCAGCCGCCATCACCGGGCCGGCGCCGATCGCCCCGCGCGGGTTGCTGGTGCGGCGCCAGAGGGCGGCTGCGCCACCGGTGGCGAGGACCGTCGCCGTCGCGGCGATCGGCCCGTCATCGGTCACCAGCCCGTGGCAGCGGGCGCCGTCGCTCCACAGCGCGGTCGCGGAGGTCCGCTCGCGGACGGCGATCCGCGGCTCGGCGTCGACCATCGCGGCGAGCTTGGCGGTGATCTCGTGGCCGGTCTGGCTGCCGCCGGCGTGGACGATGCGGCGGCGGGTGTGGCCTCCCTCCAGGCCGAGCTCCGGCTCGCCGTCCGCGTCGAGGTCGAAGGCGACGCCCCGCTCGCGCAGCTCCCGCACCGCCGCCGGGGCTTCTTCGACCAGCGTCCGCACGGCTGAGGGCCGACAGAGCCCGCGGCCGGCGGCGATCGTGTCGGCGGCGTGCCGCTCGGGAGAGTCGCCCGCCTCGAGCGCCGCGGCGAGCCCGCCCTGCGCCCAGAAGCTGGCGCTCTGGGAGAGCGGCGTGCGGGAGATCACGCAGACGGCGGCGCCGTGCTCCGCCGCCCGCAACGCGGTCCAGAGCCCGGCCGCCCCGCCGCCGACGACGGCGACGTCGCACTCGGTGCCTGTCGCTATCGGTCCGCCTCTCGGCGAAGCGCCTCGACCTGACCCCGCAGCCATGCCGCCGCCGCCTCGCGGGCGCGCGCCTCGACATCGGCACCGGATTCCCGCGCGGCGGCCGCCTGCCGCTGCGCCTCGCCGACCCGACGCTCGGCCGCCTCGGCCTGGGCCTCGAGCTCGGCCAACCGACGCTCGGCCGCCGCGGTCGCCTGCTCCCTGGCCTGACGCTCGCGCTCCAGCTCGGCGGCGTGGGCCTGGCGCAGCCTCTCCAGCTCGTCGGCCTTCGCTTGGCGCTCCTTCTCCAGGTCGTCTTCGAGCGCCATGATCTCGGCGATCGCCCGCTCTTCCGCGGCGGCGGCGGCGGAGGCCGCCTGTTGCAGCCGTCGCTCGGCCACGTCGACCTGGGCGCCGGGATCGTCGTCGCGGCGCTCGCGCTCCTCGTCGCTCATCGTCGGCTCAATCTATTACTTGCCGGCCAGATGGTTGATTCCGCTCCAGCATGCCGCGGTAGGCGGCGAGCGTCCGTTCCGCCATCCGCTTCGCCGAGAGCGATGCGGCCCTCGCCGCTCCCTCGACCCTCGGGTCGGGGTCGCCGAGGTGGGAGCGCGCCACCTCGCTCCAGGACGCGGCGTCGAACGGGGCGCAGAGCGTCCCCGCTACGCCCGCCAGGGCATAGGGCGCGATTCCGACCGGGGTGGAGAGGACGGGAACGTCGCAGGCGAGGGCCTCGATGCAGACGAGCCCGAAGCCCTCGTAGTCGGAGGTGACGAGGACCGCGTTCGCGGCGTTGACCCAGAGCGGCATCCGCCCGGGGTCGATCGCGCCCCCGGTGAGCAGCTCGGCGCCGCTCGCGGCCGCCACCTCGGCGGCGCGGTCGGCGCGCTTCTCGGCGCGGTCCGGGTCGGCGGGGAAGAGCAGGTAGCGGCCGTCCCGGTCGAGCCCGAGCTCGTCCCTCGCCTCGCCGCGGGGGAGCGGGCGGAAGCGCTCCAGGTCGGCGCCGCAGGGCAGGACCGCCGAGCCGGGGACGGGGGGGAGGCCAGGTCGGCCGTCCTCGGGGGCGAAGAGCGCGCGGGAGACCGCGGCGACGAGGTCGGCGCGCCAGGCGAGGCGGCGCGAGAGCGGGCCGACGATCGGGTGGCGGACGTCGGTGCCGTGGAAGCTGACCGCCAGCGGGCGGGCACCGGCGAGCAGGGCCGACCAGGCGGTCAAGCCGTAGTGGACGTGGACGAGGTCGAAGGACTCGTGCCGCAGCAGTCGGCGCAGGCGCAGGGCCGCCGGCAGGTAATGGCCGGCGCCGCGGGGGAAGCTGAAGACGTCGACCTCGACGCCGAGCCGGCGGATCTCGTCGATCTGGTCGAGCACCCAGCGGCCCCGCTGCGGCGCCGCGGCGTCGGGGACGAAGTTGGTCACGACCAGCACCCGCATCGGCCGCTGAGCGTACCCGTAGCGGGGGCGCGCTCCGGGTTGTCACCGACTTTTTGCATTTCCGCCGCCGAATTGGTCCATTTAGGTCTTGATCCGCGCGTCGCGGCCGTGCAGCGTTGGGCCAAACCCGAGAAGGAGGAGGCAGCGATGGTCTACGCGTTGATTGGCATGGCGCACGCCGCGATCGAGCGGCGGCTGGAAGCGATCCGCCGCCTGGCCGAGCGCGAGGAGGGGCAGGGCACGGTCGAGTACGTCGGCTTGATCCTGCTCGTCTCGCTCTTGATGGTCGGCATGGTCGCCGCGATGAAGGGGTTCAACGGCAAGCAGGGCACCGAGCTGGCCGGCCTGATCGTCGACAAGATCAAGGAGGCGGTCGACAAGGTGGCGTTCAAATGAGGCTGGAGGAGGGGCGGCTCGCGACGCGGGCCGCCCCGCGGCTTGCGCCTGTCCTGCCGGCGCCGGGGGTGCGGCGGGCGGTGCCGCCGGTTATGGCGACCGACGGGGGGTCTATGCTGTATTCCAGTATGAAGCATAGAACTCAGCTATACCTGGACGACGCGCAGTACCGCTGGCTTCGCCGGCGGGCGGGCAAGGCGGGAAGCATCGCCGCGGTCGTGCGCGAGCTGATCGACGTCGAGCGTGCTCGACTCGCCGATCCCGCGGCCGATCCGCTGCTGCGCTTCCTCGCCGAGGAGTCGCCCGCCCGGGGCCGCGACAAGGGCACGAGCGTCACCACGCTCGACCACGACCTGTACGGCGCATGAGGTCGGTCTTCATCGACACCAGCGCCTTCGTGGCGCTGCGCAACCAGTCCGAGGCGGAGCACGAGCGGGCGAGGGCGACGCTGTCGGAGCTGATCGACGCCGGCGCGACCCTCTTCACCTCGAACTACGTCTTCGCCGAGACCTACACGGCGCTGCTGGTGCGGGTCGGACGCGAGGAGGCGATCGAGTGGGGGAGGCGCTTCCGGGCCGGCGAGGCGGTCGAGCTGGTGCGGCTGGAGCCCGAGGTCGAGGACGAGGCCTGGCGGATCCTCGAGCGCCACGGCGACAAGCGCTGGAGCTATGTCGACGCGACCTCCTTCGCCCTGATCGAACGCGACGGCGGCGGCGAGGCGTTCGCCTTCGACGGCCATTTCGCCCAGCGCGGCCTGCGCGTGCTCCCGGAGCCATGACAGACTCGCGGCCAGATGCCAGCCTCGCGTAGCTACGACAGGGCCCCGGCCGACATCCGGCCGGTCGACATCGACCCCGGCTTCGTCGTCGCCGCCGACGGCTCGGCGCTGATCTCGATCGGCAAGACGCGGGTGATCTGCACCGCGTCGATTCAGGAGTCGGTGCCCAAATGGATGGGAGGGCGAGGCAAAGGCTGGGTCACCGCCGAGTACGCGATGCTGCCCGCGTCGACCGGCGACCGCAAGGCGCGCGACGTGGCCCGCGGCAAGCAGGACGGGCGCGGGGTCGAGATCCAGCGCCTGATCGGCCGCTCGCTGCGGGTCGTGGTCGACTTCAGGGCGCTGGGCGAACGCAGCGTCTACGTCGACTGCGACGTGCTCGAAGCCGACGGCGGCACCCGTTGCGCGGCGATCACCGGCGGCTACGTGGCGCTGCGGCTGGCGCTGCAGAAGCTGCTCGACGCTAAGAAGATCGAGACGATGCCGCTGACCGGGTCGGTCGCGGCGGTGAGCGTGGGCATGGTCGACGGGCGGGCGCTCTGCGACCTCGACTACGGCGAGGACTCGCGTGCCGAGGTCGACGCCAACGTCGTTATGACCGGCGACGGCGGCCTGGTCGAGGTGCAGGCGACGGCTGAGCGGACGCCGCTCTCGCGCGCCTCGCTCGACGAGCTGCTGGGGCTCGCCGAGATGGGCATCTCGCGGCTGCGGGGGGTGCAGGAGCGGGTAACCGGGACCGCAGAGCCGATTGATCTTCGCCACGGGCAATAAGCACAAGCTGCGCGAGATGCGCGAGCTGCTGCCGGGGGTCGCGCTGGAGCCGCTGCCGGCCGGCGTCGAGCTGCCCCCCGAGGACGGCGCGAGCTTTGCCGCGATCGCCCTGGAGAAGGCTCGGGCAGTGCACGAGGCGACCGGCGAGGCGGCGATCGCCGACGACTCGGGGATCGCCGCGGCGGCGCTCGGCGGGCGCCCTGGGATCCACTCGGCCCGCTACGGCGGCGAGGGAGCCAGTGACGAGGAGAACCTGGCAAAGCTGCTGCGGGAGGTGGCGGCGGCCGGCGAGGAGCGCGGTGCCTGCTACGTCTGCGCCCTCGCCCTGGTCGAAGCCGACGGCAGCGAGCACCTCTTCGAGGAGCGCTGCGAGGGGCACCTGATCGAGCACCCGCGCGGTGAGGGCGGGTTCGGCTACGACCCGGCCTTCGTCCCCGACGCGACCGGGGCCGACGACAACCGCACCTTCTCGGAGCTGAGCCAGGCGGAGAAGAACGAGATCAGCCATCGCGGTCGCGCCGCGCGGCTGCTCGCCCGGCACCTCAGCGCCGCCGAGGCGGCCTCGGAGCGGCGATGACCCGCGGCAAAAGCGGGGCGGCGGGACTCTCGATCGCCTCCAACTCGATCCTGATCGCGATCAAGCTCGCCGCCGGGGCGATCACCGGCTCGATCGCGATCCTCACCGAGGCCGTCCACTCGCTGATCGACCTGGTCGCCTCGGTGGTCGCCTTCGTCTCGGTGCGCAAAGCCGACGAGCCGGCCGACGCCGACCATCCCTACGGGCACGAGAAGGTCGAGAGCCTGGCGGCGACGATCGAGGGGATGCTGATCCTGATCGGCGCCGGGATCATCGTCTACGAGGCGACCCACCGGCTGGTGGTCGGCTCGCAGGTCGAGACCCTCGGCGTCGGCATCGCCGTGATGGGCTTCTCGGTCCTCGCCAACCTGCTCGTCTCCACCGTGCTGTCCCGGCAGGCGCGGGCCTACGACTCGCCGGCCCTGGCGGGGGACGCCGCCCACCTGCGCACCGACGCCCTCACCTCGGCCGGCGTCCTCATCGGGTTGGCGCTCGTCGAGATAACCGGCATCGACGCCTTCGACTCGATCACCGCCCTGATCGTCGCCGTCGTGATCGTCGCCGCCGGGCTGCGCATCATCCGCCGCTCCTCCGGCGTGCTCGTTGACGAAGCGCTTCCCGACGCCGAGATGGACCGGATCGAGGCGGCGATCGCCGCCGCCCGCACCCCCGAGGTCGCCGGCTACCACAAGCTGCGCGCCCGTGGTGCCGGCAGCCGCCGCTACATCGACCTCCACGTCCAGTACCGCTCGGGCACCAGCCTCGAGCGCGCCCACCAGCTTGCCCACCGGATGCGCGATGAGATCGAGGCGGGCATCCCCCACGCCGAGGTCCTGATCCACGTCGAGCCGGAGACCTCGCTGCGCGACGCGGGCCGCGAGCGCTCCGGACCGTTCCGGGCGGGTTGAGCCGCCTACCGGCGCGGCGCAAGCGGAGGAGGCGGCGGTTTACGGCGATGGAAGGAGGTTCACCGCCGCGGCGAGGCCGACGGCGATCACGGTGATCGTGTAGCCGGTATAGCCGCTGACCGCGAAGAGGACGGCGGCGATCGCGCAGACGGCGACCACGGTGATCCAGGAAACGCGAGCCAGGGACACTGGGCCGGTATTTTGGCCGAGATGCCAGACGGGCGAGCTAACGAGGTGGTTTCGGGCGACGCCGCCGAGGCCGCGCTCGCCTACCTGGCCGAGATGTCGCACGACCTGCGCGGCGCCGCGATCCTCGGCCCCGATGGCGAGGTGCTGGCGGCCGCCGACAACGCCGATCGCTGGCGCGAGGACGCGGCGACGCTCTTCGAGGTCGCCGACCGGGCCGGCGGCGAGCCGGTCGAGCAGGTCCACCTCGGGACCGAG
>Ga0075423_10006855_pt1 | contig 10717 bp, 8 predicted proteins | sample SoiMethybrSBSTD2_FD_80114 | JGI IMG/M metagenome (GOLD analysis project Ga0075423, IMG submission 80114) | Bulk soil microbial communities from a Populus tree surrounding site in Tennessee, USA - Soil MetaG P. TD hybrid SBSTD2 | ecosystem: Environmental > Terrestrial > Soil > Tree plantation...
ACCCATCCTTCTTCGATCGCCCCGAAAATAACCATGGAATCATCCGCACGAAGCGCCAGTCCCTTGACATGGCTCACATGGGGCGGGCGCGGGAAGGTCCAATAGATGGTTTCAGGAAGGTCTCTGAGCCGTTCGCAATCAACCCAATGATCGCCGCGGTCGTCGCTCTTAAACACCGACGATGGCCCGGTGCCGACAAAAAGCTCCGCCGTCTTGGGGTGCTGGACGATGCACCATGTTTCTTTATAGAGAACACCGTCATTGATCTCCCGCCAGCTCGTGCCGCCATCTTCGCTCCGCTGCACGCCGCCTCGACCGGTTGCGGCGTAGAGACGCCGCGGATGGTCCCGGTCGATCAACACCGGCGACCTCAATGCGCCTTTGCCCTGAAGCGCCAACGGACGAGAGTTGTACTGTTTGCCATCGGGCTCAGCCAGATACAAACCATCTTCAGTACCGACATAGAGGACGCGAGTCGAATCGCCTGTCATAAACTCTCCTTCCTGAGATCAGAAACTATCCCGAATAATTTGCTGTATCTATCGGTTCCCGTACGGTTACCCTTGCAACCAGGCATTCTCATCGCTTGGCAATTTGCATCAATCGAACCGGAGTTGTTACAACTGACCAATTCATAGTATAGCCGGCAACGTGAGACAAGATTCAATGCGTCTATTTCCTGTTACTGCGCTACTTGGGTTTTTGCTGCTCCATTACTCGCTCGCCGGAGCGCAAGTCGAGAAAGTAAAAGTCGGACTCCTCATGATCAACGCCGACGCCGGCGTCTTCCTGGCGCAGGAGAAGGGTTATTTCCGCGAGCAAGGACTCGCCGTTGAGCTAACTTATTTTAGCTCCTCCGGCGGCCCGCAGATGGCCGCGTTGACTACCGGAGATTTGGACGTGGGCAGCGGCAGTATCAGCCCGGGAATCTACAATTCAGTAGCCGCCGGCTTAAATATGAGAGTGATTGCCAGCAAATCGCGTGTCGGCCCTCGGGGTAGCGGCAAGTACATGGTGCGCCGTGGATTGGTCGAGCCAGGCAAACCCTTCACGCTCAAAGACCTCAAGGGAAAAGTGATCGCGCTCAACAGCGTCGGCGGGTCATCGCGCCTCTACATGGACGGATTGTTAAGAAAAGCCGGGCTTAGGGAAAGCGATGTCATCGTGCGCGTCCTATCCTTCAATGACATGGTCGGCGCGCTATCCCAGGGCGCGGTCGATGTGGCGTTTCTGGTACAGCCCTTCATCACTATAGCCGATGAAAAAAATATCGGCGTGGGCATCGCCGATCTTTGGGAGCTGTTCCCCGGTCATATGACCAACAACTTGTTTTACTCCGACGCCTTCATTCGCAATCGGCCAACGGTGGCGGAAAAGTTTATGGCAGCCTTCCTCAAAGGGCAGCGATATTTTTACGACGCCGTCGTCAAGAAGAAAGAGTCCCTCGACAGCGTCGTCGACATCGTCGCCAAGTACTCACGCACCGGCGATCGAAAGGTGCTGCGACTCGGCGTCGGCGTGACGGAGCTCACCCCCAACGGTGAAATGGATCTCAAAGAAATCCAGGATGACCAAGATTGGTATTTCCAGAAAGGGCTGGTCAAAACCAAGGTCGATGTCAACAAGATGGTGGACTTGCACTTCCTGCAGTTCGCGGTGAAGAGTTTGGGAATCTACAAATAGCCGGAGGCGATTCGGCCAGAGGCCGATCAGATGGCCGACCGAAATTCGGGTGTAGGGGCAGGTTTGAAACCTGCCCCTACTGGATGCCGGTTGGAATATCCTGAGCGCGTGCCGAAGGACCGGCATGACGCGGGAAGTGATGATAAGTTATTTCACTCTTCCTCACCGAGCATTGTGCCGCGGCAGCGCCGCGCTTTGCAGAAGCAGGCATGCTCGCGCTGCGCCTTCTTCGTATGCTTTTCGCCGATCTGCAAATTGTAATCGTAGGTCAGTTCCTCGCCGGCGCGGATATCGCGCCGGGCGTCGATGAAGATCCGATGGCCTTCCTCCTCGATCTCGCAGTTGGGCGCACAGGAATGATTGATCCAGCGCGCCGAGTTGCCGCGGCGTGTGGCATCGATGACCAAGCCGCCGTCCAGTGAGAAGAGCATCGTATGCGGTGAGTTCTCGTGCATGCGGCTGTAGCGCCGGTCGGCTTCTTTGTCGGTAATGAGCTTGCCTTTGTATTCGATGATACGCACGCCCTTTGGAATACGTCTCAAAGCAAACACACCGCGCCCATGGATCGGCGAGTTATGGACCGCGATGCGGCGGCGCTTATTTCCGGGTTCCGGCATGATCACTTCAAATAATAATTAGGTGATAGTAAGAACTAACGGTCGTTGTCCATGCGTTTAACGAATTTAAGCATCCGTTCCATTGGTACGGGATCTTGGTACTGGCCGTACAGGCGAAGGCGCATGCGGTCGGCCTCGCCGCTCTGCAAGCGTTCATACAACTGGCTGCGCTTGCCGAACGGACTCATCACCATGTCGGCGGCAATCGCCATCAAGCGCAAGTGTTCCTTGGTGCTCGGTGCTCCACCGCGAAAGTAGCGTTCCACGAGAGGACCGACACCTCCGCTGGCGAGGTCCGATGCTCCGCCACTCAACATCAGCGTGCTGGTCAGCAAAGCTTCCATCGTCCGTTCCGCGCGGTCCGACGCTTCGATGCTATGGACACGATACGCCGCGCTCAAGCGCGGCGCCCAGTTGCCCCCTGGGCTCATATACCCTTTCGTCTCAGCGACCTGAATGCAAGAACGAAGGATCTCGATGTCTTGCATCAAGCTCGATAGCATAATCTGTGATGACGGGCTCTTGTTACGCCCGCCGTATTGCGTCAATAGCTGGGCGACGCCGAGAAATCCTTCCAGCTTGGTGATCAGCCGCACCATCGTCGAGTACTGCGCCCAGGTGTGAATATACATGATACCGGAAAGAAGCTGGGGATCTTTGTAAACGAAGATACGCTCCCAGGGCACCATTACGTCATCAAAGATCAGCGCCGCGTCGACTTCGTCGAAGCGGGTCGTCAAAGGATGCCGCTCAGGATCGGCGTGCTCGGCGTACAGATCGCGGCAAACGATTTTCAATCCTTTCGTATTCATCGGAATCGCGAACGCGATCGCGTAGTCGGCCTCATCCGGATCGCGTGCCCGGTTGGGATACACCAGAACTTCATCCGAGATCGGCGCGAGGGTCGCCAGCGTACGCAAGCCACGAACTAATGCCCCTTCTTTGGTTTCGCCGACAATGTGCAAGATCAAGTCCGGATCTTCCTGCTCGCTTACCCGTTTCGATCGGTTGTAATATTGATCGGTAAGCGCGTGAGTCAAGCAAAGATCGTTACGCCGGCAGTGAAGATAATAGTTCCTGGCATTTTCGGCCCATTGTTTGTTGTGTTTTTCGATCACGTGCGTCCAGTCAAGCAGCCCTACCACGAGCTGGGCGCAGAAATCTGGATAGCGCCCCATCTGACCAAAGGTCTGCTGCGCCCAAAACTCGATGTTGCGCCGCTTGAGCGCGAGGTCCTCTGAAGTTTTCGGCGCCAGATAACTAAACGATATTCGTTCGCCCTCGTGCTCCAGAGTCATAACTTCCCGGTATTCCGGCGAATACTGTTTGTCGTACAGATCGGCGAGAGTCTTGATCGTGCCGGTGAATCCTGAGTGCGTCGTCACGTCCTCAATGCGCCGCCCGGCGTGCCAAACTTCTCGGCCGTCGCTTAGCGCGCGGATGAAGTCAGCCCCTCTTCTAACGGGCATGGGAACGAACCTCCAAGCTCGATGTGAATGTTTCTTTGAGCATGAAAGTTTATAGCGTCAATTGCTCGGCGCAGGCAACCCGCCGAACTCTCAGTTCAGACCAATGCGAAAAAATAAAGCTCAACCCCTAAGGATTTCACAGAGCGGCCGGATGTCCGTGATCGCGTCCAACTTTTCGATGTAATCCAGAGCCCGCGCCGTGCCGCTTGCGTCAATCGCTTGGCGCGCACATTCGGCAAACTTCCCTCGGAGTTCCTCTTCGGTCATGGGAAACTCGGGACCGCCTCTGGCGTGTTGCGCTTCGCGGGAAAGGGTCTGGCCGTCTTTCAGACGAATCGTGACTCGGCAAGGCCGGCCTCCCAGATCGGTTTTTTTGAGATTGTCATCCAGTTTCATCTCCACTCGTTCGGCGAGCTTTAAGACATTTTGATCCCGCACCGCGCTGTCGGTGAAAATATCCAATCCGACTCTGCCGTCGATGATCGCCCGCGCCACCAGATAAGGCATGCAGAACTTTCCCTGAATGCCGGTTTGGGGAATGCGGAAGACGATTCTATCGAAGGTGTGCTTGACGACATCGACAACGACAGATTCGATCATCTCCGGGGTGAGGCCATGCTTCGCTTTGAACTCGAGTACCGAATCAATCACTTGATGGGTCAGTCCGCCGCAAGGATAAGGCTTGATTCTGATACCGTCGCTCAGCAGTGCGTAGGAATGGCCAAGCTCGTCGATCGGCTGCTCGTGAATCGCCGTACCCTGATGCAACACTTGGTAAAACCCGAAGCCGCCTTCGATTGCTTTTGCGTTCGCCGTGTAACCGCCTTGTGCAAGTTTGGCGGCCAGGACGCCGTTGCGCGCGCCGAGGCCGACGTGCAGCGGTTTTGTCATCGTGCCGAAATTGGCCACGATGCCACCGGCCATCGACGCCGCGATGCCCAGCGCCATCTCGAGTTGAGGTGCGCTGAGACCGAGCAGTTTCCCGCATGCGGCAGCGGCGCCAAAGGAACCCAACGTGCTCGGCGCGTGCCAGCCGTCATGGGCGCTGTCGCTGAGTGAATGAGCCAACTTTCCCGTCACTTCGAAACCGGCGACGTAGGCTTCGATCAGTTGACGGCCGCTGGCGCCGAGGGACTCTGCCAGAGTGAAGACCGCGGGAATGATCGGCGCCGTGGGTTGTCCCATAATCGTGAAGCTGTGGTCGAAATCGAGCGCGTGCGCCGCGGTGCCGTTGGCGAGGGCCGCGTTTAGTGCCGAAGTCTTGAATCCTTGACCGATTACGGTGGTCTCCTCCTTGGCATTTTCTTGGCGCGCAATCTGCGCGCAGATTTTTGCGTCCTCTTCTTGGCTGCCGGCGAGCGCGACGCCAAGGCAATCGCGCACGGCGATCTTGGCCGTTTGCACGGCTGCAGGCGGGATCCTTTCGTATTTCAACTCCGAAACAAATCGAGCGATTCTTGCAGTGACGTCCATAAATCCTCCCTGAAGGTTTCTTCGTAGTTTTTTTCTTTGAGTCTCTTCTAGCAAAGCTGCGACTCTCTGACCAGGCAAAAAATCCGGCATCGGCGCTGCAGCACACAGTACGAGGGGCAGCGAAGTCGCAAACAAAGATGGAGCATGGCTCGCTCTTTGATCCTCCGCGCACATGCGAGGGAAAGAGGCGGGGTGTCCCAAGTCTCCTGGAGACGGCGCGCGAACCGATCGTGTTGGGACTCCAGAAGTAGCGCGGCGGAATCCAAGCGCGCGTCGACGCGACCAGGTTTTCGTGCTACGCGTTAGAGATTAACTCCATGGAAAGTGTGGAATTGCAGAGCGCTGAGCACCCGCGCGCGAGTGTCGCGCGCAACGCCGGGATCATCAGTCTAGCCGTAATGGCGAGCCGCGTTCTGGGCTTGGTGCGCGATCAAGTCTTTGCTGCGCTGTTTGGTGCCGGCCTTCAGTACGACGCCTTTATCACCGCGTTTCGCATTCCGAATCTATTGCGCGATCTCTTTGCCGAAGGCGCGCTTTCCGCGGCCTTTGTCACGACCTTTACTCAGACTCTGCAGAGCAAAGGTAAAGAAGCGGCGATACTGCTGTGGAATCGCGTCGCCACGTTGATCATTTTATTTATCATCGCCCTTTCAATCCTAGCGTGGATATACACGCCGGCTATCGTTAGGCTGCTCGCTCCCGGTTTTTTCGACGTCGCCGGCAAAGCCGAGCTCACCATCAGTTTGACCCGCATCATGATTCCCTTTTTGTTGCTCATCGCGCTCGCGGCTCAGGCCATGGGCATGTTGAACTCGTTTAACGTTTTCGGCATTCCCGCGCTTGCTTCGGCGTTTTTCAATCTCGGCTCGATCATCGGCGGGCTGCTACTTGGATTCTGGCTCGGTCCCGCCCTCGGCCTCAGCCCCATCGGCGGCATGGCATACGGCACTCTAGTCGGCGGCTTTTTACAATTTGCCGTTCAGTGGCCGAGTCTGCGGCGACACGGCGTCAGCTATCGTCCCATGATCAGTTTTAGCGATCCTGGCGTGCACCAAATTATCCGTCTCATGGGACCCGCTATCATCGGCACCGCCGCCGTGCAGATCAATGTTTTTGTCAACACAAACTTCGCTTCGGCGATCATCGACCCAGCAACCGGCACCGTTACCAACGGGCCCGTGTCATGGCTAAGTTATGCGTTTCGTTTTATGCAATTCCCCATTGGCGTCTTCGGTGTCGCCATCGCGACCGCAACGTTGCCTCCATTGTCACGAAGCTCAGCGAATCCGAACTATACCGAGTTTCGTCAGACTCTGGCGCACTCGTTGGCACTGGTTTTTCTCTTGTGTATTCCGTCCGCAGTCGGACTGGCGGTGTTAGGCCGGCCGATTGTGGCGCTCGTGTTCGAACACGGGAAGTTCACTGGTTTCGACACCGTGCAGACGGCGAATGCTTTGGCCGCTTACTCCATCGGTCTCGCCGGCTACGCCGCAATTAAAGTCTTATCGCCAGCTTTTTACGCGCTAAACGACGCTCGCACGCCGATGCTGATCAGTCTCGGCTCCATCGCCGTCAACTATGTGATGAATTCCTTGCTCGTCGGCCCGTTCGGCCACGTGGGATTGGCCTTTTCGACGTCGGCGGTCGCGCTGATGAATTTCTTGTTGCTGGCGCTTTTGATGCGCCACAAATTGACGCGGATCGGCGGCCGCCGGCTCGGCTCAACGGTACTACGAATTTTCGCAGCGTCGGCGGCCATGGCCGTGATCGCTTGGCTGGTCAATGAAATCGCGGGAGTCTTGCCGCTGCGCGGGCTCGCGCTCAATTTCGTACGAGTCACCGTGGCGATCTCGGTCGCCGCTGGAACTTTCTATCTCTGCTGCCGCCTGCTTAGGATAGAAGAAGCGGCAGAGGCCGTTGAGGTCATTGTCGGACGATTCTCGCGAGTTCTTCGGCGCCAGTAGGCCGCGTCCAAACGATTTGCAAACCTCCAACAAAGTAGGGTTATTATAGATTTCATTTTGAAGGTGATTGGAATGACTCGGTCGGTGGCGTCTTTGCTTGTTCATAGACTCTTGCTCCGCTGCATTTTAGCCGCGAGCTTGTCGGTTTCGTGGGTTGCGCCGTCGCTTGCCCAGGAGCTCAGCAAGCTTCCCTATGTGCCGACGCCGCAAATCGTCGTCGATGAAATGCTCAAGCTGGCCAATGTGACGGCCAAGGATTTTGTCATTGATCTTGGCTCGGGCGATGGCCGGATGATCATCACCGCGGCGCGAAACTTCAAAGCCAGCGGCTTGGGTGTCGATATCGACGCTAAACTAGTGCAACTGTCCAACAAACAGGCCAAAGCCGATGGTGTCGATGAACGGGTCAAATTCATCGAACAAGACATGTTCAAAACCGACATCAGCAAAGCAACCGTCGTAACGCTCTATGTTTTGCCGGATTTCATGGAAAAGCTGCGGCCTAAACTATTGGCGGAATTGAAACCGGGTTCGCGCATCGTGGCGCACGACTATTACATGAGCGACTGGTATCCGGACCGCCAGCTTTCGCTCACCGTACCGGAAAAAGTCAAAGCCAACGGAACGGATAAAGCCTATCTTTACCTATGGATCGTTCCCGCCGTGGTCGCGGGACGCTGGCGGATGGAATTCGATGTGGGTGGAAACAATCAACAGCCGATTGGTCTGATCATCAATCAACAATTTCAAATATTGAATGCGTCGGCGGAAAACCTTCTCGGCCCCACCAAAGTCGACAACCCGGTACTCAAGGGAGATGAGATCAGCTTCAATTTAGCCGTCGGCGCAAATCGATACCAGTTCACCGGCAAGGTCAGCGACGGGAAGATGGAAGGAACCGCAGTTTCCTCTGCAGGCAGCAAGTCCATTGCATGGCGCGCCGGCAAATTGCAGTCGGAGAACAAGTGAGTTTGACTTCAAGGCGAGGGTCTCATAGGAAACAAGAACTGTGAGCCAGACAATTGCGTTCGGCAAATTCTCCTTTCATGAGCTAGAGAAATTTCGCTCGAAAGCGAGAATAAACATATGAGCACAGCCGCATCCGTATATACGCCTGAAACCGTACTGGCGGGGGAGAAAATCATCTCCGCGGATTCGCATATCATGGAGCCGGAGGACTTGTGGGTGAACAATCTCACGCCGTCTCTCAAGCCCAAATATCCCAACTTTCCTAAACGCAATTCTCCCGGCGAGCGTGACGGCGGCTGGGACCCCAAGGTGCGCATCAGCGAGATGGAAGTCGATGGAGTTTCCGCCGAAGTGCTCTATCCGACGCTTGGGCTTCGCTTGTTCGCTTTGGAAAGCGCCGAGCTCCAGGAAGCCTGTTTCCAGATCGCCAACGATTGGATGATCGATTACTGCAAAGTGACGCCGGGACGCTTGATCGGCATTCCGATGATCTCGCTTTACAACATCAACAACGCCATCAAGGAGCTCGAGCGCTGCAAGAAAGCCGGACTCATCGGCAGCTTGATCTGGCAGGTGCCGCCCGACCATCTGCCGTTTACCAGCGATTACTACGATCCCTTCTGGGAAGCTTCAGCGGCAATGAATATGCCGGTGAACCTGCACATCTTGACCGGCTTCAATTACAGCCGCTTCGAGCGCAAAGGACTCGACACTTACAAAACCGCGGTGAACGATAAAGTCAATGACGCGGCGAATACGTTATTCGATCTCGTTTTTACCGGCGTTCTCGCACGTTTCCCGAAATTGAAATTGGTCTACGTCGAAAACGAAGTCGCGTGGCTGCCTTTTTACATGCATGAATGGGACAAGTATTATGTGCGGTTCAAAAACAAAGTGCCGCTGCCATTCATGAAGAAACTACCAGGCGAATATTGCGCGGAACAGGTGTACGCGACCTTTTTCAGCGATCCCTGCGGCGGCCAATTAATGAATCGTTTTGGCCAGGACACATTCATGTGGTCCAACGACTACCCGCACGCAGCGTCGACATGGCCGAATTCGCGCAAAGTGATCGCCGAGGAGCTTGGCCATTTGCCCAAAGAAGTGCTGCGCAAAGTCGTGCGTGAGAACGTGATCAAGCTGTACGATTTGAAAATTGACGGCATTAATAACTGACTTGGTCGCTCCCGTTTTGAAGCCAGCGACCAAGTCACCCTGAGCGAAAGCGAAGGGTCTCGACTCGATTGATGATTTTGACGCTAAAATAGAGGATTTGTATGCAAACCAGCGCAACCGCAGCGAAGTTTCGAGCTAATGATGAACCCAAAGCGAAAGTCTTTTCATTAAAGACGCCCTACATGAAGCAGGGACGAGTGACGCAACTCGTTGCCGAGACGCCGAACATGTGGATCCATACCAAGGTCAACGCGGAGGGCGGCGAGAACGAAATTCATAAGCACCTTAACGAGGATCACGCGTTTATCGTCTTGGAAGGCCAGATGAGCGTGTTCGATGAGAACGGCAATGAAATGGAAGTGAAGCAGTATCAGGGCGTGATGATCCCCAAGGGCGCTTATTACCGTTATCTCAATACCGGCGACGGTAATCTCGTCGTTATACGCGTCGGCGCGGGTACCAAAGAACAACAGCAGGCCGGTCAGGAAACGCGCCTCGGTGCCGATGGCAAACCGCTGGCTTCGGGAACACCGCAAAACCGCAACCTCCCACCCATCGAAGCCGGCAAGTTCTTCGCCGAATCGGCGGGGTAATTACCTTCCCTTCTAATCAACGTCTTTATGGGGAGATGGCCGCTCTCGCGAGCGGCTCTCTTTGTTTGTATCTGCTCATCATATGCGCCATGTCCTTCGTAATAACCTGGCGCGCTGAATCCGTCCCCTCGCCCGCTTTGCGGAATAGAGCAAAGGTGAGGGTTTTCCTTTGCGCGCCTTGTTGTGATTAATATCTCCGATAGAAATGCGACAGATGCAGGAGGTGCGTGATGCCGATCATCGACGCTGACACTCACATCGATGAAACCGAAGCCACGTGGGAATATCTGAGCGAGGACGAGCAGGAGTTCAAACCCATCACTCAATATCCAAGCCGCGGCGATCCGTCTAAAACGCCGACACGCTATTGGCTGATCGACGGCCACCGTCAGATGCGTTTCGTCCGCGACGACGCCAATACCCGTACAACGGTCGAGACGCGCGAACTGTTGGACGTGCAAGCACGCCTGCGCGATATGGACGCGATGGGCACCGCGGTGCAGGTGCTTTACCCCACGTTGTTTTTAATGGAAGCGACACAGCGCCCGGAAGTCTCGCTCGCACTTAGACGCAGCTACAACCGCTGGCTAGCCGACCGCTGCGCCGAGTCGCGCGGCCGTTTGCGCTGGGTCTGCCTGCCACCACTCATGAACATCGACGAGTCGGTCAAGGAACTTCAATTTGCGAAGGATCACGGCGCCTGCGGAATTCTAAAAAAGGGAGACCGGGAAGCCGGCAAATGGCCCGCCGATCCATACTTTTTTCCGCTCTAC
>Ga0075423_10006857_pt1 | contig 10715 bp, 7 predicted proteins | sample SoiMethybrSBSTD2_FD_80114 | JGI IMG/M metagenome (GOLD analysis project Ga0075423, IMG submission 80114) | Bulk soil microbial communities from a Populus tree surrounding site in Tennessee, USA - Soil MetaG P. TD hybrid SBSTD2 | ecosystem: Environmental > Terrestrial > Soil > Tree plantation...
GGCCGGCAGCGTGTCCAGGTAGCGCGCGGAGGCGTACTTGGCCGTCTTGAGCGCGTACTCGGCGCTGGTGCCGCCGACGACGATCGCCAGGTGGTAGGGCGGGCAGGCGGCCGTGCCCAGCGAGCCGATCTTCTCGGTCAGGAAGGCGGCCATGCTGGCCTCGTTCAGCACCGCCTTGGTCTGCTGGTACAGGAAGGACTTGTTCGCCGATCCGCCGCCCTTGGCCATCAGCAGGAACTTGTACTCCGCGCCCGGCGCCGCGTACAGCTCGATCTGGGCGGGCAGGTTCGAGCCCGTGTTCCGCTCTTCCCACATGGTCAGCGGCGCGAGCTGCGAGTACCGCAGGTTGAGCTGGGTGTAGGCGTCGTACACGCCCCGGGCCAGGTGCTCCTCGTCGCGGCCGTCGGTCAGCACCCCGCCGCCGCGCTTGCCCATGATGATCGCGGTGCCGGTGTCCTGGCACATCGGCAGCACCCCGCCCGCCGCGATGCAGGCGTTGGTCAGCAGGTCCCGGGCGACGAACCGGTCGTTGGGGGAGGCCTCGGGGTCGTCCAGGATGGACCGGAGCTGGCGCAGGTGACCGGGCCTCAGCAGGTGGGCGATGTCACGCATGCCCTCGCGCGCGAGCAGCGTCAGCACTTCGGGGTCCACCTCGAGAAATTCTCGGCCCAACGCCGGGCGGACCCTGACTCCCTCGGCCGTCAGCAGGCGGTACTGCGTGGTATCCGGCCCGAGGGGCAGCAGGTCGGTGTAAGCGAACTCGGGCATCGTCGGCGGTTCCTCGGGCGGGTGCGGTGGGTGACGCGGACGGTCCCATCGTAGTGGCCGGTCAGGCGGGTCCTGGCTGGCCGGATGCCGTCCGGGCGGGCACCCCGCGTGGCCGCTCGCATACCGCGCGGATTGCCGGGTATCTTGCCGTGACCAGCAGCGTGGCTCCGGTTATCCCGCGGCCCGCGACGAGGGCGAGGGGGCGGCACGATGAGCATGCACGACACCGGCCAGCGCCAGGTGGATCTCGGCGAGGCGGCCAGGCAGCTGCGGCAGGCGGAGCACGATGCCCGGGTCGCCTTCGACTGCATGGGCCTGGGCGAGCTCGACCGGGCCCACACGCACGCGATCACGGCCCGCGCGGCGGCGGACGCGGCCGAAAACCTGCTCCGGGCCGCGCTCGCCGACGGAGCCGCCGACCGGGCCTGACGGCCAGGGCGCCGCGGGCATCATCCGGGGCGGTCACGGCGGGATCGTGGCCGGGAGGCCCTTTCCAGGATCTTTAAGGTGCGTCCATCGGAATGGACGGTTCGCTCCGCCTTAGCCGGGTATGTAGGGCCGTCGCAGGTGATCACGGGATGCGATCCAGGGCCAGGGCGCAGCGGGGCCGCTCGCGATGCGGACCCGGCTGGCTCAGCGATTCCGGCGCCATCTTCGTCCTGCAGGACAGCGCGCTCACCGGCGTGCAGGCTAGGCCGGGGTAGGTGGGCTCGCCGGGAGGCCAGGCCGCCGCCCGCCCTCGGGTAGCCGTCGACTAGTGTATGACTCACACATCTATTCGCCGAGCGCCGGCCGTGGCACGGCCGGCGGAGGAGGGCCCATGACGTCACGTCACGCGGCGGGCACATTCACAGTCGCGTCCTGGGCAGAGGACACCTACCAGGACCTGGCCGGCCAGGAGAAGCTCACCAAGGCCACGATGGGGTTCCAGCTGACCGGCGACCTCGCTGGTGACCTGGTCTCGGATTCGCTCATGTACTACCGGGAGGACGGCACCGCCGAGTACACCGGCCTGCAGCGGTTCACCGGGCAGATCGCCGGGCGGTCCGGCACCTGCGTCATGATCGCCGACGGCGGCTACGACGGCGGCGAGGCGCGTTCCGCCTGGCGGGTCATCCCCGGCTCGGGCACCGGCGACCTGGCGGGGCTGGTGGGCTCCGGTGTCTCCGTGGCGCCGGCCGGGCAGCCCGGCGGCACCTACAGCCTTGACTACGAGCTTGGCTGATCCGCCGGACGGGGGACTGGACCAGACCGCGAACCTGCTCGGCGCCCTGTCGCTGCTGATCACCGACCGGATGGCGGATGCGATGGCCGAGGCGGGCGGGCGGCCTGAGTCGGCCGCCGCGGCGCTGTCGGCGCTGCTGCACTTCCTCGACCGGCCAACCGTGGACCTGCTCCGCCAGGTGCTCGGGCTCACCTCGTCCGGGACGGTGCGGCTGGTCGACCGGATGGCGGAGTCCGGGTATGTGCAGCGCGGCCAGGGGGACGATGGGCGTTCCACCTCGGTGTCGCTGACCGGTGCGGGCCGGGCGGCAGCGGAGTCGGTCGCCGCCGCCCGGGAGGGGGTGCTCGCTGGCGCGCTGGACGGCCTGTCGCCGGCGGAGCGGGAGACGCTGCGCCAGCTCATGTCCAGGCTGCTCGCCGGGCTGATCCGGGGCCCGGGTGCGGTCCGCTGGATCTGCCGGCTGTGCGATACCGGCGTCTGCCGCGGCACCGAGGGCGGCTGCCCGGTCGGCAACGCGGTCCGGGCCCGCTACGGCGTTCACGGCGGGGACGACCCGCCCCGGCCCAGCGCCCCATGACGCCACGGTGGCCGCCCCGCGGGAGGCCAGCCGCGGTGCCCGGCTCAGCGCGCCAGGCGGGGCAGGAGCAGGGAGGAGACGGTGATGCCGGCCACGGTGGCGCCGACGAGGACGCCGGTGTCCAGCGCCAGGTTGGTCGGCACCCCGATGAGCAGCCAGCGCAGGGCGCTCACCTCGTAGGAAAGCGGATTCACCTTGCTGATCGCCTGTAGCCAGCCGGGGATGACCTTTTCCGGGTAGAGCGCGTTCGAGCTGAAGAACAGGGGCATGGTGATCGCCTGGCCGATGCCCGTCAGGCGGTCCCGCGACGCGAACCATCCTCCTGCGCCTGGCGCGATGGTTCGGTCAGGAGGAGCGGCCGGTGCCCTCCAGCGCGGCCTCGGGGGTGGTGCCGGGCTCGCCGTCCGCCACGTGCTCCTCGTGCACGAAGCGGGCGCCGCGCAGCGCCGAGACGGCGGCGGCGAGGGCGAGCAGCGCCATGGCCGTGGTGAACACGATGACCAGGCCGTGGTGGAACGGCTGGGATATCAGCTCGGGGAAGAACCGCTTCCCGGTCAGTACGGCGACGTTGTGCGCGGGCAGGTGGGCCAGCACCCCGGTCGGGCCGAGCAGCGTCTTCACCGGGTTGTAGCCGAGGAACGCGGCGAACAGGCTGCCTACCGGCGGCAGGCTGCCGATCTGGTGCGCGATCGGTGCGGGCACTCCCTGGGCGGTCAGCCCGTGGCTCAGGGTGGACGGCAGGGTGGAGGCCAGTCCCGCGATCATGAGCGAGAAGAACACGCCGATCGACAGCACGAATCCGGAGTTCTGGAACGTGGCGAGCATGCCCGAGGCGGCGCCGCGCTGGTGCCGCGGGACGCTGTTCATGATGGCCGCCGCGTTGGGCGCGGAGAACAGCCCCATGCCCGCCCCGGCCAGGAAGATGAGCACCCCGAAGGCCAGGTAGTGGAAGTTGGTCGGCACCAGCAGCAGCCCGCCGAACGCCAGCGCCGACAGCAGCAGCCCGCCGGAGGCGAAGGCGCGGGCGCCGTGCCTGTCCGACAGCCACCCCGAGACCGGGCCGGAGACGACGAAGCCGAACGTGAGCGGCAGCAGGTAGATGCCCGACCAGAGCGGGGTGTCGGCGTAGTTGTAGCCGTGCAGCACCAGCCAGATCCCCTGCAGCCAGAGGATGAGCATGAACTGCAGCCCGCCGCGGGCGATGGACGCGAGCAGGGTGGCCAGGCTGCCGAAGGCGAACGGGCGGATGCGGAGCAGGTGCAGGTCGAACATGGGCTGATTGACCCGCAGTTCGATGAGGCAGAACGCGACCAGTAGCGCGGTCCCGCCGAGCAGGCCGGTCAGCACCAGTGGGCTGGTCCAGCCCATCGTGTGCCCGCCGTAGGGCTGGATGCCGTAGGTGATGCCGGCCAGGATGCCGACCAGGCCGAGCGCGAACGTGATGTTGCCCAGCCAGTCGATCTTGGCCTTGGTCCGGACCCCGACCTCACGCAGGCTCAGGTAGGACCAGATGGTGCCGCCGATCCCGATCGGCACCGAGACCAGGAAGACCAGGCGCCAGTCCACCGCGGCGAGCACGCCGCCCAGGATGAGCCCGACGAATGACCCGGAGATGCCGGCCACCTGGTTGATCCCCATGGCCGTGCCGCGCTGGTCCGGCGGGAACGCGTCGGTGAGGATCGCGGGGGAGTTGGCCATCAGCATCGAGCCCCCGACGGCCTGCACCACCCGCCACAAGATCAGCCAGAGTGCGCCGCTCGGGCCGGTGAAGGGGTCGAACGGCAGCGCGAGCGCCGCGAGCCCGAAGATGGCGAAGCCCAGGTTGTACATGCGGACGCGGCCGTACATGTCGCCCAGCCGCCCCAAGGTCACCACCAGCACGGCCGAGACAAGCAGATATCCCATCAGCATCCAGAGCAGGTAGCTGATGTTGCCCGGGGTCAGCGGGTTGAGGTGGATGCCACGGAAGATCGCCGGCAGCGAGATGATCACGATGGACCCGTTGACCGTCGCGGCCAGGATGCCCAGCGTCGTGTTGGACAGCGCAACCCACTTGTAGTGGGTGCTGCGCAGCCTGCCGGGAGCCGTCGGCTGGCCGGTCCCCGTTCGCCCGGTACCGGTCCCGGTGGTGCCCCTGCCGGCCCGGCCGTTGCCGGATCCGTTCGCCGAGTCGCCCAACTGGCAGCCTTCCCTCGCCCCTCGCTGCGCTGATACTTGTTATCAGCAAACTAACAGACAATACAGGCTGCTGCCCAGTGACCAGGATGCCACTCGCCCCGCCCATCCTGGCCCCGTGGACAGGGCGGTCTTCCCGTCCGCCGTCCCGGCTCTGGCCCGCCCCGGAAACCAGCCGCATGAATCACACCCGCCCCACGGGCTGGAGCGAACGGGTCACGCGGATCACCGGCCATCGACCCCCGTCGGGCCCTTCAGTGGGTCTGCTCGATCCTTGGCAGACTTGCCCGCCCCTGGCTGAGCGCCCCTGACTCCGGCAAAGCCGCAGCTAGAAAAGCCAGCCCGGAACAGCAACGGAACATTCTGTGAAATTTCTCAACGAAGTAGCGGTCCCGTCGTTTACCGGCGTGGCATGCTGACTGGGCAGCCCGGCAGGCGGGTCCTCGTCGCCCGTCGCCATACGCTGCAGGAATAGCAGGAAACGGGGGAGTAGTCCCAGCATGGAAGACCCGTCCTGGATCAATGCGGCTGGGCGCCCTGCCTCGTTAAGGCGGACTCCGCAGCACTGTTTCAGCATCGGACGGCACCGGGGGCCCGGCATCGGGCGTGCCGTCGTATGCGGATGGGCGAACGGCGCCCATGTGGTCGGCCCCGGCTTAGTGGCCGGCAGTTTTGTGATCACTCCCCGGCCTGAGCCGCGGCCATCCCGGCCGGTCCGGAGGCTTCCGTGGTAGCGGGACCAGCGGCGGAGCCACCAACCGATCCCATGGCGGGCGGCGCTGGCCCGGCCGCGCTCTGGGACCCGCAACCACAGGAAGGTGGACCCCCCGGTGCCGGCCGGGGACAGCGGGGTCCAGCACGGTTCAGCGGGCCAGCGCGAGCGCATAACGCCATGCTTGGCCAGGGCATGGTTCCGGCCAGCGCCGGCGAGCTATCGCCCGGCGCCGGAGCCGGAGCGTCCGGGCCGGGCCCCGAGCCGGCCCGCCCTGACCCGGGAGCTGCCAATCCCGGCCCCGCGCCCGCTGACCCTGGCCCGGGGGCGGCCAACCCCGTCCCCGGGCCCGCTCATCCCGGCATGGCGCCCGCCCCGCCGGGTTCGGCCGTCGCCCGGCTGCCGGCCACACGCCCCGCTGGACCGGCCACGGGCCTGGTGCTGCCCGGCCGGCGGCCACCCCTGCCCGGCACGGAGCCGGTATTCGTGCTGTCCGCCGATCAGCCCGGGCCGGCCCTGCTGCGGCTCCTGCTCGATGCGCACCCCGAGCTGGCCTGTCCGCCCGAGACCAGGCTGGCGGCGCTGTGTGCCCAGCTCACGGGGGTATGGTCACAGCTCGAGGGGTCACCGCTGCCCGTCGGCCAGGCTGGCGGCCCGCCCGCTATCCCGGACGCCGCGATCGCCGGGATCCGCCACACCGTGAATCGGATGATTGCGCCCTATCTCGGGCGCCGGGGAAAGCAGCGCTACTGCGACCAGAGCCGGGGCGCGGCCGAGCACGCGGACGTGCTCCGCGCCGTGTTTCCCGACGCGAAGTTCCTGTGCCTGTACCGGCACCCCATGGATGTGATCGGTTCCGGGCTCGAGGCGTCCCCCTGGGGGCTCAACGCCCCCGGGTTCGACTCGTATGCGGATCTGTCGCCCCGTAACACGGTGCTGGCGCTCGCCCAGCTCTGGGCGGCCAATGTAGCGCTGATCATGGCCGTCGAGGAGCGCTTCCACGAGTCCTCGCACCGGGTGCGGTACGAGGACCTGGTAGCGGACCCCGAAGGGGTGAGCGACAGGATCTTCCGCTTCCTGGGGGTGGCGCCCGCGCCGGGCCTGCCGCAGGCATGCCTCACGGCGGAGCGGGAGCGGGCCGGGCCACCCGGTCACCAGGCCTGGCACGGCGTGCGGGGCGGTTCCGGCCCCGGGGGCGGGGGATGGTCCATCCCGGCCGCGATGGTCGGGTCGCCCCTGACCGAGACCATCAACGTTCTGACAGACAGGCTGGGCTACCCGCGGATCGACGCTCGCTGGGGGATCACGGCGGAGCTCTCCGGCCGGCGGCGGCCCGGCGGCGGCCCGGCCGCACCACAGTGGCAGAGCGGTGGGCCGGTCCCGCCACAGCGGCGGGGCGCCGGGCCAGCGGCGGGGCAACGGCCGGGCGGCCCGCCGGCGGTCGACCCCAGGCGCGGCGCCGGGACGGCGGCGCAGCGCCCTGGCGGCAGGCCAGCCATGGAGCCGCGGCGGGGCGGGCCCTCGGTGCCGCGCCCCGACCCTGGGCCCGCGGTGCGGCAGCCCGCAAACGGCGAGCAGACGCCGCCCGGCCTCCGGCTGGTGGTGGCACATCTGCTGTCAGGGCTGGCCGGGATCGATGACCGGTTCGCCCAGCGGTGGGAGCCCGCGTCGCAGGAAACGTTCCTGGTGACAGTGACCTCGGCCGACACGGGGGACGTGGTGGCCCGGTGGCGCGTGGACCTGAGGACCAGGGCGATCACCTCAGCGGACGGGGTACCGGCCGGTGAGACGACCGGCGCCCGCTGGGAGGTTGTCGGGAGCGTCGACGTGTGGATGCGGGTGGCGGAGGGCGAGATTGATCTCAGCCTGGCCCTGCGCCGCCGGCTGATCCGTTACCGCGATACCGGTGAGCCGGCATCGGTCATGCTCAACAGGGTCGCGATGCTGGCGGGTCTGCTCGGCATCACGACCTGGCGGCGGGTCCAGCCGCCCAGGCCCCGCACGGAACAGGCGCCGGGCCAGGGCCCCCCGCTCCCGCGGCGCGAACCCGCCGCACCGGCCCGTGACCCACGCCCCATGCCCGCCGACGGCCGCGGGCGCGCGAGCAGCCCCGCCCGGGAGCGCGGCGCACCCGAATACGCCGGCCCGCGCGAGGACGAGGCCCACACGGCCTGGCTGCCCCGGACCGGCCATGATGCCGCGCAGGCCCGCCGGGGATGGTGACGGGCCTGTTCAAGGCCGGATATTTTCATCAGGTGACGTCCCGGCCCCTGCCCCGCGATCTGCGTGCGTCCGATGCTGACCGCGAACGGATAGTGGCCGTCCTCGCCGAGGCGGCGGGGGATGGCCGGCTCACCCTTGACGAGCACACCGAACGGGTCCATCGTGCCTACCGCGCCCGCACCCTGGGTGAGCTGGCCAGTCTCACCGAGGACCTGGTCGAGCCGTCGGCGCAGCCGCTGCGGCTGGACACGTCGCGCTCGGTGGCCGCGCTCTTCACCACCCAGCGGCGGGAAGGGCGCTGGGTCATGCCCGACCGGCTGGTGGTCACCGCCGTCGGCGGTCACGTCGTGCTCGACCTGCGCGAGGCGCTGCTGCAAGGCCTGCACACGATCGTCCACGCCACTTTGATCGGCGGGCAACTGCACCTATTGGTCCCCGAGGGCGTGCGGGTCGCGGTAATGAACGCGCGGCAGCCAGGCCGGGCCGGGTCGGACCTGGAGCCCCGCCCCGGCGAGCCGGGCATGCCCGGCTCGCCGCTGGTCGAGGTGCGCGCCTTCACCGTGGCCGGGCGGGTACGGGTGCAAACGCCACGCCGATCGGCCAGGCGCTGGCTGGGCCGGTCCCGGCGGCGGGATCGCTGACCTGGCGCGACTGACGGAAGATTGCCGCGCTATGCGTCCCTGCGACCTTCCTCTAGGTGAGCCGACTTGTTACGGATCTTGGTCACCTGAACCGGGACGAACAGGTGTGAACATGACCAAGATCCGTGAAGGGTCGGGTGGCAGCAGGCTCAGCCCGCAGGGCAGGGGTGATGGGCCGCCGCGTAGATGAAGACGGAGGAGTTCTGGAAGCCCCGGCGGTACCGGGTGGGGTCCGCGGCGAAGGCGGGCAGGTCCGCCCCCGGTCCGAACCGGTAGAGCACGACATAACGGACATCGTCGCGGGACAGGATGTCAGCGGCCTGGCAGCTGGCCGGGTGGAGCAGCACGTGCTGTGAGTCGAGCAGGGGCTGACGGCCGGCCGGTGGCAGCGAGCGCGGGTGGGCGATCCGGAACGCGCCGTACGACTGCAGCCCGGTATAGCCGCCCATGGCCAGGACGGCGCGGTTGGTGATGCCGGGATTCATGTACGGCGTCGAGATGATGTTCCCGCCGGTGTTGTGCTGCCCCAGCCACCGGCCCGCCGCTGCGACCCGGTGCGTGAGCACCTCCCGGTTCGGCCTTGCGCTGGCCGTCAGGCTACGGGTCGCCTGGACCACCACCACGGCCCCGACCACCACGGCGGCCGTGGCGGCCGCTGCGGTGAGCACGGTCCGCGCCCCCGGCCGCTGGGCCAGCAGCGCCCGCACGACTATTTCCTGTCCTGACGCCGCGACCACCGAGAGCGGTGCGCCGAGGTCACGCTCGAACCGCTGCGGGAAGCCGTCCGCCGCGGTCCGGCTGCCCACGTACATCACCACGCACCACAGCAGCACCGTGACGGCCGCGAGCACCTGTGTGGGCCGCGCGAGATAGCGAACGCCCATGGCGACCGCACCCGCGCCGAACAGCCCGAGCCAGACGAGCGCAGGACCCAGCGCCACCAGCAGGTGCCGCGGGGCCGGGGCCGGCTGGCTGCCGAGGGTGAGGGTGACCGCGGTCGAAGTGGAGGAGTGGCCGCTGACCAGCCCGGACAGGTTGTAGGTGAGGGCGGCGTAGCAGACCGCGAGGACCGCCGCCGCGCACAGCGTCAGCAGCAGGACCCTCGCCACCCGGCGTTGGTGCTGGAGGAGCAGGTACGGCAGCGCGATGACCGCGACCAGGGCCAGCATCACCGCCGCGTACAAGGTGGCGACCGAGTGATAGAGCACCGCCGACGCGGCGATCACGGCCACCAGTGCACCCGACCGCAGTGTGGGCGACTGATAGAGCGTGGTGAGCGCGGCGATCATCATGACGAGCAGGAAGAAGGCGGCGACCAGGTCGGGATAGCGGCCCTCGGCGAAGCCCGCGTAGGCACCGGTGAGGACGAGGCCGTTCAGCGCCGCCGCCGCGATGCCGTATTGCCAGCCCCACAGCCCGCTGGCGAGCGTATAGGCGCCGAGGGCGCACAGCACCAGCAACGTGGGCGCGAGCACCGGGAACAGCTCCAGCGGCGTCAGCCCGCAAAAGCGGCAGATGACGGCCGTGAGCGCGGGAAAACCTGGCGGGTAGATCAGGTAGCTGCCGTACGAGCCGTGCGCGAGCATCTGCTCGGCCATCACGGCGTGCGAGAACTGGTCGCTGCCGCGCAGGAAGGGCCAGTCATGGCGGATGACGCCGGAGTAGGCGCGGTAGGCGGTGAGGGCAAGGACGAGCGCGAGGGCACCGATGCCTACGCCGGGCATGGCCGGCCGGCGGGAGCCGGCCGGCCCCGGCACGCCGGCTGGCTCGGCCGGGGCGGCAGAGCCGGTGGGCGCGACAAGGATGCGCGCGGAAGCCGGGGCGGTGCCAGCGGGGCCACCCGTGCCAGCAGGGCCACCCGTGCCAGCAGGGCCGCCCGGACCGGCCGGGGCGCCCGTGTGGGCAGTGCTGCCCGCGCCGCCCGCCGGCCCGGCGGCTGGCGTGGATCCAGCAGGGCCGGCCGCAGCTGGCCCCGTCCCGGAGCGGGCGTCCCCGCCGGATGCGGCCGGGGTGCCGCCCGGGCCGTCGGCGGGGGCGGACCTGGCGGCGAGCGCCCCGGCCAGGATCAGCCCGGCGGCGGTCACCAGCAGCAGCCACCCGGGTGCCGGCCGATGAAGCATCGTGACGAGCGCCAGGACGAACACACCGGCGATCAGCAGCAGGATGCGCGGATCGCTGACCTGTTCCGGTGACGGCAGCGCCGGGCCCCCGTCGCCTTGCGCCGCGCCCTTCAGCAGGTAGGCCAGGAGACCGGCGCCGAAGACGATCCCCACCGCCGCGAGCGCCACCCACAGGGTGACGCCTCCGCCGACCGCCCGGGCCAGCAGCACCGCGACCACCGGCACCGAGGCCATCGAGAGCGCCGCCGAATAGGTCAGCCGCTCGGCCAGACCA
>Ga0075423_10006858_pt1 | contig 10715 bp, 9 predicted proteins | sample SoiMethybrSBSTD2_FD_80114 | JGI IMG/M metagenome (GOLD analysis project Ga0075423, IMG submission 80114) | Bulk soil microbial communities from a Populus tree surrounding site in Tennessee, USA - Soil MetaG P. TD hybrid SBSTD2 | ecosystem: Environmental > Terrestrial > Soil > Tree plantation...
GACAGGTGTATGTCGATTTTTCGCCCCGCAGGCGCAAATGATCGTGGGCTGAACATCCACTCTTAAGACAGGTGTATGTCGATTTTTCGCCCCGCAGGGCGAAAAATCGACATACAAAAAACATGAAGTACCATCTCGGCAGGCGATCGCAGAATATATAGGACTGGGCATATGGACCAAGCTAGCGCTGCTCGCACATCGCGGCGCGCGCACATCGCATGGGCGGGACCACAGTATATCAATCACAGCCTAGCGCTCGTGAACCGCGAATTAGAGCTGGCATTGATCGAAAGCGGGCAGGTTGATCTGAGCATCTTCCCCGTCGGTCGTGATGACGACAACTTCGCCAGCCGATTGGATCCCAAGTTCAAACAGCTGAGCGCATATTACGGTCGCCGCTCTGACGCCCCGGTTGACATCGTTATTCGCCATCAGTTTCCGCCCAACGCATTGGCACCGCGTGAAGGCCGTTGGGTCATGATTCAGCCATGGGAGTTTGGCAGTTTGCCGCTCGCGTGGGTGCAAAAGATCAACGCCGAGGTGGATGAGGTCTGGGTTCCGTCGCGCTATGTTGAGGCACAATTTACGCAGAGCGGCGTCGATCCCGCGCGCGTCCAGGTCATTCCGAATGGCGTCGATACCGATTGCTTCAAGCCGGGGCTCGCGCTGTACCCCATCCCCAGCCCGAAAACGTTCAAATTTCTGTTCGTCGGTGGCACGCTATATCGCAAGGGCGTGGACGTTTTGCTCCAGGCGTACCTGCGTTCCTTCAGCGCCGAAGACGATGTCGTGCTCGTGATTAAGGATGTGCAGATCTACCAAGGGCAGGATTCGGCTGATCTGATTCACGAGTTCCAGGGCACGCCGGATACGCCCAGCATCTATTATCTCAACCAGGATTTAGGCGATCAGGAGATGGTACAGCTCTACAATGCGTGTGATTGCCTGGTGCTCCCGTATCGTGGCGAGGGCTTTGCGCTGCCGGCCCTCGAAGCAATGGCCTGCGGATTGCCGGTGATCGTCACCGCTGGTGGGCCAACCGACGACTTTGTGAATGACGCGACCGGCTATCGTATTCCCGCGCGCAAGCAAACATTCGGCAATCGCGAAGTGCTGGGGCTCAAAACCGCCAGCGATTTGTGGATGCTCGAACCCGATGGCTCTGCGCTGGCGCAGGCACTCACGCATGTTTTTCAACATCGCCAGGAAGCGCAGCACAAGGGTACACAAGCGATCCAGAATGTGGCGCGCTGGACCTGGAAACAGGCTGCTGGCCGCGTCCTCGAAAGAATAGCTGGCATATATTCGCAGCCGATCACACGCTTCCGATAAGCCAAGGTCGCCTGAGAAAGGAGCTGGTCTGTGCGGAACCTCTCGCATGCGCTTTGCGTGATTATAGCATTGCTCTGGTTGAATGCGTGTAGGACGCCTGCGCAAGCGCCGACTAGCGCAGTGGCGATCACACTAACCCCGCCGACACTCACCGCAACGCAAGCGCCGCTCAGCACAGTGGCGATCACACCAACCCCGCCGACGCCCACGGCAACGCAAGCGCCGCTCAGCACAGTGGCGACCGCGCAAAGCCCGTCGCCAGCCACGGCTACGCGCCATTGCAGCCCCACGAATGATGATGGCGTCAGCCCGACCTATGCGCCGGATATGCCGGTGCGCAATGTGGTTGGCCATGGTCATGTGCTGACCGGCGTCGTTCGTTCGAGTCGCGATTGCGCGCCGATTGCGAATGCCAAGCTCGAATTCTGGCCGGAGGAGGCCAATAAGGGCCACCCCGATACGTCACGCGCGACGCTTTTCTCCGATCAGGCCGGCGGCTATCGGTTCGAGTGCAACCCGCCCGAACATATTCATATGCGCATCTCAGCGCCGGGCTATCGAACGATCGGCAACAACAGCTATCACCCGAATGGCAGCGCAACCGGCACATTCGACATCGTATTAGTGCCGAATCAGTAGCTTTAGAGCACAGCAGGCAAGAGCCAATGCACCAATCGTTTTCACCCGCAACCGTCGGTCGTAGTATAATGGCGTACATTCCGCCAGCACAATGAGGTACACTAAATGGCGCTCACCACGATCTTCCCAGGCGTCTACGAACTCGCGCTCGGCCCGGTCAACGTCTTCTTCATCGAAGACGGCCCGCAGCTCACCCTGATCGACACAGGCTACGAACACAAGGAACAGCCCATCCTCGAAGCTGCGCAGACCCTCGGCAAGCAGCCGACCGACATCAGCAACATTGTCGTCACGCACTGCCACCCCGATCACGCGGGCAGCCTGGCCGCGCTCAAGCAGCAGACGCAGGCCAGCGTCTGGATGCACCACGCCGATGCCGAGGTGGTGCGTGGAAACATCCCCATGCATCGATCCACGCCATCGCCGGGGCTGCTCAATCAGATTCTCTATCGCATCTTCATTAAAAATGTTCCGGCGCAGGTGCCACAGGCCGTGGTCGATCACGAGATCGGCGACGGCGATGAGCTGCCGCTGGCCGGCGGGCTGAAGGCGCTCCACGCGCCGGGGCATAGCGCTGGGCATATGACCTTTGTGCTGCCACGCGATGGCGGCCTGCTGTTTGCCGCCGACGCATGCAGCAACCTGCCGATGCTTGGCTACAGCATCGTCTACGACGACCACGCTGAAGGCCGCCGCTCGCTGGCGAAGCTGGCGACCCTCGACGTAAGCGCGATCTGCTTCGGCCACGGGCGATCGCTCAAGCAGGCCGGCGTACGGAAGTTCCAGCAGAAATGGCGCGCCTGATTCACGCAAAGGAGCAACGTCATGGATCGCTTCGCCGCACATATCGACGCCAATCGCGCGCGCTATGACGACGAACTGCGCGCGTTTTTGCGCCAGCCGACGATCGCTGCGCAGGGCATCGGCCTGGAAGAGACCGCCGTGCTGGTCGCCGACCGGCTTGAGCGCCTTGGCGCGGTCGTCCAGATTCTGCGCCTGCCCGGAGCAGCGCCGGTCGTCTATGGCGCGCTCGGCCAGGGCGAGCGCACGCTGCTGATCTACGACCATTACGATGTGCAGCCACCCGAGCCGCTAGATCACTGGATCACGCCGCCCTTCGAGCCGACCCTGCGCGACGGCAAGCTCTACGCGCGCGGCGTGGCCGATAACAAAGGCAATCTGATGCTGCGGCTCCAGGCGATCGAGTCCTGGCTGGCAACTGCCGGCCAATTGCCGATCAGGATCAACTTCCTGGTCGAGGGCGAGGAAGAGATCGGCTCGGTCCATCTGGCCGAGTTCTGCCAACAGCATGCCGGGCTGCTGCGCGCCGATGGCTGCCTGTGGGAGACCGGCGGCCGTAACGCCAACGAGCAGCCGACGATCAACTGCGGTGCCAAGGGTATTTGCTACGTCGAGCTGATCGCGCGCGGTGCCGCCTACGACCTGCACTCGGCCAACGCGACGGTGGTGCCGAACCCGGCCTGGCGGCTGACCTGGGCGCTGAATACGCTGAAGACGCCCGACGGCCTGATCAGCATCCCTGGCTTCTATGATCGCGTGCGACCGCCCTCCGAGGCCGACCTGCGCGCGCTCCAGAGCCTGCCGCTCGACGACGACATCCTGCTGGCCGATTACGGCATCCCCACATTCCTGGGCGGCGTGCGCGGTGTCGAGCGGCTAAAGATCCACCTGTTCAGCCCAACCTGCACGATCTGCGGGCTCGTATCCGGCTACACCGGCACTGGCACCAAAACCGTGCTGCCCGCCGAGGCGCGCGCCAAGATCGACTTTCGGCTGGTGCCCGACATGGACCCAGCCGAGGTTGTCGCGAACCTGCGCGCCCATCTGGATGCGGGCGGCTTCAGCGACATCGCGATCCTGGAGCTGGGCCACGAGCGCGCGGCGCGCTCCGATCCCGAGTCGGCGGTTGTGCGGGCGATGGCCCAGGCGATCCTCGAGACCAGCCGGGAGGAAGCGGTGATCTATCCAACCATGGCCGGAACCGGGCCGATGTACCCGGTGTGCCAGGCGTTCGGCACACCCGTGACCAGCGGTTGCGGCACCGGCTACATGGGCGCGCTCGTCCACGCCCCGAACGAAAACATTCGCATGAACGATTACTGGGATGCAATGCGCTGCATGGGTGCATTTATTCAGGCATTCGCCAAGGCGTGAGGAATCTATGAATGCCTATGCGATTGATTTCCAGGTTCTAGAGTCACGAATGCTGATCCGCGAAGATACGCGAAGATACGCGAATCGGAAGCGTGCTTCACGGATCATGAACGCCGGATGCCTGACCGGCGCGCTAGGAGCACTGGTCACACCTGCGGCTGCCCGCAGCCCGTTCCTGCGTATGTTCTGGACGATTTGGATCCGCATGCGGATCGACACCGACGACGGCGAGTCAAAAACCTGGTACGATCCAGCAATGCAGCCTGGCGCGCGCGAGCCTGATAGCCAGCGCGGGCAGCCGCTGCCGCCGGAAGAGCCCGACCCGCAGATCTGCCCACGTTGCAGCACATCGAATCGTGGCACCGCAAAGTTCTGCCGCGTGTGCGGCACTGGGCTGCCGGCAGGAGCAGCGCCCGCAGATGCAGCGGCAGCTCCTACAGTAGCCGCAGCGCCCACCTCCGGCGATGAGACGTTCATCGACATGCCCCGCGTTACGCAGCCTGCCGATCGCGTGGCTGACAAGACCGAGCTGGCCATGCCGCCGGCCGTCATCGCCGACACCGCGACCGTACCAGTAGCTACGCCGCCGCCGGCAGCACCAGCGCCAGCGGACAATCCGAGCGCCGCCGGGCGTAGCCAAAGGCGTACGTTACTGTTTATTGGCATCGGTGTCGCTGCGCTGCTGCTTATGTGCGTGGTCGCCGGGTTGATCGCGCTGCGATTCCTTAACGGCCTCAACAACGGCTCTGTCACAGCATCCACTGCGGGAACGGCCAGCACCACGCCCCTGACTGGGATCGCCGCGCTTCAGACCGTCGCCGCGCTTCAGGAGGCGACCGACGCCGCGCTTCAGGAGGCGACGGCACCCGCGCAGAATGAGCGCGCTACCGCCGAAGCGCACACCCAGATGACCGCCCTGGCGCAGGGAGTCGGCGAAACGGGTGCGGCGGCGCAGCTTCACGCGGAGCAAACCGCCGCTGCACAGGTTGCCACCCCGCTCCCAGCCCCGACCATCACCCCGCAACCGCCCACGCCGACGCCGACGGCGCTGTCGGGCCGATTGCGCTTCACGAAGCTCAACGAGAACGACGAGGCTGGCTGCGTCTCAGTGCAGATCAGGGGCATCTCAACCCGTGGTTGGACCTTCGCGATGGATGGGCTGAGGCTGTCGGGGCGCTTCGACGCCAGCGGCAACGCCCGGCTGTGCGGGCTTGCGCCGAAGCAAGAGGGAACATTCACCGTCTTCAATGCGCAACGGCAGATCGTGCCGGGCGGTCGCGGCATCCCCACGCGAGGAAGCGCAATTATGCAGGCGAGCTGGGGCTAGAACATCAGTCACATATGCTGATCCGCGAAGATACGTGAATAGTAATCAAGCCTTCGCGTATCTTCGCGTGGCTTCGCGGATCGAAATGCGCGCAGCAGTCAATTCTGATTCAACGCCTGCTGTAGCTTGTCGCGCAGATCGGTGGGGGAAAACGGTTTGTGCAGGAAGCCAGCCAGCCCCTGACCAGCGAAGCGGGCCGATAGCTCCTGCTCGTCGTAGCCGCTCATCAGGATGACCCGCGCATCCGACTTGATCAGGCGCAGTGCGCGGAAGGTCTGCTCGCCGTTCAGCTGCGGCATCGTCATATCCAACAAGGTGCAGTCGATCACATCCGCGTGCGTGCGGAATACCTCCACACCAGCCTGCCCATCGCCGGCCACCAGCACGGCGAACCCCAGCCGCTCCAGCAGCTGCACCACCATCACGCGCACCAGCTCCTCGTCGTCGATCACCAGCACCGTGCTGCCCACACACCAGGCGGCCGGGGCTGGCCGTACAAACGTCAGCGGCTCGGCGGCGGCGGCGCAGGGCAACAATATCGTAAAGGTCGTGCCGTCACCAGGCGTGCTCACCACTTTCACCGCACCTGCATGGCTGCGCACGATCCCCAGCACCGCCGCCAGCCCCAGCCCGCGCCCGGTGAACTTGGTCGTGAAAAATGGGTCGAAAATCTTAGGCAGGGTTGCCGCATCCATCCCGCTGCCCGTATCGCTGACTTCCAGATACACATAGTACCCGATCGGGATATTTGGCGCGAGATGCGTCGTGGCGAGATACTGCGCGTCGGCGTATCGCACGCCGCTCGACACCAAGATGCTGCCGTTCTGATCGCCGATCGCCTCGGCAGCGTTGGCGATCAGATTCATCACCAACTGGCGGATCAATGTTGCGTCGGCCTCGACGGCCGGCAGATCTGGAGCAAGCCGATAGTCGATGCTGGCCGTCTTGACCATCGACGCTTTGACCAGATAGCTCATATCCTCGACCAGCAGGTTCAGATCGAGGCGCTGCATCATAAAAAGACCCTTGCCCGCATACGCCAGCATCTGCTGCGTCAGCTCGGCGGCGCGCCGCGACGCGCTCTCGATCTGCCGTAGCGATTCGCGCGCTGGTGAATCCGGCGGCAGATCGCAAAGCGCCAGTCCGGCATTCCCAAGAATCGCCGCGATCAAGTTGTTGAAATCGTGCGCGACACCGCCAGCCAGCACCCCCAGGCTTTCGAGCTTCTGCGTCTCCAGCAGCTTGCGCTCCAGCGAACGGTGTTCATCCTCGGCGCGCTTGCGCTCGGTGATGTCGCGTAGAACGAAGACCACGCCGATGATCTGGCCCGCCAGATTGCGGATGGGCGCGGCGCTGTCGGCGATGATCCGCTCCACGCCATCGCGGGCGATCAGCAGCGTATGCTCGCCCGGCCTGAGCAGCGCGCCGTTGCGCAGCACATTTTCCACCGGATTTGCGATCAGCTCGCGGGGCTGCTCGCTGATCAGGCGGAATATTTCGGCGAACGGTTTGCCCACAACCTCGGCCTGCGTCCAGCCGGTGATGCGCTCGGCGATGTTATTCATTAAGGCGATGCAGCCCGCTGGATCGGTCGTGATCACGCCATCGCCGATGCTCTGGAGCGTCACGGACAGCTGCTCGTTCTGCGCCTCCAGCCGCGCCTGCGTGACCTGGAGCACGACGTTGGCGGTCTGTGTCTGCGCGAGCATCTGCGTCAGCCGCTGGCTAAACCGCCGTAGCAGCAGCAACACCAGCGCGACCACCATCGCGAGCGTACCGACCCGAAACAGGCCGGTAAACCAGATCGGCACCGGCGCGCGCGGCCAGATGAACTCGCCGACCAGCGCGATAGCGACCGTCACCACCCAGCATGTGATGATCAGAAAGCGCAGCGGACGACTATCGATATAGGAAAGCACGATAATGACCGACAGCACAGGCAAGAGCACCAGCGCCGGGAGCATGGCCGGCCATACGAACACGAAAAAGAGATCTGCGCCCAAGAAGCCAGCGCAGATCATTATAATCGCCACTTTTAACCGACCGAGCCGCACCTGTGTCCGCGCCAGCAGCAGACACCAGCAATAACTAAGCGTCACCGCCAGCGCGATGCCGATCACCGCATTGGGATGGATCAAGAACGCAATACCTTCTAGCAGCGCGAAGCCCAGATTGATCGGCAACAACCAGACAAGGATATGTCGCAAGCGGGCCCTGTGTATGCGCTGATGGGCGGCGAGCGTGGACGAGAGCCTCATGGGTGAGCCTTCATAATCGACACCAAGACAATCTGCTCAAGCATGTTACTTCCTGGATGTGGGTACGTGGGTGGCACCCAACAGCTATCCAGCGCCTCTGGCGCATGGAAGGATTCGCGGTCCTGACGCCGACGCGCCCCACTAAATCTTTCCAGACGGTAAAGCTGATCGCTGTCTCGTGAGCACCTTACTATGTTAGGTAATATGTCTCATGTAATTTTAACCAGTTGCGTCGATTTGTGCGTTACTATTTGATTGCAAGATACGACCAATTGGACAACAATTATGGCATGCACAAGTTTGCTGGGCGCTGCGTTAGCCAGTAACCGACAGACTGTGTTACAATAGAACGACCGAAAAGCGAAGTTTGGAGGAGGCCATGGGTCGGAAGCAGGATCACGCCGTGGAGCGCCTCGGTCCATGGGAACAGTTTGTACAGCAACACGGCACCGAGACAGCCTCACGCGGAACCGTGCTCTATACCCCCGACCAGCAGGCCCAGGATGTGCTGCTCCTGAGCAGTGGCCAGGTCGCGCTGTATCTGCTGTCGCCAGAGCGGCGCGCGCTGACATTGCGCGTCATCGAGGCCGGGCAGCTTTTTGGCCACGTCGCCCTGGCCGGCGATGGCGCATATGACACCTTTGCGGAAGCGCTCACGCGCGTGCAATACTATCGCGTGCCCCACGCCAACGTTGTGAGCCAGATCGAGCGCGACCCGACGCTCGGATTGGCGCTGCTCGAAGAGTTGGGCCAGCATCGCCTGCTCGTCAGCCGGCGGCTCGACGAAGTCGCTTTCAAATCGGTGCCGGCGCGTCTGGCATCGCTGCTGCTCGACATGGCCAAAAGCCACGACGGCCCGCAGTCATCGCGGCTCCCGCGCCGCAGCCATCGTCAGCTGGCCGAGATGATCAATGCCTACCGCGAGACGGTCACAAAGGTGATCAACCAGTTCCGCGCGGCGCGGCTGCTCGAGATCGATCGCTCGACGATCACCTTAGTCAACCTGCGTCGGCTGGAGGAGTTGGCCCAGGGGTAAGCGCGATGGTGGCCGGCACCAGGCTGGTGCCGCTGTGGAGTATGAGCTGCGCCGTCGCTATGATCGCCGCCGACGATCACGAGTACGGCGGGCGAGATCTCCGCCGTAGCGCTCGCGCCGCCTGCCGGTACGTCGCCCCCGATTGACCATAATGCTCCACGCATCGTCCTGGGTCACTGGGTGCGTCAGCTGTTCGTCGCTGATGCGATTAGCCTGGCGCTCATTCAATGCCGCCATGCGTTCATCGAACTCTGTTTCCTCAGCCGAAAGATGCGCGAGGCCCTTCCAGTAGCGCCACACGGCATAGATCACCCCGAGCAACAGCACGGCAAAGACGAGGAATAAGAAGATCGGCGGCACACTTCCACCTCATGAAGGCGATTCTGACGCATTATACCACGTACGGCCACGCGACACATAGAGCTGAAAGCACATCGCCATGCACACCCACGATGACATTCTGCGGCTGACCGCGCTCGCTTCGTGCGCCGGCTGAGCCGCTAAGATGGGCCCGGCTGCCCTGGCGCAGGTTCTGCGCTCGCTAACATTGCCATCGCATCCAGATCTGCTCGTCGGCCTTGAGGTCAGCGACGATGCCGCTGTCTACCGGCTCACCGACGAGCTGGCGCTGGTTCAGACGGTGGATTTTTTCCCGCCGATCGTCGATGATCCCTACACCTTCGGCGCGATCGCGGCCGCTAACGCCTTGAGCGATGTCTATGCGATGGGTGGCCGGCCGATCCTGGCGCTCGCGATCGCCGGCTTCCCCGAGGATCTCGCGCCACAGATCATCAAGGCGATTTTGCAAGGTGGGGCTGATAAGGTTGCGGAGGCAGGCGCGGTCGTCGCCGGCGGGCATACGGTGATCGACAAGGAGCCTAAATATGGGCTGTGCGTGACCGGCCTGATCAATCCCGACCGCGTGATGACCAAGGCCCGCGCGCAGCCAGGCGACGTGCTGCTGCTGACCAAGCCACTTGGCACGGGCGTCATCACGACCGCACACAAGCGCGGCCTCGCGCGCGATGCCGACCTTGCGGCAGCGGTCGCGAGCATGCTGCGCCTCAACAAAGCCGCAGCCGAACATGCGACGACCGCCGCCGTCCACGCCGCCACCGACATCACCGGCTATGGTCTGCTCGGCCACGCCGGCGAACTGGCGCGCAACAGCAATGTCGCGCTCGAGATCATGGTCGCGCAGGTGCCGCTGCTGCCGGGTGCGCTTGACTACGCCCGCCAGGAGATCTTCCCCGGCGGTCTTGGCCGCAACTACGACTACCTGCTCGGCGATGGCTTTGTGCATTTCGCGGAGGGGTTGGAGCGCGCGCAGACGCAGCTACTCTTCGATCCACAGACATCGGGCGGGCTGCTGATTGCGCTACCAGCGGCGGCAGGGGCCGAGTTGCTAGCGCGGATGCACGCGGCCGGCGAGCCCGGTTGGCTGATTGGCCGGGTCGTCGAGGGCCAGGGGATCACACTCGTCTGAGTTCAAAGTTTACCCTGATGGGACGAAAGACGGAAGACGAAGGACGAAGGTCGGCAATTTCGTCCTTCGTCCTTCGTCTTTGGCGATCACGCTGTTGTGTGAAAGATATTGGCTCTAGCTCCGCATGAGCGCCGTCATGAGCGCGTGCCGCACCAGGCGCGCCCGGCCATAGCGGGTGAGCGCGTGCGGATACTGGTGCATCCGCAGCAGCGAACACTTCACGATCCAATCCACGCGATCAAGCGCCGCGCGCCGCAACGCATAGCGCGCAAACGCCGCGCGCGAGCAGCCGCCGCTCCGTAGCGCCGCGCTGATCGTGCTTGCCGCATGGTTCGCCATGATCAGCGCACGCAAGATGCCATCGCCAAACAGCGGGTTGAGGTAGCCAGCCGCGTCTCCCACCAGCAGCAAGCCGTCGAAGGCCACCTGGCGCACCTGGTAGCCGATGCTCGCCCGGATGAA
>Ga0075423_10006860_pt1 | contig 10712 bp, 7 predicted proteins | sample SoiMethybrSBSTD2_FD_80114 | JGI IMG/M metagenome (GOLD analysis project Ga0075423, IMG submission 80114) | Bulk soil microbial communities from a Populus tree surrounding site in Tennessee, USA - Soil MetaG P. TD hybrid SBSTD2 | ecosystem: Environmental > Terrestrial > Soil > Tree plantation...
CCGGCCGGACGCGACGTGTCCCCGAGCTCACGCTCGACGGTTCTGAGCGTCGCCTCGATCCGGCGCTGCAGATCGCGGAGCACCGCGCGGTACGGCTCGTGAGCCCCTTCGGCGCGGGTCTGCAGCTCGATCGTGGCGCGGGACATCGAGAGCTCGAACCGGAGCGCCTCGATCTCGCGGCCGTAGAGCGACAGCGCGGTCCAGCGCGACATCAGCGCGGCGCGGCGGGTCACATCGGGCGTCACCGACGGATTGCCGTCGCGATCGCCGCCGATCCACGACCCGAAGCGAATCGGCGCCGCGTCGAGCGGGAGGCCCCGGCCCGTGACGCGCTGCAGGGTGCGGTCGAGCGATCGACAGAACCCGGGGACGGCGTCCCAGATCGTCTCTTCGAACACCGCCATGCCGGAGCGCACTTCGTCGAGCGGCGACGGCCGCTCGCGGCGCACGTCCTCGGTATGCCACGCCCCCGCGATCTCGCGGCGCATCGTTTCGAGCAGCGCCTCGCGCTCGGAGACCGTCGCGTCAGGCCGATCGAGGCCGGCCAGCGCCGCCGCCACCCGGTTGTATTTGTGCTGCAGGGTGCGGCGCATGATCTCGGTCGGGTGCGCCGTGATCACCAGCTCGATCCGCAGCCGGCGGACCGCGTCGTAGAGCACGTCCGGCGCGACGCCCGCCTCGAGCAGCCGCGGCAGCGCCTCCTCGACCGAGCCCTGCTGCGGGCGGCCACCCGCCTCCCGCTCGTGCTCCCGCCGCCGGCGGATGCGATGGTGCTGTTCGGCGACGTTCGCGAGGTTGAGGAAGTGCGCGAAGCTGCGCGCCACCGGCAGGGCGGCGTCGACGGGCATCGAGCGCATCTCCGCGGCCAGGGTCTCGAAGTCCTCGCCGCCGGTATCGGTGCGCGTGAGCTTGGCCAGGGTACGGACTCGCTCGACGCGTTCGAAGAGCGGCAGGCCCTCGTCGCGGCGCAGCGTCTCTCCGAGCAGCTCGCCGAGCAGCCGGACGTCATCCCGGAGCGGCTTGTGGGGATCTTTGGCCATGTTCAGGCGAACCGGATTGCGGAATCGGCAAAACGCGCCACAATGAAGCGATCATCACCCATGCAGGACGCTCATTCCCATTCCGCCGTGGTCGGAGCCGAAGGCCACCTGATCGATTCGAACATCCTCAATGCGATCTTCGACAAGGTGATCGAGCGCGGCGGCGCGTTCGAGGTGCTGAACTTCTCGATCGGCCGCACCAACGACGAATTCTCGCGGATCTCGCTCAAGGTGTCGGCGCCGAGCGCCGCCGGCCTGCGCCGGCTGGTCGAAGACCTCATGCAGATCGGCTGCAGCCCGGCGCACGAGAACGATGCGCTGCTGCGGGCGGCCGACCGCGACGGCAGCGTGCCCGACGACTTCTATTCCACCACCAACCTGCGGACCCACGTGCGGGTGCGCGGCGAATGGGTCGAAGTCGAGCGCCAGCGCATGGACGCCGTGGTCGTGGTGGAGGGCCCGCGCGCCCTCTGCCGGAAGCTGCGGGAGGTGCGGCGCGGCGATCAGGTGGTGTGCGGGCTCGAGGGCATCCGGGTGACGCCCGAGTTCCGCGAGCGCGATCGCGCCGACTTCGCGTTCATGTCCAACGAGATCTCGTCCGAGCGCCGGGTCGAAGCCAGCGTCGGCCGGATCGCCGCGTTGATGCGGGAGACCAGGGCCGCGGGGCGGAGAATCGTGTTCGTCGCCGGTCCGGTCGTGGTCCACACCGGCGGCGCCAGTTACTTCGGTGAGCTGATCCGGCGCGGCTGGGTCGACGTGCTGCTCGCCGGCAACGCGCTCGCGGTGCACGACGCGGAGCTGGCGCTGTTCGGGACCTCGCTGGGGGTCGACTTCGAGGCAGGCATGCCGGTGCAGGGCGGGCATCGCCACCACATGCGCGCGATCAACGCCATCAACCGCGCCGGCGGCCTGCGGCCGGCGGTGGAGTCGGGTGTGCTCTCGACCGGCGTGATGGTCGAGTGCGTGAAGGCCGGCATCGAGGTCGTGCTCGCCGGCAGCATCCGCGACGACGGACCGATCCTCGACACCATCACCGACATCGTCGCGGCGCAGGATCGCTATGCGGAGGCGCTCGCCTCGGCTGGCCTGGTGATCGTGCTCTCGACGATGCTGCATGGGATCGGCGTGGGGAACATGCTGCCGGCGTGGACGCCGGTGGTGTGTGTTGATATTAACCCCGCGGTCGTGACCAAGCTCGCCGATCGGGGTTCCTCCCAGACCATCGGGTTGGTGACCGACGTCGGACTGTTCCTGCATCAGCTGGCGAAGCACCTGTCCTGAGTTGTCTCGGACGCCGTCCGCGTCCCGATCTTTTTTGCTGGACTCAATACTCTACTAATCTGATAGGGTATATAGGATTGTTGTCGAGGCGTTCGAAATACGGGCTCAAGGCGCTGTTGATCCTCGCCGAGGAAGCGGGACGCGGGCCGGTGCTCGTCTCGGAGCTGTCGGCGCGCGAGGCCATTCCGAGGAAGTTTCTCGAGGCCATCCTGCTCGACCTGAACCGGCACGGCCTGGTCCAGAGCAAGAAAGGCAAGGGCGGCGGCTACTTTCTCCGCCGGCCGCCCTCCGAGATCACCTTCGGCGACGCCGTCCGTGCGCTCGAGGGGCCGCTGGCGCTGGTGCCGTGCGTGAGTCAGACGGCGTATCAGCGCTGCGCCGACTGCATCGACGAACCGACCTGCGGCGTGCGTCTCGCGATGGGGGAAGTGCGCGATGCGACGGCACGGATCCTCGACGGCATGACGCTGGCCGACGTGAACGGACGACTGAGACGAAAGCGCCGGCTTCGCCGCGTGAGCAGATGAATCACTCCGACTCCACTCGTCGCGCGTGTCCCTGTTGTTGCTGCCGACGGCAGGGGTGCGTCCGCGCCTCGACCTCGCCTTTGCATGGACCGCCCTGTTGACCCCGGTTCAGTGAAGCGCGCGTCGGGCCCGGACGGGTGAATCGTCCGGGCCTTTTTCATTTTGTGTGGAGATGTCGTGACGTTCAGGCAGTTGATTCGTGGGTTCGTTGTTCCGGCTGTCATCCTTGGTGCGCCGCCGGTGTTCGCGCAGAACACGCCGCCCGCGCCCCCCGCCGTCACCGCCGGCTGGCGCGACGGCTTCTACGTCGAGAGCGGAAACGGGGACTTCCGCCTGCAGATTGGCGCGCTCGTACAGGCCGACGGCCGGTTTGCGCTCGACGACGATCAGGAGGGGGTGACCGACACGTTCGCGATCCGCCGGCTGCGCCCCTCCCTGCGCGGACGCCTGGCGCGGCACTTCGAGTTCTTCGTGAATCCCGACTTCGCCGGCGGGACGGTGGTCGTGCAGGACGCCTATCTCGACACGGTCTTCACGCCGGCGTTCCGCCTGCGCGTCGGCAAGGGCAAGACGCCGTTCGGGCTCGAGCGGCTGCTGCCGGCCGCGACCATGCTGTTCGTCGACCGCGCGCTGCCGACCGCCCTGGTGCCGAACCGTGACCTCGGCGTGCAGGTGCTCGGGGATCTCCGCGGCGGCGTGGTCAGCTATGCAGCCGGCGTGTTGAACGGCGTGGCCGACGGCGGCAGCGGCGACACCGATACGACCGACAGCAAGGACCTGGCCGGCCGCGTCGTCGTCCGCCCCTTCACCGGGAATTCGACGAGCCTCCTTCGCGGACTCGCGCTGGCCATGGCCGCCACGCGAGGAGAGCAATCCGGCACGGCCGCGCTCCCCGCATACAGGTCGGCACTCCTTCAGCAGCCCTTCTTCTCCTACGTCGGCGCGGCCGCCGACGGCGTACGGGTGCGCTGGTCGCCGCAGGTCTCCTACTTCTACAAGCAATTCAGCGGGCTCGCCGAATACGTCCACACTGAACTGCCGGTGAGCAAAGGCGGGGTCCGCGAGGACATCGGCCACGATGCCTGGCAGATCGCCGGCTCCTGGATGCTCACCGGAGAGGCTGCCGGTGACGGCTCGGCCGCCGTTCGTCCGCGCGCCAACTTCGACTTCGGCGCCGGGCACCTCGGCGCCTTCCAGATCGCCGCCCGGTATCACGCATTGAGGATCGATCGGCGGGCGTTCGCGCTCGGCCTGCCGGGTGCGGGATCGAGCCGCGAGGCCGAAGCCTGGACCGTCGGCCTCAATTGGTACCTCACCCCGAACGTCAAGTACGTCGTCAATGTCGAGCGGACGACCTTCGACGGCGGCGCGGACGGCGCACGACGGCCGGAGAACGCGCTCGTGTTTCGAACCCAGCTGAGTTTCTAACGACCGCAGGAGTCTGCTGATGAAGTCCTTGATTCGATTGACGGCGGCGGGCGCGCTCGCCATGGCCGTGGCCGCGCCGCTCGCGGCCCAGACGCTGCTCAACGCGTCTTACGATCCCACGCGCGAGCTCTACACAGCGATCAACGCCGCGTTCGTCAAGCACTGGCAGGCGAAGACCGGCAAGACCGTCCAGATCCGCCAGTCGCACGGCGGGTCGGGGGCGCAGGCCCGTGCGGTCAGCGACGGACTCGAGGCCGACGTGGTGACGCTGGCGCTCGCGTACGACATCGACGCGGTTCAGAAAGCGGGCCTGATCACCGATGCGGGCTGGCAGAAGCGCCTGCCGCAGAACAGCTCGCCTTACACGTCGACGATCGTCTTCCTGGTGCGGAAGGGCAACCCGAAAGGGATCAGGGACTGGGCCGACCTGGTGAAGCCGGGCCTGAGCGTGATCACGCCGAATCCGAAGACGTCGGGCGGCGCCCGCTGGAACTATCTCGCGGCGTGGGAGTTCGGCAAGCGGCAGGGCGGTGGCAACGACGCCAGGGGGCGGGAGTTCGTCACGCAGCTCTTCAAGAACGTCCCGGTGCTCGACTCCGGCGCGCGAGGCGCGACCACCACGTTCGTGCAGCGCGGCATCGGCGACGTGCTGCTGGCGTGGGAGAACGAAGCCTACCTGGCGGTGGCAGAGGGAAAGGGACAAGTCGAGATCGTGGCTCCCTCGATCAGCATCCTCGCGGAACCGCCGGTCGCCATCGTGGACAAGGTCGTCGACAGGAAGGGGACGCGGGGCGTGGCGGAAGCCTATCTGCAGTTCCTCTATACGCCGGAAGGGCAGGAGATCGCCGCGCGCTACCACTACCGCCCGCGCGATCCGAAGATCGCCGCGAAGTACGCCGGCACGTTCGCCGAGGTGAAGCTGTTCACCATCGACGCGGCCTTCGGCGGGTGGCAGAGCGCGCAGAAGACCCATTTCGCCGACGGCGGCACCTTCGACCAGATTTACCGGCCGGGCCGGTGACCATGACGCGAAGCGTGCTCCCGGGCTTCCGGCTCACGATGGGGTTCACGGTGTTCTACCTGTGCCTCATCGTGCTGGTGCCGCTGCTGACGCTGCCGGCGCGCAGCGCGACGATGACGTGGGACGCGTTCTGGCAGACCATCTCGGACCCGCGCGTCGTTGCGTCGTACCGTCTCAGCATCGGCGCATCGCTCGCCGCGGCGGCCGTCAACGCCGTCTTCGGGCTGATCGTCGCCTGGGTGCTCGTGCGCTACTCGTTTCCGGGCCGCCGGATCGTCGATTCGCTCGTCGACCTGCCGTTCGCGCTGCCGACGGCCGTCGCCGGCATCACGCTGACCTCGATTTATGCGCCGAACGGCTGGCTGGGGCAGTTGCTCGAGCCCTACGGCATCAAGGTCGCGTTCACGCGGCTCGGAATCACGCTGGCGCTCGTGTTCATCGGTCTGCCCTTCGTCGTCCGGACGCTGCAGCCGGTGATCGAGGATCTCGACCCCGAAGTGGAGGAGGCCGCTGCCAGCCTCGGCGCGACACGGGTCGGTGTGGTGACCCGGATCATCGTGCCGTATCTGTTCCCGGCGTGGCTGACCGGCTTTGCGCTCTCTTTCGCGCGCGCCGTCGGCGAGTACGGCTCCGTGGTCTTCATCTCCGGCAACATGCCCATGAAGACCGAGATCGCGCCGCTCCTGATCATCACCAAGCTCGAGCAATACGACTACGCGGGCGCGACCGCGATTGCGCTGGTGATGCTGGTGTTGTCCTTCTCGCTGCTGTTCGCGATCAACCTCCTCCAGGGTTGGACGACGCGACGGCTGATGAATTGAGGTTGCGGTGGCGGGATACGTTCACGCGCATACGGGTCAGACGAGTCGCCGGGCCAGCCGGCTGACCGAGCCGCCGATCGTACGCGTGCTGCTGATCGCGGCCGCGCTGGGATTCCTGGCGCTCTTCCTCGTGCTCCCGCTGGCCACGGTGTTCATCGAGGCGCTCTCCAGCGGCCTCGGCGCATATGTTCTCGCCATCCGGGAGCCGGACGCGCTCGCCGCGCTGCGTCTCACGCTGCTCGCGGCCGCGATTGCCGTGCCCTCGAACCTCGTGTTCGGGGTCTGCGCGGGCTGGGCGATCGCGAAGTTCGACTTCCCGGGGAAGCAGCTGCTGACGACCCTGATCGATCTGCCCTTCGCGGTGTCGCCCGTCATCTCGGGCATGGTGTTCGTGCTCCTCTTCGGCCGGCAGGGAGTGCTCGGACCGTGGGCCGCGGATCACGACATCAAGATCGTCTTTGCCGTGCCCGGCATCGTGCTCGCCACCATCTTCGTCTCGTTCCCGTTCATCGCGCGGGAGATCATCCCGGTGATGGAAGCGTCCGGGACGCAGGAGGAAGAGGCGGCGCGCGTGCTCGGCGCCGGCGGCCTGCAGACCTTCTTCAGGGTGACGCTGCCCAATATCAAGTGGGGTCTGGTCTACGGCGTCATCCTCTGCAACGCCCGCGCGATGGGGGAATTCGGGGCCGTGTCGGTGGTCTCCGGCAAGATCCGCGGGGTGACCAACACGCTGCCGCTGCACGTCGAGATTCTCTACAACGAGTACGCGTTCCAGGCGGCATTCGCGGTCTCGTCACTCCTCGCGTTCCTCGCGATCGTCACGCTGATCGTCAAGACCGTCGTCGAGCGCCGAATCGGCCTCTCGGCGCAAACGGAAGCCGGCGCAGCCCGGCCGCAGGCATCATGAGCATCCAGGTCAGCCACCTCACCAAGCGCTACGGCGGATTCGTCGCTCTGAACGATGTGAGCTTCACCGTCCGGCAGGGCGAGCTCCTGGCGCTGCTCGGGCCCTCGGGCGGTGGAAAGACGACGCTGCTGCGCATCATTGCGGGCCTCGAGCAGCCCGATGAAGGCTCGGTCCTGTTCGACGGGGACGATGCGGTGCGGCGGGACCCGCGCGATCGCGGGGTCGGCTTCGTGTTCCAGCACTACGCGCTGTTCCGCCACATGACGGTGTTCGAGAACGTCGCGTTCGGGCTGCGCGTCCGGCCGCGCGAGCATCGGCCGGCGGAGGCGGACATCCGTCGCCGCGTGAACGAACTGCTCTCGCTGGTCCAGCTGGACTATCTGGGCACCCGGTATCCTTCGCAGCTCTCGGGTGGACAGCGTCAGCGGGTGGCGCTGGCCCGCGCGCTCGCGGTTGAACCGAAGGTGCTGCTGCTGGACGAACCGTTCGGGGCGCTCGACGCCAAGGTGCGGCAGGAACTGCGCCGCTGGCTGCGGCGTCTGCACGCGGAGATCCATCTGACCAGCGTCTTCGTAACCCACGACCAGGAAGAGGCGCTCGAACTGGCCAACCGCGTCGTGGTCATCAACGAGGGGCGCATCGAGCAGGATGGCACGCCGGAAGAAGTGGTGGAGCACCCCGCGTCGCCGTTCGTCGTCAATTTCCTCGGGCAGGTGAACATCTTTCACGGACGCGTACAGGACGGCAAAGCGCTGCTCGGCCCGCTCGCGCTCGAGTATCCCGAGCATCCGTCCACCGAAGCGCGGACGGCCGCCGGCTATTCACGCCCGCACGAGCTGGCGGTGAGCCGCACGGACGAGGGCGGCGGCCTGTGGGCGGTGGTCACCGACGTGCGGATGGCGGGGGCGATCGTGAAGATGGAAGTCACCGACAACGAGCGGCGGCCGATCCAGATCGAGCTCGGCCGTGAGCAGTACGAGGCGATCCGGGCGATCATCGGCGAGCTCGTCTACGTGAAGCCGAGGAAAGTGCGCGTGTTCATGGAAGGAAAGTAGCTGACCGTCATGCGCCGCGCGCATAACGTGTCCATCTGCGAAACACATGCACCTGATGATTTAAATCCGTTTCGCGTATGAATGATCTTCGTTCATAAACGATGCGTGCAACAGCCACACCAGCCCTCGAGTCAGCCCTTCGACACGCTCAGGGTCGCCCCGCGCCCCGCTGAGGGGCGAGGTCTCTACGATCCCGCGCACGAGCACGACGCCTGCGGCGTGGGATTCGTCGCGGACATCAAAGGCCGCCGCTCGCACGCCATCGTCCGACAGGCGCTGCAGATCCTGATCAACCTGGAGCATCGCGGCGCGTGCGGGTGTGAAGTCAACACCGGCGACGGCGCCGGCATCCTGATCCAGATTCCGGATGCCTTCCTGCGGAAGGAGGGGGCGCGTCTCGGCTGGGATCTGCCCGAGGAGCGCGGCTACGGCGCGGGCCTGGTGTTCCTGCCGCGGCACGCGGAGACGCGCGCGCACCTCGAGCGCCTGTTCGAGCAGATCGTCGTCGAGGAAGGGCAGCGCCTGATCGGGTGGCGCGACGTCCCCACCGACAACAGCGCGGTCGGGCCGAGCGCCGTCGCGGTGCAGCCGGTCTTCCGCCAGATCGTGATCGGCCGCGGCCCCGGCATGGCGGCGCCGCGGGTGTCGGCTGAAGGCGACGCCAACTTCGAGCGCAAGCTGTTCGTGATCCGGAAGCGGATGGAGCATGCGGTCGACGCCCTCGACCTGCCGGAGCGCGAGTTCTTCTACGTGGTCAGCCTGTCGTCGCGCACGCTGATCTACAAGGGCATGCTGACGGCCAGGCAGATTCAGGGGATGTTCCCCGATCTCGCCGATCCCACCATCGAATCGGCGCTGGCGCTGGTGCACCAGCGCTTCAGCACCAACACGTTCCCGTCCTGGCCACTGGCGCATCCCTACCGGTTCGTCGCGCACAACGGCGAGATCAACACGCTGCGCGGCAACATCAACTGGATGAAGGCGCGGGAAGCGCTGCTCCAGTCGGAGTCGCTCGGCGACGACCTCCGGAAGATCCTGCCGATCATCCGCGAAGGCGGCAGCGACAGCGCCATCTTCGACAACGTGCTCGAGCTGCTGGTGATGTCGGGCCGCTCGCTGCCGCACGCCATCCTGATGATGATTCCGGAGCCGTGGCAGAACAACGACGCCATGGATCCCGAGCTGCGGGCGTTCTACGAGTACCACGCCTCGCTGATGGAGCCGTGGGATGGCCCCGCCTCGCTGGCGTTCACCGACGGCACCCTGATCGGCGCGGTGCTCGATCGGAACGGCCTGCGCCCGTCGCGCTACTACGTCACCAGGGACGGCCTGGTCGTGCTGGCGTCGGAAGTGGGCGTCCTCGATCTCCCTCCGGCCGACATCGTCCTCAAGGAGCGGCTGCATCCGGGCCGGATTTTCCTGGTCGACACGGCGCAGGGCCGGATCATCTCCGACGAGGAGATCAAGCGGGAGCTCGCACGCGAGTATCCCTATGCCGAGTGGCTGCTGCAACACCTGATTCCGATCGAGGAAGTCGCGCCCGCGCCGTTCCTTCCGGCCCCGGATCACGCCACGGTGCTCCGCCGCCAGCAGGCGTTCGGCTACACGCAGGAAGACATCGAAATGATCCTGCGGCCGATGGCGCTCGGCGGCGAGGAGCCGGTCGGGTCAATGGGCACCGACACGCCGCTGGCGGTGCTGTCGCAGCGGCCGCGGCTGCTCTACGACTATTTCAAGCAGCTGTTCGCGCAGGTAACCAACCCGCCTCTCGACGCCATCCGCGAGGAGCTGGTCACCTCGATGGAGTCGACGATCGGGCCCGAGCGCAACCTGCTGATGCCCGAGCCGGAATCGTGCCGGCAGATCGTCATCAAGTACCCGATCATCAACAACGAGGAAGTCGCCAAGGTCCGGCACACCCAGGTGCCCGGGTTCCGCTCGGTCACCCTGCCGATGCTGTATCCGGCGGCCGACGGCGGCGCGGGCCTGCAGCAGGGCATGGACCGGCTGCGCGAGCAGGCGGAGGCGGCCGTGCTCGCGGGGCACACCGTGATCTTCCTGTCCGACCGCGGCGTGAACGAGGTCATGGCGCCGATTCCGAGCCTGCTGGCGACGGCGGGCGTGCACCACCACCTGGTGCGCGAAGGTCTGCGGACGCGCTGCGCCCTGGTCGTCGAGACCGGCGACGCCCGCGAGGTCCACCACATGGCGCTCCTGATCGGCTATGGCGCCGGCGCGGTGAACCCCTACCTCGCGTTCGAGACGCTGGACGACATGATCCAGCAGCGGGTGATCGAAGGCATCACGCACGGCAAGGCGGTGCTGAACTACATCAAGGGGCTCAACAAGGGCATCCTCAAGGTCATGTCGAAGATGGGGATCTCGACGCTCCAGAGCTACTGCGGCGCGCAGATCTTCGAAGCGATCGGCCTGGACAAAGCGTTCGTGGACCGCTACTTCACGTGGACCGCGTCGCGCATCGGCGGCGCCGACATCAACGTGGTCGCCCGCGAGGTTCGCGAGCGCCACCGCCGCGCGTTCCCGCCCCGCAACCTGCTGTCGAGCGAGCTGGAGACCGGCGGGGAGTACAAGTGGCGCCGTGACGGAGAGTTCCACCTCTTCAACCCCGAGA
>Ga0075423_10006861_pt1 | contig 10711 bp, 10 predicted proteins | sample SoiMethybrSBSTD2_FD_80114 | JGI IMG/M metagenome (GOLD analysis project Ga0075423, IMG submission 80114) | Bulk soil microbial communities from a Populus tree surrounding site in Tennessee, USA - Soil MetaG P. TD hybrid SBSTD2 | ecosystem: Environmental > Terrestrial > Soil > Tree plantation...
CAGCCTGCCGACTGCTCGCCGGATCTGTTTCCCAGAACCGTCCCGGCTCGAAGTACAGTAGGTATGTTCCTGGAACAGGCGGGGTGGCGGGATAACGGAGGTCCCACTGCTCGGATTTCCTAATGGGAAATTGCGCGTGATAGTGTTCGAGCACGAGATGAAGATACGGTTCCCTCACAGCGATCCAACCAGCAGTGGTGTCACGTTCAGCAGCCGGATTCATCCCGGGAGCCAGCACCTGAAAATAGACTCGCTCCTCGGGACCTGCCTTTTGGAGCCCTTTAACCAGGAAGGGAACGACGGCTTGCATTTCATCGGAACGGAAAATCCTCTTCGGTGGCACTTCTTCAGCGAACCACCGCAGCGGCAGCCTTTGTTTTTCGCGGAACGAGAACCCAGCGAGGATGGCGGTGAGTTCGTCGTCTCGAAGTTTAATGGGATGTGTGTACGTCATCACAGCGTCTGGATCTCGCTGTAGGGCAACGACGACGCGTCGATCCTCGTGGACCACCGTGGTGGTATAAGGAAGCCGCGCGCAACCTTCCGACACCAGGCCCGCGAGCAACACACACACCAGAGGACCGCATACCCGCAAGAAACTTATGAAGCTATGGCGACACATCAATATCCTCCCCTCGAATTACTTCTTTATGGATTGAATCTGTGCCGGCGATGCATAGCCGAGGCGCTTGAGTTCCGCCTGCGCTTCAGGTGACTGAATAAATTCGAGAAACTCCGCACAGAGCGCGCGATTCGGACAGTATCGTTCCATTGCCATCGAGTGGATCACCGGCTGAACCGTCTCCCGAGAGGAGATCACCACAATGCGAATCCGTTCGCGTTCCTGAATGGCATCCGGTCCGAACAGGATTCCGACGTCAGCTTGCCCGTTCAAGACGTGATCCAGCACGGAGCGCGTGTCGGTTGCCCGATCCAAGCGGCCTTCGAGATTGGTCCAGACTCCCAGTGTGGTCAGCATTTCCTTTGTTTTTTGTCCGAGCACGGTGAGTTGTGGATCACCGATCGCAATTCGCAAGCTTTTGTCTTGTGCCAATGCCTCAAACGAGGACGGCGCTTCTACCAACGACTCCGGCACGATCATGACCAGCGGCACCTCTGCATAGGTTCGGCGGGTGCCGGGGAGGACATAATATTTCTGTTCTAAACGTGTAATGAGCTCGTCCCCGCCAGGTGCCACGAGGTGAATGGGACCGGAGCCGATGAAGTACTGGCCTTTCGGGCTGTTTTCCATGCCGGCGATGGTTCGGCGAACATCAAGACCTGAATCGAGGTAGAGCTGCACGCGAAGGTTGGGATGGGTCGTCTCGAACTTTCTCCCCAAAGCTTCGACGGGACCGGCGACACTAGGCGATGTGGCGATAACGAGTTGTTCCGCAGCAGACACCTGAGGGGTCACCATGCTGATCAGACTGAATCCACAACACACAAACCGGAATAACCTCATCACGGCTCTCCTTCGGATGAACATGTTTCAGGTCCGCAGGGCATGGAGGTTCCCGGTTTCGCGCGTGTCGTAGCCGCCCAACGCCTCGATCTCGGTACGGAACGGCCGGCTGGTAATGGCATCGAACAAATTCGAGAGGGTTGGATGAGTCCTCAGATACGCCTTCGGTACAACAAGATCGTAACGTGCAGACTGCAGAGGGACGAAATCCAGGCCGGACAGTTGAGCGGCCGATCGAATACCGATGCCGACATCGGCCTGGTTCCCCGCAATCGCCCGCGCTACTTCAAAGTGGGACGCCACCACTTTTTCGTATCCCTGCACTTGTGTACGATCGATACCAGCAGCTCTCAAACGCTGATCAAGTAAGAGGCGGGCACCGGATCCCTCTTCGCGGTTGATCAGTGTCACAGTCCTTTCGGCAAGGTCGGCTGCGGAACGGATCGCTTTCGGATTGCCTGGCCGAACAAGAAACCCTTCCTCCCAGGTCGCAAAGGTCACAACATCGTACGCAGCGCCTTTCAATGCGCGTTGGAGAAAGGGCAGATTGGATTCGCCGCTCGTCGGATCGAAAAGGTGCAAGCCGGCCACATGGACTTCGCCTCGTTGCAATGCCTGAAGCGCGGCCATGCTCCCCATCGTCCATCCGATGACGGAGGTCTGGTCCTTTTGCCGCCGCATGTGTTCTCCGGCAAGAAAAATGGCCGGATCGCAGCCGGCGACCGAAATCTCTTGTTCGATCGCCTGACGATCACGTGAGAGCCGGACGCGAGCTTTTAACCCCGATCCTTGCCGTACGGTTTCAATCAGGTAGCCATCGGCCGGAATCGTGTATGACAACACCTCGCCAAGTCCGGTGACAGGACGAACGATGGTGCGAGTTCCGACAGTCGCCACCTTCACACGCATGGGTGTGGTTTCAGAATCGTGCTCTCGTGGAGATCCAAGAAAAGTCCCCTCGATGACATCGTTCGACTGAGCGAGGCTGAATAAATCTTCCACGCGACACGCAAGAACAGAAGCCAGCCGCAGCGCCACTGCTGTTGTCGGTAGGTAGAGATTGGATTCGATAGAAGAAACTGCTTGCCGCGTGATACCGGATTTGGCGGCAAGTTCGCCTTGTGAAAGGCCACCTGCAATGCGAAGATCTTTTAGTCGGTTTTCGAAATGATGAACAGGTTCTGCTTGATGTTTCTGACCCATGACAATCCAGCAGATATCATTTATACTTGCTATTAGTCAAGTATACTTGTCATGCATCAATAGTCTTCTTCCCCTCTTATAATCCAATGAGATCGTCATAAATTTATTTGTTGACTATATTGATTAAATTAATTACAGTTGCATAATGTAATGCCGACCGGAATTGTGATAATTAAAATAAATGTCGGTGTTCCTTCAAAAAATGAGACAGCATCTTTCACAGGCCGGACTTCGAGTAGCCCTGGCGAGCTCAATGGTGATCTCGCCAATCACGGCTGCTTCGTTCGATTGGGTTCCGAGTGATGAGGAGATTAAGAAATACCGCCAGAGCTGGAATCCATTCTCGGAAGGTCCATTACTGATTCAATCCGTCGATATTCATCCGCAGGGACAACTCTCTGTCCGCCCGTTTCTCTTCTCGCAGATCTCAGAGAAGAGTTATGGAAACAGACTGACTCTTCCCACGGAAGCCAAAAATGGACCCGTTCATACCTACGCAGTCTCGCCATTGATCACGGCGACCTATGGCTTGACCAACCATGTGGAACTCGGCGTCGCCGCCTCCATGATCGCGTTCTGGTCGAAAGACACAGAATCGGCCAATGCAGGGAAAGGCGGTCCGTGGACGACCGATACGGGCATGGGTGATCTTTCGCTCATCATGAAATATCGGCCGATCGTGCAGGATCCCGATAGCGCGCGTCCCTCTGTGACGCTGTATCAACAAATTGTCTTGCCGACCAGCCGCTGGACAGGAACGGAACGCCCGCCAGGTGGGTTCGCACCCCTCGGCCGGCTTCCCGCGACCAGATTCGGTGAACTGGGCTTTACCGAAGGCGTGACCTTCCGCAAGAACAGTAATCCGTTTCGGTTCAGCGGCGGTGTCTATTACACCTATTCGGCGCCAGGGAGCGATGGCGGCCAAAATACGTATGTCGGTGATACCATCAACACCCGACTGGTCTTCGAGCATTTTCTCGACGACAAACAAGGGCTGGCGTACAACCTCGAACTCGTGACTGTCAGTACGGCCACCTGGCGAGCGGACGGCCACTCCATTAATCGCGGAGCGCTCAATGGATCAACAGTGGTCGGTATTGAGCCGGCCATTCAGTTCAAATTTACTGACTCTCTCGTCGGCGCGGTCGGTGTGTTGTTTACGGTCGCGGGGCAAAATGCGCAGGACGCGATTTATCCGAATTTTGCGATCCAGTGGTATTGGAACCAGGGCAAGAAGGTCATCATGAGGTAGGTCGTAGGCACTCAAAGACCAGAGAAGGCTCATTATGGAAACCAATACTTTTCACCACATTGAACGGACGATCGCGCAGGCGCTGAAAGATCTGCGCTTCGGATCCGTGGAAATTATCGTCCACGATTCGAAAGTCGTGCAGATTGAGCGCAGGGAAAAAATGCGCGTTGACGTGGGACATTCCCCGAAAACCCCGTGAGGCAAATATGATCAGACATCCATATTGTTGGCTGTAGCCGACGAACGACGAGTCGTCCAGTTCACTGGAGACGCAACTCACTTCTTATTGTAGTCATGTAGACGCGGACTGACCGGACCACCGGAAGTTCCCATGTCATGGAGGTAGCGACATGAGAATTTCCGGCTGGTTCTTTTTTGTTGTGGTTATGATGATCTCACTCCTGCGCGCACCGGAGGCCTGGGCGGTAGAGGAAGGACAATTTGTCAAGAAGGAGGGGCGCTGGGAGTATTACTCAGGCGAAGACCCAGGGCTGAAGTATCTCTACCTCAAGGGAATAATTACGCAAGAAGAGTATGAGAAGGGTACCAAGGTCATAGAGACAAAGGAGCGTCTCTCCAAGCCGAACTTCAACATCGACATCAACAACGGGTTGAACATTCGCGTCGGGGAGAAGTTTCTCTTAAAGCTCCGGCTCCTCACGCAGGCGCGGTATTCCTATAGTACTTTCAATAAAGCCTGGGGGACCGTTGGAGATTCGAGAAATGAAGAAATTCTCGGAGGTCAGGTGGAGTTTCGAGCATTCAGGCGCCAGAGTAATTCCAGTCAGTTTACGGTGCCTCGTACCAGACTGCAGTTTTTAGGGTACGCGTTCGATCCCGATATACGCTACAACGTCAGCTTAGCGATGGACCAGACAACGTGGAATCAAGAAGGAAGCAACGGAAGAGCGGTGCTGCAAGATGCCTATGTGTCTTCCTGGCATATTCCATGGGCCACCGTCCAGGTCGGTCAACAACGCGTCTGGTTCAATCGCGCACTGATCAGCTCGATCGCCACATCCACCTTCGCGGATAACATGATCGTGCAAAATATGTTTGCCGCGAACCTTCAGAGCAGTCGCGATATCGGGATCAACCTTTTGAGCGATGAAGATCAATACAAATTCAACTATGCCATCGGTGTCTGGGGAGGGGTCGGGCCGAGCCTTTCCCGAGACGGCACGTCCGTGAGTCAAACGGTTCTGCAGCCCACCGGAGGGGGAGGACCGGCGGCAGGGACTACACGGACGTACAACTATGATACTCGCTTCATGAGCGGCGAGCTGATGTACACCGTACGGTTGTTGTACAAGATTGCAGGCAACCCCGGCTACGGCCAAGGAGACATCCTGAATTCCCGTACACCGCAGGCCGCCATCGGATTCGGTTACGCCTACGACCCGGCACAGAATTATCTCAGTTCCACCCGCTCCGATATTGTGGATCGCGCGTACCGTCAGGCTGTGACCAAAGCCCAGAACGGTAGGCTACTCGGCGGAGGCATTTACGATTTTCAGACCTATGAAACGGATTTCATCGCAAAGTACCAAGGCTGGTCCCTGCAGGCAGAAGGATACTACCGCCACCAACGGGTACGGAACCCGAATAGCGGGACCACTCCATTCGATCTTTCCACCATTCCGACAAGTCCGTTGGCGGTTGGCCCCCCGGTGAACCTTGGACAAGCCTGGGGATGGTATGCGCAAATAGGGAAATATATTATCCCTCGAAAGCTGGAACTCGCCGTCCGGTATGGAGTGTTGGATCCCTCGACCCAGCAGACACATGATCTGACAAAGGAATTCGGCGTCGCCATTAACTATAGCTTCGACGGCACCTACAACAACCGGCTCGTCATCGATTACACCAACCTAACGGTGGGAAGCGGCGGACGCGCACCGGACCGGTTTCCGTTCGAGAACCAGCCCGGGTTTGGCCAGGATCTCGTCGAAAATCGCATTAATGTGCAATACCAATTCTACTTCTGAGCTTTGTATGAGGCTCGTGGGAGGCATCCGATGACACACCGACACACTCTCCTAGCAATTCTGATATTTGTTCACGTAGCCATCAGCGCTATCTGGACGGTGCCGCAGGTGGAGGCGCAACCCGAAACGCTCACCATAGCGGCCGCCAACAGCGTCAAGGAAGCGCTTCGAAAAATATTGCCGCTTTTCGAAGCCCAGCATAAAGAAATGAATGTTCGAGTCATCTATGGTCCTTCGCAATCCCTCCGCAAGCAAATCGAAGAAGGCGCCCCAGTGGATGTGTTCTTACCGTCGCTGTTCGAAGAGATCGACCAGCTTGAGCAGAAAGGGTTGGTGATTGATGGCACCAAGCGCGTGTATGCCAGCACCTCCCTCGTGTTGATCACCGGCCCCATTCTGCCCGCCCCGATCAGGTCGTTAGAAGATCTACGCTCTATTCCCGTGCACCGAATCGCCATCGGAGACCCCAAGAGTTCGTCAGTCGGTAAAGTGGCAGTCCAATTTCTCAAATATACAAAACTCGAACCACAACTCAAATCCCAGTACGTCTACGGCGAACATTCCGGCGCGGTGCTGGATCTGGTGGCCAAGGGAGAGGCCGAGATCGGGGTGGTCTATCGAACCGATGCCGTAACGGACAAGCAGATTCGCATTCTTGATACGGCCCCAGCCGATTCTCACACTCCGGTTCGTTATGGCGTCGCCGTCGTCTGGACGGCCAAAAACCTGACCGGAGCCGGAGACTTTATCGAGTTCTTACTTTCTTCCTCTATTCAAGCCCAATTGAAGGAATATGGATTCGACCCGGCTATCCTCGAAGCCGGCCTTGTGCAGCGACGGGAGGTGAAACCATGAGCGTTATCCGAAAAACAGACAACCTGAACATCGCCGTGCTTGTTCGCTCGGTTCTGATACTGATGACACTCACCCTGCTCCCTAGTTGCTCGAGCCAATCATCCGGCCCAACCAAGTTCATCTACAGATCTGGACTCAACCAGGTCCTGCTGGAGAAAGATCCCGATTCATCCACCAATGCCCACCCGGCAAATCTTTCACCCACGGACATCGGCACCTTGCTTCGCAGTGTGCGCGCCTGGGAACGGCGTAATCTGGTTCATCGGTTGTTTTCCGGGAAGGCCGATAAGGCGAGGGCATTTCGAAATGACGAAATCACCCTATTGGCTCCAGCTCTGTCAAAAGCCTTGGCCCAGGCGACCCCCGATCAGCGCGTGTACTTTCATTTAAGTCATGCCACCGACCAGGGAGATGAAGAAAGTACGACGGGATGGCTTTCAGTTCGCGATCCCCTGCTCATTCTCTCCCTGAGCGAGGTTCATGATCGCCATGGCCCCGGCCCCGACATTAGTAAGTATGACCGCCAAATGCCGAACGTGCCGGAGCGGTCCGCCGCGTTCGACGTGATCTTCGAACCTGAGGAATTCCTCGCGCAGGTCAGTTCAGGTGGACGATGGTTCGCGCCGGATCAACGGGAGGAACTCCAGATTCGATACCGGGAGGCTCTCTCTACCTTACCCGTATATCCGGGACTGGAACCGCGTCAACCGGTACAACCAGCCAACCCCTGAATTGAAACCAGTAAGCTCGAGACTGGTCGCAGATGCTCCTGCGGCCAGTCAGTGAAACACAAGAGGATCGACGATGTTCATCGTGTGGGAAAAAGCGCTCTTTGCCATCATCGGGTTGTCGCTAGTTCTGTCCACACCATCTCCCGCCACCGGAGGGGACACGATTCGTGTGGGCCATTTCCCCAACATTACGCATATTCAAGGCCTTGTCGCGCAGCATCTTTCTCGAACAGGTCACGGGTGGTTCGAAGAGCGGCTCGGGAAAGACGTTAAAATCGAATGGTACGTCTACAACGCCGGGCCGAGCGCGATGGAGGCCATCCTCGCAGATTCCATCGACCTCACCTATGTGGGACCGAGCCCCAGCTTAAATGCCTATACAAGATCCAATGGCGAAGAGATTAGAATCGTGGCGGGCGCTGCGGTCGGAGGTGCAGCCCTTGTCGTCCGGGCAGATTCCGGGCTGAAGGAGCCGGCTGATTTTCGTGGAAAGACCATCGCGACTCCGCAGCTCGGCAATACTCAGGACATTGCCTGCCGAGCCTGGTTAGCCAACGGCGGACTGAAGATCACGCAGACGGGCGGCGATGCCTTCATCATCCCGACGCCGAACCCGGATCAGTTCGCCTTATTCAAGAGCAAAAAGCTTGATGCCGTCTGGACGGTCGAACCCTGGGTCTCGCGGTTGGAACGGGATGCCGGAGGAAAGGTCCTTGTCGAACAATCGAAGGAAAGCATCACGGTCCTGGTTTCGAGCGTGAAGTTCCTCAAGACCAAGCGTGATCTGGCCGGAAAGTTTGTGCGTGCGCACCGCGAACTAACGGAATGGATTCTCTCGCATCAGGAGGAGGCCAAACAGATGGTCCGGCAGGAGCTCGCCGCTGAAACGAAAGCCGAGGTATCGTCGGATTTGATTGCTCAGGCATGGAAACGCATCGTGCTCAGCAGCGATGTCTCCCTGGATGAATATCAGCACTTCATCGCCAATGCTCAACGTGCCGGGTTCATCCGCTCCGCTCCTGACTTGTCACGACTAATCGAACGAGTCCATTGATATGCTCGCGGGTGAACATCTCACCATACCCTCGCAGGCGTCTAAACTTGTCCTTGAACATGTTTCGAACTAGTTCAAGACAAGGTCGCTGAACGTTCATGCGCTCGATGACGTGACGCTTCGCATTGCAGAAGGAGAGTTCGTCTGCCTCGTCGGCCCCAGCGGTTGCGGCAAATCGACCTTGCTCAATATCATCGCCGGGCTCGAACGACCAGACCACGGCATCGTGCGAGCCGATGGCCAGGTCGTCGACGAACCCGGCCCTCACCGTCTTATGATGTTTCAGGAAGCTGCCCTGTTCCCCTGGCTCACCGTCCTCGGCAACGTCCTCTTCGCCTTGAAACTCAGCAACGGTTTGCGCACCGGAGAACGACGGGAGCAGGCCGAGTATTTTCTTGAGCTTGTAGGACTCAAACGGTTCATGCACTCCAACATCCACGAACTCTCAGGCGGAATGAAGCAACGCGTGGCCTTGGCCCGCGCGCTGGCGCCGAATCCAAGCGTCCTGCTGATGGACGAACCGTTCGGCGCATTGGATGCACTGACACGCGAACAGCTCTACGGCGACATCCAACGAATCTGGAGCCAACATCGGAAAACGATCGTGTTCGTCACTCACAATGTTCGTGAAGCCGTCTGTCTCGGAGACCGTGTCATCCTCTTCTCACCGCACCCGGGACGTATCCGTGAAGAATTCGCAATCCCGCTCCCACGACCGCGCGACATCAACAGTGTGGACCTCGCCCGCTACGCAACGGAAATTACGCGAGTATTGAAAGGCTATGTCCAGTCAGAGGTGGCAGGATGATCGCGCGATGGCTGGCCGCCTCGCTCTTCTTTGTAGGCCTTGTCGCCGCATGGCATCTGCTCGTGGCAACTCACATCTGGTCTCCCCTCTTGCTCCCCTCTCCTCTCAGCGTGTTTGACTATCTTCGAGCCGCCGCACAAGACGGCACGCTATGGGAGGCCACGGTGGTGACGGTACGACGGCTCCTCATCGGTTATGGATTGGGCATTCTCGCCGGTCTTCCCCTCGGTCTGCTCACCGCATCGTCACGATGGTGCCATGACACGATCGGCATCCTGGCGCTTGGACTCCAAACGCTACCCAGTGTGTGCTGGGTACCGCTAGCCCTATTGTGGTTCGGACAGACCGAAGCCGCGATGCTGTTTGTCGTGGTAATGGGCACGCTGTGGTCGTTGATTATTGCCACCGACAACGGTGTGCGGACGATTCCGCCGATCTATAGTCGCGCAGCTCGCAGCATGGGTTCAACTGGCTTGCATACCTGGACTCACGTCGTTCTTCCAGCTGCACTTCCATTTTTGTTAAGCGGCATGAAACAGGGCTGGGCCTTCGCTTGGCGGTCTCTGATGGCGGCGGAAATCTACGTGACGATCCTGAGCGGCTTCGGTCTAGGTCAGCTACTGCACTATGGTCGTGAACTTCATGCGATGGATCAGGTCATCGGCGTCATCCTCCTGATTATCTTCATTGGTCTAGCTGTGGACAAATCGCTCTTCGCGCCTATCGAGCGATTTCTTCACCGCCGATGGGGTACCGGACGAACGTAGGCACTCACTTCACCAACCTTGGACCCGTGTGAAAGTCGTGACTTTGTCTATGGAGCTAGAGGCAAATCAGGGAACTCTTCGTCAGAGAGATGAACTGCGATTGCCCACTCACGGATGAGCTTTGAGGGCCAAGTCACTCATTCGATGGCACGGAATCAAATCCGTACTTGAGCAAGAGTTTTTGAACGCGGGGACTGATCATGAAATCGAAAAAGTCTTCAGCGACATTCCGGGATGCGTTGCGACAGGTCCACACCACTGCTTGGCCGAACTGGACCGGCGTATGTCTTCCAGCCGGCGCTTCATCAATGATGCGTACTTGCCCGCTGTTGATCGCATCCACACGATAGATGATGCCCACCTCGGCTTGCCCTGTTCCAACCAGATTCACGACATCATCACTATGTTGCGCGTGGAGAAGTCGGGACCGGTTTCTATATGCGGGGTCGAGCGTTGTCAGCGCCCTGGCTGTGATTTCTCCCAAGGCCGACGTCTTAGGATCGACCAGGGCAATGCGCATAGCCCTATTCGGGAGCGCATCGTGAAAGGAGATCGATGTGGCCTGGGAGGCCGTTGCCATGACGAGCA
>Ga0075423_10006862_pt1 | contig 10710 bp, 15 predicted proteins | sample SoiMethybrSBSTD2_FD_80114 | JGI IMG/M metagenome (GOLD analysis project Ga0075423, IMG submission 80114) | Bulk soil microbial communities from a Populus tree surrounding site in Tennessee, USA - Soil MetaG P. TD hybrid SBSTD2 | ecosystem: Environmental > Terrestrial > Soil > Tree plantation...
GCCGATGAACAGCACGCTGGTGCCGGACGGCGCCTGCGCAGCGCTCAGCGCGAGCGCAGCGGCGGTCAGAAGTACGGAGAGTTTCATAAGAATCCCGTGAATGAGCGTTCTTCGAGGCGAAGCGCATTATGCTGCACTCGCGATGTCAGGGCCGTCAAGTGGACGCTTGACGGGCTTCAGAGCTGCCGGAGCACTGACGACGGATTGACCGACGCGGCGCTGCGTGTCGGGAGGATCACGGCGACGGTGGCCGTGCCCAGCAGAACCAGGACGGCACCGGCGAACGCGAGTGGATCGACCGGGCTCACGCCAAACAGGAGGCCCGCCACCACCCGCCCGGTGAGGAGCGCGGCCAGCACGCCGGCAGCGAGTCCAACACCGATCGGGCGGAGGCTGTCGGCGAGGAGAAGCGTCAGCACATCACGGGCGGTTGCGCCGAGCGCGAGGCGCACGCCGATTTCCTGAGTGCGTTGTCCGACGACAAAGGTCGTGACGCCATAGATGCCGACCAGTGCCAGACCCAGCGCGATGCCCGCCAGCACCCTGGCCAGCAGTGCGAGCGCTCGCGGCTCGGCAATCTCCCGCTGCAGACGATCGGTGACGGACTGCACGTCAACGGTGATGCGCGGGTCGACGGGCTCGATCGCGCCCCGCACGGCGCGCACCAGCGGCTCGGGCGCGTCCAGCGCGCGAATCACGAGCTTCGCCGCGCGCAGCTCGCCCATTGGCCTGTAAATCGCCGCCGAGCTCAGCTCGCGCAGCCTCGCCGTCACCCCGTTCGAAACCACGCCGATGATCGAATCGCGCGAATCCGCGATGACGCGTGCGAGCGACTGGCCGATCGGATCCTCCCCGGGAAAGAAGTCGCGCGCGACCGTTTCGCTGATCACGACGACGTTGGCACCGGTCGCAACTTCTTCATCCGTGAACGTGCGGCCGCGGATGGTGCGGAGACCGATCGTCATGAAGTAGGTGGAGTCCGTCTGGTTGTGGAAGATGGTGTATCGACTGCCGGCGCGTCGAAAGATGGTCACTTCGTTCGCGCCAGCGAACGGCGGATAGGAAGCGAGTGACGCGCCCTCGACCCCCGGAACCGCCTGAACCAGATCGCGCGCGGCCGACCAGTAGGATCGGGCCTGCGCCTCCGAGCCGCCACGGCCGAACGCCGGTGTGACGACCAGCAGGCGCGCGGCATCGAACCCCACCTCGACCCGCGCGGCGCGCATCGTGCCGCGTGTCAGGAGCGCGGCCATGATCAGGAGCAGGACCGACGCGCCGGCCTGGACGCCGATCAGCGCGGAACGGAGACGTGTGGGACGTCCGCCAGTTCCATCCGCTCGGGCCGCCGCGCCCCGCAGCGGTGAGGCGAGGTCGCCGCGGCTCGCGTGTCTTGCCGGCGCGAGCCCCGCACCAATCGCCGAAAGGATCGCCGTCACGGCGAGGAACAGCAAGACACCCGGATCCGGCGCAAGATCGAGACTGTCGGGAGCACGCACGATCGTGGCGAGGATGGGCACGAGCCACACCATGACGAGCAGACCCACGACGGCACCGGCGAGGCCGAGGGACAGGCTCTCGGTCAGGAGCTGACGCACGAGGCGGCCCCGGCTCGCGCCGATGGCGAGCCTGACGCCGATCTCACGCTCTCGTGAGATCGCGCTCGCGAGCAGGAGGTTGGCGACGTTGACGCACGCCAGCAGCAGCACGAGACCGATCGCGGTCGTGACCGTGACGAGGACGATGGCCACCTGTGCACGGCCCTTTCCACCGAGGCTCGCCAACGGCTGGAACCGCACGCCAACCAGCTCCTCGTCAAAGGCCTGGGCGCGATCCCCGGAACGGGCCATAGAAGACTCGGGACCCGAGCTCTCCCGTTGTGGTGACAATTGACGGGCGATCGAGCTGAGCTCTGCTTCGGCCTGTGCCATCGACACGCCTGCGGCGACTCGGCCAAGGACACCGACCGTTGTCGAGGATGCCCGGTCGAGCGGCGATCCCCCGGACACGACGTGGAACGTCGCGCCCGGCAACCACATCGCGGGCGGCGTATCCATCGTCCCGGTGAACCCGCGCTCGGCGATGCCCACCACGGTGAACGGCGTTCCGTTCACCCATAGCGGCCGGCCCACCACGGCCGGATCCGCGCCCAGCCGGCGCGACCACCACGCGTGACTCAGGACAGCCACCGGCGCGGCTCCCGGGCTGTCGTCGAAGGGCATCAGCATCCGACCGAGAAACAAGCGATTGCTCAAGGCGGAGAGATACCCACCGGTGACGAACGTGAGCGAGGTAGAGCGTGCGCCGTCGCGATCGGCAGTCTGACTGACCCTCGCACCATCGCGAAGCGACGCTTCGAGTCTGATCGTTCTGGCTGACTCGCGCAATTGAACGTAGTCCCCGTAGGTCCATGCGTCGCCGATGCCATTTGGATAGGCCCGCATGACCTGAACCACCGATGACGGCTCGATGACTCCGGTCGAGCGGAATGCGACGGCGTTCAGGAACGTGAACACCGATGCGCTCACGCCAATCGCAATCCCGAGTCCACCGACCGCGATCGTGACGGCACCAGGACTTCGCCGCAGCAGACGCGTGGCATAGGTGAGGTCCTGGATGATCTCCGGGGCAGCGCGGCGCCAAAGATGGAAGGCTCGCCGGGATTCACGCGCGTCGGGCGCGGACCGCATGCCGCCGAACCCGAACCTGGCAATGCGAGCGACGCTCAGGACGTCGAGATAGTAGCGCCGCCGCGCATGACGCACGCCGCGCGCCTCGACGCGCGACGCGAAGAGCTCGCCAAGATCGGCTTCGACCTCGGCACGACGACGGCCGAGCGGCTGCAGGCGCAACAGCATACGAGCCAGACCTGGCGGACGAGTCGCCTTCATGAGCGGCCACCCTCTGCAATCGTGTTCCAGATTCTTTCGCGGACGCGGTGCAATGCCTTCGCCGTGCGCAGGCCGAGAGACGTGACGTCGTACAGCCGCTTCGGTTTACCCCCCCGGCGGGCCGTCGGCTCTCCGATCGACGAGCGCACGAAGCCTTTCGCTTCGAGTCGCGACAGCGCGGCATAGATCGCCCCAATCGAGACGTTGCGTCCCGTCGCCTCTTCGACGAACTGCTGCACCGGCACCGCGTAGGTGTGATCGCCCAGCGCCCGCACGGCAAGCAGCGTGAGCTCTTCGAACTCCCCCATCCGTTCGCCCTTCATGAGTCCAATTCAATATCACTATTCTTCATGTTTGCATAGATATTCGGCCGACCGGCGATTGCGAGGCTTCACCGTTCGTGGATTGTTGGTCTGGCTGTATCAGGACGTCGCGATTTGATAGAACACGTCGGTGCGAATCTGCGACGGATCCGCGTCCCATTCGCTCCGCCAGTGGCCGTAGACTTCCCAGCGGCGGCCCGTCAACTGGTGGCCGTGGGCACGGCACCATTCGTGGATCGCGTCGTGCGCGGCGCCGAGACCGCCGTAGGGCCCGTAGTACGTGGCCGTTGCCACCGGGCCAGCCGGCGTCGCCGATCGCACCACGGGTCCGGTCTCGACGAACGGCTGGAGGAGCTCCACGCCGACTTCGATCCGGATGGCGTCGTCCAGATACACCGCGACATGACGGCCGCCGCGCATCCCCTGCGCACGAAGCGCCTCCCACACGCGGCCACACATCTCAGGGACGGCTCTCGACAGCTCGGAGGCGTTCACCTGCCGGCGTATCACGGCGAGCGGCACGCTGCCGAGGTCCTGCACGGTGACGGCGTAGGCTGACATGGCTGGATGCCGGGCGAGTAGAGCCCGCCCGCTCAGAACAGGTTCGGGAACGCCGGCTCCACGGTGACCCGGCGCGCCTGCTCGACGTGCCGGCGGCCGTGCGCAAACACCAGCCGCCAGCCGTCCAGAACGCTGTAGCAGATGACCTTGATGAACGGCGACGCCATGATGGTCTGCGCCGCCCTCGGCTCGTCGACCGCCTGCAGCCGCGCCACCGCGTCCCGCTGCTGTTCGATGAAGCGCCGGACGATATCGGGCGGGATCTCGCTCGTCGACGGGCGGCCCGGTGCCGGCGCGGTGTATTTTCTGCGCGTGTCCGGCGACTGCGAGCGCACCATCAGCGGGCCGAACATCGACGGCAGAAACGGGAGGCGTTGCCACACGCTCCTCGGCTTCCCAGCGTCGAGCGCGTCCGCGGCGGCGTGCAGCATGAGCGCGTTCATCTTGAGCAGGTGCTCGAAGCACTGCGCCACGCTCCAGCGCGCGGGATCGGGCCGCCAGTTCAACTGCCGCGCGTTGAGCGAGCCGAACGTCGCCTCGACGTCACGGATCAGCTCACCGATCCCCGTTCGCACCTCGGAGAGGGACAATTTCGTGTAGTCCATCGGCAAAGGCTCGCCGCTCGTATTCCAGGACGTACTAGCGATTCCGTGGCTCGGACACGACCGATGATTCCTGGCACGGGGGACTATGTCAACACATGCCGTACGCACCGCTCGCGGCTACACTGTGCACATGGCCAACGAGGCTGGCTCTCAAATCGATCCCGTGGTCGCCGCGTACCTGAAGGATGTCGACCGCACGCTCCTCCGCGAAAACCTCAAGCTGACGCCGGAGGAGCGCATCCGCAAGCTCCAGGATTTCGTTCGCGCGGCGGTGGCGCTGCGTGAGGCGCCGCGCTCGACGGATCGATGACGGCCACCGACTTCGAGGGGTTGCTGCGGCGACTGGTCGACGACGGGGTTGAGTTTATTATCGTGGGCGGCGTGGCGGCTGTCGTCCACGGTTCAGCTCGAGCGACGTTCGATCTCGACGTCGTCTACAGTCGAACTCCAGACAATCTGCGCCGTCTGGTTGCCTCACTCGCCGCGATCCGTCCTTACCTGCGTGGAGCACCGCCGGGGCTGCCGTTCTCGTTCGATATCGCTACGCTCCAGCGGGGTCTGAACTTCACGCTGACGACGGACATGGGTGATCTCGATCTGCTGGGCGACATTATCGGCGGCGGCGGCTACGAGGACTTGCTGCCGTTCGCGGAAACGATCGCGGTTTTCGGGTTCAGGTGCCGCTGTATCGGACTCGCGAAGCTGATCGCGGTGAAGCGGGCAGCGGGACGGCCGAAGGACAACGAGATCCTCGCCGAGCTCGAGACGCTGCGGCAGGAGAGAGACCGGCTGAACGGCCGCTCGGAGTCGTGAAGTCGATGGCCAGGTCCGGACAGTGCCAACATCGTGCCGCGCGACTTGGCCACGAGACTGCCGGGAATCTGTGAAGTACGGCTGACAGGTACGCTGAATCCGCATCGCTCATCGATGGCATGGATCGCAGCTTTTTCAACGAGCCAGGCCGGGGCTCACTCGACGAACCAGTGCACGTAGCCGCACTCGCTGCAGATCACGCAGGTGGCGGTGGGCGCGGTCCATTCGAGGTTGAACAGGGTGGCCACCGGCCCGTGCAGTTGCGCGCGGCGGCGATAGAAGGCGCCGTTCTGGCAGACCAGGCAGCGCAAGGGTCGCTCGTTCAGCGTGACCTCTTCCGGTTCCTCTTTTCCGAAGATGCCCATGATGCGCAGGAGTATACCGGCTCGGTCTGGGCCGGCCGGAGTCCGGCATTCTTCGTGAGGCAGGCCGCTCAGAGCGACGAGAGATGGACGAACAGAATAGCGATGAACAGCGCGAGCAGCGCTCCAAGGATGCCACTCAGCAGCCAGAACTGCCCCCATCCCAGAACGAGCAGCCCGGTCCTGCTCGCACGGCGGGCCGGCGACAGACGCGGTTCCTCAGGACGGAGAACGTGTGCAGTCACTGGGCACCTCGCGGCGTTTCGACTCACTTGGACACCGTTGTTCCGCGATTGTTCCGTGACACCGGCGTCAGCGCCTCGCCGCTCGCTTCGTCCGCCGGCGCTGAGAGAAGTACCATTCGTGGCCTTCCGGATCCGTGACGCCATACCGGCGGGTGCCGAACGGCGTGTCGGCAGGTTCCTGCAGGACCCGCGCGCCGGCCTGGAGCGCGCGCCGGAAGTGGGCGTCGACGCCGCGGACGTCGAGGAGCAGGCACTGCGTGGCCTGACCCAGGCGTCGCGGATTGCGGTAGGCCGTCGGCGGGCGGCCCATCAGGACGACGCTGCTTCCAGCCTTCATCGCCGCGTGGATGATTCTCCCGCCGGGTCCTCGCGACACAGCGCCGAATCGCCGGAACCCGAACGCTTTCGTGAGGAATCTCATCGCGCTGACGACGTCTTCGTAATAGAGGTAGGGCGTTATCGGCATTCTGGTTCGCTCGACAGGATCGCGGCCGCGGCTTCCGCGGACGAGATGACCGGCACGACCTCGAAGGCGACGAGGTCCTGCCATTGCTCCATCCATTGGTCGAGAAGACGACGGTCGTCGCAGGCCATCACCTGATAGCAGCGTTGCAAATCGCTGGTCACCCAGCTGTTCACGTACTCCAGACCGTCGGGCGCGAGGCGGCCGCGCTCGCGGAACCTCCGATACACGGCGGCGGGATCGCCTCTGAAGTCCTCGACGATCATGTAGAGCATTACAGCGGCACCATTCCCATCCACCACATGGCCTTGTCACCGACGTCGATGTCGTACGTGCGTGCAAAAGTGAGCGTGCCGTCCGCGCCCATGCGGAACACCGACAGCCCTGCCGGCACCGTCCGCACCGTGTTGTCATCGCGCACATCCACAGGCAGGTTGTGCTGTGCGACCAGCATCCGGCCGCCGGGATCGATGTGGAACGTGCGTGGATGAAACTTTCGCGTTTCGATGTGCTGGATGGCTGTCGGTTCACCCGTCTGCTGGTCGATTGCGAACACGACGATGCTGTTCTCGCCGCCTTTGTAGACCTTCTTCCCGTTGAAATCCACCACATCCTGCGAGCGGTTCGCGGCGTACACGAAACGGCCATTTGGATGCAGGTGCACCGTACTCGCGGCCTGGCGCGAGCGAATGTTGTCGGGCTCGAGGAGCGTCGTCTTATTGAAAACCACGTCCGGCAGCGGCTTGCCGCCCTGCATGTGGTGCATATGGAGCTGGTTCTGCGTTTCGATCGAGACGTACATCCACGGCTTCGTCAGATGGAAATCCAGATGGCGCGGACCATACCCACGGCCGCCGTTGGGCGCGATCCTGTACTGATTGGTGAGGATGCCGTTCTTGTAGTCGAAGACCATCAACGCGCCGGGGTCCTCCGGCCTCTGCGCCGTGCCCTCATTGCCACGTGTGACGAGCACCACATGGCGGCCGTCGGGCGTCACGCGCACCTGGTGCGCGTAGATGCCAGCGTCCATCGTGCCCTGCGGCACCTCTTTCCCCGCCGTGAAATCCTCGTTAATCCGATACACGCGTAACGAACTGGGGTTGTTGAACGCCACCAGGATGTGTTGCGATTCGTTGTCGAGTGTCAGGTGGATCGGCCGCACCGGCAGGCGCATCGAATCGCCACTCTGATTCAGGGCACCCGTGGCGGGATCGATCGCGAATGTCGTGACGTGATGTTCGGCGCCGGCCTGCACAGGACCTCCAGCGTTGCTGCTCGACGCCACATAGAGATAGCGCCGGTTGCGATGCGGCCAGCAGTACTGCACGCCGGCAGGCAATGTCACCGAGTCACGCCTGGTCAATGCCGCGTTGGCGGGATCGACGTCGTAGTGCGTGAGCACCGGTCCGACATTGGCATACAACGCCAACCGACCTGGGCGCTCCTGCGCGAACGCCGCAGGCCTGGCGACAGCACTCCCTGCAAGAAGCGACAAGAAGGTCCGGCGGCTGGGCATTGGCGGCTCCTGTGAACTGAGTCATCGAAACCGAATTACTTCAACGCCAGCGTCTTCCTGAGCCAGCCGATCATTTCTGCCTTGTAGTGCTGCTGGTCGGCATCCTTCCAGGAGCCCATGCCGTGGCCGCCCGCCTCGACGGTGATGATGTCGCACGGGACCGCGGCCTTCTTCATCGCCTCGCACAGCAGCGTCGCCTGCTCGTATGGGACCTGATCGTCGCGGGTCCCGTGAATCGCGAGAAACGGCGGCATGCCTGTGTGGACGGCGAACAGCGGAGAGATCGTCTTCAGCTTCGCGAAGCTCGCCTCGTCATAGCCGTCGACGCCGAAGAACCAGATGCCGCCACCCGTCTTCTGATGGCTGTTGATCGACGCCATGTTGAACCTGGCCGGAAAGGCCTGGCGCTGGCGCGCAATCTTCTCGTAGTCGACGGGGCCGTAGATATCCACCACCGCCGCGACCTTCGTGGCCGGCGTCGCATGGGTCGCCGCATAGTTCACGAGAAAGCCTCCGGCGGACTCGCCGGCCAGGACGATCTTGTCCGGATTGATCCGGTAGGTACGGGCGTTGGCCTTGACCCATTTGATCGCGGTGTCAAGGTCTTCCCTCGCTTCAGGGAAGCGGAATGCCGGTGCCATGCGGTAGTCGATGCTGAACCAGGCGAACCCGGCGTCGGCGAGCGGCTGGAACGTCGGAGCCATGTTCGTGGCCCGGCTGCCGCCATCGAATCCACCGCCGTGGACCAGGATCGCCGCCGGAAAGGGGCCGGGGCCGTCGGGTACGTGCAGATCGAGAAGCAGGGAATGGCCGCCCGGGCGGCCGTACTCGACACCTTTCTGGTCCGTTGGTGCGGCGGCCATGAGGATGGAACACACGAAAAAGACGATGAAGGGTTTCACGGGGCGGGACTGTATCAGGTTCCGGGGGTCAGTCAGCCCGGCGCGACCCGTACGGGAGCGAGAGGCAGGCCCACAGCAGCGCCGCTGCCATCATCGCGAGACCCGCCCAATGGGCCGTGAAGCCAAGCGTCCGATCCCACTGGAGAAGGTTCATCTCCGTCAGCAGGTATTCCCAGTCGTGGCCTTCGACTTCCGCGCCCGTCTGACCGCCGAGCAGGACCAGCTGAAGGGCGCGCGCATCGGCGATGTAGGGCGCCACATCGAGGAGGTTCTGGCCGGCCCACCACGCACAGACCGCGGCTGCAAACGCATCTGCCTGCCGCAGGAACGCGGTCCCCAGGATGAGCGGCACCGCGAACTGAAAGAGGCTGCCGCCGAGGACGCCGACGAAACGGCCGAAGATTCCGAGGATCACGTGGCCGGCTTCGTGGAAGACCAGATCGGGCAGGTGCAGGACGGAATGCGCCGCGGCACCGCCCATGGGCGCGGCCGCGAACGTCCAGGTCCAGATGACCAGCCCCAGGATCAGCGCGCCGCGCGCGAATCGAACTGGGGTGCTGGCGCGTACGCGTTCTCCACGCTCGAGCGGCTGCGCCACCGCCGGCTCCGGCACCGCAAGCTCGGCCTCAGCGGTGCTGGCCCGCTGCGCCAGCTTCGCGAACACCACGCCGCAGCGGGGACACTCGGTCTGGTCCGCTCCACGCGGCGCGCTGCACTTGGGGCACTGCACGGGAGAGACGATACCCCGGAACCTTCTGACCGCCCCCGTCGTCCGATCCACCTATGCCCGACGCCGGGACCACCGGCGCCGGCTGGAGGACGCTCAGATGATGCTCGCAATCGCCACGATCCTGCTCTCGGCCCTGACCGCCGCGCCCGCCGACGTGACCGGCAAATGGGAAGGACGGCTGACGGCCACCCGAGGTGACGGGTCGGCGCACGAGGATACGGTGCTGCTGATCCTGAATCAGAAGGACGCCACGATTACCGGCTCAATCGGCGGCAGCGAGACCGACCAGCATGGCATTACCAGCGGGACCATCGACGGCGACAAGGTCGTCATCGTCGCGCGCCACGCCACGAACGGCCGCGAGTACCGGCTCGAATTGACGCTGAAGAACGAGGAACTGAACGGCACCGTGACGAGCGGCGAGCAGCGCGCCGAGGTGCGCACCAAGCGGCGCAAGGAATAGCGGAAGTTCGGGACCGGCTACGACCGTCTGCCGTAGGCCTCTGCGCCGAGAAAGTGCAGAGACACATACGGCTCATCGCCCACGACCCAGCTGTCGTGCGGCACCGGCGGCACGTAGAACACTTCGCCCGCCCGCAACTCGATCACGCGCCCGTCGTCCAGTGCCGCCGTGGCGGTGCCGGCGAGCACCATCCCCACGTGTTCGACCGTGCAGCGGCTCGCACCGAGAGCAGGCCCGACGTGCACCGACCACCGCCAGCCCGGCTCGTACGAAGCCCGTCCCAGCGTCAGTCCGCCGATCCGGATGATCTCCAGCCGTCCTTTGATGAACTCCCGGACTTCGTCCGGTTCGTCGAACCGTCGAAGGATGACGTCATCGATCATGTGGGATCTCCATCGTATGGCCGGCATCCGCGATTCGTGCCCTTGGTCACGCCACACGACTCAGGCTGCCCAGCCATTTCGCACCCAGAACAACTCCCACCATCATGAGCACACCCCCAGCCATCGCTATGGCGACTGCGCGCCCGGGTACACCATCGCGCCGCGCACCCAACAAAGCCCAAGACGAGAAAGGCACGTAGAGAAGCGTGGCGGTGTAGACGCCCGGTGACGCACGGCTCTGCACAAACGTGGGCAGGATGTGAAAGAAGATCGCGTTCAAAAGCGTAGCTGCTGGCATGAGGAGGCTCAGCGTCGGCCGTCGCCAGCCTACGCGAGCGAGCAGGAGCGCGACGAGGACGAGGATTGCATTGGCGACGAAGAACCGCGTCGTCGGCATCACGATGCCCAAACTCTCGGCGGCCCAGCGCTGCCAGCCAGTGAAGTACACTTCGAGTA
>Ga0075423_10006863_pt1 | contig 10710 bp, 12 predicted proteins | sample SoiMethybrSBSTD2_FD_80114 | JGI IMG/M metagenome (GOLD analysis project Ga0075423, IMG submission 80114) | Bulk soil microbial communities from a Populus tree surrounding site in Tennessee, USA - Soil MetaG P. TD hybrid SBSTD2 | ecosystem: Environmental > Terrestrial > Soil > Tree plantation...
CGTCCAGCGCGGCGGCGTCGCGGCGCGCGCGGTCCGCCAGCACGGCGGTGAAGCAGTTGAGCGCCCGGTCCCGCGCGGCGATGCGCGCCAGCGCCTGCTCTGCGATCTCGACGGCGCTCACGCGGCGCGCGCGCACCGCCTCGGCCACGCCGAGGGCGTCGGCGGTCTCCAGGCTCGCGTCCGCGCTCATGGCTCGAACACGGGGCCGGGCTCGACGTCCTCGGGCAGCGGGAAGTCGAGCACGAGCGCGGCGGCGGCGAGCAGGCCGGCGAGCTGCTGCGCGACGGCGGGTTTCCGCTCCGCGGGCAGCGGCAGACCGATGGCGGCCGCGGTCTGCTCGGCGTACTCGGCGGCCGCGGCGGGATCCAGCGCCATCAGCCTAGAGCTTGCGCAGGCGGAGCGGGGGAAGGCCGAACAAGGCGCGGCGCGCGCCCGCCCAGAGCGCATCGGCCGCGTCCGTGAGCGCGGGCGCGGCGGGCGCGGCCACGCGGACGAGGACGCCGCCCCGGCCCAGCACCGCGATGCCGCCCCGCGCGGGCGCGTGCCCCTGCGGCAGCGCGTCGGCGAGTCCCCGCGCGACGTCGCTCCAGTCGGTCCGGCCCGCCTGTGCGACCACGAACACGCCGAGATAGGCCATGCCCTCTGCGCCGCCCACACCGTCCCAGAAGGCGCCGCCGCCGAGCCGGGCGCGCTCGTGAAGGATGGGACCCCGCGCGTCGCGCACGTCGAGCCGCAGATCGAGGTCGGCGAAGGCCCACGCCTCCCCCCGCGCGGGACGGCCCACCGACCACGCATCCCAGATCAGCGCGGCGGCCCCATCCTCCAGCATCACCTGGGTGTCCTGCCGGAGGCGCGACCCGGGCGACGGGATCAGGTGATCGGGCACGTACTCGAGGCGCGCCCCCGCCCCGACCATCGCGACGGTCGACTGCACGGCTGGTGCGCCCGCGCTCCGGTACACCCGCGTGGCCGAGGGCGTGGCGAGGCAAACATGGCTGCCCGGGCCCAGACGAATGCGCGTGTCGAGTCGATCGCCGCCGAGCACGCCGCCGGTGGGGTTGAGGAGCATGAGCGCGGCCACGCCGTCCTCGAGGTCCATGGTCTCGAGGGCCTGCAGCGGCAGCGCGTAGCGCCGCTCGGCCAGCACGGTGCGATCGCCACGCCGCTCGAAGCCCAGCACCAGCAGGCCGTCGCGGCCGATGCGCCGAGGCGCCCCGCCGCCGCCCTCAGCCCTCGAAGAGAAGCTCGCGCCGGATCCAGTCGGCCACGGCCTGCGCTCCGTCACCGTCGCGAAGGTTCGTGAAGACAAAGGGCCGGTCTCCTCTCATGCGCTTGGCGTCGCGCTCCATCACCGCGAGATCGGCGCCGACGTAGGGGGCGAGGTCGATCTTGTTGATCACGAGCAGGTCGGAGCGCGTGATGCCGGGGCCGCCTTTTCGCGGGATCTTGTCGCCTTCGGCCACGTCGATCACGTAGATGGTCGCGTCCACCAGCTCCGGGCTGAACGTGGCCGCCAGGTTGTCGCCGCCGCTCTCGACGAGCAGGAGCTCGAGGCCGGGAAAGCGGTCTACGAGCTGATGCACGGCCTCGAGATTCACCGAGGCGTCCTCGCGAATCGCGGTGTGCGGGCAGCCACCCGTCTCCACCCCGATCACGCGCTCGGCGGGCAGCGCGCCTCGCCGGATGAGGAACTGCGCGTCCTCCTGGGTATAGATGTCGTTGGTGATCACCGCCATGTCGTAGCGCTCGCGGAGCAGGCGCGAGAGTCGCTCCACCAGCGCCGTCTTGCCGGAGCCGACAGGGCCGCCGACGCCGAGCTTCAGGGGCCGGGGCAGCGCGCGCGGGACCGCCGCCGCGCTCATGAGCGGAAGAGCCTCGCGTCCAGCCGCTCGTGGGCCAGGCTCGCCAGCTCGAGGCCGGGCGCCCAGCTCCACATGTCCTCGGGATCCCGCGCCACCGCCTCGGCGGCCACGCGCGCGATCACCGGGTGGAGCCGCCACAGCACGCGCTGGCCCTCGAGCTGGCCGAGCCGCATGAGCCGGAGCGCGGCGCCCACCAGCAGCGACGTCGCCGAGTAGAGATAGCCGGTGGCGGCCGCCCCGGCGCCCACCCCCAGCCTGCCCGCGGCCATGCCGAAGGCGACGCCGTGATGCCCGGGGGTCTCGCCCGCGTCGGCCGCCGCCGCGTACGCGGCGAGCGCCGGATCCGCGGTGAGGGCGGCCGACACGCGCAGCGTCTGGCGGCCCATTTGCCGGCTCGCCTCGCGCAGCTCGCGGGCCGGCTTCATCGCCTCGAGCCGCGCGTCCAGCTCGCGGCACGCGGCGAGATCGCCGGCGGCGAACGCGCGTAGCGCCGCCACCGCGGCGGTGGCATCGGCGGGCCCCGCCGATCCCTCCAGATGCATGGTGAGGAACGCGGCCAGACCCTCGCCGTCGGCGACGCGGCCGTCCTGGCAATACGTCTCGAGCCCGAACGAGTGCGCGTAGCCGCCGGTCGGGAACGCGGTGTCGGCGAAGTGCAGCAGCGGCAGCAGCGCGGGATCAAGCATGCGAATGCTCGTGCCCCTCATCATGCGAGTGCCCATCGAGGGGGCTCCGACCCGGCTCATGGCGATGACCCCCGCCGCCGATCGGATCGTACACGGCGGTGCGTCGCTCCCAGGCCACGCCGAGCCGCGTCACGAGCTGCTCCATGGCGGTGTCGTCGGGGACGAGGATCGTGTCTCCGTCGAGCGCGAGCGAGAAATGGCGGTTCCCCACGTCGAAGGCCACGCGGATAGCCTCCGCGCGGTCACGCGGCGAGATCGCCAGCACGGGCTCGGGACGTCCCTCGATCACCAGGTACCATCCGGCCTCCACCGCGATGACATCGCCGGGCTGCAGCATGCTCCCGGTCGGTAGCGCCAGGGCCACCTCGCGGCCCGCCGCGGTCACCACGCGCTTGCGGGTCCAGCGCCGCTCTTCCCACGTGAGGCAGAGCGTGTCGCGCTCGCGGCCGCGGAGCGACTCCGCCGATACGTGGACATGCGGCTCGGTGACGACGACCATACGTTCCCGCCTAGAAGAGGAAGTACCGCTGGGCCATCGGCAGCACGGAGGCCGGCTCGCAGGTCAGGAGCTGGCCGTCGGCCCGCACCTCGTAGGTCTCCGCGTCCACCTCCATGCGGGGCACGTAGGCGTTGTGGATCATCGCCGCCTTGGACAGGCCGCGGCAGCCCCGCACCGCGCTCGCGCGCTTCTGCAGGCCGAGCCGCGTGGGCACGCCGTCCTCCAGCGCCGCGCGCGACACGAAGGTCAGCGAGGTCGAGCCGATGGCGCGTCCGAAGGAGGCGAACATCGGCCGGTACCGCACGGGTTGCGGCGTGGGAATGGAGGCGTTGGGATCCCCCATGGCCGCGGTGACGATGAGCCCGCCCTTGACCACCAGCTCGGGCTTCACGCCGAAGAAGGCCGGCTTCCAGATCACGAGGTCGGCGAGCTTGCCCGCCTCGATCGAGCCCACCTCGTGCGCGATGCCATGCGAGATCGCGGGATTGATCGTGTACTTCGCCACGTAGCGCTTGGCGCGGGTGTTGTCCGCCCGGCCATCGCCCGCGAGCGCGCCCCGCTGCCGCTTCATCTTGTCGGCGGTCTGCCAGGTGCGCGTGATGACCTCCGCGATGCGGCCCATCGCCTGGGAGTCCGACGAGAGCATGCTGATCGCGCCCAGGTCGTGGAGCACGTCCTCGGCGGCGATCGTCTCGGCCCGGATCCGGGACTCGGCGAAGGCCAGATCCTCGGGGATCTTCGGGTTCAGGTGATGACACACCATGAGCATGTCGAGATGCTCGTCCATGGTGTTCACGGTGAACGGCATGGTGGGATTCGTGGACGAGGGCAGGCAGTTGGCCTCGCCGCATACGCGTAGGATGTCGGGCGCATGGCCGCCCCCCGCGCCCTCGGTGTGATAGGTGTGAATCGTCCGACCCTTGAAGGCCGCGATCGACGCCTCCACGAAGCCCGCCTCGTTGAGCGTGTCCGTGTGGATGGCGACCTGGGTGTCCGTCTCCTCCGCCACGGAGAGGCAGGCGTCGATCGCCGCCGGCGTGGTGCCCCAGTCCTCGTGGAGCTTGAGCCCGATGGCGCCCGCCGCCACCTGCTCGCGCAGCGGCTCGGGTCGCGACGCATTGCCCTTGGCGAGGAAGCCCAGGTTGATGGGCAGGCCGTCGGAAGCCTCCAGCATCCGGTGGATGTTCCAGGCGCCCGGCGCACACGTCGTGGCGTTGGTGCCGGTCGCCGGGCCTGTCCCTCCGCCGATCAAGGTGGTGAGCCCGGCCGCGAGCGCCTCGTCCACGAGCTGCGGGCAGATGAAGTGGATGTGGCTGTCGATGCCGCCCGCCGTCACGATGCGGCCCTCGCCGGCGATCACCTCCGTGGAGGCGCCGATGACCAGGCCCGGCGTCACACCCGCCATGATGTCGGGATTTCCGGCCTTCCCCACGGCGACAATGCGTCCGCCCCGCACGCCGACGTCGGCCTTGACGATGCCCCAGTGGTCGAGAATGAGGGCGTTGGTGATGACCAGGTCCAGCACGCCGTCCCCTGCGGTGGCGCGCGCGGACTGGCCCATGCCGTCGCGGATCACCTTGCCGCCGCCGAACTTCACCTCGTCGCCGTATACCGTGAAGTCGCGCTCGACCTCGATCAGGAGCTCGGTGTCGGCCAGCCGCACCCGGTCCCCCACGGTGGGGCCGAAGAGGTCGGCATACTGCCGCCGCGGGATGCGCAGGCTCATCGACCGGCGCCCTCGAAGCCACCGCGGGCCGCGCGGGCGACCGCCGCGGCGCGCGCGGCGTCCCCGGTCGGCCCGTCGGTCAGCGCGTTGAGGCCGTGCACCTCCCGCGCGCCCGCGAGCGCCACCAGCGTCACCACCTTCTCGTCGCCCGGCTCGAAGCGGACCGCGGTGCCCGCGGGGATATTAAGCCGCATGCCGAAGGCGCGCGCGCGGTCGAAGCGCAGCGCGCGATTGGCCTCGAAGAAGTGGAAGTGGGAGCCCACCTGGATGGGCCGATCCCCGGTGTTCGCCACGGTGATTTGCATCGTCTCGCGCCCCACGTTCGCCTCGACGTCGCCATCGCCAAGCAGGTACTCGCCGGGGATCATCGCCGCCTCATCGTATCGGGTGGTGCACGGTCACGAGCTTCGTGCCGTCGGGGAAGGTGCCTTCGACCTGCACCTCGTCGAGCATCTCGGGCACCCCGTCCATCACGTCGCCGCGGGAGAGGATGGTGATGCCGTAGGCCATGAGATCGGACACCGAGCGCCCGTCGCGGATGCCTTCCAGGATCTCCGCGGTGATGAACGCCATGGCCTCGGGGTAGTTGAGCTTGAGGCCGCGCGCGCGGCGACGGCGGGCAACCTCGGCGGCCACGAACACGAGGAGCTTGTCCTGCTCTCGCGGGGTCAGATGCACGCGACGGCCTCTCGGGCGTCCCTACACGGTGAGATGCTGGCGGACGGCGTCCTGACGAAGGTCCGCGGTGGTGCCGCTCGCCACGATCGCGCCCTTGCGCATGATGGCATAGGAGCCGGCGAGGCGCCAGGCGAACTCGAGGTACTGCTCGACCAGGAGCACCGCGATGCCGCGCTCCTTGATGCGCAGGATCGCATCCTCGATCTGGAGGATCACGTTGGGCTGAATCCCCTCGGTGGGCTCGTCCATAAGGAGGAGCTTGGGCCGCGCGAGCAAGACCCGCGCGATCGCGAGCTGCTGCTGCTCGCCTCCCGAGAGCACGCCCCCTTTGCGCTTCAGCAAGGCCTCGAGCTTCGGGAACAGCGAGAACACCTCGTCGAAGTCGCCCCGGGCGCCATCGCCGTTGCCGCTGCCGGCGCGCCCCAGCAGACCGACGCGAAGGTTCTCCCCGACGGTGAGGTTGGGAAAGATCTCGCGCCCCTGGGGCACGTACCCGATACCCCGGACCGCGCGCTCCTCGGGTCGGCGCCCCATCAGATCGACGCCGTCGAACGCGATACGCCCCCGGCGCGCGGGGAGGAGCCCCATGATGGTCTTGAGCAGCGTGGTCTTGCCCACGCCGTTCCGGCCCATCAAGCACACGACGCCCCCCGCGGGCACGCTCAGCGAGACGTCCCACAGCACCTGACTCTCGCCGTAGGCGACGTCGAGCCCCTGGATCTCAAGCATGCGGGGCGCCCGGCTCGTCGCGGCTCCGACCGAGATAGACCTCGAGCACGCGCTCGTCCTTCTGCACTTCGTCCACCGGTCCCTCGCAGAGGACACTCCCCTCGTGCAGCACCGTGACGGTCCGCGCAATGCGCCGGACGAACTCCATGTCGTGCTCGATGACGAGCACCGCCCGCTCGCGCGCCACGTCCTGCAGGAGGCGGCCGGTCTTCTCCGTCTCCTCGTCGGTCATCCCCGCCACCGGCTCGTCGACCAGGAGCAGCTCCGCGTCCTGGACGATGACCATCCCGATCTCGAGCCACTGCTTCTGGCCGTGGGACAGGCCGCCGGCGCGGAGCGGCGCCTCGGCGGTGAGCCCGATGGCCTCGAGCGTCGCGTCCACGCGGGTCCGCTGGACGCCGTCGAGGCGCGCACGAATCGTCGCGAGCACGCCCTTGCTGGGGCGCGCCAGGGCGAGCTCGAGATTTTCCCGGACGGTCAGGTTGGCGAAGACGGACGGGTTCTGGAACTTCCGGCCCACGCCCAGCGCGGCGATCTCGTTCTCACGTCGCCCCACGAGATCGGTGCTCTTGCCGAAGATCACCCGGCCCGCGCTCGGCTGCGCCTTGCCGGTGATGACGTCGAGCAGAGTCGTCTTGCCCGCGCCGTTCGGCCCGATCACGACGCGCAGCTCCTTGTAGTCCATGAAGAAGTTCAGCGCGTTCAGCGCCTTGAACCCGTCGTACTCGACGGTCACGTCCTCCAGATAAATAATCGACCCCTGAGAAGCCGCGCCCACGGTCATGGCCTTGGCCCTCGCGGCGGTGGGGGGGTCTGGGGGAGGAGCGGCGGCCGCTCCCCCCCAGCCTGATCAAATCGAAAATCGCGGCTCACGCGTCGAAACCGTCCGAATGCACGCTGCAAGGTCCCCACGACGCCCTCGGGGAAGAAGAGCACCACCGCGATGAACATGCCGCCGAGGACGAGGATCCAGAGATCGGGATAGTGCGTGGTGAGCAGGCTCTGGAGCCAGTTCACGCCCACCGCGCCCACCACGGGGCCGAGGAGCGTGCCCCGCCCGCCCACCGCCACCCAGATGATCATCTCGATGGACGGCAGCACCCCGATACGGGCCGGCGTGATGATGCCGACCTGGCCCACGTAGAGCGCGCCGGCCACACCGGCCAGCACCGCCGAGACCACGAACACGAAGAGCTTGAAGGCGGCCGGCGAGTAGCCGCAGAAGAGCACGCGCGTCTCGCTGTCGCGGATCGCGACCAGGACCTTCCCGGCCGGTGAGCGCACGATGGCCCGGCAGAGAAGGAAGGCCAGGCAGAGTCCGATCGCGCTCGCCACGTAGAGGCCCCGCTGGGTCGCCGCTTCGTTGAGCGGGAAGCCGAAGATGGTCTTGAAGCCCGACAGCCCGTTGGTCCCGCCGAGGTTCATGGCATTGCGGTTGAACGTCAGCCAGGCGCAGAGGGCGAGGGCCTGGGTGATGATCGAGAAGTACACGCCGCGGATCCGGCTCCGGAACGTGAGGAAGCCGAAGATCCCGGCCACGACACCCGGCACGACCACGACGGCGAGCAGCGTGAACCAGGCGCTGTAGAACGGCTTCCAGAAGAGCGGAAGCTCGGTGACGCGGTTCCACACCATGAAGTCGGGCAGCACGTTGCGATACACGCCCTGCGTTCCGATCTCCAGCATCAGATGCATGCCCATCGCGTAGGCGCCGAGCCCGAAGAAGACGCCGTGTCCCAGCGAGAGCACCCCGGCATAGCCCCAGATCAGGTCGATCCCCAGCGCGAGGATTGCGTAGGTGAGGAACTTGCCGAAGAGGTTCAGCGTGAAGTCGCTGACGTGGAGCGGCGAGCCCTTGGGCAGCGCGTTGAGCGCCGGGAGCACCAAGACCACCACTGCCGCGGCGGCGAGCAGGACCCAGCGCTCACGAGTCCGCATACCGGCCCTTGGCGGCGAAGAGACCCGACGGCCGCCGCTGGATGAAGAGGATGACGAGCACGAGGATGGCGACCTTGCCGAACACCGCGCCCAGGCCGGGCTCGATGATCTTGTTCAGCCCCCCGATGCCGGCGGCGGCCACGATGGTCCCGGCGAGCTTCCCAACCCCGCCCGTCACCACCACCATGAACGAATCCACGATGTAGTTCTGGCCGAGCTCGGGCCCCACGTTGCCGATCTGGGTGAGGGCGCAGCCGGCGAGCCCGGCGAGCCCGGCGCCCAGCGCGAACGTGAACGCGTCCACCCGGCGTGAGCGGACGCCCAGACAGGCGGCCATGCCGCGGTTCTGCGTCACCGCGCGGATCCGAAGCCCGGCGTCGGTGCGGAAGAGCACGAAGTACATCCCCGTGACGGCGACGACGGCAAGCCCCACGATGAACAGCCGGTTGTAGGGCAGCTGCAGCCCCACCATCACCGGGATGCCGCCGGACAGCCACTTCGGCGCGAGCACGTCCACGTTAGCGGCCCCGAACCAGAGCCGCAGGCCCTGCTGGATCATCAGGCTCACGCCCCAGGTCAGGAGCAGCGTCTCGAGCGGGCGGCCGTAGAGGAAGCGGATGACCCCGCGCTCGAGCGCGAAGCCCGCGGCCCCCGACACGAGGAAGGCCAGCGGGAGCGACACCAGGAAGTAGTAGTCGAAGGCGCCCGGCGCGTGCGCCTGGAACCAGCCCTGGATGACGAACGTCGTGTACGCTCCCAGCGCCATCAGCTCGCCGTGGGCCATGTTGATCACGCCCATGAGGCCGAACACGATGGCGAGGCCGAGCGCCATCAGCAGCAGGATGGAGCCGAGCGAGAGGCCCTGGAAGCCGATCTGAATGGTCGACGTCAGGAGCGCCCACCGCTCCACCCGCTTCACCGCGTCGGCCGCGGCCTGCCGCACCGGCGGCGCGGCGCCGCCGTCGGCGGCCACCTCGCGCAGCCGGTCCAGCGAGTCCTCGCTGGCGAGCGCGCCGAGCTTCGTCGCCGCCGCGGCGCGCTCCGCGTCGCTGCCCGCCTTGAGCTGGATCTGCGCGATCGCCTGCTCCAGCTCATAGCGCACCCAGCGGTCCTTCTCCTTGCCGAGCGCCTCGGTGAGGTTCGGGATGGCGCCGGGATCACCCGAGTTCCCCATCTTGGTCGCGGCCCCTTTGCGCACCGTCCAGTCCGGATCGGCGAGCTGCGCGTGCCCGGAGAACGCGTCGATGAGCGGGCGGATGGCCAGGCGCAGGCTGCGCCCGCTGGACACCTCCTCGAGGGTCGTGACATCCACGAGCAGCGGCTTGCCGTCCGCCCCGGCGATGGGCTCGCGGCCATAAGCGGTGAACAGCGGCACGAGGGTCTTGTCGCCTTCCGTCACCTTGTCGCCCACGATGACGGTGTCCTTCTTGCCCCCGGGCAGCGGCCGCACGAACACGCTGCCCTCGCGGAGCGCCTCGAGCAGCGGGAGGATTTTTCGGTCGCCGGACTTGCCGAGCGCCACCGCCGCCGCCTCCTGAACCGCGCCATCGGACGAGGCGACCTCGGCGATGGCCTTGACGATCTCGGGAGGCGGCGCGGCGGATGCCGGCGCCTGCGCCGCTGCCGGGGCGGCGAGCCCCGACAGCAGCAACAGGGCCAGCAGGAATTGCTTCATCGCCTCGTCTTAGGCCTTCTTCTGGTACGTGCCCTGCTGCTTGACCCAGTCGCAGCCCTTGTCGGGGCTGGTGTACACGCTCCACGGCTCGGCCTTCACGAGGCCCTTGGAGCGCGACACCACCTTGAACTGCCCGTCCTTGAGGATCTCGCCGATGAGCACCGGCTTGTAGGTGTGGTGGTTCGCCTCGTCCATCTTGATCTTACCGCCCGGGGCGAGGAACTCCTGGCCGTACACCGCCTTGCGGACGGCGTCCACCTCGAACGACTTCGCCTTCTCGACCGCCTGCTTCCAAACGTAGACGCCGAAGTAGGCCGCCTCCATCGGGTCGTCGGTGACGCGCTTGTCGCCGCCGGGGAGATTGGTCTTCTTCGCGTACGCCTTGAAGGCCTGGACGAAGGTCTTGTTCTGCGGCGTCGTGACGGACTGATAGTAGTTCCACGCGGCGAGATGGCCCACCAGCGCGGAGGTGTCCATGCCGCGTAGCTCGTCCTCGGCCACGCTGAACGCCATGATCGGCGCGTTTTCGGAGCGGAGACCCTGGTTGGCGAACTCCTTGTAGAAGGGCACGTTCGAGTCCCCGTTGATCGTGGAGAGCACCGCGGCGTTGCCGCCGGAGGCGAAGCGCTTGATCTTGCCGACGATGGTCTGATAGTCCTGATGGTTGAACGGCGTGTACTCTTCCGCGATGGAGTCCGCGGGGATGCCCTTGGCGAGGAGGAACGCGCGCAGGATCTTGTTGGCCGTGCGCGGGAAGACGTAGTCGGTGCCGAGCAGGTAGAACTTCTTGTACCCGCCGCCCTCCTTCGACATCAGGTACTCGGCCGCCGGGATGAGCTGCTGGTTCGGCGTGGCCCCCGTGTAGAAGACGTTCTTCGAGCACTCCTCACCCTCGTACTGCACGGGGTAGAAGAGCA
>Ga0075423_10006865_pt1 | contig 10709 bp, 10 predicted proteins | sample SoiMethybrSBSTD2_FD_80114 | JGI IMG/M metagenome (GOLD analysis project Ga0075423, IMG submission 80114) | Bulk soil microbial communities from a Populus tree surrounding site in Tennessee, USA - Soil MetaG P. TD hybrid SBSTD2 | ecosystem: Environmental > Terrestrial > Soil > Tree plantation...
GATCGGTGTAGCGTCGCGCGTGCTCGAGCCAGGTCTCGGAGAACGAGGAGAAATAGGCGTACTCGGTGAAGATCTCTTCCGGCTTCACGTACTCCTGCACTTGAACCAGGAAACACCGCTCGCAGACCCGCACGTGCAACGGGTAGAACGGCTCCATCTGATTGAGCTGATCCGCCCGCAGGTAGCTCTCGCACAGCGGCGAGGCGCCGAGGTCGACGAAGGTGTGCCGGAGCGGCCCCCGGCACATGAGGCAGGTCGGTTCCATAAGGAGATGCCCTGCGGCGCCGCTCACAGGTGCAGCACCGTTTTCCGGCCGTAGAAGGCTTCGGCGTAGCCGCCCGGCGCCCGGCACTCCATGCCGCGCAGGCGCATCAGGCCCATGAACGTTTCCCCTGTGAACCAGTGCTTGTCACGCTGGCTGCCGAACGCCTGCTCGAGGTGCCGGACCTTGAGACGGCTCGTCTTCTCGTCGAGCGGCACGAAGACGTTCGGGCTCCCGAGATCGCCGTCGAACTTCGGGATCTCGTACTCCAGGATCCAGTGGTCCCGGAACGTGTTCCAGGTGAGGTCCGAGAGCGCGCGGTGATCCTGATGCCGATCGTCGCGATAGTGGGTCAGCACGAGGTCCGGTGCGGGTCGTGCCTTGAGCCGCTCGAACGCCTCCTTCAGCCGGCGCCCTTCATGAGGAAAGAAGCCGTCGCGAAAGCGATGCACACGAACGTGACGGCTGCGCGCGCCGTCGAGGAACAACCCGGCGCCACGCCGTGCCTCGGCCGCGCGCGCCGCGTTGCCGGAGAACACCACCCAGTCGACGTCACACGTGCGGCCCTGGTGCGCCAGCGACAGCAGCAACCCGCCGCAGCCGATCTCGATGTCATCGGAGTGCGCGCCGATACAGAGAATGCGAAAGCCGCGTCCGGAGCGCGCGCCGAGGCTCAGCGGGAACATCGCCCCGGTCGGCAGCGGCGGGATCGCGGCCTAGGCAACGACGCCGTACGCATCCAGGGACTGTCGGGCGTTCCACAGCTCCCACGGGGCGTTGCCGCGCGCGTAGATCTCTTCGAGCTGCTGGCGATCCTTGAACGTATCCATCGCCATCCAGAAATCGTCGTACTCATAAGCGGTGAGCTTGCCTTCGCGCAGGAGCCGGTGGAACGGCTCGCGAACGAGCTCCTCGCCGGGCTGGAGGTAGTCGAAGATCTCGCGGCGCAGGATGAAATACCCGCCGTTGATCCGGATGTTGGTGCGGGCGATGTCGTCAATCGAGATCACCCGGCCGCTCGCGTCCGACGACACGACGTGATAGCTGATCTGCGGCTTGACGCTGATGAAGCTCGCCACCGCATCGTGCAGGTGGAACTGCTCCAGCTGGCGCGGCAGCGGCAGGTTGGTCAGCCCGTCGCTGTAGTTGGCGAGGAACACCGACTCGTTGCGCAGGTACGGTTGCACCGCCTTCAGGCGCTCGCCGATGTTCGACGACAGCCCGGTGTCCACGAACGTAATCTTCCAGTCGTGGATGTCGCTGGCCATCAGCTCCAGCTTCTTCCCGCCTTCCGAGAGCGTGAAGTTGTTGGAGACGCACTCGTTGTAGTTCAGGAAGTAGTCCTTGATCACGTCGCCACGGTGGCCGAGGCACAGGATGAAATCTTTGTGGCCGAAGTGCGCGTAGTAGCGCATCACGTGCCACAGGATCGGCCGGTAGCCGATCGTGACCATCGGCTTTGGCACGTTCTCGCCATCACGAATCCGGAGCCCCAGGCCGCCGCAGAACAGCACCACTTTCATCGCAGTTTTCTCATCTCTCGAAAAGAACGATCGTCAACCTGCACCGAACCTCAGACCACTGCCGCTTCAGGCGACTGCCAGTGAAGCGACCCATCGAGACGGCCGACCTTCATGAGCTCCTGGATGCGCCGCAGCCGGGTGAAACCAGCGAACTGCTCGCGGGTCAGTCCGTGGCGCACGAAGCTGTCGTACAACTCCTGCGCGCCGCGCCGCACGTCCCAGGTCGTCGCATAGCCGGGAAGATGGCGGGTGATCTTGCTGCAATCGACGCGGTAGCAGCGCGGATCCGGTCCGGCGCCCTCGAGATACCGAATCGTCGCGCCCGGAACGATGTCGCGGACGATCTCGGCGACGTCGCGGATCTGGTAGTTCTCGGTCGTGCTGCCGACGTTGAAGGCCTCGTTGTGGATGGCGTCCCGGGGCGCATCGAGCACGCGCAGGAAGGCGCGCGAGATGTCCTCGACGTGCACCAGCGGCCGCCACGGCGTGCCGTCGCTCTGCATCACCAGCGCGCCGGTGGTGAAAGCCACGCCCACGAAGTTGTTGACGACGATGTCGGCGCGCAGGCTGTGCGACAGGCCGTAAGCGGTCGCGTTCCGCATGTAGGTCGGGCTGAAGTGCTCGTCGGCGAGCGCCGCCAGGTCGCGCTCCACGAGCACTTTGCTGGTGCCGTAGGCCGTCACCGGATTGAACGCCGCCTGCTCGGTCAGGAAATCGTCGCCGCCCGCGGCGCCATACAGGCTGCAAGACGAGGCAAAGACAAAGCGGGACACCCCCGCGGCCTTTGCCGTTTCGGCGAGGCGCACGCTGCCCAGGTGATTGATGTCGTAGGTGCACTGCTCGTTGAGGCACCCGAGGGGATCGTTCGAGAGGGCTGCCAGATGGACGACGGCATCGAAGCCGCGGAGGTCGTCGACGCTGACGTCGCGCACGTCTTTGCGGATGGCAGGCACCGGCCGCGGCGCGTCGCCGAAGGCGCAGCCGTCGTAAAGACCGGTATCGAGTCCGGTCACCCTGTGGCCGGCGTTCTCGAGGACCCCGACCATGACCGACCCGATATAGCCGAGGTGCCCTGTAACCAATACGCGCATCGTGAGTTCCAGGAAACTGCTGAAGTGTGGCGGAGACTGTCTGAAAGGCAAGATGACTGCCACCCCGGCGGGGAGCCGGGATCGGCCAAAACACGCGGCAGAGAGGGTGTTTTGTCGGAGGAGGTGGGTCTATCGGCGGCTTGCCGGCGAAAAAAGTCATCGGGATGGATGACTTTAGGCTCCAGCCGCTGAACCAAATTCAGGAATCCAGGTATTGCCGCTGGGTTCGGTCAATCCTGAACCGAAACGACGCCAGGGTCCCCGAAAGGAACGCCTTCAGATAATTCGCTCCGGTCGGCTTTCTCCGGCGGATGACATTCCCTGCGACATGCCGCACGGAGGACCCCAGGAAGCGCAAATAGACCCAGGTCCCGACGGGATCGCCCAGGCGAACGTGTTTGAACATCGCCGCGGCGGTGCCGGCGCCGTAGCCCATGATGAGCCGTTTGAACTCTTCCCCCGGCTTGCGGATCCCGTAGTGATCCACGACCACTTCCTCGGCGTTCAGCACCTTGAAGCCGGCACGGATGGTCCGAAACAGGAAGTCCGGCTCGCCCCCTGAACGCAGCGGGGCCCCCGCGCCCAGGATCGGATCGAACATCCCGATCGTCGGCAGGGCGGACCGCCGGATCGAGAAATTGGCCGTCAGGCCCCAGTCCCGGCCGAGCGGCGGGTACCGACCAAACCATTCCCGGACGCGCGGCTCGAAGGCTTCCGCATATCCGAGATGACGAATGTGCTCGGGAACGATCACGCGCCCACACACCACGGCGACGAGCGCGTCGGCCTGGAACGCCTGAATGATGCGGGGGACCCAGTCCGGCCAGACTCTGCAGTCGTCATCGGTAAACGCGACGATATCGCCGGCGCTGAGCTCGATCCCCAGATTCCGCCCCCGCGTGACGCCGCGTGTGTCAGAGCGGACGTATCGGAGCCGGTGGTCGGCGATTGCCGCGAGTGCATCGCGGGTCGCGAAATCGTCACTCTGATCGACGACCGTCAGATCGAGAAACCCGCCCGCGGCTAGAATCGAATGCACGCATTCGACGATGTGCGTCGGACGATTCCTCGTCGGAACGGCAATGGAGACAGTCAGGGGAGCGGGTTCCGCCATCGGGCCTGGGGGCATCTCCGGGCGAACGACTTCAGGTGAGTACTCCGGCTATATTAGCACCTGCCCCATGATCTTCACGGAGACCGCGCTCCGCGGTGCCTACATCATCGATCCGGACCCGCACGTCGACGAGCGCGGACTGTTCGCGCGGATCTGGTGTGCGCGGGAGTTCGCCGCGCACGGGCTCGAGACCCGCGTCGCGCAGTGCAGCGTCTCCTACAACCAGCGCGCCGGGACCCTGCGCGGACTGCACTACCAGGTCGAGCCGCACGCCGAAGTGAAGATCGTCCGCTGCACTGCCGGCGCGATCTTCGACGTGATTGTCGATCTCCGCCCGGACTCGCCGACCTTGACGCACCACGTCTCCGCAATCCTGACCGCCGAGAACCGGCGGATGCTCTATATCCCGCGCGGGTTCGCGCACGGATTCCAGACGCTCGCCGACGACACCGAGATCGCCTACCAGATGTCTGAGTTCTACGAGCCGGCCGCCTCCGCCGGCGTGCGGTGGGACGATCCGGCGTTCGGCATCGAGTGGCCGGCCGCTCCCGATCGGACGATCAACGAGCGCGATCGCAACTATCCGGATTTTCCGCACCGGCGGTTCGCCTCGCGAACATGACGCGGTTCGAACCGGCGGCCGCCGGCCCCGATCTCTATGAGCGGATTCGCCGGCTCTATCCCATCTGCCGCAGCATCACCGGCGATGGCGTACGCGAGACCCTCCGACTGATCGCCGAAGAGATCGAGCTCGAGGTACGAGAGATCCCGTCCGGCACGCCGGTCTTCGACTGGACGGTGCCGAACGAGTGGAATATCCGTGATGCCTACATCGCCAACGCCCGCGGCGAGCGCGTCGTGGACTTCCGCGCGTCGAATCTCCATGTCGTCAATTACAGCGTGCCCGTGCACGGGCACATGTCCCTCGCGCAACTGCGGCCGCACCTCTTCTCGATCCCGGAACAGCCGGACTGGATCCCGTATCGCACGGCCTACTACGCCGAGACGTGGGGATTCTGCCTGAGCCACCGTCAGCTCGAGCAGCTCGAGGACGAGACCTACGAGGTCCACATCGATTCCTCGCTGGCCCCCGGCCATCTGACATTCGGGCAGTCGTATCTCGCCGGGGAGACCGCAGACGAAGTGCTGTTCTCGTCGCACGTCTGCCATCCTTCGCTCTGCAACGACAACCTGTCGGGCATATCGGTGGCGGTGTCGCTGGCAAAGATTCTGCGCGACAGGCCCAGGCGCTATTCGTACCGCTTCGTCTTCGCACCCGGGACCATCGGCGCCATCACCTGGCTGGCACTGCACCAGCCGCAGGCGGAGCGCGTGGCGCATGGCGTGATTCTCGCGTGCGCCGGAGATCGCGGGCCGCTCACGTACAAGCGCAGCCGGCGCGGCGGGGCCGCCATCGATCGCGCCTTCGCGCACCTGCTCAAAGACCGCCCGGGAGCGCAGCTGCAGGAATTCTCACCGCTCGGGTACGACGAGCGGCAGTACTGTTCGCCGGGTTTCAATCTGCCCGTAGGGGTCTTGTCGCGCACGCCACACGGCTGCTTCCCCGAGTACCACACGTCTGCGGACGACCTCGATCTCGTGGCGCCCGAAGCGCTGGCAGATACCCTCAGCCTGCTGCTCGAACTGGTCGATGTCATCGAGGGCGACGCGACCTTCCGCAACCTGAATCCCCGCTGCGAGCCGCAGCTCGGGCGCCGCGGACTCTACGCGGCCATGGGCGGCCACACCGGACAGGATCGCCGCTTGCGCGAGGCCGCACTGCTGTGGGTGTTGAACCTGTCGGACGGTGGCCACAGCCTGCTGGACGTGGCCGAGCGGTCGGGGCTGCCGTTCGGCACCGTGCGTGACGCCGCGGCGTCGCTCGAGGCTGCGGGACTGCTCGAGCGGATGCGTTCCGCCTGAAGGCGGAAGCCACGGCCTATTTCGCGGGTCTGAAAAGCAGCGTCTCGGGATCGACAGGCGTGGCGAGGCCGCCGCTGAAGCCCGACAGGAAGCCTGTGATGCGCGCCAGTCCGCGCGGCTTCCGCAGCCGCAGCGCGTCGCGGAGTGGCGGCCACAGCGCCTCGACCACGAACAGCCATCCGGCCAGGCCGATCGCGCTGACATAGCCCGCGCGCACCGGTTTGGCACACAACGCGCCGATCGCAATCCAGTCGCGCCGCGCATGCGCGCGTCCTTCCTCCAGCGTCCGGAATCCGTGATGGAGGACCGAGACCGCCGCGGTCTCGTACACCTGCCAGCCTTTCAGCATGGCGCGCAGCGACAGATCCCAGTCGTCGCCCGACGCGAATCTCGAGCCGGGACCGAGCGTTTCGTCGAAGCCGCCGAACCCGAGAATCGCCTGCCGGCGTAAGGCCATGCCGGCGCCGAGACCGAGACCGCGGCGCGCCTCGAGGATCCGCGAGAGCACCCGATCGTCGCGACGCTCGTAGGCGGGCACGTAGCCGGCAGCGCGATCGTAGGGAGGCGCCATCACGTTGCAGAACACGATGGCGGCGGTTGGATGCGCCATCAACACGCTCGCCATGTCGCGGACCCATCCCGCCGGCGCTTCGCAGTCGTCGTCCGTACAGACGACGACGTCGCCGGCGGCGCGGCGGAGGCCCTCGTTGAGGGCCGCACCCTTGCCGCGTGCCTTCGAGCGGAGATAGTGAAAGCGGCCATCGTCGGCGAACCGGCGCAGCGCGACCTCGGTGTCGGACCCGTCGCTCTGATCGATGACCGTCAGGTCGAAGTCGTCGGGGCCCTGCAGGAGAGAGGCGACGGCCCGCGCGACCGAGTCGCTGCGGTTCCGCGTGCAGACCAACGCCGAGACGCGGACGCCGCCCTCTGCCGTCACGCGCTAGTGGGTCGCGACCGGTGCGATGGCGGGCGCGGTCCGCCGCCTGCGGAGGTTGGCAAGGGACGCGAGCTCGGAGCGCCGGATCAGGCCGAAGACGAACGCGAGCGCGCTGAACAGCACGATCGACAGCGGGATCGTGATGACGGGTGTGACGTGCGGCAGCGCACGGATGGCGATCAGCGTGCCGGCGCCCGCGGCGAGCGCTCGGAGCACGTCGACGCCGTTCCTGAGGTGGAGCGTCCCGCGCGGCAGCAGATACAGCGAGCCCGCCACCATCACGAGTTCACCGATCGCGAACGACAGCATCACGGCGATGGCGCCGTTACCGTACCGGGCCTGGCACCACGGGATCAGGACCACTTCCAGGGCAGCAATCACAGCGATTGACAGGATCTTGGCGCCTGCCAGACGGACGGCTCGGCCCGTGGCGAGGATTGCCGTACCCAGCATCATGTCGATGTAGACCAGCATCATCGCGGGCGCGAATGCCTGGAGGATGGTCGCGGTAGGCCCGAATTTCTCTCTGCTGTAGACCAGGCCGACGGCCACGTCGGCAAAGAGGAACGTGCCCACCCCGCCAAGGACCGCGATGAAGAGCAGCGGGCGGAGCGCCTCCTGCAGAATCATGCGGAACTCGTCCCGATTGTCAGCGGCCACCGAGAGGCGGGGATACGCCGCGCTCGCAAGCACGAACGCCGGGGCGATCAACGTGCTCGTGAACGCCGTGGCTGCACCGTACCATCCCATGACGACCGGTGTGGAGATGCGCGACAGCATGTTCGCGTCGAGGTAGGGCTGGAACGCCACGGCGACGGTCATGGTCAACATCGGCGTCCCGCCGACGAGAAGTTCCCGCACAATCGGAAATCTGAACCGGAGACCGGTCAGTCCGAGGCGTCGGTAGACCACCACCGCGACGGTCAGTGTGATGGCGCCGGCGATGGCATTGGCGGCGAGGAATCCGGGAATCCGCATCCCCTGTGCGAGAAGCGTGACACCCACGACGAGCGTGAGGAACTTGAGCGTCACACCGACCAGCGCGTCGAACTCCATGCGCTGGATGCCACGGAACGCCCAGCCGAACGACAGCCCGAGATACACCGGCAACCAGGCGAACATCAGGCCGGCAATCAGCACCAGGGTGGACAGCGGGTAGCCGAGCAGCCAGCCGGCAAGAACCGTCGGAACAATCAGGGCGACCGTGGCGGCGATACGGATCACCGAGACCGTTCCCATCAGCTCACCGACACGTTCAGGGTTACGCGCAACTTCCCGGATGATGTAGGGGCCGTGTCCCCACTCGACGAGGACGTAGACGAAGGTCGAGACCGCGGTGACCAGGTAGAGAACACCGAACTCCGACGGACCCAACGTCCTCGCGACGAAGGCGCTCAGAAGGATGGTCAGCGCGGTCGTCGAAATCTGGCCGATCAACAGGTTGATCACATTCCCTGCGATGCCGCGCGGTTGGGTCACTCGAGTTGCGGTCCGATTCATAAACAGTACGGCCCGGAAGGCGGCTCGTCCCTCCCCACGAACGACGAGCCGCGAAAGTCTGCCCATTGGAGGACAAAAAGGGCGTATGCGGAGGATTAATTATCGCAAATGCCCTGATTGGAGCAGAAGTGTCTGTGTTCCGGGAACCTGTAGCGAAAGTTGTTCCAGCGACCGACCGGAGATCCCAACCACACGAAACCCGTCTGCTCAGGCATGCGCTCGAACATCCAGGGCTTTCTTGCGGAACAGGAGAATGACGCCGTAGAAGCCGTGTCCCTGTACGCTGGTTTCGGTGAAGCGCAGCATGACTTCGTGACACTGCGACTCCTGCAGCACGCTCAGGATGACGTTCAGGTCGTATTCATTCATCTGCATCACGGGCTCTTTGAACGGGTTTCCACGGAGCAAATTGATCGTCCCTGCCAACAAGGGGATGGACTGTTTCGCCCGTTTCAGCAGTCTCCGGGACCAGGGAAGCGTTCCCGCGTGCGAGTAAGTGAGCTGCAGGGCGCCAACCCCATCGTCTCGCAGCAAGGTCACCAGTCGGCGGAAGATCTCCGTGCCCCGCTGCGGAGGAATATGCTGAAACACGATGAGTGAATGCACGAAATCGAGGCGGCCCTGGACACGCGACAGCTGGTCGTCGCTCTTGACGAACGTCACGTTGTCGAGGTGCGCTTCCTGAGCGTTGCCGGCTGCGACCGCGAGCATCGATTCGGATACGTCGACCCCGATCACCGACCGACAGCGTCGAGCGAGAGGCAGGACCAGTCGGCCGACGCCACAACCGAAATCCAAGGCCTCTGCCGGATTGAACGACGGTTGCAGGTGTTGGCGAATCGTGGCGAACAGCCAATCAACATAACGCTCGCCCGTCTCGAAGAATTCCCGTTTGGCGGCCTCGTCCAGATTGGAGGTGCTGTAACGGCTTTGCGTGAGAACCCCGAAGTACGGATCGTTCCGGCCGTAGTATTCCCAGGTGCTGTCGGTCTCGTTCGCGCTCATCAAGCCCTCCCGTAGTCACTGGCGGCCAACGACACCCCAGAAACTCCGGGACAGATGCGTGCCGTGGACATTTCGGAAACGCGGATCCTCACATACCCGTGGATTGTTTGCACACGTCGAGCAGACGCTTGTAATTCACCGACCCGCTGAACTTCTCGTTCGCGGCGCGTCGTCCGGCGGCGCCCATCGCGAGCCGAAGCTGTGGGTCCCCGACCAGGCGTCGTGTTGCGCCTGCCAACGCGTCGACATCGCCCGGTCGGATCAGGTAGCCCGTCACGCCGTCGTCGACTTCCTCGGCAAGCGCGCCGACCGCGGTCGTGACCACCGGCAGGCCGGACGCCATCGCTTCCATCACCACGAGCGGGAGGGTGTCCGCGCAGGTCGGAAACACGAACACGTCGGCGGCGCTGTAGAGCGCCATCAGATCCGCAGCGTTCGGTCCGATGTTCCGGTGAACGCGCACGTTGGGGAGGCCGTCGAGATTCACGTCCTCACGCGTGACGATGTCGAGCTCGCAGTCAGCCATGAGATCGCGGCGGAAGGCGGCCAGGAGCGTGTCGCCACCCTTGCGCCGGAAATCACCGCCCACGAAGAGCAGCCGGACCCGCCCGTCACGGTGCTGCCTGGGGAAGTCCCAGCTATCGAGATCGATGCCCGGCGGAATGACGTGCACCTTCGCCGGGTCGACGCCATAGTCGTCGATCAGCGACCGCTTGCCCCATTCGTGCCACGTGATCAGCCGGCGCGCGTGCTGGAAGGTGCGCCGGTTGAGGGCGTTCTTCAGCGATTCGATCGGCCGCAGCGCGCTGGGGCGGTGGTCGTAGGGGATGCCGATGCTGTCGAAGTTCAGGGGTGTGGCGTCCATCGACACCACCGTGGGAATCCTGTCCATGAGGCGCTGGGCGAAGAGCGCTGTGACCTGAGTATGGAAAAACAACGCGTCCAGCCGCTCCGCCCGGAGCACCGCCTGCACCTGCGCCCGTGCGCGCAGGCTGGCCCGCAGCGTCCAGTTGTGCCGAACGAGCGGTGTCCGGTTCCAGTAATCGGCGGCATAGAACCAGACCGGAATCCAGGTGGCCTCGACCTCCGGATCCTTCTGAACGAAGTGCTGGAAATTCTGCGTGTGGGTGACATGGCCCAACGTCTGTTCCATCACGAAACCGATTCTGTAGGCCATGTCCAGTGAACGCTCCGCGGCGCTGCCGGCCGCGCGGTCCGTTGCCTGCCGCATGCACACCCCTGCCGGGGGGCACGCTTGCCCCGTCGCGGTCCCGCTGACGTCCCGACGCCCGACGGATGTCGTGGCGCGGAGTGTACCACTTGAGGCGAATCGCGGCGCGCAGGCCTCGACGGC
>Ga0075423_10006866_pt1 | contig 10709 bp, 6 predicted proteins | sample SoiMethybrSBSTD2_FD_80114 | JGI IMG/M metagenome (GOLD analysis project Ga0075423, IMG submission 80114) | Bulk soil microbial communities from a Populus tree surrounding site in Tennessee, USA - Soil MetaG P. TD hybrid SBSTD2 | ecosystem: Environmental > Terrestrial > Soil > Tree plantation...
CGCGGGCGTGTCGCCTCGACGCGCGCCGCGAGCGGCAGCAGCGGACGCAACACCGCGCGCGCGTCTTTGTCCCGCATCAACCCCAGAACGAAGTGGACGCGGCGTCGCTGGAACTGCTGACGCAACGTCGCGGCGAGCGCACGCGCCGATCCATCGTTGTGCGCGACGTCGAGCACGATGGGCCGCTCGCCGTCGACCACCTCGAATCGCCCGGGCCAGCGCAGCCCGGCGAGCGCGCCGCCGCCCACGTGGCCGTCGCCGACGCCATGCTCGGCGAGCGCGGCGAAGGCTGCGAGGGCCAGGGCCGCGTTCTCCCGCTGATGCGGGCCGCTGAGCGTCAGACCGACCTCGGCGGCGCGTTGCGCGGTGATCGGCCGGACTACCCGCAGTTGCGCGCCCAGATGCCTGCGCTCGGCGATGAGCTGGCGTTCGGCGCTGGCCGCCTGCGGCGCGGTGATCACGACCCGCCCCGGGCGCATGATCCCCACCTTCTCGCGCGCGATGGCCTCGAGCGACGAGCCGAGCTCGCGCGTGTGGTCGTGGCTGATCGCGGTGATGACGCCGACGAGCGGGTCGCAGGCGTTCGTCGCGTCATAACGTCCGCCGAGACCGACCTCGACCACCGCGACCGCGCAGCGCGCGGCGGCGAAGTGCGCGAGCGCCAGCACGGTGATGAGCTCGAACGTCGATGGTCGCCCCGCGTCCGTGTTCCGGCGTGCGAGCGCGTCGACGAGCGGCCGCAGGCCATCGGCACCCGCCGCGAACTCATGCTCGCCGATCGCGACGCCGTCGACGCGCACGCGCTCGCGGTAACTCTGCAGCTGTGGCTTCGTCGCGAGTCCGGCCCGCAGGCCGGATGACGCGAGGAGCCGCGCGATCATCGCCGCGGTCGAGCCTTTCCCCTTCGTGCCCGCGATGAGGACACACGACAGCGCGCGGTCGGGGGAGCCCGCGAGGTCGAGCAGCATGCGCGTGCGCCTCACGTTCCAGTCGAGCCCGGCCTCGTTCGCCGGATTCCAGCCGACGCCCCGCTGCGGATCCGAGAACGACAGGAGCCACCGCTCGGCGTCGGCGTACGCGGTCACGGATCAGGCCTGCGTCGCGTACCGCCCGTACAGCGCGACCGTCGCACGCAGCGCTTTCCAGTAGTTGTCGAGAAGGATGTGCTCGTTCGGAGCGTGCGCGCCGGAGTCCGGGTGGCCCATGCCGAGCGTCACGTTCGCGAGCGACCGTTTCCCGCAGACCTGCCACATCGGCGAGGTGCCGCCCGATGAGGGGATGAGGAGCGCCTCCTTGCCGAACGTCTCCTCGGCGACCGCCTTGGTCGCGCGGACGAGCGGGTCATCCATGCGCCCGCGATACGGGCGGGTGCCCTCCTTCGCCGTGAGCTCGACATCGTGGAAGCCGTTGCGATCGAGATGCGCGCGCACGAGGTCGCGGATCTTCTGCGGGCTCTGGTCGGGCACGAGGCGGAAGTCGATCTTGACCATCGCCTCGGACGGGATCACGGTCTTCGTCCCTTCGCCGGTGAAGCCCGAGATGATGCCCGCGATGTTGCACGTGGGCTCGAACACCGACGCGACGCGCGCGTTCGTGTCACGTCCCCACGCGAAGTGGTCGATCTGGTAGATCTTCTTCAGCACGTCGGCCTCGAAGGGCAGCGTCTTCACGTGCTCGAGCTCCGCCGGCGTCGGCTTCTTCACGTCTTCGTAGAAGCCATCGATGAGGATGCGCCCGTCCTTCGGATCGACGAACGTCGCGAGCGCCTGCACCAGGCGCCACGCGGCGTTCGGCAGATGCGTCGCACCGCCTGAGTGCGCGTCGCGCGCCATCGACCGATGCCGGAGCTCGATGTAGAGGATGCCCTTGCCGCCGAGCAGGAGCGCTGGGCGCCCGGCCGCGTCGATCGCGCCGCCCTCCTTCGGCGCGCCGTCACCGTCCGTGAGCCCCGGGTCGTTAGCGAGAAGCTCCGCGAGGTGGGGGCTGCCGTCCTCCTCCTCTCCTTCGATGAGGAAGCGCAGGCGGATCGGGAGCTCGCCGTGCGCCGCGCGGTACGCCTCGAGGGCCTGGACGCGCAGCAGCAGATGTCCTTTGTTGTCGTCAACGCCGCGAGCGTAGACCGCGCCATCGCGCACGGCGGCGTCGTACGGCCCGGTCTTCCAGAGCTCGAGCGGGACCGCAGGCTGCACGTCGTAGTGCTGCACGCAGATGAGCGTCCGCTTTCCCGATCCGGTCTCGCCGACGACGAGTGCCGGCTCACCTTTGATCCGCCATTCGCGCGTGTCGCACTTCGCGGCGCGCAGGCGCTCCGCGCACCACAGCGCCGCCGCGTCGAGCGCCGCGTCCGCGCCCGTCTCGCTCGGGATGCGGCAGAGATCGCGCAGCTCCTCGACGAAGCGGCCGCGGTTCTCAGCGAGATAGCGGTCGAGCGCGTCCACCGCGCTCGACGATACCGAGGCCGTTCACTTCCTGCGCACGACGTGACGCGGGTCGAGCGCGTCGCGGAGCCCGTCGCCGATGAAGTTGATCGAGATCACCGCGAGGAAGATGAAGAACCCCGGGAAGAACGCGATCCACGGCGCCTTGTCCATGTCGGTCGTCGCGTGGTTCAGCATGTTGCCCCACGACGGCGTCGGCGGCTGGATGCCCAGGCCGAGGAAGGAGAGCGTGCTCTCCGCGATGATCGCCGCCCCCACGCCGAGCGTGCCGGCGACGATGATCGGCGCGAGCGAGTTCGGGAGGATGTGACGGAAGATGATCCTCCGGTCGCGCGCGCCGACACCGCGCGCGGCCTCCACGAACTCGCGGTGCTTCAGCGACAGGAAAGTCGCCCGCACGAGACGCGAGGTCGTGAGCCACGAGAGCAGCCCGAGCACGACGATGATCACGCCGACGGTCATTCCCTTGAAGAAGACGCCGAAGAGGATCAACAGGAACAACCGCGGGAACGAGTACATCGCGTCGACGAAGCGCATGAGCAGGCCGTCGATGAAGCCGCCGTAGTAGCCGCTGACGACGCCGACGAGCGTCCCGACGGTGATCGCGACCGTGACCGCGAGCAGCCCGATCGTGAGCGAGACGCGACCGCCGTACAGGATGCGCGTCGCGAGATCGCGTCCGAGGTCGTCGGTGCCGAAGGGATGCTTCAGCGACGGCGGCTCGTAGATCGAAAGGAGCTGCGTCTTGTCCGGGTCGTACGGCGAGATGAGCGACGCCGCGGCGCACGCGAGCGCGAGCAGGCCGAGCACGAGCACGCCGAGCACCGCGGGCCTGTGCGCGCGGAAGCGCTCGAAGGCCATCCGCCACTGGCTGCGGGCGACGGCGGAGACCTCCTGCGCCGGAGCGGCGACGGTGACCGAGGTCGTGGCCATCAGTTGAACCTGATCCGCGGGTCAAGCCAGCCGTACATGACGTCGGCGAAGAGGTTCGCGATGACGATGAGCGTGCTCGACACGGCGAGGATGCCCTGGAGCACCGGGTAGTCCGAACGGGTCGCCGCGTCCCAGAACAGCCGGCCCATACCGGGCCAGCCGAAGATCTGCTCGGTCACGAGCGCACCGACGAAGAGCTCGGGCATGTCGAGCGCGATGATCGTGACGAGCGGGATCGCCGCGTTCTTCAGCGCGTGCCGGAGGATGACGACGCGCTCGGCGAGGCCCTTCGCGCGCGCGGTCCGCATGTAGTCCTGGCCGATCGTCTCGAGCATCGAGGCGCGAAGAAAACGGACGTGACCGCCCATCTGGACGAGCGCGATGGTCGCGACGGGAAGGATGAGATGCTTCAGCCGATCGCCCAGATCGAACTGCGCGCCGAGCGTCTGCATCCCGCCGAGTGGCAGCAATCGCAGCTGCAGGCCGAACACGATGATGAGCAGCAGCCCGAGCCAGAACGTCGGCGTCGATAGGAACGTGAAGATCGTGCCAGTGACGACGTGGTCGAACCACGAGTACTGCCTCACGGCGGTGAGGACGCCGATGGGGATCGCGATGAGGAGCACGACGACGAACACCGTGCCCATGAGATACAGCGTGTTGGGCAGCCGCTCGCCGATCAGCGTGAGGACGGGCTGATGGCTCGCGAACGAGTAGCCCCAGTCGAAGCGCAGGAAGTTCCCCAACCATGACAGGTACTGCAGCGGCAGGGGCTGGTCGAGCCCGAACGCGTGCTCGAGACGCACGCGGTCGGCTTCGGTGAAGTCCGGGTTGCCTTCATACGCGGCGAGCGGTCCGCCGGGTTGCGCCTTGATGATCGCGAACGCCGCCACGCTGATGGCAAGGAGGAGCGGCACTGCTTGGACAAGCCGGCGGACGATGTACCGCCCCACGTGTCGCTCCTCCTAACTAGCTCAGCCTTACTTCTTCATCCACCAGTCCTGGACGCTCCAGGTGAAGTTGCCCCAGGTGTTCGGCGTCCAGCCTTGGAGCGCGTTCACGCGCGCATCGATGCGCGCGCGGTCGTACATCCAGATGATCACGTACGCGTCGTTGAGCAGCTTCATGACCGTCTGGTACGCCGCCTTGCGCTTCTCGAGGTCCAGCGTGGTGCCCGCCTCGTCGATTGCTTTGTCCGCGTCGGGATTTTTGAAGCGCGTGTAGTTCTGGCCCGAGCAGTCCGCCTGTGTGGGGATGTTCTTGCTGCTGTACCGCGGCGCGATCGTCGTGTGCGGATCGATGTTCGGACTCGAGGCGAACATCAGAAGGTCGAACGTGCCGAGCTTTCGCGGGTCCTTCCCCGTGCACGAGCCGGAGAGCAGCACGCTCGACGGTTGGTTCTGGATCTTCACCTCGATGCCCACGGCCTTCCACTCATCGACGAGGACCTGCTGCACGCGCTCGCGCAGCTGGTCGCCGGTCGTCGTCGCATACGTGAGCGAGGCGCGCACGCCGCTCTTAGTGCGGATGCCGTCAGAGCCCTTCACCCAGCCCGCCGCGTCCAGGGTCGAGTTCGCCTTTGCCGGGTCGTAACCCTCCTGCGTGCCCGTGTACTTCGCCCAGCCCTGCGAGACCGGCGATGACCCGGGCTTTCCCTTGCCGAAGAGGAGCTTGTCGATGATCTGCTGCTTCGGCGTCGCGTACAGGAGCGCCTTGCGGATCGCGATGTCGCCGAGAACCGGGTGCACGCTATTTGGGTCTGGGTACTCCTTGTTCAGCGCGGTGTTGAGCTCGATGCGCTCGACGGTCGGCGCCGGCGTGACTTGCAGCGTCAGGCCCTGCGTCTTCTCGACGTCCGGCGTCTGCGCCTCGGTGAGGTTCCACATCGCGTGAACCTCTCCGGCTTGCAGCTGCGCGAGCGCGACCTGGCTCGAGGGAACGCTCTTGAAGATGATCTTGTCGAGGTACGGCTTCTCTGGTGCGCCGCGGTAATTGGTGTTCTTCTCGAGCGTGATGGAATCACCGGCCTTGAAGTCCGTGACCTTGAACGGACCGGTGCCCAGCGGCCGGCGGACGTAGTCGGTCTTGCTGATGTCCGCTTCCTTCTCGAGCAGATGGCGCGGCATGAGATTGGTGAAGTTGAGCGGGTACGGCGCGTAGATCGCCTTGTAGTGCACGACCGCCGTCAAGGTGTCCGGCGTGTCGATCGACTCGATCTGGTCGAACCCCGTCCGGTTGTTGGTCTTGGGGTCCTTCATCCAGATCTCCCACGTGTACTTGACGTCCGAGCTGTCGAACGGCTCACCGTCGGACCACTTGATGCCTGGCTTCAGCTTCCACGTGACATCCATCTTCGTGCCCTTCACCACGACGCCGCCGTTCGCGACGTCGGGGACGCTCTGGGCGAGCACCGGCACATAGGTGCCGTCGGTCAGCGTGCTGGCGAGACCTTCGATCACCCCGTCGGTGACGACGCCAGACACCGTTTGGTTCTGGTAGTGCGCCGCGAGCGTCGACGGCTCCTGCCACACGGCGACGATCGCGGTCCCGCCGCGCGTGATCGCTGCGCTCGCGCTCGCCGCGGGCGAGCCGGTCGCGGTCGAAGTCGTCGGCGTCTGACCGCACGCCGTCGCGACGAACAGCCCCGCCAAAAGAAGCGTCAGGACACGAGGCATGAGATCTCCTCCCCGGCCGGCCCCACGCTCGAAACCCCTCGTCCGGCCCGGCGACATTGTGCTCTCCACTAGCATCGCGGACGAGCATTCGTTCACGGAAACGGGGCAGATGCGCACGACGATCGTCGACCTCGACCGGGCGCGTGGCCGTTCAGCGCCGTCCTCGGCGGATCGGGGCGTCATCGCGGCCCTTTTCGTAGCGTGCGTCGCGTTCGCGGTCGCCGTCTGGCTCGCGCGCCCCGCGACGCCGATCGCCACGCCCGACGCGGCGCCGCCTGACACCCTCGTGAGCGCCTACGTCCCGCGCGGGGCGGTCCTTCACCCGCTCGCGCTGCCGCCCGATCTGCGCGACGTCGACCTCGGCCTGCTGCCGGAGCGGCTCACCAACGAGGCAGCCCCGTCCGAATGGCGCCGTGTCGTCACCGTGCGCGGCCATCCCGGTGTCGCGTCGGTCGAGGGGCCCGCCGCGATCTCGTGGAGCGAGCAGGGCATCGTCTACTGGCTCTCGTCGCCGACGCGCTCGACCGACGAGCTCATCACGATCGCGGACGACATGCGGTGAGCGAAGAGAAGCGCGCGTCATCGCGCCGGCTCGAGATCCTGCTCACCGTCGCCGCGAGCGCGCTGGGCGTCGCGTTCTTCGCGAGCGTCCCGTACTGGCCGAGGGAGCCGTTCAGCAACCCGGTCCCCGCGTTCATCGCGCAGAGCCTGGCCGCACCAGCGGAGAAGGCGCCGCTGCGCGGTCCGTCGGTGCTGGCGAGCGCTCGACCCGCGCCCGATCTCAACCTCGGCCTGCCCGACGACGTCGCGATGATCGTGCGCCGCACCGGCATCAACGGCGAGACCGGGCTCATCCCGACCGCGGCCTCGATAACGACCTTCCGCCTGCGCGCGAGTGGCGACCTCGTGTCCGTCGCGGCACCGACCGGCATCGAGCCGGTCGTGCCGGCGCGGGGCGACCCCGATCCCCGGGGTAGGGGCCCCGGTTCAGCGAGCGAAGCGAGCGTGTTGCGCGTGCATGGGTTCTACGCCATCGCGAGCGTCGACCGCGGCAACACGGTCATCCGCTGGACGGAACGCGGCGTCACGTACGAGATCTCGTCCCGCACGCTCGATCCGGCACGCCTCGTGGAGGTCGCGAACAAGCTTCGCTGAGCGTTCCGTGCGATGCGGAACGCGGTCGAGCCCGGCGATTATCGTCAGGCCGTGGGGAGCGATCCGCTCGCGCCGTTCCATCCCGCGGTGCGTGAGTGGTTCGGCACATCGTTCGCGGCGCCGACGCGCGCGCAAGCCGAGGCGTGGCCGGTGATCAAGGGCGGTGAGAACACGCTCCTCATGGCGCCGACCGGATCGGGCAAGACGCTCGCGGCGTTTCTCTCGAGCATCGACCTGCTGATCCAGTCGCCGCCGCGCGGCTGTCGAGTCGTGTACGTGTCGCCATTGAAGGCGCTCGCGGTCGACGTCGAGCGCAACCTGCGCGCGCCGATCGCCGGCATCCGTCACGCTGCCGAGCGGCTCGGGCAGCCGGTCCGAGAGCCGTCGGTCGCGATCCGCACCGGCGACACGCCGGCGAAGGACCGCGTGCGCTTCACCAAGACCCCGGCCGACATCTTCATCACGACGCCCGAGTCGCTCTACCTCGTCCTCTCATCGTCCGCCGGCAACGCGCTGAAGGATGTCGAGACGGTCATCGTCGACGAGATCCACGCGATCGTCTCGACCAAGCGTGGTGCGCATCTCGCGCTGACGCTCGAGCGGCTCGAGCGCCTCGTCGCTCGATCGCTCAAGGAGAAGGGCCTTCCCGGTCTGCAGCGCATCGGCCTCTCCGCGACGCAGCGCCCGCTCGACGAGATCGCGCGGTTCCTCGGCGGCTTCGGCGAAAGCGGCGCGCGCCCGGTCCGCATCGTCGACGCGGGCAGCCGCAAAGCCCTCGAGCTCACGGTCGAGGTCCCCGTCGAGGACATGGCGCGCCTCGGCGATCCGCTCGAGTTCCGCTCGGGGCCGGTGAGCCGCGCCGACGGCCGGGCGTCGATCTGGCCGGCCATTCATCCGCGGCTGCTCGACCTCGTACGCCGGCACCGCAGCACCCTCATCTTCGTGAACAGCCGCCGGCTGGCCGAGCGCATCGCCGCGGCGCTCAACGACCTCGCGGAAGAGGAGATCGCGCACGCGCACCACGGCTCGATCGCGCGGGAGCAGCGGCTGCGCATCGAGGACGACCTCAAGGCGGGCCGCATCCGCGCGCTCGTGGCGACGAGCACCCTCGAGCTCGGGATCGACATGGGCGCGATCGACCTCGTCGTGCAGATCGAGACACCGCCGTCGGTCGCGAGCGCGATGCAGCGGATCGGCCGCGCGGGCCATCAGGTGGATGCGCCGTCGACCGGTGTCCTGATGCCGAAGTACCGCGGCGATCTGCTCGCGACCGCCGCGCTCACCGAGCGGATGCACGCCGGCGCGGTCGAGGAGTCGCGCTACATCCGCAACGCGCTCGACGTCCTGGCGCAGCAGATCGTCGCGATCGTCGGCCGCGATCCGATCAGCGTTGACGAGCTCGAGGAGCTCGTGCACGGCGCCGCGCCGTTCGCCGAGCTCCCGCGCGCGCAGCTCGAGAACGTGCTCGACATGCTCTCGGGCCGCTACCCGTCGGACGAGTTCGTGGAGCTCCGGCCGCGCGTCGTATGGGACCGCGTCGCGGGAACGGTGCGCGCGCGCGAGGGCGCGGCGCGCGTCGCGCTCACGTCGGGCGGGACGATCCCCGACCGCGGGCTCTACGGCGTGTTTCTCGTCGGCGCGGAGCCGGGCAAAGGACGCGTCGGCGAGCTCGACGAGGAGATGGTGTTCGAGACGCGCGTCGGCGAGACGTTCCTGCTCGGCGCGTCGACATGGCGCGTCGAGGAGATCACGCACGACCGCGTGCTCGTCTCGCCCGCGCCGGGCGTGCCGGGCAAGATGCCGTTCTGGAAGGGTGAGACCGCGAACCGCCCGCTGGAGTTCGGGCGCGCGATCGGCGCGCTCACGCGCCGGCTCCGCGAATCCGATCCCGAGAAGGCGATGGCCCTTCTCAGAGAACGGCACGACCTTGACGAGCTCGCCGCGAAGAACCTGCTCGAGTACCTGCGCGATCAGATGGCCGCCGCCGGCGCGGCACCGGACGACAAGACGATCGTCGTCGAGCGCTACCTGGACGAGGTCGGCGACTGGCGCGTGTGCGTGCTCACGCCGTTCGGTGGGAAGGTGCATGCGCCGTGGGCGATGGCCATCGGCGCGATGGTGCGCGAGCGAAGCGATCTCGAGATCGACGTCCTCTGGACCGACGACGGCATCGTCGCGCGCTTCCCCGAGGCGGATCGCCCGCCGGACGCCGAGCTCGTCTTGCCCGATCCCGATCGCGTCGAGGCGATGGTCATCGATCGCCTCAGTCAGACGCCGCTCTTCGCGGCACGCTTCCGCGAGGCGGCGGCGCGAGCCCTTCTCCTGCCGCGGCGCTACCCCGGTCAGCGCTCACCGTTGTGGCACCAGCGACGGCGCGCCGGCGAGCTGCTGCAGGTCGCGGCGCGGTTCTCGTCGTGCCCGATGATCCTGGAGGCCTACCGGGAGTGCCTGCAGGACGTCTTCGACATGCCCGCGCTCCTCGAGGTGCTGCGCGAGGTCCGGAGCCGCGACATTCGCGTCGTCACCGTGGACTCGCGCACGCCGTCGCCGTTCGCGTCGGCGCTGCTCTTCGAGTACGTCGGCAACTTCATCTACGAAGGTGATGCGCCGCTCGCCGAGCGGCGCGCGCAGGCGCTCACCGTCGATCCGCTCCAGCTGCGCCAGCTCCTCGGTGAAGCGGAGCTGCGCGAGCTGCTCGACGCCGACGTGCTGTCGGAGCTCGAGCTGCAGCTGCAGCACCTCGACCCCGAGCGCGCGGCGCGACATCCCGACGGCGTCCATGAGCTGCTGCTCCGGCTCGGCGATCTGACCCGTGACGAGGTGGCGGCGCGCACGACCCCCGGCGCCCACGTCGACGAATGGCTCGAGGACCTCGTGCGCGAGCGACGCATCGTCCGCATCCAGGTCGCGAACGAGCCGCGCTTCATCGCCGCCGAGGACGCGGCGAAGTACCGCGACGCGCTCGGGGCGGTCATGCCGCTGGGATTGCCCGACGCGTTCCTCATCGGCGACGCGCGTCCGCTCGCCGCGCTCGCGCGTCGCTACGCGCGCACGCACGGGCCGTTCACGGTCAACGACCTCGCGCGCCGTCTCGCTATCGGCCCGGCGCTCGTGAGGGGCGCGCTCGCCGAGCTCGCGGTCACCGGCACGGTCGTCCAGGGCGAGTTCCGACCTGGCGGCCACGGCGCGGAGTGGATCGACGCCGGTGTGCTGCGCACGCTGCGCCAACGTTCGCTCGCGCGGCTGCGCAAGGAGGTCGAGCCGGTCGAGCAGAGCGCGCTGGCTCGGTTCGCGATCGCGTGGCACGGCATCGACGCGCCGCGCAGCGGCGAGGCCGCGCTGCTCGATGCGATCGCGCAGCTCGAGGGCGCGCTCATGCCCGCGTCCGATCTCGAGTCGCGCATCTTGCCATCGCGTGTCGCCGGCTACGAGGCTGGACAGCTCGACGCGCTCCTCGCGTCCGGCGCCGTGCTGTGGGTCGGGGGCGGCGCGCTCGGCCCGCGCGACG
>Ga0075423_10006867_pt1 | contig 10709 bp, 7 predicted proteins | sample SoiMethybrSBSTD2_FD_80114 | JGI IMG/M metagenome (GOLD analysis project Ga0075423, IMG submission 80114) | Bulk soil microbial communities from a Populus tree surrounding site in Tennessee, USA - Soil MetaG P. TD hybrid SBSTD2 | ecosystem: Environmental > Terrestrial > Soil > Tree plantation...
GCTCGACGGCCTGGAGGTTGCGCATCTTTCCGGCAACGATTTGTCGCTCGTCCGCGCGCGCAAGCTGGGCTTTGTGTTTCAGCAATACAACCTGCTGGCGCGCCAGTCGGCGCTGCGCAATGTCGAGATGCCGCTGGTCTATCGTGGCATCGCCGGTGCCGAGCGCCGCCGCCGCGCGACGATCGCGCTACAGATCGTCGGGATGGGTGATCGGCTGCACCATCGCCCGAACGAGCTGAGCGGTGGCCAGCAGCAGCGCGTGGCGATCGCGCGGGCGCTGGCCGGCAGCCCGGCGCTGATCCTGGCCGACGAGCCAACCGGCGCGCTCGACACCCGCACCAGCGCCGAGATTATGAGCATCCTCCAGCGCCTCAACCGCGAGCAGGGCCTGACGGTGATCCTGGTCACGCACGAGTCGGACATCGCCGCCTACGCCGAGCGCGTGCTGACGATGCGCGACGGCTTGCTGATCGGCGATGAGCCGGCGCGCGCGGCGCTGGTTGCGTAATAGAGGATAGGAAACATAATGACGACACTCGATCTTCAGCCGCCGCCCACCACGCTCGCGCCGAGCACTGCCGTACTGGAGCCGCTCAACAACGAGGGCAGCAGCGTGGTGAGTCTGTGGGAAGTCGTGCGCATCTCGTTCGACAGTCTGCTGGCCAATAAGATGCGCTCGCTGCTGACGATGCTCGGCGTGATCATCGGCGTTGGCTCGGTGGTGGCGCTGCTGGCGCTCGGCAATGGTGCCAGCGCGGCGATCACCGGCCAGATCCAGGCGATCGGCACGAACGTGTTGACGGTTATCCCCGGCGCGCCGGGCAATCGCGGGCCAGGCAGTGGCGGCAGCGCCCAAACGCTGACGCTCGACGATGCCAACGCGATCAGCGCGCTTAAGCTGCCGGTGGTTGGCGTGGCACCCCAGTTCGGGTCGGGTGCGCAGATGATCGCGCCATCTGCCGACAAGAATGCGACCGTGACCGGCGTGACGCCAGAGTATCAGGTGGTGAACAATCTGACTCTGACGAGCGGTTCGTTCTTTGACGAGGGGCAGGTGCGCGGTGCCTCACCGGTCGTGGTGCTGGGTGCCACACTGGCGCACGATCTGTTCGGCAGCGGCCAGGCGGTCGGCCAGACCGTGCGTGTGAAGGGCCAGGCGCTGCGTGTGATCGGCGTGCTCGCCACCAAGGGCAGCGCCGGCTTCGGCTCGGTCGATGATCAGGCGCTCGTGCCGATCAGCGTTGCGCAGCAGCGGCTGTTCGGCGGGCGCACCCCCGACGGCAACAGCTATCGCGTCTCGTTGATCTCGCTCTCGGCCAACCAAAGCAGCGATCTAGACAGCATCCAGACGCGCATCGCCGCGCTACTGCGCGAGCGACATCAGCTCAAGAGCGACGGCAGCGAGGACGATTTCCAGACGCTCAACCAGGCGTCGTTCCTGAGCACGCTGACGACGATCACCAGCCTGCTGACGGCCTTCCTCGCGGCGATCGCGGGCATCTCGCTAATGGTCGGCGGCATCGGAATCATGAACATCATGCTGGTGAGCGTGACCGAGCGCACCCGCGAGATCGGCCTGCGCAAGGCGGTCGGTGCCCGCAGCCAGGATATTCTCTTGCAGTTCGTCGTCGAGGCGCTTGTGCTAAGTCTGGTTGGCGGCTTGATCGGGCTCGTGTTCGGCGCGATCATTCCGCTGCTCGCGACGCTGACTGGGCTGCTCAACGCGACGATTACGCTGGGGTCGGTTGCGCTGGCGCTGGGCTTTTCGCTCGCGGTGGGCCTGTTCTTTGGCATCTACCCCGCCAAGCGCGCCGCACGGCTCAACCCGATCGATGCGCTGCGCCATGAGTAGCGGAGACACAGAGACACTGAGACACGGAGACACGGAGACACGGAGACAAGGAGACACGGAGACACGGAGACACGGAGACACGGAGACACGGAGAGGTTCTGAGCTACAGCTCAAGCTGAAAATGGCTGCTGTTCCCACCAATCGGTATCAGTCATCGTCTCAACTAAATCCGCCAGGAAGAGCGGGTCGTGGGCAGCCAACTCCATGTTGAGTGTGATATTTGAGCGTGCGATCAAACGCCAGTCGATAGGGCGGCTCAGGCATCCGGCGTATCCAGCGCTGCCAGTGCCGCCTCCGGCGTGTCAAAGGTCATGAGGGCGTCGAGATGCTGCCGGCGATAGGCAGTGCGGGCAATGAAACGCAATGTACGTAGGGGCGTATCTGCGTATGCGCCCGCATTGTTGGACATTGATTTCCATTGTGGGCGGATAGGCACATCCGCCCCTACGGCATCGATCATCGTTGTCTTCGACGTCGCCATGCGACATGCCCTCCCACTCCAGATGTGGGGAAAACACAGGCGTACACGCGCGGGCTACCTGCACTTGGGAGATGAGCCGATCATTACAGCTCTCCGTGACAAAGGTATTGACGTTAGAACGCTAGTCAAGTATTCAACCGCAGGTATTCCGATCCGCGAAGATACGCGAAGGTACGCGAAGAAAGGAGTTTTATTTGCGTATCTTCGCGTGTCTTCGCGGATTCTTGACCGATCTTCTAGATCACCTGGCCGATCTGATCGGCCACTTCGTCGCGGAACTGCCGCCGGTACAGCTCGGCGTAGGCACCGCCACGCTCCAGCAGCGACTCGTGCGTGCCGCGCTCGACGATCTGACCCTCCTGGAGCACAAGCACCTGATCGGCATCGCGAATGGTCGCGAGCCGATGTGCGATCACGAAGCTGGTGCGCCCTTGCAACAAGGTTTTGAGCGCCTTCTGAATCAGCAGCTCCGTGCGCGTATCGACGCTGCTGGTCGCCTCGTCGAGGATCAGGATGCGCGGGTTGGCCAGCAGTGCCCGCGCGATGCCGATCAGCTGTCGCTGGCCCTGGCTCAACGTGCCGCCGCGCTCGCCGAGCCTGGTCTGATAGCCTTCGGGCAGGCGCGCGATGAACTCGTGCGCGTACGCCGCCTGCGCCGCCGCCTCGACCTCGGCGTCGGTCGCATCCAGCCGCCCGTAGCGAATGTTCTCGATGATCGTGCCCGCGAACAGGAAGCTATCTTGCAGCACCACCCCCATCTGGGAGCGCAGGCTCATCCGCGTCACGGCGCGCAGATCGACGCCATCGACCGTCACGGCCCCACGGGTCACGTCATAAAAGCGGCCAATCAGATTGACCAGCGTCGTCTTGCCCGCGCCGGTCGGCCCGACGATCGCGATCGTCTGGCCCGGCTCGGCCACGAGCGAGATGCCTTTGAGCACCATCTCCATGGCGGCGGGGCTTGCACTCGCAGCGTCGCCCGCGCCATTCAGCGCCGCGCGACCGTTGCCGGAGGGCCGCGCCTCCTCGGGCCGCGCGCCGTAGCTGAACCAGACATCCTCGAAGGCGACCCGCCCCGTGATCGGCGGCATCGCCCGCGCGTCGGCGGGGTCGAACAGCTCGACTGGCGTATCGATCAGGTCGAAGACGCGCTCAGCCGCCGCCAGCGATGCCTGCGCCGTGGTGTAGAAGGCCGAAAGCTGCTGAATCGGCTGGAAGAACTGCTGCACGTAGGTCAGGAACGCGATCACCACGCCGACGGTGATCAGGTTATTGATCGCCAGGTAGCCACCGTAGCCAGCGACGATAGCGGTTGCGATCGTCGCGAGGATGTTGATCGTCGGCAGAAAGGCCGAGGTGATCGCCGTCGCGGAGACGTTCGCATCGCGGTTGGCGGCGTTGCGCCGCTGAAAGCGCTGCTGGTTGACGCCGGTGCGATTGAACGCCTGCGCGACCCGAACGCCGGCGATCTCTTCCTGGATCTCCGAGGAGACCTCGCCGATCGATTCGCGGGTGCGCCGGAACGCCTGCCGCGAGAGCCGCGAGAAGATGCTGGTCAGCAGCAGCATGAGCGGGATGACAATAAAGCTCGCCAGCGCCAGCCGCCATTCGAGCGCCAGCATCGCGATCAGGATGCCGACGATCCCGAACAGGCTGCCGAGCACCTGAACCAGCGCCTGGCCGAGCAATTGATTGAGTATTTCGGTATCGTTGAGCAGGCGCGACATCAGGTCGCCGGCTGGGTGCCGGTCGAAGAAGCGCAGCGATAGCTGCTGGATCGTCGCAAAAATCTCGGTGCGCAGCCGCCGCAACGTCTGCTGGCCGATCCGGCCCATGATCCGAATCTGCGCTCGCGTCGCCAGCATCCCGAAGATATACACGCCGAGCAGCAGCACGATGAAGCGGTCGAGCGCCGCGTCATCGCGCTTGCCGATCGCGTTATCGACGGCGAGCGAGAGCAGGTATGGGCCGACCGCCTGGGTCAGCGCGCCGAGCAGCACCAGCACCAACACCAGCAATAGTTGCTTCCAATAGGGCAGTAGGTAGTGAAACAGCCGCCGTACAATTTCGCCACCGTTGGTTGTGCGCTGTGTGGGAAGCTCCTCAGACAGGCGTAGGATCATATGTTATCTCCAACGTTTCACGCTTCACGCAAGCATCAGCACGCGATCATCGCTGAACTGCGAGTCGATGATCTCGCCATAGAGCGCGCTTTCCCGCAACAGGTCGTCGTGCGTTCCTTGGGCGACGATGCGACCATTGTCGAGCAGCAGGATCAGGTCGGCGGTGCGCACCGTGCTGATCCGCTGCGCGATCACAAACGAGGTCCGGCCATGCATGAGGTGCGCGAGCGCCTGCTGGATTTGGTATTCGGTCTCGGCGTCGACTGCCGAGGTGCTATCGTCGAGGATCAGGATGCGCGGGTCGTGCAGCAGCGCACGCGCGATCGCGATGCGCTGGCGCTGCCCGCCCGAGAGCCCAATGCCGCGCTCGCCGACGATGGTCGCGTAGCCATCGGGAAAGCTCATGATGAAATCGTGCGCCTGAGCCGCCCGCGCCGCAGCCTCGATCGCCGCATCGCTCGCGTCGGGCCGGCCATAGGCGATGTTCTCGCGAACCGGGCCGCTGAACAGCGTCGTATCCTGCAAGACGATACCGATCTGCGCGCGCAGGCTCTCCAGCAGCACATCGCGCACGTCGTAGCCGTCCAGCAGCACCTGCCCGCCGGTCACGTCATAGAAGCGCGGGATCAGGTTGATGATCGTGCTCTTGCCGCTGCCGGTCTGCCCCATAATCGCGACTGTCTGGCCGGGCCGGGCCGTGAACGAGACGTGGTCGAGCACCTGCCCCTCGCTGCCGGCGTAGCGAAACGAGACGTCGGCGAAGGTGATCTCGCCGTTGATCGGCGGCAGGGTATACGCGTCAGGGCGATCCCGCACCTCGCTCTGAACATCGAGCACCTCGAAGATGCGCTCCGCACTGACGATGGCGCGCGAGAGCTGGGCCATGATCATGCCGATCGTCATAATCGGCATGAGCAGCAGCGTGAGATAGGTTGTGAACGCCACTAGATCGCCCAGGCTCAGACTCCCGCCGATCACCTGATGCCCACCATACCAGGCCACCGTGAGCGTGCCCAGGTTGGCGATCAGGAAGATCAGCGGGAAGTTCGTGGCGATGCCGTTGATCGCCCGGACATTTGCGTCGAGCAGCTCGTCGTTGAGGGTTGTGTAGCGCGCCGCCTCGTAGGGCTCGCGCGCGAAGGCTTGCACCACCCGCACACCGGCCAGATTCTCTTGCAACACGGTGTTCAGCGCGCCGACCTTGGCCTGTACCAGGCCGAACAGCGGGCGGATCGTGCGCATAAAGTTGATCAGCACGGCCGCCAGCGCCGGGATCGTCAGCATGACCAGCAGCGTTAGCCGCCAGTTTATGCTGAAGAGCCCCACGAGGCTGCCGATCATCATCAAGACGGCGCTGAGCAGCTGCAAGAGGCCCATTGAGATAAAGCCGTGTACCTGCTCGACATCGCTGGTGATGCGGGTCATGAGCTGGCCAGTCTGCGCGCGGTCGTGATACGAGAAGCTGAGGCCCTGCAGTTTGTCGAACAGCGCGTTGCGCATCTCGTAGGCGGCCGACTGCGAGGCTTTTTCCGACCAGTATCCCTGCGTAAAGCTGACGATGCCGCGCAGCGCAGCGACGCCAACTAGCGCGAGCGTGGATAGGATCAGCACCTGCTGGTTCTTGGCAGTGATGCCCTGGTCGATCACGATCCGCAGCACCTGCGGGCTTACGAGGCTGGTAGCCGTCGCGAGCAGCAGGCTGATCGCTGCGCCTAGCGTGATCAGCCAGGATGAGCGCAGGTAGGTCAGTGCGCGTCGTAGTGCGTTCATATGGCTCCGATCCGTGAAACATGAGACGTGAAACGTGAGACGCAAAACGCGAGACGTGAAACGTGATGGGGGCGCGGTTCACGTTTCAGCTGTACGATGGGATGAGTTAAAACGGGTGAGTGCCTAATTGCTGCTGTGCGAAACTCTATCGCAGGTAGGATTGATTGTCAAATTGCGCGCACCATATCCAGAAAGGCACGCTGTTCGCACAGTTGGCGGCCCTGGTGATGGAAAATGCGCGGCTGTATTGTCGATCGTGCAGCGAATCATCGAGAAGCTTGGCGGGTCGGTCGGTGTGGAGAGCCTAACGGGGCAAGGTTCCACCTTCTACTTCACGCTGCCCGTGGATACCATACTATGGTTCCGGAGGAGTTGCAGGAAACACCAGCCTAGCTCGGAACCCGCCACGGATTGAACCGGCGATCGAGCGCAACGAAGCTCCTTGATCCTTCGTCCTTCGTCAAGCAAAACCAGGCAGCTCGTTCCGCCGCCGTGTTCTAGCCAGTGGACATCTGCTGCGACAACGACCCACTCGGCGCACCCTCGGGCTGCTCGACGGGCGCGCCTGGCACGCGCACCAGCAGCACCGGCATGCTCGAGCCGCGCAGCACCTGCTCGGCAACGCTGCCGTAAACCACCCGCTGGAGACCGCTGCGCCCGTGCGTTGCCATCACGATCAGATCGACCCGCTCCTGGCCAGCTGCATCTATGATCGCCGCCGCGACCGGCCCTTCGCGCACCAGCAGCTCGATCGCGACACCTGCCTGGGCGTTCTGAGTTTGGATGTACTCAAGGTAGCGCCGGGCCGCCTCCACGCTGCCCGAGCGCGGATCGCGCACATGCAGCAGGAACAGCGTCGCCGTGCAGGCACGACACAAATCAAGCGCGTGCGACAGAGCGGTCTGCGCTAGCTCCGAGCCATCCAAAGGAACCATGATTCGTTCGTACATAGCGCATTCCTCGTTGATAGAGCGATCGTCACCTCCTGGGAAGCTTGATCTCGCATTTTGTAGGCCACCGGTCGGCGGTCGTCACCTTCCGGGAAGCTTGATCTCGCATTTTGTAGACCACCGGCCAGCTTCCCGGAAGGTTGCTCGACGTTATTTGAAACGTATTGGCGCTAGAGTGCCACCAGGCGAAAGTCGATCGCTACCTCCCAGGACGCGCCCGGTGCCAAATCTAGCTGCCAGAGCGGCAATACGCACGAGGATTGATAGATGCGCTCGAACCCCTCCAGCGCATACACGATGGTCTCAACCGGCATGCGCCACAGCGTCGCAGGTGTATTCCAGCGCATCTCCACGCGCATGCCGCGATACTCTAGCGTCAGCGCAACGCCATCGGCCTCGGCGATCGCGCCCTGCGAGTCCAGGTGATCATCCAACAGCGGCGCGCTCGCATCCTCGCTCTGGCCGACGACGCGATAGTAGCAGCCGGCGGCGTGCCCGGCGTGCAGCGCGAAGTTCTGCTCGGAGCCGAAACGCGTCTTCAGCGGCTGATCGCCGTCGTTGACGATCCGATAGGCCACATGCAACTCAGCCGCGCCGCCTTCCAGTATCAGCCGCTTCTCCACGCGCACCGGCAGCCGCTCCGCGCCTTGCTCAACATGCCCTGCGCGCCAGAGCAGCGCCGTCGCCGTGCTGCCTTGCACATGCGCCTCGACCGCGTATGTGCCACGGACGAAATCGCCCTGGTCGGCGAACTGTGCGCGCGCGAATGCCTCCAGCGTCGTATCGGGCGCGAGGAAGTGATCGAGCAGGCTGTAGCGCGAATACCAATCGTAGGTCAGCTTCTGCTCCAGGCCCCACTCCTTGACCTTGATACCAGCGCCGTGAATATTTTCCAGCTCGCGGTCCAGTTCCGCCGGATCGTACAGTCGAACAGTGTCCTGGGCGATCGCTTCGAAGAATTGCTGATGATACGCCTCGGGCCGGCGGCTGAGCGTGGCGGTGAGGTTGAAATGCTTGGCACGCCAATCCCACTCGAACAGCATGCCGCCCTGATGCGGTGCCAGGAATAGATTCTGCGCCGGGCTGCGCAGGACGAGTTCCGGCAGCGAATCCTTATCCACATCCTCCTGCGCCACGCTGATCCACGCGCCGGTGCGGTTGTTGGCTGCGTCGGCCAGATTCTCGGCGAGCAGCAGATTGTCGTAGACCGCGCCGCGAATATGGCTGTAGTAGATGCCGCCGAACACGCCATGCCAGTAGGCGTCATTCGACTGCCCGGCCAGCAGGTGTTCGAGCGCCTCCTGCTTCAGCGCGCCGGCCGGCGCGGCGTGTACCAGTTCGTGGACGGTCAGCATCTTCTTCTGCATGGCGTTGATCTCGGGATATTTCACCATAAACGAGCGCCACAGCCCGCCACGCATATAGCGCAGCAGCGCGGTCGCCTCGGCGTCGCCCTGATCGCGCCGCTGCTCCAGCTCGTGGCGCATCCGCTGGATCTCGTAGGACATCTTCGCCGGCAGCGCCCATTCGAGCATCTCGGCGTAGCTGGCGGTCGGCAGATACACCCGCCCGATCGCAGGGAACTGACGAGCGTACTCGCCGGGCGGAATCGTGATCAGCCAGTCGCTTTCTTGCTCGATCGCGCTGAAGAACTGATCGAGCCACCCGCGATCGTAGCAGTGGGCGTAGGTACCTGGCCAATGGCCGAATTTTTCGCCGTCGTCGCCCATCACGACGACCTTCGTGCCCTCTTCGGTCGCCTCCGAGCGCAAATAGTCGATCACCTCAGCGACCGATCGCCAGGGAATGAGGTAGCGCAGCTGCTTGGAGGTGCCAAAGAGCTTGAGCGTGTGGCCCTGCTCCTCGGTCACATAATAGCCGAACAGATCCTCGTCATGAAGGCCAACGCTTTTGAAGTGCGTATCGTCCACCAGCGACCATGTGAGCCCGGCCTGCGCGATCGGCAGCGGCAGGTAGGGCTCCCACACGCGCTCGGCCAGCCACATGCCCGAAGGCCGTGTGCCGAAGTACTCGGCCACGCGATCAGAGAGCTTGCGCAGCTGCGCATGCTTATCGCTATCGGGGATGGCAACTAGGATCGCCTCGTAGTAGGCACCACCGATGATTTCGAGCTGGCCACGCTGGACCATCGCTCGCACGCGTTCGAGCAGGGCGGGCCGATGCGCATACAGCCACTCGAACACCGGGCCGGTGTAGTGGAAGGCCATCCGAACGCCGGGATGGCGCTCCAGCACATCGACAAACGGCAGGTACGCATCGTGGTAGACCCGCTCGAAGACATAGTCGAAGTTCCCGACCGGCTGATGATTATGGATGGCCAGCGCCAAATGAATCTTGGGGGTCATGCTATCTCCTGAACAGGTTTCGGTCATTTGCTGAAGAGACGAAGGACGAACGACGAAGGACGAACGCCGGAATAGCAGATCTTCGTCATTCGTCTTCCGTCTTTCGTCCGATCAGGATTGCTCGGACGACGCGCTAGGAAAGCTCATGGTAGCCACGCCGGTAGTACAACAGCGGCGACCCTTGACTGATCTCGGCGTCCATCACCTCGCCGACGAAGATCGAATGATCGCCGCCGGGAAATGTATCGCAGATCCGGCACTCGATCACCGCCAGCACGCCCTCCAGCACTGGCAGCCCAAACTGGCCGATATGCCAGGCCACGCCGACGAACTTATCCTCCTCGTGGGTCGCAAAGCGCCGCGAGAGATGTTCTTGTTTGCGCTCCAAGATATTCGCCGCGAAGCGCCCAGATTCGCTGATCGCAAGGTGCGTGTTCACCGTTTTATCGACACAGATCAGGATCAACGGCGGTTTGAGCGACAATGATGTGAAAGAGCTGACCGTCATGCCATATAGAACCCCCAGATGTTCGGTCGTCACCACCGCGACACCAGTGGCGAAGTGTCCAAGCGCCTGTCGAAAGCGATACTCATCAATTGGCATTTGCGCATCCTCACATCAAAATCAAATCATCAAGCCACCGCGCCCATTCCGCGCCCTATTGTACCTCCAAATCGACGTTGGTCACGCCAGCCATTATAGCGGTCTTAAATGATTTGTAAACGCGACGATAGACGACGTTGCGGTACAGGGTGCGGCGAAGCCCGGCCATCGTGCTATTATAGCGCCGCAGAGTATCGCAAGATTCTACAGAGGAGGCTATGGATATCAGAGAAACGCTCGCCCGCCTGGCCGATCGCTGGCTCGCCGATGCGATCGCATTCCTGCCCAACCTACTCTTGATTGCGCTGATCCTTGCGCTCACGATCATGCTATCGCGGCGAACGCAAGTTTGGGTCCGTCGGCTCGCCGGGCGCACCGACGCGCCTCCCGAGATCGGCGAATTGCTTGGCCGGATGGCGCGCGTCGGTATCTTGATTATCGGCGTTCTGTTTGTGCTCCAGCGCTTCGGTCTGGATCAGGAGGCGCTCAGCTTCATCGCGGGCCTCGGCATCGCCGGGATCGTGCTCGGCTTTGCCTTGCAGGATATCGTCAAGCAGTTCGCC
>Ga0075423_10006868_pt1 | contig 10708 bp, 7 predicted proteins | sample SoiMethybrSBSTD2_FD_80114 | JGI IMG/M metagenome (GOLD analysis project Ga0075423, IMG submission 80114) | Bulk soil microbial communities from a Populus tree surrounding site in Tennessee, USA - Soil MetaG P. TD hybrid SBSTD2 | ecosystem: Environmental > Terrestrial > Soil > Tree plantation...
CCGCCACCATGGTGACGGCCGGCGTCTACATGGTGGCGCGCTCGCACGTGCTCTACGAGCTCGCGCCCGTGGCCCTCGGCGTGGTGGCCGTGGTGGGGGCGCTGACCGCCATCTTCGCGGCCACCATCGGGCTCGTGCAGACCGACATCAAGCGCGTGCTCGCCTATTCGACGGTGAGCCAGCTCGGCTACATGTTCCTGGCCTGCGGCGTGGGCGCCTACACGGCCGGCATCTTCCACCTCGTGACCCACGCGTTCTTCAAGGCGCTGCTCTTCCTCGGCGCGGGCTCGGTGATCCACGCGCTCTCGGGTGAGCAGGACCTGCGCCGCATGGGCGGCCTGAAGAAGCATCTCCCGTGGACGCACGGCACGATGCTCGTGGCCTGCCTGGCCATCGCCGGCATCCCGCCGTTCGCCGGCTTCTTCTCCAAGGACGCGATCCTGGCCGCGGCGTTCGAGAGCCGCTGGCCGTGGCTCTATGCCGTGGGCCTCGTGACCGCGGGGCTCACCGCGTTCTACATGTTCCGGCTCCTCTACCTCACGTTCTACGGGCAGGAGCGGCTCACCCACGAGGCCAAGCACCACCTGCACGAGTCGCCGCGCTCCATGGTCGGGCCGCTCGCCGTGCTCGCCGCCTTCTCCGCCCTCGTCGGCTTCCTCGACCTGCCCATCGTGCCCGGGGGCGACCAGTTCGGCGCGTTCCTGGCGCCCGTGTTCGCCGATCTCGGCCCGGTGCGCGAGATGGCGACGCACGCCGCGACCGCCGTGATCCCGGGGGCGGGGGCGGCGGCGGCGCACGAGGCGCACGAGGCGCACACGCCCGTGGGCCTCGAGATCGCGCTCATGCTCGTCTCCGTGATCGCGGCGGTGGCCGGCATCCTGGTGGCGCGCGCCCTCTACTTGCGCAAGCCCGGCGCGGCCGAGAGCCTGGCCACCCGCTTCCAGCGCGCCTATCGCGCGCTCCTCCACAAGTACTGGGTGGACGAGCTCTACCAGGCGATCGTCGTGCGCCCGCTCGAGCGCGTCTCGCAGTGGCTGTGGCGCGTGTTCGACGTGCAGGTCATCGACGGCGTGGTCGACGGCACCGGCGGATTCGTAGTGCTCGGCGGCACGCTCCTGCGCCTGTTCCAGAACGGCTACGTGGGCACGTACGCGTTCTTCCTCGTGGTCGGCGTGGTGCTCGTCCTTCTCGGGCTGGGGGGCCGATGAGCGTCCCCTCGACCGTGCTCGGCGTGCCCTACCTCACGTTCCTCGTCTTCTTCCCGGTCGCCGGCGCGCTCGGCGTGCTCGCCGTGCCGCGGGCACGCGAGCGCCTGGCGCGCACCGTGGCCTTCGCCGTCTGCGTGGCCGAGTTCCTCGCCTCGATCCCGCTCTTCGTCGCCTTCCGGCCGGTCGCCGGCATGCAGTTCGAGGAGAAGTTCTCGTGGATCCCGAGCATTGGTGCCTCGTATCACCTGGGCGTCGACGGGATCTCGGTGTTGCTCGTGCTGCTCACCACGCTCCTCACCGCCGTCTCGGTGTTGAGCTCGTTCTCGGCGGTGACCGAGCGGCCACGCGCCTACTACGCGCTCCTGCTCCTGCTCGAGACGGCGATGGTGGGCACGTTCGTGGCGCTCGACATGGTCGTCTTCTACATCTTCTGGGAGGCCATGCTCGTCCCCATGTACTTCCTGATCGGCGTGTGGGGTGGGGAGCGGCGCATCCACGCGGCGATCAAGTTCTTCCTCTACACGATGGCCGGCTCGGTGCTCATGCTCGTCGCCATCCTGTGGACGTACTTCCTCTATCATTCGTCCACCGGCCTCTACAGCTTCGACCTGCTCGACTGGTACCGCCTGCCGATTCCGCTCGGCGTGCAGACGTGGCTCTTCCTCGCCTTCGCCGTCGCCTTCGCCATCAAGGTGCCGATGTTCCCGTTCCACACCTGGCTGCCGCTGGCGCACGTCGAAGCACCGACGGCGGGCTCGGTCATCCTGGCCGGCGTGCTGCTCAAGATGGGGACCTACGGCTTCCTGCGCTTCGCGCTGCCGCTCTATCCCAACGCGGCGGCGCTGTGGATGCCGCTGCTCCTCCTGCTCGCCGTGGTCGGCATCGTGTACGGCGCGCTCGTGGCCTGGGTGCAGCCGGACGTGAAGAAGCTCGTGGCCTACTCGTCGGTGAGCCACCTGGGCTTCGTCATGCTCGGCATGTTGGCACTCAATCCCGAGGGGCTCTCGGGAAGCCTCCTCCAGATGGTGAACCACGGCATCTCGACCGGGGCGCTGTTCCTTCTCGTCGGTGTGCTCTACGAGCGACGCCACACGCGGCTCATCGCCGACTACGGCGGGCTGTGGAAGGTCATGCCGGCGTTCGCCGCCGTGTTCCTGATCATCCTTCTCTCGTCGATCGCGCTCCCGGGCACGAACGGCTTCGTCGGCGAGTTCCTGATCCTCGTCGGCGCGTTCAAGACCCAGCGCTGGTTCGCCGTGATCGCGACCACGGGGGTGATCCTCTCCGCCGTCTACATGCTCTACATGTTCCAGCGCGTGATGTTCGGGCCGGTGACCCATCCCGAGAACGACGCGTTGCCCGACCTGCGCTTCCGCGAGTGGGCGGTGTTCCTGCCGCTCCTCGTCCTCGTCTTCTGGCTCGGCGTCTACCCGGCGCCGTTCCTCTCGCGCGTGCAGCCGGCGCTCACCGATACCGCGCTCCTCATCGAAAACCGGGCCATGCTGTGCCGCATGGCCGAGGCCAGGGCCGCGATCCCCGAGCCCGCCGTGGACGGGCGCCGATGACGCCGCACACGACGCTGCCCGCGGTCGCCTTCTCGATGACCGCCCTCGACGCGCAGGCGCTCCTGCCGGTGTGGATCCTGACCGGAACGGCGCTGCTCGCGCTCACCGTGGATCTCTTTTCGTCGCGCCGCGGGGCGACGTGGAGCGCGTGGACCACGCTCGCCGGGCTCGTCGCGGCGGGGTGGGGGCTCTGGCGCACGTACGGCCTCGACCGCACCGTGTTCGCGGGGATGGTGCGGCTCGACCCGTTCTCGTTCTACTTCACCGCCCTCATCGTGGGCGCCACGCTCGTCTCCGTGCTCCTCTCGTGGGACTACCTCAAGCGCACGGACATCCACCGCGGCGAGTACTACGCGCTCGTCCTGTTCGCGGCCATCGGCATGGTGCTCATGGCCCAGGCCAACGATCTGGTCATGATCTTCCTGGGCCTCGAGCTGATGTCGCTCTCGCTCTACGTGCTGGCGGGCATCCGCACGAGCCGCTTCGAGTCCACCGAGGCGGCGATGAAGTATTTCCTTCTGGGCGCGTTCGCGAGCGGCTTCCTGCTCTACGGCATCGCCTTCCTGTACGGGGCCACGGGCTCGACCAACCTCGAGCGCATGTCGGGCTGGCTCGTCGAGAGCCCGCTCGCCGGGAACCCGCTCGTGCTCCTGGGCGTGGGCCTCACGCTCGTGGGCTTCGCGTTCAAGGTCGCGGCCGTGCCGTTCCACATGTGGACGCCCGACGCCTACGAGGGCGCGCCCACGAGCGTCACCGCGTTCATGGCCGCGGGCTCGAAGGCGGCGGCGTTCGCCGCCCTCGTGCGCGTGAGCGCGGTCGTGCTCTCCAACGTCCCGGTGCCGCTGTCGACGATGCTCACCGGTGTCGCCATCCTCACGCTCGTGGTCGGCAACGTGGTGGCGATCTTGCAGAGCAACCTCAAGCGCATGCTCGCCTACTCGAGCATCGCCCACGCGGGCTACGCGCTCGTCGGCGTGATCGCGGGTAGTGCGGACGGAAACGGAGCCGTGCTGTTCTACGTCGCGGTCTACGCCGCCATGACGCTCGGCGCCTTCGGCACGCTCACGCTCCTCGGGCGCGGTCTCGACGAGCGGCTCGACGTGCGTGAGCTGGGCGGGGTGGGCAAGCGCCATCCGGTGCTCGCCGGCCTGTTCACGCTCTTCCTGCTCGGCCTGGCCGGCATTCCGCCCACCGCCGGCTTCACCGCCAAGCTCTACGTGTTCCGCGCCGGCGTCGAGACGCACCACGTGCCGCTCGTCATCGTCGCGCTGCTCGCGAGCGTGGTGTCCGTCTACTACTACCTGCGCCCCGTGGTCGTGATGTACATGCAGGAGCCCTCGGGCAGCCCGGTCGAGATCTCGCGGTCGATCCCGGCGGCGCTGGCGCTCGCGCTCACCGCGGCGTTCACGATCGTGCTCGGTGTCCTGCCCGGCGGCCTCGCCGAGACCGCGCTCAAGTCGGTCCTCGCGCTCCTCCCTTGAAGCTGGTCGCGCCGGCCGTAGCGACTAGGTCCGGTCCAGCACCTCGCGCACCTTGCGCGAGAGCTCCGACGGCGTGCACGGCTTGGACACGAACGCCGCCTCCGAGCCGACGAGCCCGTGGCGCACGACGGCGTCGTCCGTGTAGCCGCTCATGTAGATCACGCGCAGGCCCGGGTAGTGCGGGCGCACCCGGTCGACCAGCTCGCGGCCGCTCATCTCGGGCATGACGACGTCGGTCAGGAGGAGGTCCACGGCGCCGGCCCGCTCGTCCAGGAGGCGCAGCGCTTCCCGCGCCGACGCGGCCGCGAGCACCTCGTAGCCGTGCGAGCGCAGCGCCAGCGTGGTCACGGCGCGCACCGCGTCCTCGTCCTCGACGAGCAGGATGATCTCGTCGCCGTCGAGCCCGTGATGCGTCGACGTCCCGGCTGCCCGGGCTCCCGCCGACTCCTCGTCCACGGGCAGATAGACCTTGAACGACGTGCCGTGCCCCAGCTCGCTGTAGACCTCGATGGCGCCGGCGAACTGCCGCACGATGCCGTAGACCATGGCGAGCCCGAGGCCCGTGCCCTTGCCCGGCCCCTTGGTGGTGAAGAACGGATCGAAGATGCGCTGGCGCATCGCCTCGTCCATGCCGATGCCGGTGTCGGTGACCGCGAGCAGCACGTGCGGGCCGCTGCGCTCCTCGCCGTGGCGCACGAGGTAGTCGGCGCCGAGCCGCAGGTTGCGCGTCTCGAGCGTGAGCCGCCCGCCGCGCGGCATGGCGTCGCGCGCGTTGAGCGCCAGGTTCAGGAGCACCTGCTCCATCTGGCCGGTGTCGATGCGCACCGGCGCGAGCCCGGGATCGAGGTTCTTCGCCAGGTGGATGTCCTCGCCGATGAGCCGCCGCAGCATGCCCTCGACCTCGGTGACCACGACGTTCAGGTCCACCGAGCGCATCTCCATCACCTGGCGGCGGCTGTAGGCCAGGAGCTGGCGCGTGAGCCCGGCCGCGCGCTCGCTCGCCTTGCGGATCTCGCTCACCGAGATGCGGCGCGGATCCTCGGGCGCCACCGAGCCCAGGAGCATGTGGCAGTGACCCTGGATCACCATGAGGATGTTGTTGAAGTCGTGCGCGATGCCGCCGGCGAGCTGGCCGATGGCCTCCATCTTCTGCGACTGCTGGAGCTGCTGCTCGAGGCGCTTGCGGTCGGTGATGTCGCGCACGAGCCCGGCGAAGTGCCGCTTGCCCTCGAAGCGGAACTCGGTCACGGCGATGTCGATGGAGAACTCGGAGCCGTCGCGGCGCAGGCCGCGCACCTCGCGGCCGACGCCGATGACGCGCGTCTCGCCGGTGCGCAGGTAGCGCTCGAGCGACTCCTCGTGCGCCCCGCGGAACGACGACGGCATCAGCATGGTGACGTTCCGGCCCACCACCTCTTCCTCCGTGTAACCGAACATGCGCTCGGCCGAGCGGTTCATGGACTCGATCGTGCCGCGCTCGTCGATCGTGAGGATGCCGTCCAGCGTGTGGTCGAGCAGCGACTGGAGGAAGGCCTCGCCGCGCTGGCGGGTGGTGAGGTCGCGGGTGATGCGGGCGTAGCCGGTGGGCGCTCCCGAGGCGTCGGTGAGGGCGGTGATCACCGTGTTGGCCCAGTAGCGGCTGCCGTCCTTGCGCACCCGCCAGCTCTCGTCCTCGGCACGGCCGTCGCGGCGGGCGCGCTCGAGCTCGCGCTCGGGACGGCCGGTGGCGACGTCGTCGGCGGGATAGAAGAGGGAGACGGGCTCGCCGATGGCCTCGTCGGCGCCGAAGCCGGTCAGGCGCCGGGCGCCTTCGTTCCAGGTGACGATGCGCCCTTCGGTGTCGAGCAGGGTGACCGCGTAGTCGCGGATGCCCTCGACGAGCGAGCGGAACGAGTCCGGTGGACGTCCGGCGTCCGCCGGCGCGCCCTTCTTCGGGCGCGGCTTCTTCCTGGCAGGTTCTCGAGATCTGGGCATCGCGTCCCAATGCGGACGACGCGCCAACCCCTTACGGCCCCACGCCTGGGGGTACGTGAGCCGCGCGACCCGGGTGAGCACGCACGTCTCGAGCGGGGGCAGCATAGCATCGGGCCGGTCCGCCGAGGCCAGCCTTCGCTCTAAGTCGGCATCCTCCAAAGGATGACGTCGATCTCCGACCCCGCCGCGACGGTATCGGCGCTCTCGGGCACGATCCCCAGACCGTCAGCGCGCGCGAGCGAGGTGACCGCCCCCGACGACTGCGACCCGGTGAGCGCGGCCCGCCAGGCGCCCGGAGCGCCCGAGAGTCGCACGCGCACGAAGTCGCGGCGTCCCAGGGCGGAGCGCACTTCCTCGGTGAGCGTGGCGCGCACCATGGGTCGGTCCGGGCTCGCGATGCCCATGGCCGAGCGGAGGAGAGGTCGCGCCAGCCGGTCGAAGACCACGCTCGACGACACGGGATTGCCCGGCAGGCCGTAGAACACGCGGCCCTCGGCCAGCGCGCCGAATGCCTGCGGGCCGCCGGGGCGCATGCCGACCCGCCACCACTCGACGCCGGGGATCTCGGCGAGCGCGAGCTTCACCGGATCGAAGTCGCCCATCGACACGCCACCCAGCGAGAGCACGACGTCGTGCGCTTCGAGGAGCGAGAGGAGCGCGCCGGCCACGACCTTGGGATCGTCGCGCACGCGCCAGACCTCGCCGGGCTCGGCACCCGAGGCGGCGATGGCGGCGCGCATGGCGTGCGAGTTCGAGTCGTAGATCTCGCCCGGGCCGATCGTCTCGCCGGGGTCGACGAGCTCGTCGCCGGTCGAGAGCACGGCGACGCGCGGGCGCGTGACCACCGCGGCCAGGCCGTGGCCGAGCGCGGCCAGGGCCGCGATCTCGCCCGGGCCGATCTCGGTTCCGAGGGCCACGACCGTCTCTCCCTGGCGAGCGTCCTCGCCGCTGGGCCGCACGTTCTCGCCGGCGCGCGCGGCGGCGAGAGCGCGCACCTCGGTGTCGCCCTCGTCGGTCCGCTCGCGCATGAGCACGGCGTCGGCGCCGGCGGGCAAGGGGGCGCCGGTCATGACCAGGATCGCCTGGCCCGCGCCGACGCTCTTCCTGGGCATGGCACCGGCGGCCACGCGCTCGAGGACCGCGAGGCGGACGGGATTCGCCTCCGAGGCGGCGGCGACGTCGGCGGTGCGCACGGCGTAGCCGTCGACCGCGGAGTTGTCGAAGAGGGGGAGCGCTTGGTGCGCGACGAGCGGCTCGGCGAGCACGCGGCCGACGGCCTCGGCCAGGAGCACGCGCTCGACACCCAGGCGCGCGGCCAGGGCCGGGGCCGCGCCCATCACGCGAGCGCGCGCGTCCTCGAAGGAGAGCTTCCTAGCGACGGCGGCGGTAGACGCCACTCCGGCCTCCGCGCTTCTCCCACAGCGCGATCTCGCCGATCACCATGCCCCGGTCCACCGCCTTCAGCATGTCGTAGAGGGTGAGTGCGGCCACGCTCACCGCCGTGAGCGCCTCCATCTCGACGCCGGTGGGCCCCTGCGTGCGCACGCGCGCCTGGATGCCGACGCTCGCCGACTCGCGGTCGAGCTCGAACTCGAGGTCGACGGCGGTGACGGCGAGCGGGTGCGCGAGCGGGATGAGCTCGCTCGTGCGCTTGGCCGCCTGCACCGCGGCCAGGCGCGCCACCGTGAGCACGTCGCCCTTCGCCGCGCGGTCCTCGGCGATGAGCGCCAACGTGTCTTTGTGGACGAACACGCGGCCGCGCGCCGTGGCCTCGCGCGCCGTCGGCGCCTTGGCGGAGACGTCGACCATGCGGGCGCGGCCGTGGCGATCGAGATGACTCAGGGAAGCGCGGGAGCGGGGCATGCGCTTGACACTAGGAATGGCCTTCCCTACTGTCAACGACGGCCCCGGAAGAACCCTCTCCGGGGCCATTCCCCTTTTCAGCGGAGGCGCCCGCGCCCGCGGGCGACGAAGATGAGCTCCCCGACGGTCGTCGATTCCTGGGTGGTGACGCGCCCCGTGTCGCGCGTCCTCGGCGACGGGCTGCGCGCCGCGCTGGTCGACGACCCGGTGGGCCTGGTGCTCGTGCCCCTGGTCTTCCACTTTCCCAACGTGGCGCTCGAGGCCATCCAGGCGCGCTACCTCACGTACGTCGACGACCAGCTCCTGCGCCACCCGCCGATCGCCTTCGCCCTCTCGGCGGGATGGGCGTTCGCGCTCGTCGGGCGGCTCATCGGCCAGGCGCTCGTCGTGCGGCGCACCGCGCGCTGGCTCGAGCACCACGAGTCGCTGCCGCTCGATCTCGAGCTGACCGGCGTCATGCGCGTCTTTCCCACGTTCCTCGTGGTGTCGCTGCTGTTCATGCTCGCCGTGGTCGTGGGGCTCGTGATGCTCGCCGTGCCCGCGCTCGTGGCCGTCACGCTCTGGGGCTTCGCCGGTCAGGCCGCCGCCCTGGGCGGCGTGGGCGTGCTCGGCGCCTTCGGGGCCAGCCGCCAGGCGGTGCGCGGCAAGCTCCTGCGCTGGGGCGGGGCCGCGCTCCTCGTGCTCGGCGCGCTCGTCGTCCTGGCCTCGGGCTTCGGCCTCATCTGGACCGGGCTGCGCGAGCTGTTCACGGACGAGGTCCCGTTCCTGCTCTTCCTCGGGGCCGCGGCCGCGGTGGAGCTCGTGAGCGTGGTGTTCACGGCGACGTGGACGGCGCTCTACCTCGACTTGAGCGGCGCGGGCGGCCGCCTGGTCGAGCCCCTGCCCGAGCCCGCCCCCTCGCATTGACCGCTTCGCGGACGCGTGGCAGCCTCGATGCGATGGAGGACGTGAAAGTCACCACCGTCGCCGGCCGCTCCCGCCCGCCCGCCCCGCCCAGCCCGTACCGCGATCTCCTCGGGGCCACGCCGCGCATGCAGCGCCTGTTCCGGCTCCTTCAGCGCATCGCCCCCTCGGAGAGCACGGTCCTCCTCACCGGCGAGAGCGGGACGGGCAAGGAGCTGGTGGCGCGCGCCATCCACCTGCAGAGCGGACGCGCCCAGGGCCCGTTCGTGGCCGTGCACTGCGGCGCCATCCCCGAGGGCCTGATCGAGAGCGAGCTGTTCGGCTACGCGCGCGGCGCGTTCACCGGAGCCACCACCGGGCGTCGCGGCCTCATCGAGGAGGCGGACGGTGGCACGCTCTTCCTCGACGAGATCGCGGAGACCCCGCTCTCCACGCAGGTCAAGCTCCTGCGCTTCCTCGAGAACAACGAGGTGCGCCGGCTGGGCGAGAACGAGACACGCATCGTGAACTGCCGGGTCATCGCCGCCACCAACAAGGATCTGGCGCGGGCGGTGGCGCAGGGGCAGTTCCGCGAGGATCTCTTCTACCGGCTGAACGTGGTCCAGCTCGAGATCCCACCCCTGCGCGAGCGGCGCGAGGACATCCCGCTCCTGGCGCAGTACTTCCTCGAGCGGATGGCGAAGAAGCTGGGCAAGAAGCTCGCCGGCTTCTCGCCCGAGGCCCAGCGCCTGCTCGTGGCGCACGACTATCCCGGCAACGTGCGCGAGCTCGAGCACGCGGTCGAGCGCGCGGCCACCATGGCCGAGGGCGAGATCCTCGTCCCCGAGGACCTGCCGCCGGCGCTCGTCGAGGCGCGGCTCCTGCCCGGCGGCGAGTCGCCGGAGGTGCGCGACACGTGGTCGCTCGACGAGGTCGAGCGCGACCACATCGTGCGCGTCGTGGCCCGCCATCGCGGCAACCTGGCGAACGCCGCCCAGCAGCTCGGGGTCTCGCGCACCACTCTATGGCGCAAGATGCGCCGCTACCGGATTCCCAAGCCCAGCTAGGAGAAGACGTGTTTCAGGAAGGCGCCGGCGCCTGGAAGGGCGTGCGACCGTACTACGAAGACCCGTACACGACGCGCTTCGAGGCCTCGGTCACGGGCCGCCGCGACGACGAGCGCGGCTCGTGGGTCAAGCTCGACCGATCGTTCTTCTATCCCGAGGGCGGGGGGCAGGAATCCGACCGGGGAACGCTCTCCGAGATCGACGTCCTGGACGTGCAGGAAGACGCCGAAGGCGAGGTATGGCACCTCGTGTCGGGCTCGGTGCCCGATCACGTCGAGGCGCGAATCGACGCCGCCCGCCGCCACGCCAACCGCCGCCAGCACACCGGCCAGCACATTCTCTCGGCCGCTTTCCTGCGTCTTCTCGACGCCGAGACCGTCTCGTCGCGGCTTGGGGGAGACGTGGGAACGATCGATCTCGCGCGCCCTGGCTTGACTTGGGAAGAGGTGGATCGGGTCGAGCGCGAGGCCAACCGAGTGGCGTGGGAGGACCGCCCGGTGGTGAGCCGGCTCGTCACCCCCGAGGAGCTCGAACGGGAGGCGCTTCGCCGGCCTCCCAAGGTGGAAGGGCTCGTCCGACTGGTGGAGGTCGCGGACTGGGACCTCTCCGCCTGTGGGGGCACGCATTGCACGCGGAGCGGGGAAGTCGGGCTCATCAAGGTGCGGCGA
>Ga0075423_10006870_pt1 | contig 10705 bp, 4 predicted proteins | sample SoiMethybrSBSTD2_FD_80114 | JGI IMG/M metagenome (GOLD analysis project Ga0075423, IMG submission 80114) | Bulk soil microbial communities from a Populus tree surrounding site in Tennessee, USA - Soil MetaG P. TD hybrid SBSTD2 | ecosystem: Environmental > Terrestrial > Soil > Tree plantation...
CGTGACCAGGGCGACTACGCCGCCGCGCGCCCGCTGTATGAGCGCGCGCTGGCCATCCGCGAGCAGGCGCGCGGTCCCGACCACCCCGATACCGCCCTAAGCCTCAACAACCTGGCCCTCCTCTGCGCGTACGAAGACTTGTTCCAGGATGCGGCGCTGCTGATGCGCCGGGCGCTGGCGATCCACGAGCAGGCGCTCGGGCCAGAGCATCCCTATACCCAAGGCTCGCGCCGGAGCCTCGCCACAATTGAGCAGCGCCTGGCTGAGCAGCGCGAGGAGCCGTCAGCGGAATAGCTTTGGGTGCAGGGCGCTTCGTCCCCGCGCCCCCGATTAGGTGTGCTGTACGGTGTTGCGGGGCGCTTCGTCCCCGCGCCCCCGCTGGCATCTGATGCCATTCCAGCTCGACCGTGCCTGATGCTTCGCATTGCGGGCGGCTCCGCCCCCGCGCCCCCACTGGGGAACCCCTTGCGGGTTCCCCAGACCCCTCCTGCAAATGATGCCTTCCCACCCTGAATTATACCTTGCATGCCTCGCCGGCCTCGATATGTGCCAGCACGAGTGTAGCGCACCTGCTGACGGCACCGATACTGTCGCTGCGGTCTCTAGCAACGCAGGGCGCTTGGCCCCCGCGCCCTCGATTAAACGTGCGTGATACTTACGCATTGCGGGGCGCGCCGCTCCCGCACCCCCGATTAGGGGAACCCTCGCCGGTTCCCCTAACACCCCTCCGGCATGTAATGCCTTCCCAACCTGATCAGCTGTGGTACAGGCCTCGCCAGCTTGGACATATGCTGCCGAGGTTGCGACGCAGGTTCCGCATGCGCGCATGCAGCCGATGTATGACGCTAACAACGGAGGCATGCGCTGCTGGCGCTGCCGTGCAACCAGCATCCATTTGGGGTCCAGGGGCAGCGCCCTGGCCAGGGGAGTGTCGGGGGCGGCGGTCCGCCCCTGACCGCGGGGCGTGGGGGCGCGTAGCCCCCGCATCCACATTGCAACTGGATACTGCGCTGCACGGAGGCAGAGCGACCGGTCGCAGCCAGATGCCACGCGGCATGGCGGCAGGGCGCGATATATCGCGCCCCTACGTCTGGATGGCGTGCTGCACCAGCGGCAGCCCTGCCGCTGGTGCAGCACTCCCCCAACTTGACAAACGATACAAAATCAGTACCATTGACCCTGCGGCAGCGCCCCCGCCGCCCTTGGCCCCTAGCACCTCTGGTGAGCTGACAAGACCAATGCCTAAACCCGATACCGCCACAACATGGAGCACCCGCATGCGAGCCTTGCCTGTCCTATTGCTGATACTGCTGGCGCTGCTGCCGCCGGCTGTCGTACAGGCCGCGCCCACCTGTTTTCCAGAAGCGGCCCCGGCGATCACCAACTGCATCGACGGCCGGTTTGGTGCGTTCTGGCAGCAGCAGGGTGGCCTGGCGGTCTTCGGGTACCCGCTGGAGGCACAGCATGAGGAGCCCGCTCTCGCTGGCGCGATCAGTGTGCAGCGCTTCGAGCGCGAGCGGCTGGAGCTGCATCCAGAAAACGCAGCGCCGTATGATGTCCTGCTGGGACGGCTGGGTGCCGACGTGCTGGAGCATCAGGGCCGCGATTGGCGCAGCCTGCCCAGAGGCGATGCCGGCGCGCCGCACTTCTTTGCCGAGACCGGCCACGCGATCGCGCCGCAGTTCTGGGGCTACTGGTCGAGCCACGGGCTGGCGTTCGATGGGCAGGCAGGCACGAGCTTTCCAGAGAGCCTGGCGCTGTTCGGCATGCCACTCTCCGAGGCGACGATGGAGATCAACCCGACCGATGGCCGGCAGTATCTGACGCAGTGGTTCGAGCGTGCGCGCTTCGAGGAGCACCCCGAGAACGCCGGCACGCCCTACACCGTGCTGCTGGGGCTGCTGCAACGCGAGCTGGACGACGCCGCGCCAGCGCCGCAGCCCCCGCCGGTCGCGCTGAATCCGGGCGGCTTCATCGAGGTCGCCGGCTCGCAGCTAACGCGCCTGGGCCAGCCGGTGCGCCTCAAGGGCGTGAACTATTATCCGCAACAGCGCCCCTGGATGGATATGTGGACGGCATGGGATGGGCAGCAGATCGAGCGTGAGCTGCGGCTGGCACGCGATCAGCTGGGGATCAACGCGGTGCGGGTGCTCGTGCCATACAACCTCTCCGACAAAGACTCCGGTGCGGGGGTTGTAACCGCCGAGCTGCTGGGCCGCATGCACGAGCTGACCCAGATTGCCGGCAGCCTGGACCTGCGCCTGATCGTCACGCTGTTCGACTTCTATGAAGACTTCCCGGCATCCGGTAGCGTCGCCGAGCAGCGCAACTTCGCATACCTGCGGACATTGATCGGTAACTTCACCGGCGACGACCGCATCATCGCTTGGGATCTGCACAACGAGCCCGACCAGTACGCGCCCTGGAAAGACGGCTATGCGCCGCAGGTGCTGACCTGGCTGGGCCGCATGGCTGACGAAGTGCATCGCCTGGCACCCAATCACCTGGTCACGGTCGGCATGGGCCAGTACGACAACCTGCTGGCAGCTGGCCCCGATGGCCGGCGCGTCATCGACTATAGCGACGTGATCAGCGTGCATAGCTACAACGCCGCAGATGTCGCGCGCCAGCTCGACGAGGTGCGCGGCCAGACCACGAAGCCGATCCTGCTGGAGGAGTTCGGCTGGCCGACCGGGATTACCTGCCTGACGCGCAGCTACAACGAGGATAGCCAGGCCCAGGTCTATCGCGATACGCTGGCTGCGGCGCGTGATCGCGTTGCGGGCGTATTCGCGTGGAACCTGCGCGACTACGACAGCGGGCCGATCAAGCACTGGGGCTCGCGCGAGGATTACTTCGGCCTGTACCGCGCCGATGGCAGCCTCAAGCCGGCTGCTCAGGAACTGCGCCTGTATGACGCGCCGCCCCTGCCGAGCACCGTCAGCACGAACCTGCCGCTGACGGCGACCGGCCCGAACATCCCCGACGGCGACTGGGCACCGCTCGCCGTCGGCGACCACTACGTCAAGAGCTGGTTCCGCAGCGCCTGGGAGTTGCTGGGCGGGCAGAGCAGCTTTGGAATGCCGCTGACCGATGCGTTCGTGATACCCGGTGCCACACCCAAGACCGACCGGGTGCTGCAATATTTCGAGGCCGGCGCACTTGAGCTGCATCCCGAAGCCGCCGCCGACCCAGACTTCCGCTTCCTGCTGGAGATCGATAAGGTTCAGCGAATAGTCGTGCCGCTCGGCCTTGGCGCGGAGTATGTGTCGCGCAACGGCATCACGACCGGGAGCGCCAAGCTGCGGCAATTCCAGTCGTTTTACACGGGCATCCACGGCGATTGGCGGCTTGGCGCGCCGATCACGGGCGAGCTTGTCGAGACGGTCAACGGCGTATCGACGACCGTGCAGTACTTTCAGCGCGGTTCCTTGCAGTGGAACCCGGCGACTCAGACGATCGAGGTCGGGCGGCAGGGCACCTGGGCCTGGAATGCCCAGTGCCAATCCGCGCCGTAACGGGCAAGGATACCGCCACGGTTCGCTATCGAATCAAATAACGACGAGCAACCTTCCGGGAAGCTGACCAACGGCATCTAAAGCGCCAGATCAAGCTTCCCGGAAGGTTTGGCAGGGCTTATTTGACAGGAGTTAGGCGGTGAGGCGGCGGTCGGCACTGTTGGCAATGAATCACAATGCTCGTAGGGGCAGACCCGCGTGTCTGCCCACACAGTTGGACATTGCTTCGCATTGCGGGCAGACACGCGGGTCTGCCCCTACACTATGGCCCTACGCTATGCACTATCGTTGTGTTCGGCGTCGGCATGCGCTATGTGGTCGCACGCCAAATTGGGTATATGCCACCTCTATTGCAGCGCAGTAGGGGCGCAGCAGCCCCAAGACCTGTACCACGGCAAGGCCGTTCGGGCTGCTGCGCCCCTACATCGATGTCTACACCGCAACGGCCCCTGCATATCGCTAATAACGGAGGCATGCGCTGCTGGCGCTGCTGTGCCACCAGCATTCTTTTAGCCTCCCAGGGCAGCGCCCAAGGAGCGCCAGCGCGCGCTTAGTTGACGATCTGCACGGTCAGCAGCTCAAGCGTATCCTCTGCGGCACCCGGCAGCGCTAGCCGCGCCTGCGTTTCCATGCGATAGACGCCAAGCTCGAGCTGGTATTCGCCCGGCGGCAGGTCGGCGGGGATGGGTAGGTCGGCTAGGTCGAGCGCCAGCTCGCCCGGCTGCCAGTGCGAGGTTGGATAGTCGGCTGCGCGGATCAGTGTGTCGCGCTGGGCGACGGTGTGGCCCTGGGCATCACGGAGGTGCAGGAAGATCGCGTAGTCGGCGTCGATCTGCGTGAGCGGCTGCCAGTACAGGTTGAGCAGTAGTGCATGGCCACGCTGCACGCTGGTAGCGCCGTCGAGCGGGCGATAGGACGGGCGCAGATCGCCGGCTGCGCGCTGAAAGCCCAGCAGCCGCAGCCGCTCGCCAAAGGTCGCGTCGCGCCGCGTGATCGCTAGCTCGTCAAGATGAGCCCCTAGGTCGAGCAGCTCCATATGCGGGCCGGGCTGACCTTCGTGGTCGCCGGGAAAGACATGGATCTGCTGGGCCGCCTGGCGTAGCCCGGTGTAGCCGGCCGGGTCGGCGTCGTGGACGTTCACGACCAGGTAGCGGTAGCCTTGCGCACGGTACCAGGCGGGGCTGCGTGCGGACACAGCGCCCGGCGTGATGAACGGCTGGTTGGCCCACTGGACGGGGTGGAGGTCAACCGCGATCGGCGCGCCGTGGGGCAGCTGCTCGCGCACGTAGTCGCCCGCGCGCACCTGGCTGTTCGTCAGCGCGTAGAAGCGGGTCAGGTCGATCGCGCTGAGCAGCGGCCCGATGCTGATCAGCGCGGTCAGCCCGAGCGCGAGCGCGCCAGCGGCCCAGGCCCGCGACCGACCAGCTGGTACACGCTGGCCGAAATAGGCCGATAGTTTGAACCACCAAGCCGCCAGACCGAGCCTGGGTGTCTGGCTGTCTTGGTTGTGAAGAGTCCTCGGTGTACCTGTGACAAGCTGTACGAGCGTCATAATGCCGATGCCGGCGAACAGCGCCAGGACCGGCAGCAGCGGCAGCATGTTGCGGAAGAAGTGCCGGTTTTGCGCCAGGAAGAGCAGGAGCTGCGGCGGCAGGAAGGTCAGCAGCAGCAGGCCCGCGCGGTCGCGGCGCGCGAGCACCACGCCGATCCCTAGCAGTGCGGCCAGGAACGGCAGCGGGTACAGTCCGGTGCTCCAGAAGAAGTTCAGGTAGTCGAGCACCGGCCAGGTGCGCTCGACATCGCTGACAGTCGAGGGCGCGTAGCTGTTGTACTGGCGGAAGATGTCGCTGATTAATCTATCGGATGTCAGCACGGCATAGGGCGTGCCGGCGACGAAGCCGATCAGACTCCACAGCCCGGCCCAGGCCAGCAGCCCACCACGGCGCAGGCTCGCGCGGCCCCAGACCATGGCGTGTGCGACGGCGATGGTCAGCGCGATCAGGCTGACATTGTATTTGGTCGCGGCGGCCAGCCCCATCAGGAAGCCGGCGAGTGCGTATGTGCGCCAGCCGGGGCGCTCCAGGATGCGCAGCGTTGCCGCGAGCGCCAGCAGTGCGGTCAGCGCGGTTGCGACATCTACGGTGATGTACTGCGAGTTGCGCATATGGAAGGGCATGAACGCCAGTAGCGCCGCAGCCACCAGCCCTACACCAACGCCCCACCAGCGCCGCCCGATCAGGTAGAGCGGCACGAGCGTCAGTGTGCCCAGGAGGGCGGTGAGCGTGCGGCCCCAGACGTAGAAGCCCGGCGTCGTCACGTAGATGTCGGTCGTGAGCGGCAGATCCGCGATGCTGCGGTATAGGCCGGTGCCCAGCCCATAGCGCAGGTGCGCCGCGAGCACCAGCCGTAGCGCGTAGAAGTAGAGCGATGGATAGCCGAAGTAGCGCGGGTTCCAGTCGCCGCGCCGGAGCATCCCCAGCACGGCATTCACGATCACTGGCTCGTCGGGGTGCGGGGTGTAGGGCAGCCCCCAGCCGACGGCGTAGACGCGCAGCCCGAAGGCGACCAGTGCGATCAGGACGAGCGCGAGGGTGCCCCAGGGCCAGCGCGTAGCGCGGGCGGCGGCGCTGCTCTGGGTGGCGGTTTGCGGTGGCGCACTCATCTACTTGATCGTCAGGGTCGTCAGCGTGTTGCTGCCGGCTGTGCCGCCCGCGGTCGCTTGCAGCGGCAGGCGTACGCCGGTCGCCCCGTCGTACAGGCCGAGGTCGATCCGGTAGGTTCCGGGGGGCAGCGCCGGCAGGGGTAGGTCGGCTTGATCGACGACGAGTTCGCCCGGCTGCCAGTGCGAGGTCGGGTAGTCGCTGTGTCGTAGGGGCAGATCGCGCTGGGCAACGCGCTCGCCGCGCTGGTCGATGATGTGGATAAACAGCGTGTAGTCGCGGTCCATTCGTGCCAGGGCGCGCCAGTACAGGTTGAGCTGGAGGGGGTCGCCGCTGTGCAATTCGCGCATATCGACCCCGGCGAGCGGCGTCACCTGCGCGCGCGGCGGGCCAGGCCCGATCTCGTAACCGAGCAGCGCCGCCTGGTCGCCGAAGCGCAGCTCGTGGCGGACGAACGGCATCAGCCCAGGGTGGTCGCCCAGGTCCACGATTGCGCTGGCGGGGCCTGGCTGGATGCCGTCGCTCCGTTCGGGGTATTCGGCGACGACGATACCGGCTGCCTTCAGCTGATCATAGCGCGCGCGCTCGGCTGGCGTGGGGTAGTTGTCGCTGTTGAGCAGCAGGTAGCGGAAGCCGTTGGCGCGGTACCACTCAGCCGGGTGATCGGTGAGCAGCGCGACCGGGAAGACGACGGGATCACCGGCCCACAGGTTGCCGTTGACCTCAGCCGCCGAGCGCATGCCCTGCGGGAGCGCGCGTAGTTGCTCGGTCGCAGCCACGAGCGTGTATGGGCGGCTCCAGTAGTTCAGGTGCCAGATCGTCCGGCTGATCTGCGGCGCGAGCAGCTCGAGGGCGAGCAGCGCGAGGGCGAGCAGGTGAGCCGCTTTGGGCCGGATCAGATCAGCCAGCGCGACGACGCCCGCCGCCGCCAGCAGGATCATCAGCGGGATAACCGGCAGCAGGTTGCGCACGAAGTTGACCGAGTAGGGCAGCAGCAGGGCCAATTCGGCCAGCGTGACCGCCAGCAGGATCGTCAGCGGGCGCGGGAAGCGCCGGGCCAGCGCCGGCAGCCCCAGCGCGGCGACGATGCTGCCCGATTGGTAGAGCGCGCTGTTCCAGATGAACCGGACGTAGCCGCCCAGGTTCCAGGGGCCCTGAAAGTTGCCGTGCGTGCCGGTGGCGTAGTGATTGGCGTTGGCGCGCAGCGCCGAGAGGAAGTTGCTCCAGTCGAGCAGCGCGTAGGGCGTCGTGGCCAGGAAGACCAGCAGGGAGAGTGTACCCGCCGCGATCAGCCGCAGCAGCGCGCGGCCAATGCCCGCTCGGCCCCAGTAGAGCAGGTGCGCCAGCACCAGCGCGAGCGCCGCGACGACCGCGTTGTACTTAGTTCCACCGGCGAGTCCGGTCGCGCCACCCGCCAGCAGGTACCCGCGCCAATCGCCATTCGTGGCGACCATCCACGCGCCGAGCACGGCGAGCACGACCCACAGGCCGGTCGGGGCGTCTGCGGTGATGTAGTGGCTGTTGATGATGTGGTAGTGCGTCACCGCCAGCGCCAGCCCGCCCAGGATGCCGACGCGCAGATCGAACATGCGCCGACCGAGCAGATACAGCGCTGGGATGGTCGCCGCGCCCATCAGCGCAGTCACCGAGCGCTCCCAGAGGTAGAGCGTGGGCGCGGTCGTGAAGCCGTAGGTCTTCAGCGGGAGGCTTTGAAGCGAGCTGTACAGGCCGTGTTGGATGCCCCAGGTTGCGTGCAGCCAGGCGGCCCCGGCGATCAGGTAGTAGTAGAGCGAGGGGTACAAGAAGGTGTGCGGGTTCAGATCGGCGTTTTGCACCATCCGCACGCTCACCTCGACCAGCGCCGGCTCGTCGACGTGCTCAACGTAGGGCAGGCCCCACGCCAGCGCATACAGGCGCAGGAACAGTGCGCCCACGAACAGCGCGACCGGGAGCAGCGCGGGCAAAACAACGGCCATCCGGCTGCGCGCCTGGGTGATCGGCCGCTCTAGCGCTACCATGATCGCTGCTCCTCAGGCGCGACCAGGATGCGGCGCGCGTGCCGATACCCCCCCAACCCCCCCGCCAGCAGGGGGGCAGCGCGGCGGGGCTGCGCGTGCCATGCGCTGGCACGCCACAGGCCGGGGCGCAACTCAGTATGTGGATTGGCCGTTGTCATAGGCTCCTGGTTGATCGGTGCTGGGACGGGCGGTATTATAGCACAGAGTGCTTGTCGGCTGTTGCGCCTTTGCGTCTCTGTGCGAGGCATGGGCTGGCTGCTATGTAGGTTGTGGGGGCTGGCTGCTATATGGGAGTTGGCTGCTATGTAGGTTGTGGGGGCTGGCTGCTATATGGGAGTTGGCTGCTATGTGGGTGTGGGGGCTGGCTGCTATGTGGGGGCTGGCTGCTATGTGGGGGCTGGCTGCTATGTGGGTGTGGGGGCTGCGCGCCCCCACGCCCCGCGGTTGGGGGTGGCGGTCCACCCCCAACACCCCCCGGCCGGGGCGTTGCCCCTGGACCCCAAAAGAATGGCCGGTGCGCGGCAACGCTAGGGGCGCATGCCTCCGTTGTTAGCGCTGTGCATCGGCTGCATGTGTGCATGCGGGGGCTGTCGATGGGTGTGGGTGTGGGGGCTGGCTGCTTGCGTGCAGCCGGAGAGCTGAGTTGCAACGTCAGTGGCACATGTCGTGGCCGGCGAGGCATGCGCGGCGAACAATCTAAATGGTAGGGCATCACATGCGGGAGGGTATTAGGGGAACCGGCGTAGGTTCCCCTAATCGGGGGTGCGGGGGCGAAGCGCCCCGCAAGAGTGTACAGAGGGTGTGGGGCGGTGCCGCCCCGCTACATACGCCACGCGCCAGCCAAAGGCACCAATGCGTGGTACACTACGGCTGACGCCGGCACACGGCGTCAGCCGGACATGATAGCTCCACATAGGGGAGGCCCCATGCCCAAAGTAGGACGGAACGACCCGTGCCCCTGCGGTAGCGGCAAAAAGTATAAGCAGTGCCACCTGCTGATCGAGCAGGCCGCCCAGGTCGAGCAGCGTCAGCTGCGCCAGGCCATCGATACCCTGATGCCCAAGCTGATCGAGGCGGCACAGGCCCTGCCCACGGCGATCACGCCGGCACTTGCGCGCTTCTGGAATAGTACGTACAGCGCCGAGCAGCTAGGCGAGCTGGAGGATCTCGAGGAGCGCGGCTCCGACCGCTTCCTAACCTGGTTCGTCTTCGACTACCCGCTCGACGACGGGCATACGCTGGTCGAGCAGTTGGCTGGTGGGGCGGGCGAGCTTGGGCTGACTGATGTCGAGGAGCGGTTGCTCAAGGGCTGGACGAGCGTGCGACTGCGGCCCTATGCGATCAACAGCGTGCTTAAGGGGCAGGGCATGCACGTTTACGATCTGCTGGACGAGGTCGAGTACGAGGTCGAGGATCACTCCGCCTCGCGCCGGGTCCAGCCGGGCGAGGTGCTGGTGACGCACCTGGTACCTGCTGGCGGTCGCTATTATGTGGGCGGCGCGGCGGCACACCTGACCGCCGATACGCGCGAGAAGCTGCACGAGTATGCCGCCCTGCATATGGAAGCCTTCGCGCGCGACCACCCCGGTGCCACTTGGGCCGATCTGCTGCGCGAGCGCTCCGAGGTGCTCAACCACTTCGTGATGGCGCTCCCGGTCGAGAAGCCCGACCCCGCGCTGCTGGACACCCTGCTTATGCAGACGCGCATATCGCTGAAGCTGGCCGGCGAGTCGCTGCTGGGGCCAAAGGACGAGTGACCTGGGATGCGTCAACGGCCTCGGTTGTCAGATGCCGATCTCTAGCTCCTCGGCGTAGTGGCCGTTGATCAGCAGCAGCGATGCGTGCCCGCTTGGATCGACCAGCTGCATCTCGGCGACGTAGATCGGGCTGGTGCGCGCGTAGACGAAGTCGTGATGCCAGATGTAGCGCGGGTCGCGAAAGGCATCCGGCCCGGTGATGCCGCCGAGGTGTTCGCTGCGGCCAAGCGCGATGTGCGGGCCAGCCTTCTCATCTTCGAGGACATTGCCCCACACCCGCGCGGTCGGGTTACACCCCAGGCCCAACTCGGCGACGTTGCGGCGCGCTAGGTCGAGCGTCAGGAAGCTGCGCAGGTCTTCGGCTGCCGCGCCATGGCCCAGCACGTCGTCGACGCGGTTGTGCGCGATCGCGAGCCGAACGATGTCGCCGTGCCACTCGACGGGCAAGACGCCGCTGGTCTCACTCGGCGTGCCGGGTCGCTCACCCTCATACGTCGCGGTGTAGGTCTCGCCGCTGGGTAAGTTCACCAGGCGCGGTGGGGCCTTGTCTGGCCGAAGCTGTCCATCGTCGACATGGGGCGTGCGGAAGCGCAGGTCGAGCGTGAGCCGGTCGCCGTTGGAGAAGCCGATCTGCGCATACGCGGCGTTGGTCAGCCGATCACGTAGTCGCGCGCAGGATCGCGCCACCAGCGTGTAGTCGGCTGCGAGGGCGGGTAGCTCCATCGCTGGGGCGACCATCGGCATTGATGCGA
>Ga0075423_10006871_pt1 | contig 10703 bp, 6 predicted proteins | sample SoiMethybrSBSTD2_FD_80114 | JGI IMG/M metagenome (GOLD analysis project Ga0075423, IMG submission 80114) | Bulk soil microbial communities from a Populus tree surrounding site in Tennessee, USA - Soil MetaG P. TD hybrid SBSTD2 | ecosystem: Environmental > Terrestrial > Soil > Tree plantation...
CGGACTGATCCGCCGGCCGAAACCCAGACGACGTCGCGGCATAACCGAGCGCGCGGTGCCGCATCGTCGAGCCGGGTGTCCAAGCGATCGTCGACCTCATGCCGAGCGGCGCGAAAATGCGATCGTGGAGGAACGCGGCGAAGGGGCGGCCCGATACAGTCTCCACCACGATGGCGAGCACCGCGTACCCTGAGTCGCCGTACCGAAACGCTGTGCCCGGCCGGAACAGCAGCCGGTCGGTCCGCTTCAGCAGCTTTATGACATCGCCATCGTTGAGATGCGACGCCGATTTCGGAACGAAATCTTCATAGGCCTGCAAGCCCGAAGTGTGGGTGAGTAGATGACGAATCCGGATTTCACGACCATACGCGGGAAAGTCAGGGATGATTTCGGCCACGCGCGTGTCGAGCGTCAGCCGCCTGTCTCGGATCAAAAGCATGACGGCCATGGCCGTGAATGCCTTCGTGAGCGACGCGAGGCGAAAGTTCGTGCGCTCGGTGACGCGTGTGTTTGTTTCTAGGTTGGCGAGCCCGGACGTCCGGCCGAACGCCAGCCGCCCGTTGTGGATCACCGCAATGGCGGCACCGGGTACCGAGCCGTTGTACCGGGCGAGGAGACCATCGACAGTCTGAGCATCTGCCGCGGAGACAAGTTTCGAGGCCGAATGCGCACTTACGACGCCGCTTCCGACAGCCAGGAGAACGACAACGGCAACAACGACAATCCTCACGCGTGTGCACTCCCGCTACGGGTGCGCTGCCGCGCGGAGTGGGATGCAATCGGCATTCCCGCGACACTTGCGTTGAGTCCGAAGCTCGCCCATCCTTTGGGGCGACACCCTCGTCTTCAGGTGCCAGGCATAATGTACGAACCCATGCGTCGCCGTCGGCTCCTCGCAGCAACGCTCGTGATACTGCTCGGCGGGTGCGCCTCCTACGCCTGGGTCAAGCCGGACGCGACGGTCGAGATGACGGCGCGCGATGAGGTCGCCTGCCGCACTGAGGCCCGCGACCTGGCGACGACGGGATTCGTATACGGTGGCATGGGAGCGCCGGGGGGATATCCGCCATGGCAGCAGGTCCCGTACCCGGATCCCTCGTGGCAGGTCGTCACCGAGCAGCGCATATTTGATCGGTGCATGCGCAGCCGCGGCTACGAGCTCATGCGCACAGACAAGAAGGGCTGAATCCAGCGAGAAACTGGCGCGTGACCCGATGAGCGAAACCGCGGTCGGCACCGTCGTCGGCCACCTCGCGTCCGCCGCACCGCATCGCGCGGCGCTCACGTGCGGCACGGACACCGTCTCGCGCGCCACGCTCGAGGCACGCACGAACCGGCTCGCCCGCGCCTACCGCGCGCTCGGCGTTACTCCGGACTCGTTCGTCACGATCGGTCTGCCGAACGGCATCGAATTCTTCGAGGCCGTGCTCGCGGTGTGGAAGCTCGGCGCGACTCCACAGCCGATCTCGTCGCGGCTGCCGGCCGCCGAACGGCGCGCGATCATCGATCTCGCGAACCCGTCCCTTGTCGTCGGTGTCCAGCCGTCCGAAACGCCGGGCCGAACGACGATTCCCGCCGGATTCCAGCCGGAGGCGTCGCTCTCGTCCGATCCGTTGCTGCCGCTGATCGCGGCATCGTTCAAGGCGCCGACGTCGGGCGGGAGCACTGGCCGGCCGAAGCTCATCGTCGCCACCCAGGCCGCGACGTGGGAGTCCGTCGAGGACTTCGCAAACTTGTTGATGATCCCGTCGGACGGCGTACACCTGGTGACCGGACCGCTCTACCACAACGGACCATTCGTCACTTCGCTCCTCGCGCTGCTGCGTGGCAATCACCTCGTGATCATGGAGCGCTTCGACCCAACGCTGGCGCTGGCGCTGATTGAACGACACCGCGTCGACTGGATGTACGCGGTGCCGACGATGATGCACCGCATCTGGCGCCTGCCGGAGCGCGAGCGGCGATGGTTCGACGTCTCGTCGCTCCGCGTGGTGTTCCACATGGCAGCGCCGTGTCCGCCGTGGCTCAAGCAGGCGTGGATCGACTGGCTCGGCGTCGAGCGTATTCTCGAGCTCTACGGCGGGACCGAGGCCCAGGCGATTACGTTCATCACCGGCGATGAGTGGCTCGCGCACCGAGGCTCTGTCGGCCGCGTGATCGTGGGCGAGATGGTCGTGCTAGACGGGAGCGGCAACGAGCGGCCGCCCGGCGAAGTTGGTGAGATCTGGATGCGCCGCGGCCTCGACGAGCCGCCGTCGTACCGCTACATCGGCGCGCGGCCGAAGTCGCGGCCCGGCAACTGGGAATCGCTCGGCGACATCGGCTGGAAGGACGCCGACGGCTACGTGTACCTCAGCGACCGCGACACGGACATGATCCTCGTCGGCGGCTCGAACGTGTATCCGGCCGAGGTCGAGTCCGCCCTCGACGAACACCCGGCCGTCACGTCGTCGTGCGTGATCGGCCTGCCGGATGACGAATATGGCAACGTCGTCCATGCGATCGTGCAGGCGGCCGGGCTGTTGACCTCGGCCGAGCTCGAGGAGTTCCTGCGCTCGAAGCTCACAAAGTACAAGCGCCCGCGCACGTACGAGTTCGTGAGCGAGCCGCTGCGAGGCGACGACGGCAAGGTGCGCCGCTCGGCGCTTCGCGCGCAACGGCTCGCAGCCGCGCGTCGTTGACGGCCAGCGGCGTGTAGTGGCGCCCTACAAGCTTCTCCCACGTAGCGGTCGGTAACGCAGGCTGCAATAGTCTGGTGCGAGACGAGAACCAAGTCGCAACAGGGAGACCTGATTACTGTCAGTGAGATCTCGCCAGGTGAAGAGGCTATGAACGAAGGTGTTCTGTTCCGACTCCGCTACTCCATACCGGCTACGCAGCGCGACCTCGAGGTCAGCGCACTGAGAATTCGCGACGTCGAGGTCGACGCCCGTGAGTCTTCCGTCGTCTGGGGAAAACATGAAGCGAGCCATGAAAGAGAAGCCTGGGGCCTCATACGGCGCTGCGGCGAGGTTGTCGAAGCCCTGGTAACTCTTCTGCGGGTCTTTCGGGCAAGCGCGTGCGACACCTGCAGACGCCGCGACGACTTCATCGACCGTCATCCCCCAGCGTGTGTATTGCCAGTCACCATACGCTGAGAGCGGCTGCAGAATGACGGCGAGAGCGACAGCGACCAACGCCAACATGAGTGTCGCGAGATCCCGCGCCATTCGCGAGGACGGTACCACGATCGCTGATTAGCGCGAAGGAGGCGGGGGGCGCCAGCCTCCTCGCGCGATAAAGCCCGCGGACTCCTTCATGCTCTTCCGGCGCGCGGCGTCAAGGCCGCGAGCACGATCGCCACTACCAACAGCGCCGGCACGTCCGCGATCAGGTGCCCGCGCTCCGCGCCGTCGGTCAGGGCCTGCACGCCCATGATGACCGCGTGCACGACGCTCGACCAGACGGTGAACCAGATCAGGCTCGTGTGGGCCAGCGGATTCCTCGACGCGATCAGAAGAAAGACGCCGAGCGTTGCGTAGACTCCGAGGATCATCATCAGGTAGTGCGAGTGCCCGTGTCCCCACGTCCAGCCGGAGGGCCACACGATTCCCAGCGCGTAGATACCAAAGACGAAGATGAGGCCGACGGCAACGAGCGCAACGCGAAGGTATCGAATGCGGTTCGCGTCCGACATATTGATCGTCGCCGTCAGCTTGTCCCCTCCAACGCCCTTCACGGTCGTCGTCGCGTTCATAATGCGCTCCCTTCCTTGGCTCGCGACCTCGTGGTCGCGCCAGCGGCGGAAGTGCGATGACCGTGCCAAAGGCAAATCGCTGCAAATTCGCGGGTCCGTCGTCTGGATACGCAAGGCCATCTTGCGGGCTCGAGCGAGTGCGCGAGCCGTTCGCGCGTGATTTCGGCGTCTTACCGAACGCAAGGTCTCGGAGCATCCCCGGCTCACGGACGCGCAAGCCTGTCCGGCACCCGGCGCTGAGCGAGCCTGATCGAGCGCGGTTACGCCGCCGGGTGCTCCGTCATGCTCCGGCCCACCACCAGTTCGCCCACACGTTCCTCGAGAGCGAGGGTGCCGCTATAGGCCGCGATTGCGACGAGGAACCTCGACTTGGCGAACCGCGGGAAGCGCTCGAGCGCTTCCCGCGCAGCGTCGAGTCCTGGGAACACGAGAAGATCGGTCCCCCTCGCGTTCTCTTCGACCCACGCGAACGGATCGGCGTGCTCGACGTGATCGAACTGGAACTTCGCCAGGAATAGCGAGGTGAAACGGTCGGTCGAGGTCCCGACGAAGACGACGTGGCGCCCGCGCGCGAGGCGCCTCGCCAGCTCGGCGGCCAGCTCGAGATCGAGACTTGCGGGACGGAAGAGATCGTCGCGACGTGCCATGATGAGCAGCCGCTCGAACGGCTCCACCGCGCCGTGCGCGAGAAGAATCGGCACGGGTGTGCGGGCGATCGTCTGGGCCACCTCACTATTCGGATCGAGCGGATCGCCTCCCTCGCTGCGCCACTCGGCGAGGAGCAGCGTCGCGTTCTCCTCACGCGTCGTCCGCAGCAGCCCCTCGCGCACCGACCTCGAGACCCGGAAGATGGCGTGGGACTCGAGTCCCTCCTCGGCAAGCCACTTGTCCGCGTTCTCCGTCAGACGACGCTGCATGGCGAGCCGAGCCTCGGGGGCCTCTTCAGGGGCGAAGCTTGCCGCGAGCACGATGCCGCCGTCGGGCGCGGCGAGCCGCCCGGCGACGCCAAGCAACGGACGGGTCGATTCACCCCAGACCGGGACGAGGACCGCGCTCCCGAGCGCCTCGGCGGCCGCTCCCTCACGGGGCACCTTCTTGCCGAAGAACGTGACCATTGCCGGGGTCACGACGAGAGAGACGAGAATGACGACCAGCACGGCGTTGATGGTGCGCGTGTCGAAGAGGCCCAGGCGCGCGCCGACGAGCGTGGTGGCGAGCGTCGCCGCCGCCTGCGAGCCGGAAAGACCGGACATCACTCCCACCTCGGGCCAACTAAACCCAAAAGTGCGTCCGGCGATGACCGCGGCGAGCGCCTTTCCGCCCAGCACGGCAATGCTGAAAACGAGGGCGACCAGAAGAGTCCGCGGATCGATCAAAACTTTTGGGTCGAGGAGAACGCCGACTGAGACGAGGAAGATCGGGATGAACCATGCCGAGCCGAAGAACTGAATGCGGTCCATCAACGCGCTCCGTTCGGGAATGGCGCGATTCAATCCCAGACCGGCGAAGAACGCACCGACGATGCCGTCGATCGTGGCCGCCTCGGCGAGCACCGCGCCGGAGAGAAGGGCTGCCATCCCGAAGACGAAGCGATACGCGCGCTCGCCGCCGACCCGCGCAAAGAACCAGCGAGCCAGCCTCGGCAGCACGAACAATGTCCAGAGGGCGAGCACGGCGAGCCCCACGACGATCTCCACACCCTGGGCATCCAGGCTTCCGGTTTTCTTCACGCTCGCCGAGACCCCGGTGAGCACGAGCAGCGCCGATGTATCAGTCACCGCCGTGGCGCCGACCACCGTCGCCACCGCGGAGTTCCGAGCGAGTCCCATCTGACGCAGAATCGGATAGGTGACGAGCGTGTGCGAACCCCAGTTGGAACCCATCAGCACCGCCGCCGCCCATGCGTAGCCAAGGAACTTCGCGCTCACGATGCCGAGTGAGAACGGGATGATGAACGACAGCAATGCGAACGTGATCGCCGCTTTTTTCATCCGCGAAAAAAGCTTGATGTCGAGCTCGAGCCCAGCGGCGAACATCAAATAGAGCAGGCCGAATTCTCCCAGGGCCGAGAGCGCGATCTGGTGGGTGTTCAGCAACCGCTCGGCGTGTGGTCCAACTGCCATGCCGGCGAGGACGAGCCCAACCATCGCAGGAAGCCGCACGATCTCAGCCAGCTTTGGTCCCAAGATGAGAGCCAGCGTGAGGATCAGAAAGGCGAGCGCCGGCCCCTGGTTGATTCGCTCGCCGAGGACTTTGAAGAAGTCGATGGCAGACATACATCCCTCCAGTTCGGCGAGAATGCGCGCGTGGAGGGATGACCGACAGTGCCGAACGGGAAGTGTCGTAAGCCCCTAGGGCTGGCATGGCAAAGACGCGCACCCGAGGGTATGGCGGACGCTATGATGTCGATCGATGCCGCGCTATAACCCGCACGCAATCGAGCCGAAGTGGCAACGCATCTGGGAGACGCAGAAGACGTTTCGCGCCGTTGCGAGTCCCGGCGTGCCCAAGCTCTACGTGCTCGACATGTTCCCGTATCCGTCGGGCGAGGGCCTGCATGTCGGCCATCCCGAAGGCTACACGGCCACCGACGTGTGGTGCCGTTACCAGCGCATGCGCGGGTTCAACGTCCTGCATCCGATGGGCTACGACGCCTTCGGACTGCCCGCGGAGCAATATGCGATTCAGACGGGCACCCATCCACGCGTCTCGACTGAGAAGAACATCGCGAACATCCGGCGGCAGATCAAGCGCCTCGGCTTCAGCTATGACTGGGACCGCGAGATTGCGACCACTGACCCCGCGTACGTGAAGTGGACGCAGTGGATCTTCCTCGTCCTTCACGACACGTGGTTCGATCCCGATGACGCGTGGATCGATACCGCGGGCCGGCGACGACGCGGCCGCGGTCGGCCGATCGCTGACCTGCCCATTCCCGACGACGTGCGCGCGCAGGGCGAGGCGGCTATCCGGCGTTACCAGGACGGCTTCCGTCTCGCGTTCCAGGCCGAGGCGCCCGTGAATTGGTGTGAAGGGCTGGGCACGGTGCTCGCCGACGAGGAGGTCATCAACGGTCGCTCCGAGCGGGGCAATTACCCTGTGGTGCGCATTCCGCTCCGCCAGTGGCTCCTGCGAATCACCGCCTATGCGGATCGACTCGTCGAGGACCTGGAGGTCCTCGACTGGCCGCCGGCGATCAAAGAGATGCAGCGCCACTGGGTCGGCCGCAGTGAGGGCGCGGAGGTCGACTTTCGCACCGACCGTGGAGCGATCTGCGTGTATACGACGCGTCCCGACACGCTGTTCGGCGCGACGTACATGGTGTTGGCACCCGAGCATCCTTTGGTCGACCTCTCGTCCCCGGATTGCCTCGTCGCCCAGCGGTGGCCGGACGACACACCAGCAGCATGGCGTGGCACTCCGCCCGCACCGACGCCACGCGAAGCGGTGCGGGCCTATCAGCATCGGACGTCGACCAGGAGCGAGGAGGATCGGCTCGCGGGGCGAGAGAAGACCGGCGTCTTCACCGGCGCGTATGCAGTGAATCCGACAAACGGTGAGCGTCTTCCGATCTGGATCGCGGACTACGTGCTCGCCGGCTACGGCACGGGCGCCATCATGGCCGTGCCCGCGCACGACGAGCGCGATTTCGAGTTCGCCCGAGCGCTCGCGCTGCCAATGCGCGCGGTCGTGTCGCCGCCCGACGCGTGGCTCGCCGCGGCGCGTGCGGGCGTGGAGCCGAGCGTCGCGCGCGCTGACTACATGGCCCACCCCGAGGCGTGGCCGTCGGCGTTCTGCGACGACGGCACCGCGATCCAGTCGGCGTCGAACGACGTCACGCTCGACGGTCTGCCGACATCGGACGCGAAACGACGGATCACCGAGTGGCTCGAGGCCGGCGGCAAAGGCCGACGCGCCGTACGGTATCGCTTACGCGACTGGCTGTTCAGCCGGCAGCGCTACTGGGGCGAGCCGTTTCCGATCCTCCACGAGCTGGATGAGCACGGGCGCCGCACCGGGCTGACGCGGACCGTCCCCGTCGACGAGCTGCCCGTGCGGCTGCCGGAGCTGGAGGATTATCGGCCGTCTGGACGGCCCGAGCCGCCGCTCGCAAAGGCCACCGGCTGGGTCGACGTCGAGCGCGACGGACGCCGCTATGAGCGTGAGACGAATACGATGCCGCAGTGGGCGGGCTCGTGCTGGTATTTCCTGAGATTCTGCGATCCCGACAACGACAGCCAGGCATGGTCGCGCGAGGCCGAGGGGTACTGGATGCCCGTCGACCTGTATATCGGCGGCGCCGAACACGCGGTGCTGCATCTGCTGTACGCGCGCTTCTGGCACAAGGTGCTGTTCGATCGCGGCCACGTCTCGACGCCGGAGCCGTTCCAGCGGCTCATCAATCAGGGACTGATCCTGTCCACGACGTATCGCGATGCGACCGGGCGGGTGGTCCCGTACGCGGGCATCACGTTCACCGACGGCGTGCCGCGCCATGCCGAGACCGGCGAAATCCTCGAGGGCGCGACAGAGCGGATGTCGAAGTCGCGCGGCAACGTGATTCCCGTCGACATGCCGATCGAGCAGTACGGCGCCGATGTGACGCGCCTGTACGAGATGTTCATGGGACCACTCGAGGACACGAAGCCGTGGAGCATGCAGGGCGTCGAGGGCGTGAGCCGCTTCCTTGCGCGCGCATGGCGTCTCATCGTCGACGAGAATGCGGAGACGATGCGGCTGCATCCCGCCGTGTCCGACGATGCGCCGAGTGACGAACAAGCGCGTGTGCTGCACCGAACGATCAAAGCCGTGTCCGATGACATGGAAGCGCTGCGGCTCAACACCGCGATCGCGCGGCTGATGGAGTTCGTCAACTTCTTTACGGGCCAGTCACGGCGGCCACGGTCATGCATGGAGGCGTTCGTCTTGATGCTGGCGCCGCTCGCTCCCCACATCGCCGAAGAGATGTGGCAGGCTCTCGGCCACGTGACGACGCTCGCGTATGAGCCCTGGCCGACGTACGTGGCCGCGCTCACGAAGGAGGACACGGTGGATGTCATCGTGCAGGTCAACGGTAAGATGCGCAGCCGGATCACATTGCCGGCCGACGCAGAGCCGCCCGCGATCGAGGCTGCCGCGCTTGCGGATCGCCGTGTGCAGCAGCTTCTGAGCGGGCGTCGTCCGCGAAAGATCATCGTCGTGCCGGGAAAGTTGGTGAATCTTGTGGTGTGAAATGCGAGGGTCAATGACCCGCATCAGTGTCGTGTCCGCGCTGTTGTTCAGCATCTTCGGCAGCGCGGGCAGCGCGTCCGTGGCTGATGCGGCGAGCGGCCAGATGACCTGGGCGGTTCACATCACGATCGCGCCGCGCTGGCTCGATCCCGGCGACGCCGAGACCGCGATCACCCCGTTTATAGTGCTCTACGCCCTGCACGACGCGCTCGTGAAACCGATGCCGAAGGGACAGACGACGCCGAGCCTCGCCGAGTCGTGGACGGCCTCTCCCGATTGGAAGACCTACGACTTCGTGCTGAGGAATGGCGTGAAGTTTCACAACGGCGACCCGGTGACCGCGGAGGACGTGAAATTCTCGTTCGAGCGCTACCGGGGGGGTGTCGCGCCGCTCCTGAAGGATCGGGTCAAGGAAGTCCGAGTCGTCGACGCTCGGCACGTGAGATTCGTGATGAAGGAGCCATGGCCCGATTTCATGACGTTCTACGGCACCACCGCCTCGGGCGCGGGATGGATCGTGCCGAAGAAGTACGTTCAAAAGGTCGGCGACGATGGGTTCATCAAGGCGCCGATCGGCGCCGGCCCGTACCGCTTCGTGAGCCAGACGCCCGGCATCGAGCTGGTGCTCGAAGCGTTCGACGGGTATTGGCGCAAGGCACCCAGCGTGAAACGCGTTGTCTTCAAGAGCGTCCCGGACGAGACGACCCGCGCCGCCGCGCTCAAGCGGGGCGAAGTCGACATCGCGTACTACCTCACCGGACCGGTCGCGGAAGACATCCGGCGCACGCCCGGCCTCAAGCTCAGTGCCGCGGTGACGAATGCCGTATTTTTTCTCGACTTCGTCGATCAGTGGGATCCGAAATCTCCGTGGCACGATCAGCGGGTCCGGCTGGCCGCAAGCCTCGCCATCGACCGCAAGTCGGTCAACGAGGCGGAGGCACTCGGATTCGCGGGCCTCACCGGGAGCATCGTGCCTCGTCACATGGAATTCGCATTGCCGGTCGATCCGCATCCGTACGATCCAAAGCGTGCCAAGCAGCTCCTGGCCGAGGCTGGCTACCCGAATGGCTTCGACGGCGGAGACATCTCGCCGAATCCGCCGTACTTCACGCTCGCCGAAGCGATAGGAGGCAACCTCGGAGCGGTCGGCATCCGGGTGAGGCTCAGGACAATGGAACGGGCCGCGTGGCTCACGGCCTGGCGCGAAAAGAAGCTGAAGGGAGTTGTGCTGGGCGCGCAGGGTGCGGGAGGCAACGCGGCTACCAGAATCGAAGGCCTGGCGACGAAGGGCGGCATGTTTGCGTACGGGGCACTGCCCGAAGTGGACGATCTCTTCCAGCGTCAGGCGCGCGAGCTCGATCGCAGGAAGCGCGAAGAGCTGCTGCACCAGATCCAGAAGATCCTCGTTGAGCGCGTCATCTTCGCGCCGATTTGGGAGAACGGCTTCATCCGCGGCGTCGGGCCCCGCGTGCAGGAAGGCAGCCTCGAGCTCATCCCGGCGTTTCCGTACTCTGCGCCCATGGAGGACGTGCGGCTCAAGCCGTAGATAATTGACGACCATGCGCATCGTCGCCATCGAGCCCGTCCGCGTCGATGTTCCGCTCGCCGCGCCCGTCCGGGGCGTGCACGGAACGACGAGCGTGCAGCGCAGCGTGCTCGCACGCGTGACGACAGACGAGGGCATCGAGGGCTGGGGCAACGTCGATCCGACCCCGGGCTACTCGCTCGTGTCCGC